>Ga0126371_10000114_pt1 | contig 58578 bp, 57 predicted proteins | sample PanSoiMetaPlot_4_FD_110145 | JGI IMG/M metagenome (GOLD analysis project Ga0126371, IMG submission 110145) | Tropical forest soil microbial communities from Panama - MetaG Plot_4 | ecosystem: Environmental > Terrestrial > Soil > Tropical forest > Bulk soil | place: Panama | collected 2016-02-17
TCGGAAGAAATCATCACCCGACCGTCGCCACGACCTCGATTTCGACCCGCGCGTTCCGCGGCAGACCCGCCGCCGCCACCGTCGACCGCGCGGGCTTGTGATTCCCGAAATGCTTCGCGTACACTTCGTTCATCGCCTGGAAGTCCGCCATGTCGGCAAGGAACACGGTCGTCTTCACGACCCGGTCCAGTCCCGAACCCGCGGCCTTGAGCACGGCGGCAAGGTTCTTCATTACCTGCTCGGTCTGATCACCGACGGTGGTCCCCACGATCTCCATCTTCCTGGGATCGAACCCCACCTGCCCCGCCGTATAGACAAACCCGTTCGCGATGATCGCCTGGCTGTACGGCCCGATCGCTCCGGGCGCCTGGTCGGTCGCCACCACCTTGAGTGTCATGCTAGAAGAGTCCCTCGATGGTCCCGTCCGGATGCATCCGGATCTTCTGGGCCGCCGGCTCCTTGGAGAGGCCCGGCATCGTCATGATGTCACCCGCCAGCGCGACCACGAACCCCGCGCCCGCCGACGGAAGGATGTCCCTGACTTGCAGCGTGAACCCGCTCGGCGCTCCCAGTTTGGACGCATCATCCGAAAAGGAATACTGCGTCTTCGCCATGCATACCGGTGTCGCACCCAGGCCCAGCTTCGGTAACAATTCCATCGCCCGCTCGGCGGCCGGCGCAAACGACACCGCCCCGGCTCCGTAGATCTCCTTCGCGATCGTCTCGATCTTCTCCTTGATCGGCTTCTGCTCGTCGTAGATCGGCGCGAACTTCGACTGCTCGGTGTCGAGAAGCTTGAGCAGTGCCCGGGCAACCGCCTCGCCCCCCGCTCCACCCTTCTCCCACACTTCGCACCGCACGACCTCGACCCCCTCGGCCGCGCAGGCCTTTTTCACCGCTTCGATCTCGGCATCCGTGTCGGTGATGAAGCGGTTCAACGCCACGACGCACGGCAACCCGAACTTCTTCACGTTGCGCACGTGCCGCTGGAGATTCACGACACCCTTCTCCACCGCGGCCACGTTCTCGGGGCCGAGGGCATCCTTCTTCACTCCACCATGCATCTTGAGTGCCCGCACCGTCGCGACCACCACGGCGGCGTCCGGCTTCAGCCCCGCCATCCGGCACTTGATGTCCAGGAACTTCTCGGCCCCGAGGTCCGCTCCGAACCCGGCTTCCGTGAGCACCAGATCGGCCAGACGAAGGCCGAGCTGAGTCGCCATGACCGAGTTGCAGCCGTGGGCGATGTTGCCGAAGGGGCCGCAATGGACGAGGGCGGGTCCCCCTTCGAGCGTCTGCACGAGATTCGGCTTCAACGCGTCCTTGAGGAGGAGCGTCATGGCGCCCTGCGCCTTCAGGTCGGAGGCACGGACGGCGGTCTTGTTGGGCGTGAGGCCGACGATGATCCGGGCCAGACGGGCTTCGAGATCCTCGATGCTCGTCGCCAGGGCCATGATCGCCATGACCTCGGAGCCCGGGATGATGACGAAGCGCTCTTCCCGTGCCGGGCCGCCATTGATGCCGCCCAGGCCCACGATGATGGAGCGGAGCGCGCGGTCATTCATGTCGATGGTGCGGGGCCAGGTGATGCGGCGGGTGTCGAGTCCGGAGGCGTTGCCGTGGTGCAGGTGCGAGTCGAGCATCGCCGACAGCAGGTTGTGCGCGCTCGAAATCGCGTGGAAGTCGCCGGTGAAGTGGAGGTTGATGTCCTCCATCGGCACCACTTGCGAGTAGCCGCCCCCCGCCGCACCGCCCTTCACGCCGAACACGGGTCCGAGGGACGGCTCGCGAATGCAGAGAATGGCGTCCTTCCCGATTTTTCTGAGCGCCTGCGTCAGTCCGACGGTGACCGTCGACTTCCCTTCTCCCGCGGGCGTCGGATTGATCCCGGTGATCAGGACCAATTTGCCCTTCGGCTTCCGCTTGCCGATGGCCGAGAGGGAGATTTTCGCCTTGTACTTCCCGTAGAGCTCGACCTCGTCGTCGGCGAGGCCAAGCTCGCGGGCGATGTCGGCGACGGGACGCATCTTGGCGGCCTGCGCGATGGCGATGTCGGACGGAACCGTGGACAAGGGCGCTCCTCTGGATCAGGGCGACGGTGTAACGCGGGGACCGAACACCCGCGCCGCGTTGGCGGTGAGCGTGGGAACGAGAGCCTCGAGGGTGACCCCCCGGGCACGGGCCAGCGCCAATGCGGTCTCCCGCACGAACGCGGGCTCGTTGCGGCTCCCCCGATGCGGGACCGGCGCCAGATACGGGGCGTCGGTCTCCACGAGCAGGCGGTCCGCGGGACACACCGTCAGATACTCCGGGTGCCCCCAGCTCTTGAACGTGATCATCCCGCTGAAAGAAAAGTACGCCCCGATCTCCATCCCTGCTGCAAACAGGTCGGGGCCGCTCGAGAACGAATGGAGGATGATGGCGGGAACCCGGGGCCCCCAGGAGCGCAGCAGGCGCGCGACGTCGGCGTCGGCTTCCCGGGCATGCACCACCACGGGCTTCCGGACACGTTCGGCCAGGGCCAGGTGGCCCTCGAAGCACTCGATCTGGGTGGGACGGGGGGAGTGATCGTAATGGTAGTCGAGCCCCGTTTCCCCGACCGCCACGACTTCCGGTTCTCCGAGGAGCTCGACCACCTCGGCTCGAGCCTGGACCGACCACTCCGTGGCCTGGTGCGGGTGGATGCCGGCGGTGGCCGACAGTCCCGGTGTGCTGCGGGCGAGCGTCAACGCCTCTCGGCTCGTGGCGATCCGGTCCCCGATGACGACGATATGTCCGATCCCGGCGACCTCGGCCCTCGCCCGCACCGCATCCCGGTCTCCGTCGAACGCCCCATCCCCGAGGTGGCAATGGGCGTCGACGAGACGGCCGGGACGGCCGGACATGTCAGCGCGCCGGAGAGGTCGCCGGCTTGGTGGCCTTCGGTTGCGGGGCCGGCGCCGGGGCGGCCGCCGGAGTCGGGGCGGGGGGCACCGCACCTGCCGGCGCCATCGCCATCGGCGACGTGAGGATCCGCGCGCCGCGGGCGTCTTCACCGGGCCAGCGCTTCTCGATGTACATGAGGATCGGCGCCGCGATGTAGATCGAGGAGAACGTGCCGGTGAAAATGGCGAACGCCATCACCAGCGCGAACGGCCGGATCACCTCGCCGCCGAGGACCACCAGGGCCGTCGTCGTGGCGAACGTCGTTCCGTGCGTCAGGATCGACCGCGGCAGCGTCTCGTTGATCGAGAGGTTGACGATGTCGTACAGATTCTGCCGCCGGAATTTCCGCAGGTTTTCCCGGACCCGGTCGAAGATGATGATGGTATCGTTCAGCGAGTACCCCACCATCGTCAGCACCGCGCCCACCACGACCAGGCTGATCTCCAGGTTCATGTATTTGATGAACGCGATGGTCGTCAGGATGTCGTGAGCCGTCGCGAGCACCGCGGCCGTCCCGAACCGCCATTCAAACCGGATCGCCAGGTAGGCGAGGGTGACGAAGAAGGAGAAGAAAATCGCCAGGAAGGCCTTCCCCTGGAGCTCTTTTCCGACCTTCCCGTCGATCCCTTCGTACTTCATCACATTGTACTTCGTGGGGCCGAGGCCGTTATCGAACGCGGAGCGGACGGCGCGCACGGTGCTGTCGACGGCCTGCTGGCTCCCGCTGTTCGTCTCGCCCAGCCGGGCCCGGATCATGAACGCGGTATCGGCTCCGAACGACGAGATTTCGGTGCCATGCATGCCGCCGGCGTCGAGCGCCGCGCGGATCTGCGCCGCGCCGATCGAGTGATCGAGGGTCGCGATCTGGACCTGGGTACCACCCGTGAACTCGATGCTATAGTTCACACCCGAGGCGATCAGATAGATGAGGCCGGGAATGATGAGCAGCGCGGTCAGCCCGTAGGCCCACTTGCGCCACTTGATGAAATCGTAGCGCGCGTTCGCGAAGAGTCGGAACATCAGATGCTCACCGTGGTCATGTCGGGCCGCCGCTGCAGCCAGATCATGTAGAAGGTCCGGACGACGAAGATGGCCGTGATCATCGAGGCGGCGATGCCCACGATCAGCGTGATGGCGAAGCCCTGCACCGGGCCGGTACCGACCAGATACAGAATGAATGCGGTGAGCGCGGTCGAGACGTTCGAGTCGATGATGGCGCTCATCGCGTGCTTGAAGCCCTCATCGATGGCGAGGCGCACCGACTTCCCGTGCTGGAGCTCCTCGCGGATGCGCTCGAAGATCAGCACGTTCGCGTCCACCGCGATGCCCACGGACAGCGCCAACCCCGCGAGACCCGGCAACGTCAGCGTGAAGCCGAAGATCGCCAGACCGGCGAGCGTGAAGAGCACGTAGAGCGCGAGCGCGAGCACCGCCAGCACACCCGACAGCCGGTAGTAGATCGTCATGATCAGGATGACGAGCGCCACGCCGACGGCCCCCGCCAGGACGCCGTCATGAATCGCGTCCGTGCCCAGCGTCGGTCCGATGGACTGCTCGTCCACGATGGTCAGCCGCACGGGAAGCGCACCGGCCCGCAGCACGAGCGCCAGGTCCTGCGCATCCGCCAGCGGCTTGCCCTGCAGATCGATCTGTCCATTCGCCCCGATCTGGTCGTTGATGATCGGGGGCTCACCCTGGACCAGCGTGTCGAGGATGATGGCCATGTAGTCGTGGACGTGCCGGCCGGTCGCGTCGGCAAAGATCCGGCCACCCCGACGGCTCAGCTGGAACTGCACCACCGAGTGGTTGCTGACCTGGTCCCGGCGCGCCGTGGCCTTTTCGAGCTCGTCGCCCGTGATGATGGGCTTCGATTCCACAGCATAGAGATACTTGAACTCGCGCGCGCCGCGGACCACCGAATCGGTGCCCCAGAAGAGATCGATGCCCCGGGGCATGGCCGTCTGGAACACGGACATCTTCCGCAACGAGTCTACGAGGTGGGTCTGCTCCACCGGGATGAGGTACTCGCCCGGCCGGTCCCCCTGGAACAGGATGCTCGAGAAGACCGCGGAGTTGTTGGTGGTGTCCGCTGCGGCCTTCGCCCCCTTTTTCTTGGACGAGTCGGCACCGAAGAGCTGCGAAACCGTGTTCGAAGGACCGGCGTTCCCCGCGCCGCGAACGCCCGCGTCATGGAGGGCCTTGTCGATGCTCGGGAGGGCGTCCCGGAACAGGCTCTTCATGTCCGTGATGCGGAACTCGAGATGCGCCTGCTGCTGCACGATGCGCTTGGCCCGCTCGGGATCACTTTCGCCGGGAAGCTCGACGTTCAGGCGGCAGTTGCCGGTCGTCTGGACGACGGGCTCGAGGGTGCCGAACTCGTTGAGCCGGGTCCGGACGACCTTCTCCGACCGCTCGATCGCATCCTTGCAGTCAGGCACCGGACCCTGACTCTGGTCCACCTCGAGATCCAGATGCACGCCGCCCCGGAGGTCGAGGCCGAGCGTGATGGGGACGAGGCGTTCCGTGGCATCCACCATCTGGCCGGTCTTCGGGTCCAGCTGCCGGACTTTGGTGTTGCGTGGCACGATGGCATAGACGGCGATCAGGAAGAGTGCGCCGATCAAGAGCAGCCGGTTCCGGATGGTTTTCATCGCGTCCCTGACAGGTTGAGGCTTTCCCGCGCCGCGGCGCGGTCGTGCTCGAGTTGAGCGATCAGCGCATCGCGGGACGGGAAGGTCCGGACGTCACGCAGACGACGCACCCATTCCACCCGCACCCGCTCGCCGTACAGATCGTCGGCGAAGTCGAACACATGCGTTTCGAGGCCACGCGCCGTCACGCCGAACGTCGGCCGCGCGCCCTGGTTCATCATGCCACCGTACTGCGTTCCACCCACCACCACGTGCACCGCGTATACCCCGTCGGGCGGCAGGAGCTTCCTGGCCGTCGGGGTGAGATTGATCGTCGGGATACCGATGGTCCGGCCCCGCCCCGCCCCCCGCTCCACCACTCCTGAAAAAGCGTAGGGCCGTCCGAGCCACCGGGCCGCCCGGTCCAATTCCCCATGCGCCACCGCCGTGCGGATCACGGTCGACGAAATCGGCTGCCCGTCGTCGCGCACCGCATCCACCACATCCACGCTGAAGCCCTGCTCCCGCCCCAGCCGGCGGACCGTCTCGACATCCCCGGAGCGACCCCGGCCAAAACCGTGGTCGTAACCGAGCACCAGGTCCGTCATCCCGTACCGCTCCCGGAGCACCGTGCCCACGAACTCGGGTGCCGTGAGCTGCGAGAGCTCGCGGGTGAACGGGAGCATCACGACTTCATCGACCGGCGACGCCGCCAGCACTTCCTGCTTCTCGTCGGGCGTCGTCAGGAGCTTCGGCGCCGCCTCCGGATTCACGACCTCGAGCGGATGCGGATCGAACGTCACCAGCAGGCTCTGGCGTCCCCCGCTCTTCGCCCGTCGGGCGATCTCGGCCAGTACCGCCTGATGCCCGCGATGCACGCCGTCGAATGACCCGACGGTGATCACCGTCCCGCTCATCGATCCGCCAGGACGAGCCGCGGTTTGATCTGCCGGTTCACGACCTCGCCGACTGCGAGCAAACACCCGTCGGCCGTCAGCGCGACCGTTCCCTGCTCCGTGTCTCCGGCCGGCAACGGGCGTCCGTGCACGATCGCTTCCCGTTCTCCGGCATCGAGCGCCCGGTGCGGCAGATCGCTCACCAGGAGCGCCGGATCCTTGATGTGCGACGGTGTCAGCGCCTGCGCCGGGACCGCATCGTCGAGCCGGAACAGCCCGACCGCCGTGCGCCGCAGCACCGCCAGATGTCCCCCGCACCCCAACCGTTCACCCAGATCGCGCGCGAGTGAGCGGAGGTACGTACCACCACTCACGGTCGACCGGAACGTCACGTCCGGCGCGTTCCAGCCGGTGATCGCCAGCTCGAACACCGTCACCCGCCGGGGGGTCACCGCGACCGCTTCGCCGCGTCGCGCCTTCTTGTAGGCCCGCACGCCGTCGACCTTCACGGCCGAAAACGCGGGCGGCCGCTGCTCGATTTCGCCCATCAACCCGGCGGCCGCGCCCCGGATCTGATCGAGGTCGAGTGCCCGCCATCCTTCCGACGTCCTCGTGACTTCCCCGGTCCGGTCATCGGTCGTGGTCACGGCCCCGAGCCGGATCACACCGTCGTAGTGCTTCTTCCATCCCGCCGCGTACGGTGCAAGCCGCGTCGCTCGTCCCACCACCACCACCAGCAATCCTTCCGCGAACGGATCGAGTGTCCCGAGATGCCCCACCCGCGACAGGCCGAGGGCGCGCCGGACGATGTCCACCACGTCGTGGCTGGTGGGCCCTTGGGGCTTGGCCACCAGGCACACGCCGTCGATCAGGGCTCCTCGCTCCCGGTCTTCAGGTCCTTCAGCACCTGGTCGATCCGCTGCGCGTGCTCCAGACCACGATCCAGCCGGAAGTGAATTTCCGGGCTGGTCCGGAGCCGGAGCTCTTGCGACAGCTGGGCGCGCAGAAACCGCGCCGCGCTCGTCAGGCCCTCGAGGGTCCGGTTCTTTTCGTCGTCGGTCCCCATGACGCTCACCCGCACGTTCGCATGCGAGAGATCGGCCGAGACTTCGACACCGACGACGGTCACGAACCCGATCCGCGGGTCGCGTACATCACCGGTCAGAAATGCCCCCACGGTCTGCCGGACCAGCTCGGCCACCCGTTCGGGGCGATGGCTCATCTTCTTCATCTCAGAGATAGCTCGTGCTCGTGTCCACAATCCGCGCGCCGGCGGTTTCGTCCACCAGGCGGTCCGCCTCGCGGAGCACCTTCTCCGCGTGCACGCGGTCGGTGCTCATCACGCAGGCCGACAGCTCCGCGCGCTGCCAGAGATCCTGATGGGCCGTTTCCGCGACGGAGATGTTGTACTTCCGGTGCAGCCGGTCCTTCAGACTCTCGAGAATCTGCCGCTTGTCCTTCAGGGAGTGGCACGCTGAAAGGTGCAGCTCCCAGGTTGTTACTCCGATTACCATGGGCCAACGATCACCCTTTGGCCGCCGGGCTCCCGAGCGTCCGGGCGACTTCGTCGATCCGATAGGCCTCGATCAGGTCGCCGACCTTCACGTCATTGAAGTTCTCGACGCCGATGCCGCACTCGAAGCCTTCGCGGACTTCGCGCGCGTCGTCCTTGAAGCGCTTCAGCGACGCCAAGGTGCCGTCGTAGACTTCGACGCCGTTGCGGATCAGGCGCACCTTCGCCGTCCGCGGGATCACGCCGGAGCGGACGAACGAGCCGGCGATGGTGCCGATCTTCGCGATCTTGAAGATCTGCCGTACCTCCGCTTCGCCGAGCACCACTTCCTTCTGCTCCGGCGCCAGGAGGCCTTCCATCGCGGCCTTCACCTCGTCCACCGCCTCGTAGATGATCCGGTACGTCCGGATTTCCACCCGCTCGCGCTCGGCCGACGCGCGCGCGTTCGAATCGGGGCGGACATGGAAGCCGATGATGATGGCGTTCGACGCCTTGGCGAGCAGCACATCGGACTCGGTGATGGCCCCGACCCCGCGATGCACCACTTCGACCTTCACCTCGGCCGTCGACAGCTGGGCCAGCGCGTCGGCGAGCGCTTCCGCCGGACCACCCTGGTCCGCCTTGATGATGATCTTGAGGGACGCCGCGCCGCCGTCGACGCGCTCGGCCATGAAGTCTTCGAGCGTCTTGACCCGGCCGGTGCGGCGATGCTGCGCTTCGCGCTCGAGCCGCTGCCGCTTCTGCGCGATTTCGCGCGCGGCGGCCGCGTCTTCCATCACCGTGAACGTGTCGCCCGCCTCCGGCACCCCCTCGAAGCCGAGGATCTGCACCGGAATGGACGGACCCGCGTCCTTCACCGTCTGCCCGCGTTCGTCCGATACCGCGCGGACGCGACCCGAGAACTGCCCGCAGATGAAGTCATCGCCCACGCGCAAGGTGCCGTTCTGCACCAGGATCGTGGCCACGGGGCCCTTGCCGGGATCGAGGGTCGCCTCGAGCACCGCGCCCGTCGCGCGACGGTCGGGATTCGCTTTCAGGTCCAGGAGCTCCGACTGGAGCAGGATCTGGTCGAGCAACGTGTCGACGCCCGTGCCCTTTTTGGCGGAGATCGGCGTCGCCAGCGTCGTGCCGCCGAACTCCTCGAGCACCACACCGTGCGCCAGCAAGTCCTGCTTCACCTTCTGCACGTTCGCCGAAGGCAGATCGATCTTGTTGATGGCGACCACGAGCGGCACACCCGCGTTCTTCGCGTGCGAGATCGCTTCGATGGTCTGCGGCATGATGGCGTCATCAGCCGCCACGACGAGCACGACGATATCCGTCACCTGGGCACCGCGGGCACGCATGGCGGTGAACGCCTCGTGGCCCGGCGTGTCGAGGAACGTGATCGAACGCCCATCCTTCAGCGTGACGTGATACGCGCCGATGTGCTGCGTGATACCGCCGGCTTCACCCGCGACGACGTTCGCCTGGCGGATGTAGTCGAGCAGCGACGTCTTGCCGTGGTCGACGTGACCCATGACCGTGACGATCGGCGGACGGGGCTTGAGGTTCTCGTCGGCATCCTTCGCCTCTTCGGGAGCGCCGCTCGAGACGTACTCCTCTTCCTGCACCGCCTGGAAGCCGAACGCCGAGGCGATCAGCTCGATCATATCGAAGTCGAGCCGCTGGTTGATCGTGACCATCTGCCCGAGCTCTTTGAAGGCAAACGTGACGATCTGCGTCGGCGGAACCTTCAGCGTGCTGGCCAGCTCGGAGACGGTGATGAACTCCGTCACCCGAACCAGCGTCTTCTCGCGCTCCTTCTGTTCCTGCCGCTGCTGCTCCTGGATGTCGCGGTACGACGGTCCCTCTTCGCGGCGATGCGGACCCTTCCGCCCCACCGGTCCCTTCAGGGCCGAGAGGGTGCGGGAGATGTTCTGTGCCACGGCTTCCTGGTCGACCGACTTCTTGCCCTTCTTCCGCTTCTTGCCACCCTTTTCACGGCGACGATCGTCGAGACCGGGCCCGCCCCCGCCACCAGGACCACCCGCGCCGGGACCGCCGAAATTCGGCATGCCGCTCGCCACGGGACGTGGCGGCACCGGCGTCCCCGGCGTATGGCTGGCGACCGGCTTGGGACGGACCGGCGTCGGAATGAACGGACGCGGCGGAGGAGGAGCCGTCGGCGCCGCCGGAGGTGGCGGTGGCGGCTCCACACTCGCGGACGTGGCCGGGGCCTCCCGGAACGGAGCGGGTGGCAGATCCTTGAAGAGTGCCGCAGCCCGCTCTTCGAGCGAGGGCGCAGGCTTCTCTTCATTCTGAGCCTTGGCGGCGGCTTCGAGTGCTTCTCGCGCCCGGGCCTCGGCCAGGGCCTCGACCTCGGCGGCGGCCTGCGCTTCGGCCTCGGCGGCCGCGACTTCCGCGGCGGTCCGGCGGCGGCGCTTCGGCCGGGCCTCGACGGGCTCGGGCGCGGGTTCCGGAGCGGCCTTCACGGCGCGCCGTCTCTTGGTGGGGGCCGCGGGCTCCTTGGCCTTCCGCTTGTCCCGCTCCCAGCGTGCGCGCACGAGTGCCACCTGCTCGTCCTTCAGGGGCGAGAGGTGACTCCGTACGAACACGTCCATCTCCTTGAGCATGCCCATCAGCTGCTCGGCGGAGATGCCGAATTCGGCTGCCAGATCGTGAATCCGCGTCGTTCCCACTCTACTCCTCCGAAAGCCCTAACACGCCTCGCGCCAACGACAGATCGCTGACGCCGATTGCCTGCACCGGCGGTCTGCCCAGCCCCGCCCCCAACGTCCTCGCATCGGGCCCGACGACTACCGGCACCTGCTGAGCCCGCGCCAACCGCTCCACTTTTTCCTTCGTGCGCGGTCCCGCATCCGACGCGAGCACCACGCAATGGACGCCACCGCGATGCAGCTCGGCCCGCGTGCCCGTCACTCCGATCACCACGTTCCGCGCCCGCACACCCAGGCCCAGGAGCCCGAGCAGTCGGACGGCCGTCCTGCTCACGCCGCCGGCGCCGCCGGGGGTGTCGGAGCCGCTTCGTCCCCGCCGTCACCCTCTTCCGTGAGCTCGTTCAGGAACGCCATCAGCTTGTCCGCCAGAACCGGCGTCATGCCCGCCATCCCGGTCACGTCGTCGCGTTCGAGATCGAGAATGTCCTGCAATGTCTTCTTGCCGTTCTGCTCCAGCACCGCCACGAGCTCGGCCGACAGCCCCTTCATCTCGCGGAGCGCGACCTTCACGGCCTGCTCTTCTTCGGGCGGGAGGGGCGCGAACAGCGGGCCTTCGCCGCCACGCTCGAGCCACTCGCGGCTCGAGTAGAGATCGATCTTCCAGCCCGTGAGCTCGGACGCGAGACGGACGTTCTGTCCGTTGCGACCGATCGCGAGGGACAGCTGGTCCTCGTCGACGATCGCCTGAATCGTCTTCGCATCGGGATCCGAGAACACGCGGGCCACGCGGGCCGGCGCGAGCGCCAGTTTGGCGAAGCGCTCCGGATCGGGGGACCAGGGCACGATGTCGATACGCTCGCCGCCGAGCTCGTTCACGACGGCCTGCACGCGGGAGCCCTTGAGACCCACGCACGCACCCACGGGATCGATGGCGTCATCGCGACTCGCGACGGCGATCTTGGTCCGGGAGCCGGACTCGCGCGCCGTCGCGCGGATCTCGACGATCTGCTGCTGGATCTCGGGCACCTCGAGCTTGAACAGGGCCTTCACGAACGCCGGATCAGCGCGCGAAAGAATCAGACGCGGACCCTTGGGCGTTTCCTCGATCCGCTTCAATACCGCGCGGATCGTGTCACCCTGATGGAAGTGCTCGCGGTGGTTCTGCTCGCGGTACGGGATGATCGCCTCGGCCTCGCGGAACTTGGCGAGCATCACCACGAGCTTGCCGCGCTCGATCTGCTGGACTTCACCCGACAGGAGGTCCCCGACCTTGTCGGCGAACTCCTCACGGATCCGCGTCCGTTCCCCTTCGCGCACCCGCTGAATGATTCTTTGCTTGGCCGCCTGGACGGCGGTGCGTCCGAACTGCTCGACCGGGACTTCCTCTTCCAACACATCGCCGGGCGCGAAATCCGGATCTTCGAAACGGGCCTCCTCGAGGGAGATCTGCGAGCCCGGGTCCTCGACCGCTTCCACCACGGTCTTGAGGACGATGACCCGGACCGTCCCCTTCATTTCGTCGATCGAGATCTCCGACCGCACATTCGGACCGTAGCGCTTCACGAGGGCGGCGTGCATACCGTCCTTCAGGAGGTCGATCAGCCCGCTGCGGTCGAGCGATTTCGAGCTGGTCAGCTCGCGGAGCGCCGCCGCGACGTCGAGTGTGTTTGCCATAACGAGAGGAGTCCTCTGTTTTTCACCAATCCACGGCCAGATGGGCATCACGCACATCCGACAAAGCCACGGTCCGGGGTTCTGAGCCCGGCACCTCCAGCACGACGGTTTTCTCGTCGGGCACCGACACGATCCGGGCCCGGACCCGTCCCACCCCTTGGATCCTGGCGTTCACTTCCCGACCGACGAACTGGACCCAGTGCCGGGGCCAGCGCAGGGGCCGGTCCATCCCCGGGCTCGAGACCTCGAGGACGTACCGGGCGCCCAATGGGCCCCCGGCGTCGAGCCAGGCTTCCAACGCGCGGCTCGCCTTGGAGCAATCCTCCACGGACACCTTTTGGGGTGTGCCGGAAGGCGGCCAGTCGATACGGACTTGGACGAGGGGCCGGCCTGCGGTGCCGCCGATGCGGAGGTCTGCGAGATCGTAGCCCAGGGCTTCGAGCCGAACCCGGAAGGCCTCTACGAGACTGTCGGTGAGCATAAAAAAAAGCGCGGGCCTGACTTCGCCCGCTTCGAGGTCGGAATGTACCCGGGGGCCTACTCAAGTCAAGGCGTCAAGTCTTTGGGCGACCAAGGTATGCGACCATCCGGCCGGGTTTGCCGCCGGAGGCGCGGTGGGAATGAAGCCCTGCGTCGTGGGCCGAGCAAAGGGGGGAAATCGTGATGTCCCGGATCCCGAGAGCCCGGGCCTGCTCTGCGAGGTGCGAGCGGAGGTCGACGCGGGTCTTTGTGCCTTCGGGCACCACCCCGCCAAGGGCGTGGGCCACCTCAGAACCTACTTCATAGCACATGCCACAAATACCTATTCCACAATGACTTACAAGATTTGATAGTGGCGCCTTTGTGAGCTCAACCAATGCCTTTGCACCCTCAGCCAGGATCCCTCCAACGGTGCCCCGCCAGCCCGCGTGGACGAGGGCGACGCCCCCAGACTTGGGGTCGGCGAGGTAGACCGGGATACAGTCTGCCACACTGATCGTCAGGAGGACGCCTTCCGAAGTCGTCGCGTGCCCGTCCCATCCCTCCCCGATCAACCAGCCCTCTGGGACCGCCTCGTAGCGCCGGACCTGGGTGCCATGCACTTGCCGCGAAAACACGACCGCCGGAAACCGGGGGTGAAAATGGGCCTGAAACGCCCGCCAGCGGTCGACCGAAGGACCGACAGGGGCGTTACTGGAGAGTTCGAGGGAAAAACCGTCCTGCGCGGTGGTAATCCCGGCGACCAGACCGTAGCGGGACGCCCACTCCGAGAGCTCGAGTCGTGGAATTCCGTCCGGGCCGCCGATAGCCGGCGACTCCCGGAGCACCGACGTCATCACTCGACCCGCCGGATCTCCGCGCCGAGCCCGCGGAGGCGCTCGTCGACGCGTTCGTAGCCGCGTTCGATCTGGCCGATGTTGTGAATCACGGACTCGCCCTGCGCGGCGAGGGCCGCCAGGAGGATCGCCATGCCGGCCCGGATGTCCGGACTCTCGACCACCTGGCCATGGAGCGCAGAGGGTCCGGCGATCACGGCGCGATGCGGGTCACACAACACGATCCGGGCGCCCATCCCGATCAGTTTGTCGACGAAGAAGAGCCGCGACTCGAACATCTTCTCGAACACGAGCAGCATCCCCGCGCACTGTGTCGCGGTGACGATCGCGATCGACATGAGATCGGCGGGAAACGCGGGCCAGGGGCCGTCGTAGAGCTCCGGAATGTGCCCGCCCAGATCGCTGCGGATCCGCCGTTCCTGATCGGCGTCGACCACCAACGCCGTTCCGGTCACGCGCGGGCGGACGCCGAGGCGTTCGAAGGCCATGAGGGTGGCCCGAAGGTCGTCGGGCCTGACGCCCTCGATCGTGATCGCGCCATTCGTGACGGCCGCGAGTCCGATAAATGAGCCGATTTCGATGTGATCGGGGCCCACGGTGTGCGGGGCCGCCCGCAAGGGAGCTCCTCCCTGCACCGTGATCGTGTTGGTCCCGATGCCATCGATGTTCGCGCCCATCGCGACGAGGAAACCGGCGAGGTCCTGCACATGCGGTTCGGAAGCGGCATTTCGGAAGATGGTGGTGCCCGTGGCCCCCACCGCCGCCATCAGCGCATTCTCCGTCCCCGTGACACTCGGCTCATCCAGGAAGACGTCGACGCCCTTCAGGCTCTTGGCCTCCAGCGCGTAGCGGTCCCCCATGGTGACTTCAGCGCCCAGTTTCTCCAGCGCGAGAAAGTGCGTGTCGATTCTCCGCCGTCCGATGACGTCGCCGCCGGGAGGAGGTAAGGTCACTCGTCCGAAGCGCGCGAGCATCGGTCCCGCCAGGAGAATGGAGGCCCGGATCCGCGCCGAGAGCGCCGGATCGAGCTCCTTGGGCTCGACCTTCCGAGGATCGATCGTGACCGTGTTGATGCCGGTCCATTGGACCCCGGCCCCCAGCCGCTCGAGCAGCGCAAGCATGGTCTCGACGTCGCGGATGCGCGGCACGTTGTCGATCGCGCAGGGGCCGTCGGCGAGAATGGTAGCGGCGAGAATCGGCAGGACGGCGTTCTTGTTGCCTGCCGGACGCACAGTTCCGGTGAGAGGCCGGCCGCCGGAAACGACGAACGCAGGTGAGGACATTGGTGCCGGAACGATATGGCGCGGCTTGCGCGCCAGTCAAGCGTTCGCGAACCTTCGGCGACGTGAATCCCGTCCTCGCGCTGGCCGTGGTCCTGGTCGCAGGGTTAGTCGTCACGCGGCTCCCACGCATCCCCCACCCCTCGGCACTCCGGCTCGATCTCGCTGCCTCCGCCGGCCTGCCTCTCGTGGTGCTGGGCATCCTCCTCGGGCCCGTCCTCCATCTGCTCGGGGGCGACGTCCTCCGGGCCCTGGCACCTGCCACGGCCCTCGGCATCGCCTGGATCGGTGCGGTGTTTGGCGCGTCCCTTGGTTGGCGCTACGTCCGGAGGATCCCGAGGGCCCTCTGGCTCCTCGCCGGCGTGGAGGCCGTCGCCGTACTGGCGGTGACCGCACTCCTCGGGTGGGAGCTTACCCGGGTGCTCCCTCCCCTCGGCGCCGCCCTCACCCCCACGCTGCCCACGGTATTCGCGCTCGCATCCATCGCCGTGGTCACCGGCCCATCGGCGGTCGCGATGACCGCACATGCCGTTGGGATCAGGCGCTCCGTCCGGCAGGCCTTCGAGATCGCCGCCTGGCTGGACACGGCCGCCGGAGCCCTGGCGTTCATCCTCGTCCTGACGATCTACCACCCACGCGAGCCCGCCGGCGGCGTGACACTCGGATGGGTGTCGTGGCTCGGGTTGGCGGTCGCGAGTGGGCTGCTGTTCGGATTCCTGTACCTGGGGCTCACGCACTTCGTGGAAGACCCGGAAGAGCTCGATCTCGGGCTCCTGGGGGTCGTGCTGTTCGGGAGTGGTGTCGGGTATGCGGCGGACTTGTCTCCCTTCGTGATCTGCGCCGTGGCCGGTGTCGTCATCGTCAACCGGTCGACCCACCGCCACGCGGCGATCGCGCTCCTCCGCGCCTGGGAGCATCCCGTGTCGGCCATTCTGTTGATCCTGGCGGGCGCCTTGCTCACGGTCCCGACGCTCTGGGTGCTGGTGGCCGCCCTTCTGCTGGTGTGGGCCCGCGCCGTGGCGCGGTGGTTCGCCGTGCGCCTGGCCCGGTTGCCCCTGGGACTCGGCCGCGTGCTGCCCCCCGATCTGGGCCTCGCCGGCGTCGCGCAGGGCGCGGTCGCCGTCGCACTGGCCATGAACTTCTTCATTCTGTATGGAGCGACCGCGGGAGGACCTGTCGTCACCATCGCACTCGTGGGACTCGGGCTCAATCTCCTGATGGCGCCCGCCGCGATGACCCGCGCCCTCAGACCCGCGCCGTTGACAGCCCCGCCCGGCGAGCCCGAGGTTTCCTCATGATTCCGACCTGGGCCGCCGTGGTCACCGCGCTTTCCCTGCTCGTGATCGCTCTCGCCGCCATCGTCGTCGCGTTCGCCGCCGTCATGTCGGCGCTCGGCGTCCGCGCCACCCTCGGGTTCTTCAAGCAGCTCGCCGTCCCCGCCATGGACGATGTACGCGGGCTCCTGGGCACCATTCGCACGGAAGCGGATGCGCTCGTCGGCACATCCAAGGACATCAGACTCAGGATCGTGCAGGCGACCGACGCGGCCGAGCTTCGTCTCTCGAACCTCGCGGCCCTGGTGGACGTATTGCAGGAAGAAGCGGACGACGTGGCGCTCGATGCGGCGGCCGCAGTCCGCTCGGTGCGACGCGGAGTCGCCGCCTTTTCGCTGGGCAAGCGTATCTTCGGCAAACGCAAGAGGAAATCACGCTGAAGCCGTGGTTGGTGGTGGCCGTGACGGCGCTCGCGGTCCTGATGGTCTTCCCCGCGCCACTCCATGCCTGGACGCCCGGCACGCACATCTACCTCGGCGAATCGGTCCTCGCAAATCTCCACCAGCTGCCGACGGCCGTCGCCGATCTGCTCCGGTCATTTCCCTTCGACTTTCTCTACGGCAACATTGCGGCTGACACCTCGATGGCGAAGAAATACGCTCCGGTGGGTCGCCACTGCCATGCGTGGCACGTCGGACAGGAGATCTACGACCAGGCCGCGACGGACGCCCTGCGCGCCTTCGGTCTCGGATATCTCTCCCATCTCGCGGCGGACACGGTCGCCCACAATTTCTTCGTGCCACGACAGCTCGTGATCACGTCGAGCACCACCGCGCTCGGGCACAGCTACTGGGAGAGCCGCTTCGAGACCCACCTCGGTGACGCGTACGCCAAGACCGCGAAGGAGGTGATCATGCGCGATCATGACACGAGTGACGCGCATCTGGACGGCATTCTCTCGCCCACACTCTTTTCGATCCGCACCAACCGCCGGCTCTTTCGCGGCATGGTGCACGTCACCGAGAGTCAGAGCTGGCAATGGGCGTTTCAGATCATCGCTGAGGCCAGCCGGTGGGATCTTCCGACACCGGACGTCGAGCGGCACATGGCGGTCGCCTTCCAGTACGTCATGGAGTCGCTGGGTGACAAGGATCCAGCCGCGCGACGTCTCGACCCGTCAGGCGAGAAGGCGCTGGGAATGGCGAAGCAGATGCGGCGGGAGGCGCTGGCGGCTGGTGGACGGGAAGATCCCCGTCAGGTCACCGAGACCGCGGAAGACCATTTCGGGCTACCCGAGGCATCCCTCGGCTACTGGAAGGAATCGAAGGCCCAGCGGCCCTGGCGGCCCGCTTAGAGATCCTGCAGCAACACGTGGTCAGGCATCACGGAGAACCGCCGCTGATGCTGCGGCACGATCCGCACGAAATAGCAGCCTTCCGGGAGCGCCGTCGTTGAATCCACCACCGTCGCCGGCAGATAATCACCGGACGGTGCATCCGCCTGCCACAGGATCTTGGTGGAGTCGGCGCACGTGACGATGTCGATGTGCCGGGCCTTGCCCTCCTCGATCTCGAAGGTCGGACGGTCCGACATGGCGTGGTTCGCGACGAAGACTTTGGGCGACCCCCCACATGCCGCGAGCAGCGCGAGACCAGCGAGCGCACTCTTCCTCATTTGGCGAGCCTTTCTTCGAGGAGTTTCGGGGCCGCCTTGGGATCGGCCTTGCCCTTGGACGTCTTCATCACCTGGCCGACGAAGAAGGCCATCAGTTTCGTCTCGCCACCCTTGAACCGGGCGGCCTCGGCGGGATGCGCCGTGACCACCTCTTCCACCCATTGCGCCAGAATCCCGGTATCCGCCACCTGAATGACGCCGAGGGCCTCGGCCACCGTCCTCGGATCCCCGCCCTTCGCGGCGACCTCGGCGAACACCTTCTTGGCGCCCTGGTTGGACACCGTCCCGCCCTTCACGAGGGCGATGATCCCGGCGAGGGACGAGGCCGGCACCCGCAATTGCTCCTGATGGTCCTTGGCATCTCCCAGCACTTCGCCCATCACCCAGTTCGCCGCGGACTTGGGCTCGGCGCCGGCATGCACGACTGATTCGTAATAGTCGGCCACCGCGCGTTCGGCGGTGAGCACACCCGCGTCCTGCTGGTTCAAGCCGTACTGGGAGACGAACCGCTCGCGCTTGGTCGCGGGAAGCTCCGGCAGGACCCCCTGCTGTTCCGCGATCCACTCCGGGGAGAGCACCAGCGGTGGCAGATCGGGTTCCGGGAAGTACCGGTAATCCTTGCTCTCTTCCTTGGAGCGCTGGAGGCGGACGGTATTCGTTTTGGAGTTGTACAGCATGGTCGACTGCGTGATCGTCCCGCCCCTCTCGACCTCCGCAACCTGCCGGTCCCGCTCCACCGTCAGCGCCTTCTCCACATACGAGAACGCGTTGATGTTCTTCACTTCGCACTTCACGCCCAGTGCGGTGCTCCCCGCCTTGCGGATCGAGACGTTGGCGTCGACACGCAGACTCCCCTTCTCCATATCGCATTCAGACACGCCGACGTACTGCAGCACCTGTTTGAGGGTGAGCAGATAGGCGCGCGCTTCCTGCGGCGACCGGAAGTCCGGCTCGGTCACGATTTCGATGAGGGGCACGCCCGCACGATTGAGATCGACCGCGGTCGCTCGCGGGAACCGGTCATGCAGCGATTTCCCCGCATCCTCTTCCACGTGCACGCGGATGATCCCGGCCCGGACCACCCCGCGGTCGGGAGACAGGAACGAGAGATGTCCCGCCGTCGCAAGCGGCTGATCGTACTGCGAGATCTGGTAGCCCTTGGGGAGATCGGGATAGAAGTAGTTCTTCCGCGCGAAGACGCTGCGCGGATGCACGGTGCAGTTAAGCGCGACGGCGGCCCGCACCGCGAGCTGGATCGCCCGTTCGTTCGGCACGGGCAGCGCGCCGGGCAAGCCGAGGCAGACGGGACACACGTTGGTGTTGGGCGGCGCGCCGAACGTGGTGGAGCACCCGCAGAACATTTTCGACACAGTGCCGAGTTGGACGTGCGTCTCGAGCCCGATGACCGTTTCCCAGGCGGAGGCGCTCACGCCTCCTCCGTGCCGTCGATCGCCCGCTCGAGCGCGTACGCGGCTTCGATCATGTCGTCTTCGAGGAACGGCTGGCCGATGAACTGGCCACCGACGGGCAGACCCTTCACCCGACCGATCGGGAGCGACATCGCCGGCACGCCGGTGAGATTCGCCGGCGCGGTGAAGCAATCGGCGAGATACATCGACACGGGGTCCTTCGTCCGCTCCCCCGCCTTGAAGGCGGTGGTCGGCGTCGTCGGTGTGAAGATCAGGTCCACGCCCCGGTCGAACACATTGCGAAAATCCTGCGCGAGCAAGGCGCGCATCTGCTGCGCCTTCTTGTAGTAGGCGTCGTAATAGCCCGACGAGAGGACGTAGGTACCGACCAGGATGCGCCGCTGCACCTCCGGGCCGAATCCGGTGCCGCGCGTCTGCCGGTAGAGCTCGGCGAGAGTGGTGACCCCGTCCGCCCGGTTGCCGTATCGCACCCCGTCGAAGCGCGCGAGGTTCGACGACGCCTCGGCGGGCGCGATGACGTAGTACGTCGGGATCGCGTATGGCGTGTGCGGGAGCGAAACGTCACGGACGGCGGCGCCGAGGTCCTTGAGCGCGCGGATCGCCCGGTCACAAGCGCGCCGCACGCCGGGGTTCAGATCGACCGGGAAGTATTCCTTCGGAATCCCGATGACGAAGCCTTCGAGGCGTTCCGGCACCGTCGGCAGGCGCAGCGGATCCCGATTTTCGCACGTGGAGTCGCGCGGATCGCGTCCCGAGATCACGGACAGCACGCGGGCGGCATCGTGCACGCTTCGCCCCAGCACGCCGATCTGATCGAGGGACGACCCGAAGGCGACGAGCCCATACCGGCTCACGCGTCCGTACGTCGGCTTGATGCCGACGACTCCGCAGAATGCGGCCGGCTGGCGAACCGAACCGCCGGTTTCCGAGCCCAGTGCCGCGGGCACCGCGCCGGCGCCAACCAGCGCCGCCGAGCCACCTGACGATCCACCAGGGACGCGGGTGCGGTCGACGGGATTGAGAACCCGGCCGAACCCCGAGTGCTCGGTGGACGACCCCATCGCGAATTCGTCGAGGTTGGCTTTTCCCGCGATGAGCGCACCCGCGTCCTTCAGCTTGGTGACGACGGTGGCTTCATACGGTGATTGATACGCTTCCAGCAGCTTGGACCCGCACGTCGTGGGGAACTCGAGCGTGCAGATATTGTCCTTCAACGCCACGGGCATCCCGTAGAGCACGCCCGACGGGTGCGCCTCTTTGGCCTGGGCGAGCAGCGACTTCCGCACCACGGTGGTGGGCGTCAGGAGCGCATTGAGTCGCTTGGCTTTTCCGAGGCGGGTGGCCGTGGCCTTGGCGCTCGCGAGCGCTTCGACTTCGGTCACTCTTCATCCTCCTCGGCCCCTTCAAACGCGCCGAGCTTGGGCACCAGGAAGAAGCCTTCACGGAAGGCGGGAGCGAAATCCGACAGTTTGCCCTCGAGCGGCTGCGGAGCCACGACGTCGGCGCGCAGACGAATCGCGTCCGGTCCGGGAATGAACGGCTTCGCGTTCTCCCCCCCCGACACCTGGGAGAGCTGCGCGATGTAGTCCACGATGCGCGACATCTGCGCCGCGAGATCCGGCAGATGCTCTTCATCCACCGAGAGCTCCGCCAGCCGCGCGATCTGCCGCACTTCTTCGGGGGTAACGCTCATCCCGTCTCCCACTCGCGCTCGAGCCCCGCATAGGCCACGAGCAGTTGTTTGGCGCCGATCTCCGGATCGTCGAACAGCACCGTGATCTTCAAGCTCCGGCCACCGCCGGACACCGCCTGCACGATTCCACCGCCGAACTTGCGATGCCGCACGCGCTCACCCCGCGAATATTTCGGCGCGTCCTGTGACACGTCTTCTTCGTCCGCGAAGAACGCTTCGTCCCGTTCTTCGAAGCGGTGGCGTCCCACAGAAAAAGGACGGCTGCGGCGGTCGAATCCCGTGCGGTATCCGCCCCGGTCCCACAGCGGCGTCGTGGCGCGCTCCTCGATCACCGACGGCGGAACCGTCTCGAGGAATCGCGAGGGCTCGGACATCTCCATCCGCCCCTGACGGAAGCGGGTGCGCGCCCAAGAGAGATACAGTCGTTCGCGGGCGCGCGTCAGTCCCACGTAGCAGAGCCGGCGCTCCTCTTCGACCCCTCCGGGCTGGGCCGCCGAGCGCGCGAGTGGGAAGAGGCCGTCCTCGAGGCCCGCGAGCGCCACCACCGGCCATTCCAATCCTTTCGCCATGTGTACCGTGAGCAACGTGACCCCCGACTCCCCCTTCACGGAATCGGTCTGGGCCAGGAGGGCCGACTGGGTCAGGTAGCGCTCGATGGGAGTGCCGGTCGCCAGGGCCAATTCCCCATCCTCCCCCTCTTCCACCCCTTCCAGCCCTGACACCTCGGCCCAGGCGGCCGCGCCGGCGATCAGCTCCCGCACGTTCTCCATCCGCTCCACCCCCTCCGCCCCTTCATCCGCGAGGTAGGCGTCATAGTGGACGGCGTCGATGATCCGGTCGAAGGCGAAGGCCGGGTCTTCGTTCCCCACGGCCGTGCGGAGGTCCCCCAGCGTGGCGGCGAACTTGGCGAAGGCGTCGCGGACGTTCGGACGCAGGCCCTCCACCCGATCCGCCACCCGGGCGACCTCGAGCAGGGGTTTTCCCCACTTGGTGCCGGCTTGCGCCAGGGCGAGCACCGAGGCGTCTCCGATCCCCCGGCGGGGCACGTTGATCACCCGCAGGAAGGCTTCATTGTCAGCCGGATTCGCAATCAGCCGGAGATACGCCAGGAGATCCTTGACCTCCCGGCGCTCGTAGAAGCTGACGGCCCCCACCAGACGATACGGGATACCGCGGAACCGGAACGCCTCTTCCAGAGGCCGGGACTGCGCATTGGTGCGGTACAGCACGGCCATCGACTCGTACGACTGGTCGTCCTCGCTCGCCAGCTTCGAATACTCCCCCGCGAGCCACTCGGCTTCATCCCGCTCATCCGCCGCCGTGAGCAGCACGGCCCTGGCGCCGCCCTTTTTCTCCGTGAAAAGCGTCTTGCCGAGACGGCCTCCGTTCTCCGCGATCACACCGTTCGCGGCGTCGAGGATCACCTGGGTCGAGCGGTAATTCTGTTCGAGCTTCACCAGCGTGGTGCCGGGGAAATCCGACTGAAAGGCGAGCATGTGCCGCACATCCGCACCCCGCCACCCATAGATCGCCTGATCGTCGTCCCCCACCACGGTGAGATTGCCATGGAGGGTGGCCAGCTGACGCACCAGCTGATACTGCGCGGCATTCGTGTCCTGGAACTCGTCTACGAGTACGTGCACGAACCGGCGCTGCCAGTACCCGAGTCGGTCGGGGTGCGTGCGGAAGAGCTCGAGCGGATAGAGAAGCAGGTCGTCGAAGTCCATCGCGTTCGCCTGCTTCAGCGCGGGGCCCAATCCTTGATAGATGTCGGCGGCCACGACCTCGAGGGGCGTTTCCGCCCGTCCGGAGAATTCGGCCGGGGTGAGGAGCGCATTCTTGGCGCCGGAGATGATCCCGGCGAGCTGGCGCGGCGGGAACGCCTTCGGCGAGTGCCCCCGTTGCTCGAGCATGCGCTTGATCAGCGCCTGCGAGTCGTCTTCGTCATAGATCGTGAAGTTGGGACCGAATCCCAGGAGCGGCGCCTCGCGGCGGAGCAACCGCGCGGAGAGTGAGTGGAACGTGCCGATCCAGAGGCCGCGCGGATCCGCTCCGAGCAGCTCGGCCACCCGCCGGCGCATCTCGCCGGCGGCCTTGTTGGTGAAGGTGACGGCGAAAATCCGGTCCGCGCGGATGCCGCGGTCTTTGATCAGGTGGGCGATCCGGGCCGTAAGGACCCGTGTCTTCCCCGATCCGGCACCGGCGAGGACCAGCAGGGGTCCGTCCCCGTGCTCGACGGCGGCGCGCTGGGTGGGATTGAGCGGAGGAGTCACGAACGCCTACGGAACGGGGAAATCGAGAACGAACCGGGAACCGGGACTCACTGCATGATACGAGACCCGGCCCGCGTGCTGCTGTTCCACGATGCGGCGCGCGAGCGCCAGTCCCAGCCCCCAGCCACCCTGCTTAGTCGACCGGCCGGGTTCGAACATGTGCGACCGGATGTGGGCGTCGACACCGGGACCATCATCTTCGACCACGACGCGGCCCGTCTTCCCGACCGCCTCGACCCTGACGTCGATGCGGCCTCCCCGCCCCGACAGGGCGTCGACCGCATTCTTCACCAGCGCTTCGATGGCCCATTCCACGAGCACGGGATCGCCGTCGATCACGGGCCCCGGACCGATCGCGGAAAGGACGAGCTGCACGGGACTGGCCAATGTCGGCAACCGCGGCCGGAAGTAGCCCACCACACGCTCTGCCGCTGCGCCCAGTCCGACGGGCTCGCGCCGGGCTGGCCGGCCGATGCGCTCGAATCGTTTCGCCACACGCTGCAGGCGCTCGGTATCCGCGGCGAGGTGCTCCACCAGCTCTCCACCGGCGGTGCCCGGATTCTCGCGGAGATAGTCGATCCAGCCGGTGAGACTCATGAGCGGTGTGCCGAGCTGATGCGCGGACTCGCGAGCCATCGCGACCCACAACCGGTCCCGGGCCGCGCCGACCTGCGTCGCGTTGGCGAGCCAGATCAAACCGATGAGACAGATCAGCACTCCCGCCTGCAACAACACGAGCGCCTTGAGCCTCTGCGCCACGGGAAGCGCGCCGTAGTGCACGGTACCGATCCCCGGCTGGACGATCGGATCGTTCACGCGATCGAGCCCCCGCACCCAGGCCGCGAGCGCAGCCGAATCCTTGTCGACGCCCGTCGGGGCATTCGCGATCTGCGTCACCTTCCCGGTGGCATCGGTCACGGCCATGGGCAGGTGCATCGCCCGGACCTCCGTGGCCAGATCGAGCAGCGCGCCGGTGGCGGCATCCGGTGACGGATCGGACAGTCCCGTGAAGACCCGCCCGAAGAGCCGCGACGTGGTGCGCGCGTCGTCCTGAAAGTGGTTCGCGACGACCCACGCATCCGCGACCGAGAGCGCACCGAAAAGCAAGGCGGCCCCGATCAGGGCCGCGGGTCCCGCTCGGCGCCACCGATCCTGTTTATCCACCAGTCGGGCCACCGGGTGGGCCGAGCCGTTCGACACCGACGTACGGGACGAGCGCCTTCGGGAGCCGGACGCTGCCGTCCGCCTCCTGCCCATGCTCCAGAATCGCCGCGATGGTGCGCGGCAACGCGACGCCGGAGGCGTTCAGCGTGTGCACGAAGTCCGGCTTCGCGCCGGGCTTCGGACGGAACCGGATGTTTGCACGCCGCGCCTGAAAATCGGTGAACACGCTCGCGCTCGACACTTCGAGCCACGCACCGACACCCGGGGCGAACACTTCGAGATCATACGTCATGGCACTGCCGAAACCCGTATCACCGGCCGCCAGGAGCACGACGCGGTACGGCAGCTCGAGCCGCTCGAGCACCGTCGCGGCGTGCCTCGTGATCACGTCCAGCTCGGCCGTCGACGCCTCGGGCGCCACGAGCCGCACCAGCTCGACTTTGTCGAACTGATGCACACGCAGAAGACCGCGCGTGTCCTTCCCCGCCGCCCCCGCCTCCCGGCGGAAGCAGGGCGTGTAGGCCGTGTAGGCGAGCGGCAGCTTCGCGCCGTCGAGAATCTCGTCCCGGTGAATGTTCGTCACCGGAACTTCGGCGGTGGGAATCAAAAAAAGATCATCGGGGGCGGTCTTGTAGGCCTCTTCCTCGAACTTCGGGAGCTGACCGGTGCCCTGCATCGTCTCACGCTTCACGACGAACGGAGGAGCGATCTCGCGATAGCCGTGCTCCCGGGTGTGGAGATCGAGCATGAGCGCGATCAGGCTCCGCGACAACCGGGCACCCATGCCGGTGAGCAGCGGGAATCCGGACCCCGAGATCCTGGCTCCGCGCGGCAGATCGAGCAGCCCAAGTTGCTCGCCGATGTCCCAGTGCGGCTTGAGCCCGGTCTCCGACCGGGGCGTCCCCCACGAGCGCACGACTTTGTTGGCGCTCGCATCGCCGTCCGGAACGCCGGCGAGTGGCAGGTTCGGCACGAACAGGCCCTTGGCCGAGAGCACGGTCTCGATGCTGCGGAGCTCGTGCTCGAGGCTCGTGATCTTGAGCCCGGAGTCCTTCCGTTGTTCAATGATTTCCTTCGGAAGCTTGCCGCGCTGTTTGACCGTCGCGGCATCTTCGAGGGCGAACTTGTTGCGGTCGCTCTTCAGCGCATCGAGCTGGCCGCTGAGCGTGCGGCGGCGCTCGTCGAGGCCGCGCAGCTCGTCGAGGAGCGCCATGACCGACGCATCCCCCCGACGAGCCAGAGCGGCGCGCACCTCGTCCGGCGAGGACCGCAGCCGCTTCAGGTCGATCACGGTCTAGTGCTTCGGGTAGCCGGGCGTGAGGTCCCGATAGCCACAGTTCCTGTTGTTCAGGATTTGGAACGTCGTCGTGCGGGCGACGGTGTCGATCGACAGAATCTGCACCTTGGCGTACTCGAAGACGATCCCCACCGCGCACGACACCTGCCGCGAACGGACCAGGATGACGGAGCCGGAATCGATGTCCAGCGCCGTGCTGTCATTCCAGCCCGGCCCCGGTGCGGTCGTGGTGCCATCGAACGATCCCGCGTACTGGAGCGCGGCGGTGCGGGCGAGCCCCGGAAGCGCGCCGGGCGGATAGAACTTCGCCTGTGATCCGACGATATCGAACAGGAAATCGAAGATCGGCGTCGTGTCCGTGCGCACCCGCGCGCCCGTGACTGTGTCCTCGATGTCATACGCCGAGGGCGTGCCCACCGGAGTTCCGGTGGCGGCGTACAGCGTCGCGGTGTCCACCACGTTCACATAGATCGCCGCCGGGGGCGCAAGCGTGCTGCTGCAGGCCCCCGACAGGACGCCGGCCGCGAGTGCCGCGCCCGCACAGAGTGACGAAAGGGTGCGCATGGGTGGGTGAAGAATACCCGAGCGCCTCTAAATGGGTCAACCCACGGTGGCTGCTTGACTTCGCCCCTCCCCGGTCCTACGTTGGCGCTCCCAATGGCAACGATTCGCGACGTGGTCGAGGCGCTTGGAAAACGCCCCGGTGTAGACGCTGTCCTCGTGGTGGGACGCGATGGCCTGGCCATCGACACCCACGTGGTCAACGGCGTCGACCCGGAAAGCGTGTCCGCCCTCCTCCCCGGCGTGATCGGGGCAATCACCCAACTGGGCTCCGCAGGCGGCCGGGGAGACTTCGGCACCGGCGTTCTGGAGTTCGGGGGCGGGCTGGCCGTCGTTTCCGTCCTGACGAATGACGCCCTCCTCGTAGTCCTGGTCCGCCCTGCGACGAACGTCGGCCCGCTCCTGGTCGATCTTCGCCGCCACCGCTCCGCAATCGCCGGTCTCTTCTAGGGCCCCGGTGATGAGCCGGGCTCCCTCCGCCCCGTCTCGGCCCTCCCGTCACCTGCTCGTCGTCGACGACGAGCCGCACATTGGTCTATTGCTCCGCCCCGAGTTCGAAGCCCGGGGCTTCCGCGTCAGTGTCGCCCGTTCCCTGGCCGACGCCCGCCATACCGTGGACTCCGCCGACCTCATGCTCCTCGACGTGCACCTCCCGGATGGATCCGGGATCGACTTTCTCCGGGAGCTGCGGGGCCGGCCGCGCACGCAGAACCTGCCGATTCTGATCCTCACCGGTGAGTCCGGTGACCGCGTGCTCGAGGAAGCCCGGCGACTCGGAGCGAGCCTACTCACCAAGCCTTTCAGCCCCACCAAGCTCGCCAAGAGCGTGGCCGCGCTCATCGGGGGCCCAGCCCCGGTGACCGGGGAGTCCCCATGAGCACCTGGGCGGCCATTCTCGCCGGCGGCTCGGGCACGCGGTTCTGGCCTCTGTCCACGCCCGACCGTCCCAAACAGCTCCTCCCGCTCGCCGGCGACCGGCCCCTGCTCGCGCAGGCCGTGCGGCGGCTCGCGGGCCTCGTGCCGCCTGAGCGGGTGCTGATCCTCACGGGTCCCTATCTGGTCGAGCAGGTGGCCACCGCCGTCCCCGAAGTGCCGCGCTCCCAGATTCTGGCCGAGCCGAGGACCGCGTCGACGGCGCCCGCGCTGGTGTGGGCCGCCCACGAGATCGCCAAGCGGGACCCGGGAGCCGCCATGTTGTCGCTGCACGCGGATTGGGCCGTCGGTGACGACACAGCCTTCCGCGCATCCGCGACCAAGGCGATCGACGTCGCTCAGGCCCACGATCTGCTGGTGACCGTCGGCGTGAAGCCGACCCGCGATGAGACCGGGTACGGGTACATCGTCCCCGGCGCGAAGCTGGGCAAGACACCCGCGAGGAAGGTGCGCCGGTTCGTCGAGAAGCCCAGCGTCGCTCGCGCGAAAATCCTCCGCAAGGGTGGCGCGCTCTGGAATACCGGACTGTTCGCATGGAGCACGGAACGGTTCCTGGCGGAGGCCCGCGCGCACGCGACTGAGCTCCGGGCCGGATGGCACGCCCTCGACGACGGCGACGTGCAGGGATTCTTCGCCAAGGTCACGCCGGTCGCGGTCGATGTCGCGGTCCTCGAACGGACCAAGCAGCTGGCGACGCTGGCCGGCGGATTCACCTGGGACGATATCGGCTCGTGGGATGCCCTGCTCCGGATCCGCAAGCCCGATGCGCACGGGAACGTGGTCGTCGGCAACGTCTCTCTGGGAGACGATGTGCGCCGCTCCGTGATCTGGACGGACCACGAGCATCTCGCGGTCACGGGAGTGGCGGACATGGTGGTCGTGCGCGCCAATGGTCACACGCTCGTGATTCCCACTGGTCGCGCCGAAAAACTCAAGGCGCTGGTTCAGAAACTGTGAGCACCGCCCCCGCGCTCTTCCTGCTCGACCCCGAGCCGTCACCCGCGTGGGCTCCATTCATGGGATCACGTCCCATCGCGGAGCTGCGGGCAGGAGCGCACTTGATCCGCGAGCGGTGGGAATCGTTCATCGGTGCGGAGACCGCGGCCGTGTTCGCCCTGCCCCACCTCGCGGGCTTCGCCGAACCAGGCTCCGCACCGGTGCGCGCGCGAGAAGCTGTAACGGGTCCCGCGGTCATCGGCTCCTCCACGTTCGCCCCTCGCGGGCTCGCGCCCGCGTTGCCGGATGAGCCATCGCGTCTGGTCTGCGGAGGAGTGACCGTAGGCTGGGGCGTACCCGCCGGCGCGCGCTGGGATGGGCCGACACGGGAGGCACGGGCCGTCGAGGTCCCAGGCGTGGTGCTCCACGGAGTCCATGGCCTGCTGCCGGTGCTCGAAGCCCTGCTCCGTGAAGACCTGCGCTCCCTGCTGCCCGGCACGGATGGCATTCCCGCCGGCGCCACCGTGATCGGCGATCCGAACCAGGTCGCGGTCACGGAAGGCCTGATCGAGCCCGGCGTGGTGTTCGACACGCGGACCGGGCCCGTCGTGCTCGAGAGCGGAGTGGAAGTCCGTGCGGGGTCGCGCCTCGAGGGGCCCCTCTGGGTCGGCGCCAACGCCCGCATCCTTGGAGGCCCCGTGCGCGCCTCCGCGATCGGGCCCCGCTCTACCGTGCGCGGAGAGATCTCCACTTCAATTTTTCTGGGGTACGCCAACAAATCGCACGACGGCTTCCTTGGCCACTCCGTCGTCGGCCGGTGGGCGAACCTCGGCGCCGGGACCATCACGTCAAACCTGAAGAACACCTACGGGCCGGTACGGCTCGAGGTGGCCGGACACGCCATCGAAACAGGTCAGATGAATGTCGGATCGCTGATCGGCGACCACGCGAAGACCGCCATCGGAACGCTGCTGTCGACGGGCACGGTGATCGGCACCGGCGCCAGCGTCTTCGATGCGGTGCGACCGCCGAAGTACGTCCCGGCGTTCGCGTGGGGAGGCGATGGAGACGCCCGCACCACGCGCGACGGATTCCTCCGGATCGCGGAACGGGTTCTGCCCCGCCGGGACGTGGTCGTGGATGAAGGAACGCGCGCGTTCCTCGGGCGCGTCTACGACTGGGCCACGCGGTGACCGACGCCGAAACCACCCCGAATCCCCCAACGCCCAAATCGGGCGCCAAGCCCGACGCGGCCTTCCGACGCCTCCACAAGTTCGAGCTCCACGAACGCATCGGCGAAGGCGCCATGGGCGTGGTCTGGAAGGCGTACGACTCCGTCCTCCGCCGCTTCGTCGCGCTCAAACTGCTGAATCCGTCGTTCGGCCGCACGCAGGAGCTCCGTGAACGCTTTCACCGCGAGGCGCGAGCCGCGGCAGCCCTCCAGCACCCCAACATCGTCACCGTCTACGATCTCGGTGAATCCGATGGCCAGCTCTTCATCGCGATGGAGCTGGTGGAGGGCCGAGACCTGAGTGATCTGATCGCCGTCCGCGCCCCGCTGCCACTCGAGCACAAGCTCGATGTCGTGATCGAGCTGTTGCAGGGGCTCGGCTACGCCCACGCGCGGGGCGTCATCCACCGGGACGTGAAGCCGTCCAATGTCCGCATCGCCGCGGATGGGCGCGTGAAGATCATGGATTTCGGCATCGCGCGACTCCAGAATGCCGACCGCACCGGTTCGGGCGGCGTGATCGTCGGCACGCCCTCCTACATGGCACCCGAGCAGATCACCAACGGAGAGATTACGCCGGCCACCGACGTCTTCGCCGTCGGGTGCCTGCTCTACGAGCTGCTCACCTACGAGCGGCCCTTCGAGGCCGAGACCGTGCACGGGGTGTTCTATCAAGTGTTGTCGACCACGCCGAAGCCGCTGCGCACCGTCGCCCCATCGATGCCGGCGTCGCTCGAACGGGTGGTCTTGAAGGCGATGGCGAAAACTCCCGGGGAGCGCTACAGCACCGCGGACGAGTTCCGGAGCTCCCTGCTCGGCATGCGGCACGCGCTCTCGGATCCCACGGCGATCACCACCGAGCAGATCCGGTTCAAGAATCCGCTGACGCGCATCTCGCTGAACCTGATCGCGCCGGCGTCACTCAAGTCGCGGGCGACCGTCCTGCTCCTGCTCCTCGCCGCGGCGCTGTTCATCGCGTATCTCGCCCTGTCCACGCCCACGCCGCCCCCGGTGACAGCGGCGCCCTCTTCGACCGTCCCCACCCTGTCGCCACATCCACTTCCCGGACTGGCGCCCCGCGTGGCGGCGTTGCGGGACACCGCGTACGCGCAGCGCCTGCGGGCGCTCGCGGCAGGGGCGCGGATCAATAACGTGCAGTCCATGGTCAACGCCGACGGCATCCTGCTGGGTGCCGACCAGTCGGCGCGCGCCGGCGACCTGGTCCGCGCTAGTACCGGATACGGCAGCGTCGGCGCGCTCTATCAGCGCGCGATCGCCGAGACCGACAGCATCCGCCTCGACGCGCGCCGACGGCTCGACCGCTCGACCACGCTCGCGCGATCGATGAAGACCGGGACCGCGAGCACCACCCGCGCGAGCGCCGCCCTGGCCCGCGCGGACTCGCTGTTCGCCGCGCGCGACTATGTGATGTCGGGGATCGCGTCCGGCGCAGCGGAGCAGGCCGCGATCGCGGGGGGCGCGCGGGTGCGGACGGTGACACCGCAGCCGAAGGACCCCCACGCGGCGATCTATCAGCTGCTGGACGACTTTTCGCGCGCGATTCAGAGCCGGAAGGTGTCCAACATGCGGGTGCTCTACCCGTCCATCACGAAGAACGAAGTGAAGAGCTGGGATCAGTTCTTCAACGGTGTGTCGAGTGTCGACGTGACCTTTTCGACCGACTCACTGACCATCAAGGAGACGGGGGCGCGCGGCGTGGTGCACGCGCATTTCCTGGCCATCCACTCCGGATCACCGACGCCGCAGGAATCGCAGCAGACGCTCGTGACGTCCTTCCGTCATAGTTCCGCGGGCTGGCGCATCAGCGGCATTCTCAGCCGCTAGCCGGCCCTAGTCCCAGGCGCGCGCGGTGTCGGGGGGCGCGTCGGGCACGACGAGCCCGGTGGGACGCGGAGTCGGCGGTCCCACTTTCCGCAAACTGACCGGTTTGTCCAGATCCCCGCCCGACAGCGTGAGCCTGTCGCCCGCGACTTGCAGACCGTAGACCTGCCAGGCACCGTCCCCGAGCGTGAACCAGATGCTGTCCCCCACCAGGCGCCACCGCGCGACCTGCTCGCCGAACTGCGCCGATGAGTCCGAGCGGACCATGACGTAATGCAGGCCGTCGGAGGCCTTCGCCTCCCACTGCCCTTCCAGGTGTACGCGCTTGGCGGTCACCTGGGCCCCGGCCATGACGGGAAGCACGACCGCGGCAACGAAGCCGAAAGCGATTCTGTTCATGGGGTTTGTTGTCCGCCGTTGGTGGATACCCCGGTGGGCACCACCGGTGCCTGCTCGTCTTCGATCACGCGAGGCTCCCATTTCCGCATCATGGCGATGAAGGCCCTGACCACCTCGGGATCGAACTCCATGCCGGCCCGTCCCTCGAGGTACGGCAGAATCTTCTCCGCCTCCCACGCGTCCCGGTAGGGGCGGTTGGTCCGCAGGGCATCGTAGACATCACACACGTGCACCAGGTTCGAGGCGCGGTGGCAGGCCCGTCCGTAGTGCGGCCGAGGGTACCCGCCACCGTTCAGCATGATGTGGTGCTCGTAGGCGACCACGGCCGCGAGATCGAGCTTCTCCTCCGCCTCGAGAATGATCCGGGCCCCCTGCGCGGGGTGCGCGTTCATCACCTCCCGCTCGTCGGGCGTTAGCTTGCCGGGTTTGGTGAGGATTTCGAGCGGAATCCGCGTCTTGCCAAGGTCATGCAAGAGCCCCGCCACGCCGAACGCCCGCACGTCGCTCGCCCCCAGCCCCATGAACTCGGCCAGCGCCATCGCGAGTACGGACACGTTCATGGAGTGCGTCGTGGTGTACTGATCGAACTCCTTGAGGTGCAGGAGCGGCAGCACAATCTGCTGGTCGCCATGCATCGCCACCGAGAGCGAACGCACGACCGCTTCCGCTTCGGCGAGCGGCAGCCCGCCATTCGCTTTCACTTCTTCATGCATCCACCGGATCGCTTCCGCCTCCTCGCCGAGGGAGAACCGGATGGTGGCCTCGGGAATCAGGTCGGCCATGGGTTTCGGCTGCTCCCCCCGGATGCCCACGCTCCCGAACTTGATGCTGGACCGCTTGCCCATCTGGCGCGCTTCGGAGGTGTCGATGGTGGCCAGCGTGAGCCGTGCCAGCACCTCGTCCAGAAAGTCTTCGAATTCCTCGCGCGTCACACCCGGCTGGAACTCGAGCCGCTGAATGCCCGCCTGCGCCAGGCGCATCGACCAGTCCCAGGCCTTGAGCTCCCGGATCGGCGTCTTACCGTACACCACCTCATCGCCGAGGAACGTGAAGAGCGGCGTCGCGGTGTCCTGCTGCAGCCCATTGAGCTGCTCGAACGCCGCGTCGATGCCGCGGTCACGCGCGGGATGGCCTTCCGCATAGAGCGACATACCGGCCAGCGCCTGCGCCAGGGAGCCGAGGAACTTGATCGGATCGCCGCTCATGCAACGTCCGGTCCGGGATCGGTGGCGGCGCGGACATCCGCGTCGGCCGACTGCGCGGCGCGCGCGAGCACCGCGGTCGCGCGATCGTCGGTTCCCCACCCGGCGGCGAGCGCCTGCAGTGCAGCGATAAGCTCGGGCGACTTGGCCGGGAGCTTGGCTCTTCCCAGGAGCGTGCGGCCGCCGTCGGTGAGGTCGACAAGGACGAGGAGCGCCTCGGGCGCGCCCGAGCGTCCGAGCGCCCGGATCGCGAGGACGCGGTCCTCGGACGGCAACGACTCATTTCGCGCGAGTTGCAGCAGGAGCGGTACCGTCGATGCCGGGGGGTCGATGATTTGGGTCGCCATCAGCGCCAGATGCAGCGTCTGCGGATCCGGGTCGGTCAGCGCCGCCCGCAGGGCCCGCTCCCGTTCCGCCGGGTGCTTCAGCTCGAGCTTCAGCGCCTGGCGGCGTACCCGAGGGTCCGAGTGCGTGCGAAACGTGGCCGGCGAGAAACCGGCCGGCAGGGCGGGCAGGTCGTCAAGAAGGCCCAGCAGGTTCCGAACGACATACCACCGCTGATCGTTGAGGCGCGGCAGCAGCTCTGGCAAGATGCGCTCACCCATCTTGCTCAGTCGGTCCAGCAGCGCGCGGCGCACCGCGCGCACGTCCGCGGTCGCCAGGGCGTCGAGGAGCGGCGCCGCCGCCGCCGTACCGACCACCTGCACCAGACGGTCGATCAGCGCGAAGTCCGGCTGCGGCCCGGTCAACAACCGTGCGACGGCATCGATGTTGAAGATCCGGACCCGGATCGTCTTGGCGGTGCCGCCCGCTGGGGCGCCTTCGAGCAGCTCCAGCAGACGTGAGAACTGGTCCCCCGATACCATGCGGTCGACCGCGGCCCACACGGTCGGGCCGGTGACGTCGATCTCGAGCGCCATCTCCACCACCCGCTCATCCTCGGGAGCGAAGATGGCCTCGGACGCAGTCGCGAAGATCGGCGCCGCCCTCGACATCTCGTGCAACGCCTTGCCGTACGCACCTGGGTTCGGGTCTTCGAGCTGCCAATCCGAGAGCAGAGCTTCCACCTGCTCACGCAGCGCGGCATCAGCCAGGGGGCGTGCCGCGGCGGACCCCCGCTCCGCGTGGGAGGCGAGCTTGGAGAGCATCCGGACCAATGAGTGCGAAATGGTCTGATTGGACGAGGAGGCGGCAGCCCGGACGATCTCGATCACCGCATCGACGGCCATCCCATGTGTGACATCGAGCACGAACTTGTGCCGCTGGCTCAGGTCCCCGCCCATGTCCACCAGCCGCCTCAGCGTCTCGGGCCGGAGCTCGGCGATCATGCGCGACGTCCGCTTCCGGAGCTCCATCGCCTCCCGGCCGCCGGCGGTCTTCAGCTCTTCGGCGATCTGCAGCAGGTACCCGACGATCACCTGGTCGTACGCCGCGCCCCGCTCGTGCGCGTTGATGGCCTCGGCCACTACGGCCGCCTTGAGCTCGGAGGCGGCATCGTCGTCGGAGACGCCCCCGGCCAGCGCCGCCCGGGCCAGCCCGATCCAGAGCTGCGCGCTCTTCGCCCGCTCGGCCTTGGATCCAACCGGATTCCCGTCTTCGTCCAGAAGCTCGAGCTTGTCGTACGTCATCGCGTGCAGCTTGAGGTGGTCCCAATGCGGGATCAGGTCGCGGGGCTGCAGCCCGATGGCTTCGACCCCCCGCCCCGGCTCCGTCGACAGCAGGCGCAGAGCCTCCTCCAGCTCTCCTCCCTCGAGCCCCCGGGCGAAGGACACCGCACCCAGATGGTGCCGGTGCAATCGGCCCGCCAGCTCGGACAGGACCGGATGCTTCGAGTCCGTGGCCACACCTTCGATGATCAGCTGGTGCCGCGCAACGCCGAGAGAGAGGGTCCCCCGCTCGCGCAGGAGCTGGACCAGACGACGCAGGACCCCCGCAGCGGCGGGCTGCAAGGACGGATGCCCCTGCGGGTACATCGAGTGCTTGTGGAGGGCGATGGAGAACTCTATCAGGAATTCCCCTAATTCCCGAGAGAGAGTCGATGGCTGTGAGGACGACGGTGGCTGGCCAGTCACAGATACAACATAAGACTAGACGCGCAGACGCACAGAAGGCAAACGGGAAAGGGGGAACGGTTTATCCCGTTCCCCCCTGAGCCCTCCAGCCCATCTGTACGTCTATGCGTCTAGTCTTTAGTACATCCCGCCCATGCCGCCACCGCCGGGCATCGGAGGAGCCTTTTCCTTCTCCTTCTTCTCCGCCACGACGCACTCGGTCGTGAGGAGCAGGCCCGCGATGGACGCGGCGTTCTGCAACGCGGTCCGGGTGACCTTCGTCGGGTCGATGACGCCGGCCGCGACCAGGTCTTCGTACTCATCCGACGAGGCGTTGTAGCCGAAGTTCTTGTCCTTCGACTCCTTCACCTTGCCCACCACGATCGACGCTTCTGCGCCCGCGTTCTGGGCGATCATGCGGATGGGCTCCTCGATGGCGCGGCGGATGATGTCGACGCCGATCTTCTCGTCGTCGCCGCCGGCCCGGAGGGTGCCGAGCGCCTTCTGGCAGTACAGGAGCGCCGAGCCACCGCCGGGGACGATGCCTTCCTCGACCGCGGCGCGGGTGGCGTGCAGCGCGTCTTCCACCCGGGCCTTTTTCTCCTTCATCTCGGTCTCGGTGGCCGCGCCCACGTTGATCACGGCGACACCGCCGGCGAGCTTCGCCAGCCGTTCCTGCAGCTTCTCCTTGTCGTAATCCGACGTCGACTTGTCGATCGCGGCGCGGATCTCGCCGATGCGGCCCTGAATGTCGGCCTGCTTGCCCCTGCCGCCGACGATGGTGGTGTTGTCCTTGTCCACCACGACCCGCTTCGCCTGGCCGAGATCACCGAGGACGGTGTTCTCGAGCTTCATGCCCTTCTCTTCCGCGACGACCTTGCCGCCGGTGACCTTCTCGATATCGATCAGCATTTCCTTCCGGCGGTCGCCGAAGCCGGGGGCCTTCACCGCTGCGACCTTGAGGGTGCCGCGCAGCTTGTTGACCACCAGCGTCGCCAGCGCTTCGCCCTCGACGTCCTCGGCGATGATGAGGAGGGGCTTGCCCGACTGCGCGACCTTCTCGAGCGCCGGGAGCAGATCCTTCATCGACGAGATCTTCTTGTCGTGGATCAGGACGTACGCGTCTTCGAGCACCGCTTCCATCTTCTCGGGATCGGTGACGAAGTACGGCGAGAGATAGCCGCGATCGAACTGCATCCCGTCCACCGTCTCCAGCGTGGTCTCGAGGCCCTTCGCCTCCTCGACCGTGATCACGCCGTCCTTGCCCACCTTGTCCATCGCATCGGCGATCTTGTCGCCGATTTCCTTGTCGCCATTGGCCGAAATGGTGCCGACCTGGGCGATTTCCTTCCGGCCCTTGGTGGGCACGGAGATCTTCTTCAGCTCTTCGATGATCGTCTCGACGGCCTTGTCGATGCCGCGCTTGAGCGCCATCGGATTGACGCCCGCGGTGACCGACTTCAGGCCCTCGCGGTAGATCGCCTGCGCCAGCACGGTCGCGGTCGTCGTGCCGTCCCCGGCCAGGTCGGAGGTCTTGGTCGCCACTTCCTTCACCATCTGGGCGCCCATGTTCTCGATCTCGTCCTCGAGCTCGATCTCCTTAGCGACCGTCACCCCGTCCTTGGTGACCGTCGGATTCCCGAACTTCTTCTCGATGACCACGTTCCGGCCCTTGGGGCCGAGGGTCACCTTCACGGCGTCGGCGAGTTTATCCACGCCCTGCTTCAAGCGGGCCCGCGCCTCGACGTTGAACTCCAGAAACTTGGCTGCCATCTGTTGGTCTCTCCCCTTAACCGAGCTTCGCGATGACGTCGGATTCCTTGATGAGGATGAGCTCCTCACCGTCGAGCTCCACCGGGGTGCCGGAGTACTTTCCGTAGATCACGCGGTCACCCACCTTCAGCTCCATCGGCACCTTCTCACCCTTTTCGGTCCGGCCGGGACCCACGGCGACGACGTCACCCTGGATCGGCTTTTCCTTCGCGGTGTCGGGGATGTACAGGCCCCCCTTCATGGTCTCCGTCTCCTCAGCCGGCCTGATCGCTACGCGATCGCCCAGCGGGAGCAGCTTCTGCTTCCCACCCTTGCTTCCGGTCGCCATACCGTCTCCAAGGACTAAGTGATTGCTTGTGATATTGTTAGCACTCTCAATAGTTGAGTGCCAGCAACGGGAGAATTCTCTCCCGTTTACGGGCGAGAGTCAAGGGGATGGGTTGAGGAGGGCTTTGACGAGGAGCTGGGCGCGGCCAGCCAGGTCTCCAGCGAGCGTATCGGAGGGGATCGTAGCCACCGCCAGCACATTCCCCCGGCGGGTATCGGCCACCTGAGCCTCGAGGGTCCCCCGCCCGTCCTGGTCCACGTACTTCCACCAGACCAGAGCGGCCGCCGAATGACCGCCCCCGCGGACGTCGTCCCGAACGGCATACCCAGCCCGTGTGAACGCGCCGAGCATGGCCTGACTCAGAGAATCGCGCCCGCGAATGACGATGTCATAACCGCGAAGGGGGCTTGGGGAGCCGGCGGGATTCCGGTTCCCGGCGCATGCGGCGCCGAGGACCACCGCCGCGAGCCATCGGCGCCTCATGGAAGAATGCGCCGGGCACCCACCCAGCGCGGAATCCAGTACGCGCCGTCCGAGTCACTACGGTCCAGACGCGAGATTTTCACGCCACCGCTCGCGCTGTGAATGAACTTCCCTTCTCCCACGTACATGCCGACGTGCGTCACGCCGGCGCCGGGGCTGGCGGAAAAAAGCAGGATGTCTCCCGGCTGGAGCGCCTCTACCACGGGCGGCACCTCCGTACCCGCATGCGCCTGGTCCCTGCTGATCCTCGGCAGACGCACTCCGTGCTGACCGTACGCGTATTGTATCAATCCGGAGCAGTCGAACCCGTTCGCCGCCGTTCCGCCCCACTGATAGGGCGTGCCCAGCACGTCGAGCGCGGTCTGCACCACTCCCGCGGCACTTCCCGAAATCGTGGCCGGGGGCTGCGGAGGCGCATTGCTGGGCACCGGCGTGTTCTCGACGGCCGGTACCGCCGGGGCGCCCTGGACGGCTGCGGACCGTTCCGCCATGCCGCCTCCGTGACCGCCGAGGCCGATCGCGAGCCCGAGCGATAGGGAGAACCCTTTCCGCGGACTCCCTCCACCCGCCCAAAACCCGCGCGGTCCGCGGTCCTCGTCGCGATAGCGGCCTTCGATGCCGAGGGCGAACCGGTCGAAGGGACGCCACTCGAGTCCGCCGCCGACACTCCACAATGCCGCCAGCGCCTGCTTCGACGTATCGGTGGAGAGCCCGAGCGCGACGCCGAGCAAGGCGTACGGGCCGAACGTGTAGGAGCCACGGAAGAGATGGGCTTCCCATCCCCCGCCATAAAACGCCTGCCGGCGTCCCAGCCGGTCGTTGACGAGTACCGTCGCACCGAAGGTCTGCGAAACAACGCCGGTGAGGGGAGAGTGCGAACGAAACTCGTAGGTCGCGCCATGGCCGCCCCGGTACCACCGGCCGTACCGGAACTCGATCTCCCCCTGCGCGGCGACCGGCGTTGCCGCCACGCAGAGGACCGTGATCAGGATACCGACGTCATTCCGTCGCACGATTCTCCTGGGATGGGCGGGGAGCCATTCGATGGGCCAGCCAGTGGGGGAAGCGGCGCATCATTCGCACCCACAGCGCCAGCGTCACGAAGCCGGACGCGAATGCGATCCCCAGTGCTACCCCGACCATGGCGCCCGGTCCCGAAAAGCGCACGCCGACTTTCGCTCCGATCCAGAGCCCGAAATAAGAAGCTCCCCACGCGCACAGGGGCGTGAGGAGCCAACCGACGACCAGCAGGAAGTGCGCGAGCCAGCGTGGCACGCCTCCCCCGCCTTCGACCGTCACGCCTTCCGCGCGATGGCGGCAACTCCAAGAACGGTGAGGATGATCGCAAAGCCCAGGCCGATCGCGACCGGGTACATGGACGTGAATCCGAACCCCATCAGATGCGCCACCTCGCCGATCACGACGGCCCCGACCACGAGGGGCAGCGCGAGAGCGGCGAGCGTCGACGGTCCCTTCGAGTTCCGGCCGGCGGTCAGCATCGCGCCCTGCCACGAGATGAACGTCCCCAGCTGCCACCAGGTCGGGAGGTACCACCACGTGCTATTGCCGCCGATCGCGTCCCAGGTCCACGGATAGGCGTGGATCGGGCGGAGCACGATGATGTCGATGGCGGAGAACACGACCGTGGCGAAGAGGCCCACGCCCGCCGCCCCGGCGATCCCTTCGGTATGCCGGGCGCCGGTCCAATGCGCCGGCAGCAGCGCCATGGAAAGACCCCCGAGGAGCACCACCACGGAGTTGATCACGCCCCCGGTGGCGCCCGGGACGTACCGCCAGATCACGAGATAGAGCACGACCCACACCGCAGTAAGCACGCCAAGCTTGGTGCCGCTGATCAGCACGTGCGGCAGCTCGGTACGGTCGGTCATGGTGGGAGTGGCGGTCGCCGACATCAGTACAGCTCCTCGGGTCTTAGGGGTCCGATGGTCAATCTAACAAGCCTATCGCGCAAAGACGAGCAGGACGGCCACGTCCGTCACCGCCCAGGCTCCTAGCGCCCAGTACATCCCGCGCTGGTGCTGTTGCGGCGTCCAAACGCTCTGTTGCCGGATCCACGGGAACAGGACCACCAGCCACGCGGCGAGGGCGACGTAAATCAGGCCCGCCGGCCGGCCGAGGATATCGGAGGCCCAGGACAGGCCGCCGAACGCGAGTACCACGGACCCGGTCGCCAGCCAGAGGCTCGCTTCGAGCCCGAATAGGATGGCCAAGGTGCGGTCCCCACGCTTCCGGTCCTCTTCCAGCTGGTATAGCTGGGTGAGCGGATACAGTCCCGCGAATAGCGCGCAGAACGACAGGAGAATGATCGCGTGCCCGAGATCCAGAGTCCGGCCGGTGGCGGCCCAGGCCGCGTAGGGCGTCAGGGTCCCGAACCCCCACATATTGATCACCCAATCCAGACCCGCCACGGCCTTGAGCCGCAACGGCGGCACCGAATACGCGACCGACATCACGAAGCAGATCGCATACGCGAGCCGGAATCCCCACGGCAAGGCAAAGGCGAGCACCTGCCCCGCGCCGAGCAGGATCCAGCTGAACATCAGGAGATGCTTCGGCAAGGGCGGCGGCGAGTTGAGGTAGCCGACGTCCCCTTCGTCCTTGTCGTAGACGCTGTTGATCGCGAGGGTCCCGCCGTTCAGACAGATCACCCAGAGGAACAAGGCGAAGAGCGCGGAGCCGAGCTGCCGGCCCGAGCTCGCTCCCGACCAGCCGACGGCCAGCAGGTAGCCGAGCGCCGTGTGCCCCGCCATGATCGGCCACTCGGCGGGCCGCATGTGCAGGACATACGAAAACGCGTCGCCCGGCAGCGTTCCGTAGCCCCACCGGCGCCACGTGTTGAGGGTTCTGGCGTCCGTCACCATTTCAGCCCCAGCACACCCGCGGCCAACCGAAGTCCGGTGAGCGTGAGATCGGGATCGGTCCCGCTGATCTCCTTGCACAGCGGCGCGATGAGCGTCGCCAACCCACCGGTCGCAACGGCTCGCGGCGTCCGCCCCCCTGGCCACTCGGCACGCACCCGGCGGACCAGTCCGTCGATCGCTTCGGCCGTGCCGAAGAGCACGCCCGACCGGATGCAATCCTCGGTGCGGCGGCCGATGGCGTGCGCGGGCGCGGACAACTCCGCGGCAGGCAGCTTCGCCGTCTTGCGCACCAGCTCGTTCGCGGCCGTCACGACACCGGGCATGATGATGCCTCCGATGAAGCGGCCATCCCTGGTGATGCAGTCGAAGGTCGTGGCCGTACCAAAGTCCACGACGATGCAATCGTCCTTATAAACCTGCGAGGCCGCGAGCGTGTTCACGATGCGGTCGGCGCCGACCGTGAGCGGCTCATCCACATCGAGGGTTATCGGAAGCGTGGAGCGGGCGTCGATGAACGTCGGCGACTGCCCGACGGCGATCCGGATCCCCTCGCCCAGTGCGTGAGCCACCAGCGGCACTACCGACGCCACGATGGCGGCGCGGACCTCATCCGTGGAATGGCCGGCCTGGGTGAGGTAGGACGTGAGCGCCCCGCCCCATTCATCAGGCGTGCGCTGCACCGTGGTGGTCAGGCGCCAGTGGTGCGTCAGCCGGTCCCCGTCGAACAGGCCCAGCGTGGTTTCGGTGTTCCCGACGTCGAGGGCAAGGAGCATACGCGCGCCAAATCTACCTCACGCAAGCTCGACATGCCCCTCACGAACTGCCTCGGCGCCACGGGCGGTTTCCACCATCAGCGCGCCGTCAGCCCGGAGCCCCCGGGCCCGGCCCGCCAGGGGGAGGCGGATGTCCCGGCCCGCGAGCCAATCGCGGGACGCGAATGCCCCGACCTCGGCATCGGTGAGCCGGAGCCCCGCCGCCCCCAGGCGAGGCAATGCCGGTACCAGCCGGTCACACAGATCGAGGCGGGTAACCCCGGGGCGATGGTCGATGAGACGCGTGGCGCGGTCGGCCACGTCGGCAGGAATCTCGTTTGCGACGTTGCATCCGATGCCGATCGCGAGCCACTGGAGCGCGTCGCCTTGCCAGCGCCCTTCGCACAAGATCCCTGCGACCTTCCGGTCGGTCAGCACCACGTCGTTCGGCCACTTCACACGCGCAACCGGCCGCCCGAGGAGCTCGTCGATCGCGTCGGCGACCACGAGCCCGACACGAATCGAATAGACCCCAAGATCCGACGACTGCGGCTTGAGCAAGACCCCGAGCCAGAGACCGCCGACCGGAGACCGCCACGTGCGCCCGTCACGCCCCCGACCCGCTGTTTGCACTTCGGCGATGACGACCGTGCCCGACGGTGCCCCGCGACCACCCAGCTCGTGAATCGAATCAAGGGTCGAACCCAGCGAATCGAACACGCCGGCCTGCGGAACCCCCCAGCGCTTGGCGAGCGCCGCGCCGGGGATTCCATCCAGGGTCAGGGATGCCACAGTCCGTACGCGATCACGAAGAGCCCCGCCGCCCAGCAGTAGGGAGCGAAGAGATAGAAGCGACCCCGTTTGAGCATGGCGACCAGAAACCGGATGCTGAAGATCCCGGCGACGAACGCGACCGCGAACGACAGCGCCAGGGAGCCTGCCCCGACCGCGGCGATATCCACGGTCGCATGCCGCCCTTCCACCAGCGCGGCGCCCGCGATAATGGGAATCGAGAGCAGAAAGGAAAACTCCGCCGCCGCGGTGGGGTCGAGGCCGACCCAAAGCGCCGCGGTCACCGTCGAGCCCGACCGGGAGATCCCGCGGAAGAGCGCAGCGACCGACTGCGCGAGTCCGATCCCGACCGCCCCACCAAAGGTTGGCTCCGGCCGCGTGCCGGTCCGGCCCTTCGTGGACCAGAGGGCAAGCCCCGTGACGATGAAACAGATACCGATGAACACGAGGCTGGTGGCCGCTTCCTCCACCTGCTTGTGGAACAGAACGCCGAGCACCGCGGCGGGAATGGTCGCGATGATGAGAAGACCGGCGCGCCGCAGAGAGGCCCGGTCACCGGTGAGCAGGCCGCGGATGATGCTCCAGAGCTGGGCGCCATACACCACCAGCACCGCGAAGAGCGTGGCGACGTGCAGGGAAACTTCGACGAAAACGCCGGGCGCCTTCACGCCGGTAAGGACCTCGACGACGCGCAGGTGTCCCGAGCTGGAGACCGGCAGGAACTCCGTGAGTCCCTGTACCAGTCCGAGAATCACACCTTGCCACCAGGTCACGCCACCCTCCCGAGTACGAGTGCGGCCACGCCGATCGGCATGGCGAGTTTCGCGTGCGAGACGGCCGCGGCGATGCGCAACCGGGACAAGGCCCGGCCGGCGCTCCACACCAGCACGTCGGCGAAGACGGCGACCACGAAATACCACCACCCGTATCCCGCGATCGCAGGCAAGGCCAGGCTCACGGGAATGAAGCTCCACAGGGCGGCGCGTGCGACATTCCGGCCGGCCGTCTCACCGGAAAGAATGGGCACGGTGCGGCGGCCCAGCACGCGATCCCCCGGCACGTCGATCAGGTCCTTCGCGACTTCGCGTCCGAAATGGAGCCACGCCGCCAGCACCCAGGGAACCAGCCCTGCCCCACCCTGCCCCACCGCCAACGCTCCGTACATCAGCGGGAACCCCGCGACCGCAGCGACGGTGAGGTTCCCGGCCAGTCCCCACCGTTTGAGCGTCGGGGAATAGGCCGCCATCAGGGTGAGGGCGACGACCGCAAATCCGAAGACCGTGCCATCGACCAGTGCGGCGCTTCCAAGCCCGACCAACGCACCCCAGAGCACCAGCAGGTCGGCGGTGCCACGGCGCATGCGCCCCGACGCCAGTGGACGATCGGTGCGGGTGTTGGTCCGGTCTCCCGCTTCATCCCAGATGTCATTGAGGACGTTCGCCGCCATCCCGAGTCCCGCGCCTGAGAGTGCGGCCCAGGCGAGCGGAGCCGGAACGGCGAGGTGACCGAGCGCGATCCATCCGCCGGCAAGAACGCCTGCGCCTGCAACGACCAGATTGTGAGCCCGAACCAGTCGGAGCAGGTCAAGCACGGAGGAGGTCTTCGTACAGCTTTTCGTACTGCGGCACGACCTTGTCGACGGAGAACGCCTGGGCGCGCTCCACCGAGGCGGCGCGCATCTTCGCAGCGAGCCCGGTGTCTTGCAGCACGTTCAGGGCGTTTGCCGTCATCGCGTTGACTTCGCCCGGCGCCGACAGAAATCCGGTCTCTCCCTCCACCACGACTTCGGGAAGTCCGCCGGCGTTGGACGCGATCACCGGTGCCCCACAGGCCATCGCCTCGAGCGCCGCAAGCCCGAACGACTCAGCTTCCGACGGCAGCAGAAACAGGTCAGCTCCCCGCATCACGTCGGCCACATTGTCCACCTTGCCGAGGAACCGGACGTCGCCCTTGAGCCCCTGCGCGTCGGCCTCGGCTTGCGCGGCATCGCGGTCGGGGCCGTCCCCCACCATCACCAGCATCGCCGGCATGACCCGGCGGACGCCCGCGAAGATCCGCACGACGTCCACCACTCGCTTCACCGGACGGAAGTTCGAGACATGCAGGAGAATCGGCATCGTCCCGGCCCCGAGCGCGCGCCGGAACCAGCTCTCGTTCGCCGCCTTGTACGCGGTGGTGGAGACGAAGTTGGGAATCACCGTGACGTCGCACCGCTGACAGCCGAAGGCACGATACGTCTCTTCGCGCAGGTACTTGGAGACGGCGGTGACGCGGTCGGATCGCTCGATGGAGAACTTGGTGAGCGTGTAGTAGCTCGGGTCCTTCCCCACCAGTGTGATGTCGGTGCCGTGGAGCGTCGTCACGAGCTTCAAGTCCCGCTGATCGGCCAGCATCTGCTTCGCGAGCCACGCCGTGGCGGCGTGCGGGATGGCATAGTGGACGTGCATGATGTCCAGCTGCTCGCGCAGCGCCACTTCATGCTGCTTCACCGCAAGGGCCAATGCATACGGGGACGCCGTTTCGAAGAGCGGATACTCGGCCTGGGTCACCTCATGGAAGGTCACGCGTTCGGCAAACGAGGGCAGCCGGAACGGGCTGGCGTAGGAGACGAAGTGAATCTCATGCCCACGCTTCGCGAGCTCGAGACCCAGCTCGGTCGCGATGGCGCCGGAGCCGCCGTAGGTCGGGTAGCAGGTGATTCCGATGCGCATGAAAAGAGGGACCAGGTGTTAGGGGTCAGGTGTCAGGTGTCAGGGAAGACCAACGTTCGTATACCTGATCAGCGAGCACGGGTGGTGGCAGGGTGGCATCAAGTCTCCAGACGGGTGGCCCTGACACCTGATGGTTCGCACCTGAGACCTGATTATTGAACCACGTCTCCTGCCGCTTCGCGTACTGCCGGGTGGCGATCACGATCGTTTCGCGGACCGCATTCCACGCCAGCTCGCCGCGCTCCGCCGCCACCACCTCCCGGTATCCCACCGCGTCCAAGCCGGGGGCATCGGGCGCGACGCCCGTGGCCAGCACCCGCCGAACCTCATCCTTGAGCCCCTGCGCGAGCATCCGGTCCACCCGTTCGGCGATCCGGCGATGGAGCACGTCGCGCGGCAGGGTCAGTTGAATGTACCATGGCCGAATCGCACCCGTCTCCCGCGCCACGTCCTGCCAATGAGAGAGCGGGTGCCCCGTGAGCAGGGCGACCTCGATGGCTCGCGCCGCCCGCTGTCTCCCCCCACCGGCGAAGCGAGGGTCGAGCCGCGCGGCCCACCGGACCAGCGCTCCGGTGTCCAACCCATCCGTCCAGTCCCGCAACGCTTCGCGGCGCTCCGGATCGAGCTCGGGCTCCTGGAAGAGTCCATCTCCGAGGGCCCGGATGTAGAACCCGGTGCCTCCGACCACGACGGGCAGTCTTCCGGCGCCCCGCACCTCTCCGACCCATCCGGCCGCGTCCGCCGCGAACCGCCCGGCACTGTACCGCTCGCCGACGTCGATGAGATCGAGACCGAGGTGAGGAACGCGCTGCCGGACCTTCGCGTCCGGCTTGGCGGTGCCGATGTCCAGCCCCCGGTATACCTGGCGGGCGTCCGCCGAAATGACTGTGAGCGGGAGGCGCTCCGCGAGGGCTTCGGCGAGTGCGGTCTTCCCGGATGCCGTCGGCCCCACGAGTACGATCGTCCTGGCGCCGTCAGCTCCGTCCAAAACGCCGCTCCACTTCGTCGGCGGGAAGCTGCACGATCGTGGGCCTCCCGTGGACATCGTGCGCCGGCAGGGTGGCCGTGAGCAGGCGGTAGATCAGCTCCCGCATCTCGTCCGGGTCGAGCCGATGCCCCGCCTTGATGGCGGCGCGGCAGGCGAAGGTCGCTGCGAAACGCTCGAGCCGGTTCTGCCAGCCGCCGAAGCGTCCGCCGGCCAGGTCCGCGATGAGCTCCTGGAGACACCGCTGTGCCTCGAAGCGCGGATGCGGATTGGGCGCCGTGTGGGCCACGAGCGTGCGTCCCGAGAACATCTCGACCTCGAACCCCACGCGCGCCAGCAGCTCCTTGTTCTGTTCGACCGCGTCCAGCTCCCCGGCGGTCAGCTCCAGCGTGAGTGGAAGCAGCAGCCGTTGGGCGGGCATACCGTCGCCCGTGAGCTGACGCATCACGGTCTCATACAGCACCCGTTCGTGCGCGGAGTGCTGGTCGACGATCGCCACTGCATGATCGGTCTGGAACAGGATGTACGTGTCGAACACCTGGAGGAGCGCCGGTACCGGGCGCCGTTCCTCGGGCGACACGACCTCCGCGGGGAACAACGTGATCGGTTGTCCTTCAGGAATGTCCCGGTCCAACCCTCCCCAGGCCGTTCCCGTCGGGGCGTCACCGAGTGGCGCGGCGGCGCCGAGAGGCGCGAGGGCGTCGCGGACCGCTTCTGCGACGATCTTCTCGATTGCGTAACGGTCGCGGAACCGGACTTCGAGCTTGGCGGGATGCACGTTGACGTCGACCGCATCGCCGGGCAGGTCGAGAAACAGGAGGATGGTCGGGCGGTCTCCCGGGTGAATGGTCGACCGGTACCCGGCCTCGGCGGCGCGAACGAGAAACGGATCCTTGATCGGACGACCGCGGAGGAAGACGTGGGCTTTGCGGCCCGCCGGTTTGGCCTGCGAGGGGCGCTGGACGAATCCGGTGACCTCGATCGCTCCCTGACGGAGCGCCACGGGCAGCAGTGAATCCGCCAGGTCGCGCCCCCAGAGCGCATCGATGCGGTCGATCGGGCGGGTGGCTTGCGGCACGTCGAAGAGCTGGCGGCCGTCACTCGAGAGACTGAACGCGACGTCAGGCCGGGCGAGGGCGAGCAGCGTCACGGCTTCGCTCACGGCCCGCGTTTCGGATGCGGGCGCACGCAGAAATTTCCTGCGCGCGGGCGTATTGAAAAAGAGCCCGCGTGCCGTGACCGTGGTCCCCGGTCGCCGCACGATGTCCTCTTCATCTTCGAGTTTCCCACCGACCACCGACAGACGGGTACCCGCTTCTCCGTCCCCTGCCTCGACCGTTTCCAGCTCGAAGCGGGACACGGACGCGATGGCTGGCAGGGCTTCGCCCCGGAATCCGAAGGTCGCGACACCGATCAGGTCGGCGGCATCACGGATCTTGCTCGTGGCGTGCCGCGAGAGGGCGAGCTTGGCGTCCGATCGCCCCATCCCGTGCCCATCATCCGAGATGCGGATCAGGGTGCGCCCACCATCCTCGATCTCCACGCGCACATGCCGCGCGCCCGCATCCAGGGCGTTCTCCACCAGCTCCTTCACCGCCGACGCCGGTCGCTCGACCACCTCGCCCGCCGCGATCTGATCGGCCACCCGGTCCGGAAGCACGGCGATCCGTCCACTCACAACCGCATCACCTCCGACTGGAGAATCCATCCCCGCACCCCGTCGGGGCGCGAGACCTCGATCCATCCGGCATAGGTCTGGATCACGACGCCGGCCGCTCCAGCCGGCAACGACGACGCCGCACTGGCCTCACCGAACGGTGCACCGCGAACTGGGGCCGGACCTTCCACGACCACCACCACGGGACGGGAGAGCCGCCACCACTCGTAGCTGCCGAACCCGACGACAGCGACCAGGGCAACTCCGAACCACAACGTTAACTGCCGCCGCCGCCACACAACGCTCCCCCACCACAGCACCCACACCACAGCGGCAACGACCACCCATTCGGCCCGGGTAAGCGGACCGACCGACAGCAGGTCCTCGGTGGCGAGGTCGGGCGGGACGAGGAGCGCCCGTGCCCGACGGATGGTCGCATCCCGGGGTGCGAGGCGCGCGGCCTTCGCCCAGGCAGCGCTCGCTTTTCCGTCGGCCCCGGCGCGGTAACTTGCCGCGCCGAAATCGTACCATGCGGCCGCATCGTCGGGGTGACGCGCGACGCGGACGGCGAAAGCATCCGCCGCGGCCCGCACCGCCCCAGCCCGGTAGAGTGCCTCGGGACTCGGCGCTTGCGCGTGTGCACGAGGCGCCAGGAACGACAGCGCGATGACCGCCATCACGCGGACATGTCGCCGCGGTGCACCGCCGCCAACGGGCTCTCCTCCCAGTACCTTGAGCACCTGCGTCAACTCCTCCGCCAGCTCCGCTTGATCGGCCGCGCCATGAGGGCCGTAGCGCGCCGCCCGCAGACGATCGCGGAGCCGGACCACGTGCCCCGCAACGGCGTGCTCCAGCCCGGCGGCTCGCAGGGCAGCCGCCAACGCGTCTCCATCCCGCGCCTCGGCGTCCGCGACGTAGGCCACGAGAATGTTCTGGAAATCACGCTCGAGCCTCCCCAGCCGGTTCCCCCAGGCGCGCGGTGGCGCCGCCGCGCGGGGCGCCGATCGGGCACGACGGATGCCAAGCCCAACGAGCGCCAGGACCGGCGGAACCAGGAGGATGGCGAGCCATCCCCAGGGCCACGCTTCCTCTGTAAAGAACGGCGCCCACGCGGGATCTCGCGGCGTGAGCAGAGGCAGGCTCGGACGCGCCGCGGCCACCCCCATGCCCGTGCCGACGGCAATCGTGCGAGGCGGCACACTCGCGACTGCGTAGGCACGCGTGGCGGGATCGAAGTAGGGGTAACGCACTTCGGGGAGCATGACACTGCCACTCGAGTCCGGCACGACCAGATAGCGAACCATCTTCGTTCCCGCGACGGTGCCGTCGCGGGATTCGATCTGCGTGTCTTCCTCACCGGGATATGCGTGCAGCGACGACGGCCACGCGATGACAGGCGCCGGCCAGAGCGTCACGTTGCCCATTCCTGCCACCGAGGCCGTCACCTGCAGTGGTTCGCCGACGCGGGGCGCCGTAGAGTCGATGGTCATCGCGAGGGACAGCCCGTGGCCAACCACGCCGCGGTCATCGTACGGTCTCCCCTCCGCAGGCAAGGGCGGTACCGCGATCACGAGCGAGTCGCTCGACAGCTCGTACCGCTCCTCGCGCGTGAGAATCGATGCGGTGACCGGCAACGCGTACTCGAGTGTCGCCGGCGGAAGGGCGAGTCGCCCGCTCGCGAGGGGAAACAGCGTTTGGTGCAGGACGTAGAGGTCCATCCACGTCCCGCGGACCTGGCGGCTCGTCGCGACGCCCGCCGGACCGTCGGGAGGATATCCCCACGCCCCCACCGGAGTCGGCAGACTGAGAAGCGGGTCCCGCGTCAGCTGATTCCGTACCGAGCGCGGGAACCAGGCCGCCGCGACCACATCGAGCTGGGACCCTGGCCACGCGGTGTCGCGCGACGCGACCAGCGTCAAGGACACCTGATCGGTCTTCGCCGGCGGAGGCGCCGACGCGAGCAACGTGCGGGTGATCGGACTGATGGCGGTCAGGAGCACGCCAGAGTCCACCATCACGACGATCGGGGCCGTCTTCGCGCGCCACGCCCCCTGCGTCGCGGCGATCCCGCCGATCACCAGACGGCCGGGGCGCTCGGCCCGCAGAGAGAGCTCCCGCACCATCACCCGCTCGCCGGGTCCCGTGGTGCCCAGGGACACCTGCGTCGCTTCGCGCGATCCCACCATCGTGAAACCGGAAAGGCCAGGCAGCAGGAGCGTAAGGGGATCGGTGGAGCTGCTCCTCGCCTGAATGGACAGCGTCAGCTCGTCGCCGACGCGGACGTGCGCGTGATCGACCGAGGCCGTCAAGCTGGGCCGTAGTCCCGCACCCTGCAGCGCCAGCAGGAGCAGGAGCATTACCAGTCCTTCAAATCAGGTTCGCCCGACCGCTTCACACGGCCTGACTTGTCCCGCCGGGCGCGCAGCTCCTCCTGCCCGATGGATCTCAGGATCTCATCGGCCTGACCGGTCGACAGCGCGCGATCTTGCGCGCGACTTCCGCCATTGGGCTGCGGGTTCTGGTTGCTCGAGCCCCCGCCTCCCTGCGGTGACGGATTGTTCGCACCGCCACTTCCCCCGCGTCGCCGCGTCGCCAGCTCGAGGTTCCATTTGGCGGCGGCGTGGTGCGGCTTGATCAGCAACGCCTCGCGGTACGCCTTCTCGGCGTCTCCGAGGTGTGCATCCCGGTTCGCGCTGTCGACCTTGGCGAGCCGGAACGCGAGCACGCCGATGTTGTAGAGCGCGCGGAAGCGTACCTCCGGATCGAGCGACGAAGCGGCGCGCGAGAGCCCCTGCTGTGCGGACTCCCAATCCCCAGCGGCCAGGGCCGCGGTCCCGGCGTTGTACCACGCGGTGTCGATGGTGCCCCGTCCGTTCAGCGCCGCGAGATACGCGGCCCGCGCGCCGAGGGTATCGCGGGTCTCCCAGGCCTTGGCGGCCGGGGTGCGTGGGCGGAGGGACACTTGCTGGGCCGTCATCCCGCGGATCCCGCCCGCCACGATCAACAAACAGATGAGGGACGCCGCCCGACGAGTCATGGCCTGCCCAAGCAGAAGCAATGCGCCGGCGAGGAGCGGGATCCAGGCTTGCAGGCGCCCGCTATCGGCGCGCGACTCCGCCCTGCCGGTGCGTTTGTACCCGGCCAGCAACGTCCGAATAGCTCCCGCCTGATCCGGGAGGTCGGCAGCCACGACGCTGCCATGCGCCGCGTCCGCGAACGCCGTCAGCTCGTCATCGCGCCGCCGGGTGCCGATCAGGGACGAATCGGCGTCCCGCTGCCAGCCGACCAGCGCGCCATGGTCGTCGCGAACGGGGATGCGAGCCGGAGTCGCTTCCCCTTCCGCGACGAAGATCACGTGCACGCCATCCTTCGCCAGCCGTTCGCTCTGCGCCGTGATGTCGGTGATCGTGTCGTGTGCCTCGCCGTCGGTGAACACCACGAGCACGCGGTCGGAGAGATCCGGTGCGGCGTCGAGCAACGACCCCGACGTTTGCAGCGCCGGGCCGACGGCGGTGCCGCCCGCGGACGCGATGTCGGGATCGAGCGACTCGAGGTACAGGCTGATCGCGGAGCCGTCCACAGTGAGGGGCGACAGCGTGTAGGCCGCGCCGGCGAACGCCACGAGCCCGAAGCGATCACCCGGCTGGTCCTGTACCAGTCGCTTGGCCTCACGCACCGCCTTGGCCAACCGGCTCCCGCCGGCGTCCTCGGCGAGCATCGAGCGGGAAATGTCGACCGCGATGATCAGGTCGAGCCCCCGGGCCTGCGTCGTCACACGCTCAGTGCCCCACCGAGGCCCCGCGAGCGCGACCGTTCCACAGAAGGTGGCCAATGCGAGGGAGGTCGGCGCAAACCGGCCCGCAGCTCTGGCCCGCGCATGGGTCTCCTGGGACCACTGGGCCGCGCGGGACAGGCGGACGCGTCGTGCCCATGCGGCGCCGAACCAGACGGTCCCGGCGATCAGCGGGGCCAGGAGGAGCACCACCGGGGCGTCGAAGGACATCAGGGCACCCGGATGGTGAGCGTGGCGGACAGCGCGATCTCGAGGGCGAGCACGAGCAGTCCGATGGCGAGCGGCACTCTGTAGGATTCGTCGAAGCGGCGGCTCACCACCTGACGCACCGGCGTCTTCTCGAGGCGGTCGATTTCCCCGAAGATCTCGCGGAGCGATTGCGAGTCGGTCGCGCGGAAGTAGCGGCCCCCGGTCATCGTCGCCACGTCGCCGAGCAGACGTTCGTCGAGTTCCACCGGCATGGTCTGGTAGCGCATGCCTTCGAGACCCTGCCCCGTCGGCACCGGCGCTTCACCCTCCGTCCCGACGCCGATCGTGTAGATGCGCACGCCGAAGGCCGCGGCTGCCTGTGCGGCGGTCCGCGGATCTACGAGCCCGCGGTTGTTGACGCCATCGGTGAGCAGCACGACGACCTTCGATTTCCCCGGCGCCCGGCGCAGACGGCTCGCGGCCGTGCCGATCGCGGTGCCGATCGCCGTGCCGTCTTCGCTCACGGTGCCCACGTGGAGATCGCCCAGGGCTTGTTCGAGTACGCCGTAGTCGGTGGTGATCGGCACCAGCGAGAGGGCCTGGGCGGCGAACGCCACAAGACCGATGCGGTCGTCGGGCCGGTCCCGGACGAAGTCGATGGCGGTCTGCTTCGCCACGTCGATGCGGTCGGCGGGAGCGAAGTCTTGCGAGAGCATGCTGCTCGACACGTCCACCGCGAGCACGATCGAAATGCCTTCGCTCTTCACTTCGGAGCGCCCCAGTCCCACGTGCGGGCCCGCCGCAGCGATGATCCAGGCGGCCACACCCAGGGACCGGAGAATCAGCGGCAGACGCGCAGGCCAGCGCCGGCCCACCACGCCGGCGGCCGCTCCGACGTCGCTCATCCGGACGCCACCGAACCTCACGAGGCGCCTGCGACGGAGCCACCACCAGATGGGGATGGCGAGCAGCAGGAGAAGAAGGAAAGGACGCGCGAAGGACACGGGACTCACAACTCCCGCGCCAGAGTCCGGGCGTCGGCCGCGACCCGCGCAACGTCAGTCCCATGCGCCACGGCATACGCGACCTGATCCAGCGTGAGCAATGCATCACGCACCCGGCGGAAGGTCGCGCCGGGCATCTTGCCCTCCGCCGCGTCGAGCGCCTCCCGCACCGGCAAGGATTCCACCGCGTCCGGGACCACGCGGGCCAGCGCCTGGCGCAGCACGCGGGTCGCCCGTGCCGCCACCGCCTTCGGCTCACCGGCGGCGAGCCACCGCGCGTCGGGTGCTCCGCCACCCGTGACGAATTCTGCCGGTGGCACCGTGCCGGGCGCGGTTCGCCGGCGGATGCGGATCGCCGTGACCAGGGCGCCGACTCCGAGTGCGCCGGCGAGCAGTGGAGGCCAGAGATGGGCCGGCTGCGGGTCGAGTGGAGGCAGGAGGGCCTTGGGTGCGGGGCGCAGACTGTCTTCGGGGATCACGCTGCGGACGAACACCGTTCCGGTGCCGCCCCCGAGCGAATCCGAGCGTCCACCGCTGCCCATCAACCAGAGCGACGGGAGCGGAAACCGGTGCGATCCCGCCGTCCAGGCCACGACCGCGTAGCGCACCGTGTCCGCGGTCGCCCCGAATTGCACCAGGGGATCACCGAGTGATACCACGTCACCCTGATTGTCGAACGCGCCGGGGCGGACGCGCCAGTCCGGAGCATGAGAAACGACCCGGAAGAGCCAGATGGTATCGCCGACGGTGGGCGATGGAGGCGAAATCATCCACTGACTGTCCGCGACGGCCGGGGACGCCCCCCGCAGCATCAGCAGCACCAGCAGGAACGGACTCACGGTCAGCGCTTGAGCCGCCGCGCCCGTTCCGCAAACGCCTTGCGCAGCGGGAGGGCGTAGGGGACGTGCGTCTGCAGGGAGATCAAATCGACGCCGGCGCGGCGGAGCTTTTTCTGCCGCTCCTGGATGGTGCGCTCCGCGGCCAGCCGGACCTTCCCGCGGGTGCCTTCATGCCCCGTGTCTACCAGCACTCGCTGTCCGGACTCCGCGTCCTCGAGCTCCACCCACCCTGCATCGGGGAGGTTCGTCTCGCGCGGATCGTCGATCGTGATCGCGACGACGTCGTGACGGTTGGCGAGCCGGGCCAGCGGCTCCTCCCATCCCTCGGCCCGGAAATCCGAAATCAGGACCACCACCGCCCGGTGTCGGAGGAGCTTGAGTGCGTATTGGAGCGCGTCGCCGAGGTTCGTTCCCCGCCCCCGCGGCGCGAAGGCGAGCAGATCACGGATGACGCGCAGGGCGTGGCCCCGGCCTTTCGCGGGACGGATCACGTGCTCCACGCGGTCGGAGAAGATGAGCGCGCCGACCCGGTCGGAGTGGCGGGCCGCCGCGAGCGCGAGGACGGCACCGATCTCGACGGCCATCCCGGCCTTCGACGCCGGCCGGCCGAAGTGGAGTGAGCCCGAGTGGTCCACGATGAGGAGCAGCGTGAGCTCGCGCTCCTCCATGAACTCCTTGACGAACGGCGTCCCCATGCGGGCGGAGACGTTCCAATCGATGGCGCGAAAGTCGTCACCCTGCTGGTAGGCGCGCACTTCGGCGAACTCGATGCCCTGCCCACGGAACACCGACCGGTACTCACCCGTGAAGAGGGTGTTGACCAGGGACCGGGTGCGGAGCTCGATCCCTTTGACCTGCCGCAGGACCTCGGGGGTCACGGCACGCCGACCGCCTCGAGGATGCGGCCGACGACCCGGTCCGAATCCAGGTCCTCGGCCTCGGCTTCGAACGTGAGCAGGACACGGTGGCGCAGGACATCGAACGCCATCGCTTTCACGTCTTCCGGGACGACGTACGAGCGGCCGCGGAGATACGCGTGGGCCCGCGCCGCCTGCGCCAGAAAGATGGAGGCCCGCGGGCTCGCCCCGAAGGCGATCAGCGGCTTCAACTCGGGAAGGCCGACCGCGTGCGGCTCTCGGGTGCCGCGGACGACATCCACGATGTAGTCGACCACCTTCTGGTCCATGTACAGCTCGGCGATGGCGCTGCGGGCCGCGAGCACGTCCTCACCCGACGCGATCCGCTCGACTTCAATGGGCCGCCCCGAGGCCATCCGCCCCACCACTTCCTTCTCCGCGTCCCGCGACGGATACCCGACGCGCACCTTCAGCATGAAGCGGTCGAGCTGGGCCTCCGGCAGCGCGTAGGTGCCTTCGTGCTCGATCGGGTTCTGCGTCGCGAGGACGAGGAACGGTTCGCCGAGGTAGAAGGTCTCGCCGCCGATGGTGACCTGTTTTTCCTGCATGGCCTCGAGGAGCGCCGACTGCACCTTGGCGGGTGCGCGGTTGATTTCATCCGCGAGGATGAGGTTCGCGAAGAGCGGGCCCTTCTTGGGATAGAACTCCTGCGTCTTCTGATCGAAGATCATGGTGCCGATGACGTCCGCCGGCAGCAGATCGGGTGTGAACTGAATCCGCGAGAAACTGATCCGCAGGCACTCGGCCACGGTGCGGACCGAGAGCGTCTTCGCGAGCCCCGGGACACCTTCCAGCAGAATGTGGCCACCCGTCAGCAATCCTATGAGCAAGCGCTCGACCATCACCTCCTGCCCCACGACGCGCTTCGTCACTTCGCGGGTCAGGGCGGTCGCGAGCGCCGCATCGGCCGTCACGGCTTTCGAGGTCCGTCCAGTCGTCGTTGCCACTCCAACGCCTCCCTCAAGAATCGTCGTCTCGTGCTACCCCCTACCGCTTGATGCGCTCTCCTTTGTCTTCATGACTGAAGACCCAGGTCGCGAAGCGCGGCGGATCCACCGGATCATCCGCGCCGATCGCCGTCCAGTCGACATCGCTGCCCGACTCCTTCGTGCCGGCCCGGGCCTGAGCCGCACTCACCATCGCCTGCGCCCGCTTCACCCACATCCCGAAATGGGCGGGACGGAGGTCTACCCATCCGCGTGGGGCCGCCGCAAGGGGATCACCGCCTCCGGGCGGGACCACCACGAAGCTTCCCCGGTACACCCGCGCGCCGTCGGCGCACAGGATGGGAATGCCCACGGAAAGGATGTGGGCCCGGAGCCCCGCGTCCTTCTCGATGAGGGCGTCGGCCTCCGCTGCCAGGCCCGCTCCGTCGGCAGCCGCCAGGGCGCGCACCGACGGCCGGAGCTTCGAAAGCAGAAAGGCCTCGTACAGCATCTTGGTGAGGCGCGGGGGACCCAGCATTTCGTATCCCACCGACCTCGTGCCCGTTTCCTTCTCCAGCTGCTCCAGCCGCCCCAGGGCCGCCGAGCGCAGCAGCCCGGCGCGATATGTAGGTCCGGCCGTGGCGCCGTCCAGGGCCGCGATCACATCTCTTCCGGTCGGACGTCCTTCGAGCTCCTGAATGACGTAGTCCGCCACCTCTTCGGGCGTGATGAATTCCATCTGGCCCAGGGCCGTGACCGTGGCGAATTCGTCTTTGGCGAACAGGCCATTCTCACCGACATCGATGAACACGCCGTGCACCGCCTTGCCCCGATCCTTCCACGGCTTCGCCCCATCCCGGAAGGCCTCGCTCACCGCGAGCGGCGAGGGGCAGTCCACGAGCGGCAGCGGCTTTCCCTTACGGCGGATCGGTCCGAAGGCCATCTCGCGCCACGCGATGGTCGCCGTCGGCTTGATTTCCACCACCGCCGGGGCCTCGGGCGTCCGCCCCAGGAGAAAGAGCAGCAGCGAGTGCGCACCGGCCACCGCCGACTTGGTCAACAAGGTGCGGCTCGGCCGCTCTTCGGAATGGGTGTAGGGAATGTTGAAGCCCATCCCGCCGGTGCCGCTCGTCCCCACCTTTACATACGCAGAAGTCCCCGCCCGTTTCAGTGCCTCGGTGATGATCTGCACGTGCCGGATGAGCTGGGGCATGGTCAGTGTCAGGATGTGCTGCTCCACCTGTGCCCGGTCGAGTGTTCCAGCGCTGGACGCGGCAAGTAGGTCGCGAGCGCTCTGGAAGATGTCCTGGTAGGCAAATGCGGTGGCGGTGTTGATGCTGTCGACGACGGCATCAGGGCGGTACGTCAGGAGCAGTTGATGGAGGAGGTTGCGATCGAGGACCTCGTCGGTCAGATCGCCGAACTGGTCCTGGATCACGAGGGCACGCTGCTTCGCGTCCGCCAGAATCTCCCCCCGCTCGTGCCGCGCGACCGTCGCCGGCAGGAACACGTTCCCCCACTCGACGGCGATCTCCGCCTTGCCGCGATACGGCGCGAGCGCGGCGGCCGCGCCCTTCACCTCGTCCTCGAAGAGCGCGACCAGGATCAGCCGCCGGGGAGACTTGGCGAGTACGCGGCGAGCGACCGCGTGTCCCACCAACCCCGAGCCTCCGAGCAGCATGACGGTCTTGTCAGCGAGGTGCATGGATCCGTCCGATGGCGTCGATCTCGCGCGGCGTGAGGGCGCGCCACTGTCCTTCCGGAAGTTTGCCGAGCCGCACCGGACCGTACGACACGCGGTGCAGCCACTCGACCTTCAATCCCAATTCCTCCGCCAGACGCCGGACGATCCGGTGACGTCCCTCCGCCAGCGTCAGCTCCACTTCGACGCTCCTCCCCTTTCCGGCCGGGCGCACACGAACCGCGCGAATGACGACCGGACGTCCCTCGATCACGGGACGGCCGGAGAGCGCCTGGCGCACTTCGGACACGGGCTGGCCATGCACACGCAGCCAATAGGTCCGTTCGACCGCGAACTTGGGATGCGTCATCCGGTGCGCCGCATCGCCGTCGGTGGTGCAGATCAGGAGCCCCGACGTCATCACGTCCAGGCGCCCAACGTAGGTGAGGCCGGGCACTTTCGGGAGGAGGTCGAAGATGGTCCTGCGTCCTTCAGGATCTCCGCGACTGACCACGTAGCCGATGGGCTTGTTGAGGGCGAACCAGGCGACGGACGGCGCGGCGAGCGGTTTGCCGTCCACGGTGACGCGCTGCCGGCCGGGATCGACTTTCGAACCGATCTCGGCGACGACGCCGTCCACCCGCACCCGTCCGGCGCGGATCAAGTCCTCGGCTTTGCGCCGGGACGTCACGCCTGCGCGCGCCAGGGCGCGCTGCAGGCGCATCTCGGTCATTCGGGTTCGGCCGGCGCGGGCGGGCGGAGGGCGACCGACAGCTCTTCGAGCCGCGGCAGCTCCTCCAGGTCGACGAGACCGAGGAGCTCGAGGAATTGCGGCGTCGTACCGTAGAGCAGCGGGCGGCCCAGTCCTTCTCCGCGGGACGCGACTTCGATGAGACCGCGCTCGACCAGCTTGTCGATGACGGCTCCCGAGTCCACGCCGCGGATTTCGTCCACTTCGATCCGCCCCACCGGCTGGCGGTACGCGATGATGGCGAGCGTTTCAAGCGCGGCGGGAGACAGCCGCCGCGGTCGCAGCGCGAACGCCGCGCGGTCGATCGACTCGGCATGCTCGCGGCGCGTGAGGAACTGCCAGCCGCCCGCGATCTCCGTCAGGCTCACGCCGTGCCGGTCCCCGTCGAATTCCGCGGCGATCTCCTCGAGGGCCGCGCGCACCGCCGCCTCCCCCGACTCGGCGTCGAGCGTCGCGAGCTCCTCGACCGTCAGCGGACGGGAGGACGCGAAGAGCGCGGCCTCAAGCAGCTTCGCGAGGGGACTCACGCCGGATCACCAGGGGGGCGAAAGGTGAAGGCTGCTCGAGCCTGACGGATTGCCGCTTGGCCAGCTCCAGGAGCGCGATGAAGGCGGACAGCACATCGACGATGGTCGGCGCCTCGCCTACGATGTCGAGCCAGCCGAACTCTTCGCGGGACTCGAGCAGCGCGTGGATCTTGCGGGTGGCGCCTTCGACGTCGAGCGGACGCGGCACCACGCGGTGAAGCATCGGCTCCGGAATGAGCGAGATCACCCGCTCCGCCGCCGCCAGGAGGTCGTTCAGCTCGATCTCGAGGGGCGCCGGCGGCGCGTCCGGTGCCGGTGCCTCATATCCACGGCCATACTGCTCGGCGCGGGCCGCGGCGGCACGCTGGAGCCGGTCGACCAGCTCCCGGATCTGCTGGTATTCGAGCAGACGCCGCACCAGCTCGGAGCGCGGGTCCTCCCACTCGTCGTCGCCGAGGCGGCGCGGCAGGAGCATCTGGGCTTTGATGCGGAGGAGTCGGGCGGCCATTTCGAGGTAGTCCGCCGCCTGATTCAGTCCCAGCTCGTTGATCACGGAGAGGAACTGGTCCGCGATCTTCGAGATGGGCAGATCGGTGATGTCGACTTCGTCTTCCCGGATCAGATGGAGCAGCAGGTCCAGCGGGCCGGAAAACTGCTCCAGCTCGATGACGAAGCCCGGTTGTCCGGTCATCACTGGGTTAGTCGGTGCGCTCATGCGGGGTTCCCTGTCGGCA
>Ga0126371_10000115_pt1 | contig 58150 bp, 47 predicted proteins | sample PanSoiMetaPlot_4_FD_110145 | JGI IMG/M metagenome (GOLD analysis project Ga0126371, IMG submission 110145) | Tropical forest soil microbial communities from Panama - MetaG Plot_4 | ecosystem: Environmental > Terrestrial > Soil > Tropical forest > Bulk soil | place: Panama | collected 2016-02-17
AAAACAGGGTCGTAGCTGCGGTCGCGCTCTCTGGCACAATACCGCTGGCATTGCAGAAAGTCACAGATTCTTCAATCTGGCGCCAGCCGGTGGCCAGGCTAGATTCTGTTCCTGGAGAGTCGTTCGCCGCTTTGTGATAGTTAAAAAAGGAGTCGTCTTCCTGACCCCGGTGCGGAAAGAGGAGTAGCACCCTGGCGTTTGATTTCATCGAAAAATGCTTTGTCAGCCAGATATCTCCCGAGACCGGTGTTTTTTCGAGCTCAAATTGAGTGCCCGGTTCTACCTCAGCAAGAAACCCTTGGATCCTGACAGGATGCACCACGCGGGCCTGGACCTTAACCCATTGATACGTGTCACGGTCGATCCACAACGTACCTTCCATTCCGGTGAGTACCGCGCTGTCGCGATTAGCAGGCCGATAACCGGCGCGAGGAGTTGCTTTCAACACGTAAACCTGATGATCCATCAGAGTCTCTTCACCGACCAAGCTGAAGTCAAACGCCACCACCATCTGCTGAATGAGGGTGTAGTCGCGCTTGCGCTCGGCTTCGTATTTTGCGATTCTCTGCGACCTCTTGCCGGGCGATTCGTGCTGTCGTTCTTTCACTACGTTGTCGTATTTCCTCTGTTCGTTGCTTTGTTCTGCGGGGGTTAGCTCACGTCCATTTACCGCAATTAGTCGCTGATAGGGCGACCCGAAAAGCATGGTTACCTCGTAGGTGCGATCCCCATTCTTATCGATATCTCGTTCTGAGTTATCAAATTGAGGAGCCGCCGCCCAATCGCGATCGTTCGCTTCGGAGGACTTCTGGATGATGCTTGCTGCGTCCTCCTGCGCCGAGACACAGATCGACCACGATACAAGAACGGTTAGGACAATCAATTTGTGCTTTACGACTTTGAAGTTTTCGCTCAAAGGACCCGTTGTGGGATTCATTGACGAGTGTGTATGGGCCTTCGTCCCTCGTAGTGTCAGGCTCATTGTCACGTGGCACCGGTGAGCATTCGCTTCGAGGTTACGATGGCCCCACCCATACTTGCTACTGGCATTTTTCCAGCACTGGTATGATGCCCGGGCCGAACGATGTGGTTGGCGAAGGTGGGGCCGCACCAGCAAGCTCATCAGTGGTTCTGCAATTGGGCGTGAGCTTGGAGGAAGCGCGCGACATGACTGCGCGAGAAGAGTCCCTCGAGGTGACCATTGGAGACTACCGGGAGCTGGTTAATGTCGTCCCGGCCCATCATCTGGAGCGCCTGCAGCGCCGGAGTGTCCGGGGAGACACTGTGGACCTTACCGATGGGCCGCATTACGGCCTGGATACTGGTTTGCGGCCACAGATCCCTTCCGACCGCTTTAACTTCATGGGGCGTGATGAGACCAACAATCTGATCGTTGTGAACCACAACGTAGCCGTGAAGGCCGCGGTGTAACAAAAATTCGTCCACAAAATCCTGCAGATTCAGATAAGCCTCTACAGTCGGGCAATTGCGGTCCATCATATCCCCGACAGTTCGGCCGCGAAGCTCGCTCATCAGCCCGACTTGGACGTAGCTCGTGCGGGCGGCATCAAGCAAGAACCAGCCGATGAAAGCCAGCCAAAGGCCGCCAAAGTTCGCGTGTTTGGTGAAAAACTGAAACAAGCCAAGCAGAATGATCGTGAATGCTACCGTCTGACCAATTTGCGACGCCCATCGCGTGGCACGGTCTGCGTTTCGCGTAATCCACCAGATCACGGCGCGTAACACACGGCCACCGTCAAGAGGATACCCAGGAATCATGTTGAATGCCGCAAGTGCGAGATTGATATAGCCGAGCCAGAGGAGTACCGCTGTGACTGGACTGCCGGGTTCCGTGCCGGACCGCCAGCCGGATAGCCAGGCGGCGCCGATAAGAACGATACCAATCGCAACGCTCGTGATTGGACCGGCAATCGCGATCCAGAACTCACTTTTGGCATCTGGGGCGTCGGATTCGATCTGCGACACGCCACCCAACGCGAAGAGAGTGATTTCCCGTACCTTCAGTCCGCGAATCTTTGCCAATATCGAGTGCGCCAGTTCGTGAAGAAGGAGGGCGGCAAAGAACATTACTCCTGTAATGATGGCCGCCGACCACACCATCACAGAGCTCCAATGGGGATTTGCCATATGGAAGTGTGCGGCTAGAGAAAGTGTGATCAGTAAAGCGATGATGAACCAGCTGTAGTGAAGGCCAATTGAGATACCGGCGATTCGACCCAGCTTGACCTGTGCTTCCACTGGTTGTCCTCACTGCACAAACAACTACAGGCAACAGGGGATCATAGAGTTAATGCGCAGTCTGTACTACAGAGCGCACCCGCGATAAAAGAAGGCTCTGGCCGCTCCTATTTAATTTCGTTGCCGGACTCTCCTGGCTGGTTGTATCTGGGGAATTCTTGGTCACTACAAGAATTTTCAGTCACAGGGAGTAAGACTGGGCAGACCTGACTCTGGCGACCGTGCAGAGGGGCAACGATTGCGCGAACATCTTCGCTGTGCGTTCGGGAACAATTCCGAACAGACAAACCCCACGCAACGTCTCTACATCAGTTCTTCAATAAACGAACGGGCCACTGGCGGCGATACTCGAGCTTCGGCGTGAATGAGCGCGTGATCGCTGACAACTGGCTCTGCGGCATGCAACGCAGGCAAATCAGTTCGCTCAAAAAACTTTCCGATCGGAATCTCATCACCCCAAAGGAGCGACTTTTCCATCGCCGTCATCCAGTCTGTGGAATCGTAGGCGGTATCGTCTTCCAGTTTCTTCACCCGCGGACGGAACCACTGGTAGGTATTGTCGTGGTTGTAGGTCACACAAGGACTAAATACGTCGAGGAAAGAGAATCCCTTGTGCTGAATTCCTTGTTTGATCAACTCAGTGAGATGTTTTTGTTCTCCACTGAAGCCGCGAGCCACAAACGTTGCTCCCGCCGCCAGAGCCATCGAAATTGGGTTTATGGGTGACTCTATGTTGCCGAATGGCATGCTCTTCGTTTTCATGCCGACGCGGCTCGTAGGTGAGGTCTGACCCGTTGTAAGACCGTAGATCTGGTTGTCCATGACAATATAAAGCAGGTCGACATTGCGGCGCATGGTATGCATGAAATGATTACCGCCAATGCCGAAACCATCCCCATCTCCCCCGGTCACAATGACGGTCAGATCGTGGTTCGCCAGCTTGACTCCAGTAGCGACGGCCAGGGCTCGGCCATGCAAGGTGTGCATCCCATAAGTGTTGATGAATCCGGGAAAGTTGGAAGAGCATCCGATGCCGCTGATCGTGACCACATTGTGGTTCGCGATCTGCAGTTCCACCAGCGCCTTCTCAACCGCAGCCAGTACGCCAAAGTCGCCGCATCCGGGACACCAATCAGGGTCCACCTTGCCTTTCAAATCCGCCATCGTCACGTGCCATTGGTTCGCTATCGCCGTCGCCATGGTGCGTCGTCTCCTAAACAAGAATTTCGTGCTCGGGTACCGTCATGTTGGATCTGCCACTCAACTGTTCCCTGACTGCGTTGACAATGTGGTGGGGCATGAATGGCTCGCCATCGTACTTTCTGATGTAGCCATCCGGTACGAAACTGGTCTCGCTTCGCAGATAGCGCGCGAACTGCCCGCTGTAGTTGTTTTCAACGATGATCGTGTGTTTCGCATCCTTGAGGATCTCGAGAATCTCATCACCGTGCAGGGGCACGAGCCACCGCACCTGCAATTGATTCGCTGTAATGCCTTCGTCAGCTAGCAACTCGCAAGCCTCTTCGATGACTCCTTTAGTGGACCCCCATCCGATCAGTGTGACGTCTGCATCCTTCGGCCCCCATAACTCTGGAGGAGGAACCGACGCGGCGATGCCCGCAACCTTGCGCATACGTTTTTCCATCATGGCGCGGCGCTTGGTCGGATTAGTGAACTCATCGCTGATCAGGACGCCGTCTTCATCATGCTCATCGCTGGCCGCGGTGTGTGTGTGGCCGGCGACTCCAGGAATTGCACGTGGCGAGACACCGCTCCTTGTGATCTTGTAGCGCTTGTAGCCGCCGTCGCCATTCTGCTCTGGCTCTCTGATCAGCTCGCCACGATCAATAACGGGCTCAAAGTTCAATTCCTGCGGATCTACGCTGAGCCTGCCTTCTGAAAGCAACAGGTCGGAGAGCACGATGCCCGGACATTGAAAGCGGTCAGCAACATTGAAAATCTCGGCGATGATTGTGAAGCTGTCGGCAATGTCCAGGGGACATCCGATCACGCGCGGATAATCTCCGAAGGCGGCTCCCAGCATCTGCCAGAGGTCACCCTGCTCTGTCTTTGTGGGAACACCGGTCGACGGTCCGGCGCGTTGGCAGTCGATGACGACCACTGGAGTCTCCATCATTGCTGAAAGTCCCAGCCCTTCGCTCATAAGTGCGAAACCGCCGCCCGAGGTGGCGCACATCGAGCGAACACCTGCATGTGCCGCTCCAATCGCCATGTTGATGACACCAATCTCGTCCTCCACCTGGCGCACCATAATCCCCGCCTTGCGCGCGTGCGCCGCCATCCAGTGGAGAACTCCAGTCGAGGGGCTCATTGGATACGCACAATAGAATTTCACTCCTGCCGCGGCGCCTCCCATCGCCATGGCGATGTTTCCGCTCATCACTGCATAGCGGTTCTCGGTTATCGGCAGCGGCCAGGCGAACGGCTTGAAATTGGCCGTGGCATATTCGTAGCCTGCTCTTGCGATTGCGACGTTCTCCGCAACGACCGCGTCGCCTTTCTTCTTGAACTGCTCTGTGAGCACTTCCTCTAAGGCCTGGAACCCGACTCCTGTCATGCTGAGAACAGCGCCGACAGCCAATGTGTTCTGCGCCACCTTATTACGGCTGATGTCCGCCAGTTTCGATACCGGCAGTGGACAGAGTTGGACACCCTCAACGACAACACCCGGCTTGATCGTGTCAGCGTTGTACACGCATGCCGCTCCAGACGTCAGCCGCCCGAGATGGCGGTCCATCGAATCCTGGTTCAGGGGTATCAGCATGTCGATCCGGCCCCCCATGTTCGTTACCTTCTCAGGGCCGGTCCGGATGGTGAGAAAGGTGTGTCCGCCTCGAATAATCGACTGGTAGGCGTTATACGCGTTCAAATGCAATCCGCGGCGGCTGAAGATTTTGGCGAAAATGTCGCCCGGTGTGGCGACCCCCTGGCCTGCTGCACCTCCGATGCCGACGGCAAAGGTCTTCTTCATAGCGATCTCCTACCTGGGATATGCTCCCGAGATGTAACCTTCCAACTCCTGGATCGTTTGTGCCTGGCCAGAGATGATCCACTTCACCAGGTCGCCAATCGAGACGACTCCAACTACTGCACTCTCCTGCAGCACGGGAAGATGGCGGAAACGATGTTTGGTCATGATGCCCATACACTCATCGACCGTATGTTGAGGACTTACGAAAACAACCGGGCTAGTCATGATGTCGCTTACCTTCGTGTCCCTTGACGAGTGTCCTTTCAGAATCACCTTGCGGGCATAGTCCCGTTCAGACAGGATTCCCACCAGCCGATCTTCTGCAATCACCAGCAACGCACCGACGCTGTGCTCCGCCATTTTTTCGATTGCCTCATAGACGGACTGACCCGGCTCAACGGATAGCACGCGAGGTTCATCCTTACCCTTCAACAGCAACCCAATCGTGTCAGACAGTTTCATCGTGCGCTTCCTACTTTGGGCGTTGCCTCCATCTGCTTCCAGATGACGGCAGACACAGCGGTTCTTTGAAGAATGATGGAGGCTTCTAATTCGCGGACTTTAGGCGCAGGCGGACTGGCGCAAAGAAAACGGCTGTACGGGTTTGCGGAGGCGGGGAATTCGAAACCGGCTGGCACGGCATCTCCCTCGTTGCTAACCGAGAACCGTATGGGGCGAGATGCCTTATTTTGTCGGCATGCCCCAGAGAAACCCTTTCGGGATCAGGTCACCAGGTTGCCAATTAACGCGACGGATAAAGCCGTAACGGACGCTTTCCAGAAAGAAAGGAGAATCCTACACCTGAATGACCCGTCCGGACCAGAGAAAATAATCATATGGGCAGATGGGCACCTGTGGGCATTGGGGCTATCTTTTGTTGGTATTGAACCAGCCACCGATCACTGGAAGTAGCGCCAGTGGTTTATCGAGAGCTCCGGCCTTACTCTTCGTTAGAAACCTGCTAATGTCAATAACTGTGAGGCGAGATAAGCTGGTTTGTAATCAGTCCGAGACTGTGGTCCGTATGGCTTAAGACCTGAAACAAGAGGACCATCCGGTGACTAGGGCAGGAAGGTCAAGTATGAGTTTCGAGCCTATCGAAAACTACGGTGCCATCGGGAACATGCGGTCGATCGCGCTCGTGGGGATGAACGGCTCGATCGATTTTCTCTGCTTTCCCAGGTTCGATTCCCCCACCGTTTTTGCGGCGTTGCTCGATGACGAACGCGGAGGGCGCTTTCAGATCCAGCCCCAGCTCAACAACTGTCGAATACGCCAACTCTATCTGCCAGACACGAACATTCTGCTGACCCGATTCATGTCGAGCGACGGACTAGTGGAGCTCACTGACTTTATGCCCATTAGCACCGACGCAGAGCAGCCGAATGAGCTTGTCCGGAGCGTGGCGGTGGTCAGAGGAGACGTTCCACTCAGGCTTCTCTGCCAGCCCAGGTTCAATTACGGGACGTGTGGGCACACGGTCCAGGTGAACGATCTGTGCGCGATATTTTCTTCGGAGAATCCTGCCTGTCCGCACATGGCGCTCTATTCCACGGTTCCCCTCGCACAAGAATCACCGAATGCGACGGCTGAGTTCAGGCTCAAAGCGGGCGAAAGAGCGACATTTGTTTTCGGTGCAGTCCGTCCTGAAGGGCAAAGGCCGGAGATGGAGCGCGTGGAGGAGCGTTTCCATAAGACTGCACGCTTTTGGAAGAGCTGGATCGCAAAGTCGAAGTACAAGGGGCGGTGGCGTGAGATGGTCAACCGCTCCGCCCTGATCCTAAAGCTGCTCATCAGCCGCGAACATGGGTCCTTGATTGCCGCTCCCACTTTTTCCTTGCCCGAAGAAATCGGCGGCGTACGCAATTGGGACTACCGCTTCACATGGTTGCGAGACGCAACGTTTACGTTATATGCCCTGATTCGACTCGGGTTTGTCGACGAGGCTGAATCATTTATTCACTGGCTCAAGGGACGGCTCGGGGACGACGCCGAGCGAGGGCCTTTGCAGGTGATGTATGGCATCGATGGCCGGCAAAAGCTCGATGAGATTGTTCTGGACCATTTCCGTGGATACGAAAGTTCCCAGCCAGTGCGCATCGGAAACGCTGCCTATCAGCAGCTGCAGTTGGATATTTATGGCGAAATGATGGATTCCGTGTATCTTGCAAACAAATACGGCGATCAAATTTCGCACGGCGATTGGCAGGATGTGCAGCGCATTCTGGCATGGCTGGCAAAGAACTGGCAGAGACCGGACGAAGGGATTTGGGAAGTCCGTGGCGGCGCCCGGGAGTTTCTGCACTCGCGTCTGATGTGTTGGGTCGCGTTCGATCGGGCTCTGCGTCTTGCGCTGAAACGTTCTCTTTCTGGGCCACTGCAGGAGTGGACGCGCGTACGCGATGCAATTCGCGACGACATCTTTACCAATTTCTGGGATGAGGAACTGCAGTCGTTTGTGCAGTCCAAAGGATCCAAGGCTTTAGATGCAGCAGCGTTCCTCATGCCCATGATGCGATTCATCAGTCCCGTGGACCCCATATGGCAGTCGACGATGAAAGCCATCGAAGCCCGCCTGGTGGAAGACACGCTCGTACACCGCTATGAGGCAGAGAAGACCCAAGTGGATGGTCTCCCGGGCGGCGAAGGTAGCTTTACTGCGTGCTCGTTCTGGTATATCGAATGCCTGGCCCGGGCTGGCCAACTGGAAAAGGCCCAGTTGTTATTTGAGAAAATGCTCGGTTATGCCAACCACCTCGGCCTCTATTCGGAAGAGCTGGGAGCGGACGGCCGGCACTTGGGAAATTTTCCCCAGGCCTTTACACACCTCGCCCTGATCAGTGCTGCTACTTATCTGGATCGCGAGCTCTCGGGTAGCAACGGCACCCCCTGGCGCTAACCGAAAGGGCCATAGCGAGACGAGCATCAACCAGACAGTAAAATCGGTAACAAGAAGTCCTCTTGTCGAAAACCCCAAAACATTCTGGGGACATCTTATATTCATGGCGTCGAGAAAACAGAAGACAAGGCTTGCAGCTGCCAAGCCAACCATGGATGAACTGCTGGCTTCTCGCGAGCGTATGAATCGAGTCAGCGTGGAATTCCTCAAGGCCGATCTGGAAACAGCCCTGACTTTCGTGCAGATTGCCCGTCAAACGAGCGATGATTGCCGCAGGATGCGAACCTGCCGGGCTGCCCGGAGGGCTTATGAAACCTTGGAGAAGTTCTTCAGTAGGGTGGACTTAGGTACCGAGAATGGACGTCAGTTAGGTCTTGGACTGAAGCACTTGAGAACCGAACTAGAGGGTTTAGGAGAGGTGTTCTAAGCTGTCTTTGCCATCTTTTTTGTTTCGGACGGTCCCTTCTTTTCGGGTTCGGACTCATCCTGATGCAACTCGGCGTCTCGGCGGAAGATCATATCGCGAATCAAGCGTGCATGGGCAGCATCTGCTGACGATTGATCGAGCAAGCGGGACGACATCGAACGCTCTATCCCGATTTCCTCCGCCAGCCGGCGCTGCAGGGCGGCCTTTTCCTCCAAAGCGCGAACGGCGGCCCACAGTGCGGTTTCGGAAGCCATCGAAAGCTCCTTGTTCAGGCTCTCGGTCCCGTAAGAGTGTCCGACCCGGCATCGGAAGCGCACCATTTTGTCATCTTTAAACTCCCATAAGACACCATGACATTCCGGACAGGCGAAAACGGAGGGTGCACCTTCGCCTGCCTCGGAATAGGCGGTCTCCTCATTGACATCTGGTTTTTCCAGGGCCTCCGAGGCCGCGTTCTGCGGTTTCTGATTTCTACCATTGGATTTGCGCGAGATAGAGTTCTTCTTCGCCATGGCTACTTCGCCTTCATGTCCGTTAGCGAGTTCGATGAGAGTGGGAGCGATATCGCGGGCGACCAATATAGTATGCGGGGCGACGTATTCTATAGCCCGCTTCGGCATGTCTTTCCGGACCGCATCGTTTGGGTCCTGCACGATCGTGATGCCACCCCTCTGCTTGACCGCATAGAGTCCTGCCGCACCGTCGTCCATGAGACCGCTGAGTATGACCCCCACGACGCGTGGACCATACGCCCGAGCAGCCGTACGGAACAACGGGTCGATGGCGGGCCGATGGCGATTTTCTCTTGGCCCGCGCTGCACTCGAATTTTTCCGTCTTCAATCGTGAGGTGATGGTCAGGGCTTGCAACGTAGATTCGTCGAGGCTGGATATCTTCCTGGTCGAACGGATTGCTGGCCTTCAGTCCATCTGACAGCAGTTTGGCCAGCAGACCCGGCGACTCGGGCGAGACGTGCACTGCGATGAAAATGGAACCAGGAAAATCCGCAGGCAGACCCTGAACGATGACTTTGAGTGGTTCGATTGATCCCGCGGAACCACCGATCACAACCATATCTCTGGACCGCACCGGATCACCTCTTTCGCGGCGAACGGATTCTGCGTGACTGGCCCAGATTGGAGATGTTTTGGTCCGGGTCGGTTGCAAGAGAAATGCCCGTTTCTCACAACCGGAAGACCCCGATGGAAACTAGCGCTCAGCTCGGGTTCTTGGTAGGGAACAGGATTCGTCACCAGAACGGCTGAAATTCTCCGCCCGTTCTTCCGTCCGAGCTACGACTCTCGGTTTCCGTGAGGCACCAGATCGCTGATGTCGAGCAGAGTGATGACCACGCCATCAATCTTGTTTTCCAAGGTTCGATATGGAGTGATCCGAAGCTTGTACGGCTTGTTGTCGCGAGCACGCACCTGTTCTGTCTTCATCGTAACGTCGCGCATCACATCAAGCATCCAGCGCTCGAGTTGGGGGACCTCGATGTTCAAAGAAAGGTGAGTAAGCGCTTTTCCCACGTCGTGGTTGGAAAAACCGAAAACCCGCTCGGCCTCAGGTGTGAATCGACGGATGTGCAGGTCTTCACCAAGCATGACGATGGGAATCGTGGCGCTATTGAGAATGTTGATGAGATCGTTGCTGAGCTGCGCCAACTGTTGGTTGCGATGCTGAATTTCTTCATTGACCGTGTTCAGCTCCTCGTTGGCGGATTCAAGCTCCTCTTTCGAAGTCTGCAGTTCTTCATTTGTGCTCTGCAATTCTTCGTTACCAGATTGAATTTCCTCGTTGGCTGACTGCAGTTCCTCGTTTGTGGCTTCCTGGGCCTCGATGATGGATTGCAAGTACTCCTTGGTGCTGGCAAGTTCTTGCTTGAGTTGGGCAATCTGGACTTCTTTGCCGTCCGCAGCCTCCTTCGCGGACTGGCGCGGCGAAGGTTTTGGCTCAAGAGGCTTGTGGCTATCTTTCTCCTCAAATAGAACGAGGAAGTGCCGCTGGTCCCGCGCAGGAGTTCGGAAAGGAATGACCTCCAGACGCATGGTGACAGTTTCATTTCCGTCTTCAATTTCTATGCCTTCTTTGGCAACGGGGATCGAGTTCTTGCGAGCCTTCTCGATCAGCGCACGTAATTCATAGAGCAAACCGGAACGAGCCATTTTGAGCAGGTTGAGACTGGCTCGGCCCGTGGGGAGTTCGAGATAGCGGCTGGTTCGGCCTCGGCTCTGTAGGATCTCCAAATCGTCATTCACGACCACAGCGGAGGGAACGTACTTTGTGAGCAGGAGGCGGTCCGCTTCGCGCTGTACATCGGCAGGGGTCTTCGCGAGTTCGTCTTCCTTATTGGGATGATGCGGTTTTTCCTGACGCCCCTCAGAAGTCTCCTGAGAGCTGACGGTTAAACCAAACGTTACGGGAGAAGGAACGGCCTTTTTCTGATAGATTTTGTATTTCCTGTCCACTAGGTCGAAGATTTCTGCGCCCGACCCCAGCAAGCCCTCCGTGTTCCCAACCAGCAGAAAGCCATTCGGCTTCAAAGCGTAATGGAAGATGGGGATGACTTTTTTTTGCAAAACGGGGCTGAGATAAATCAGGACATTGCGGCAGCTGATCACATCCATACGCGAAAACGGAGGGTCGCTGAACACGTTTTGTCGCGCGAAAACACACATGTCGCGGATCGACTTCGAAATCTGATAACCACTAGGGACTTTGTGGAAGAAGCGGCGCAGACGTACTTCCGAGACTTCGTTGGCAATGGCCTCTTTGTAGATTCCGGTTCGAGCTTTTTGAATAGCATTCTCACTGAGGTCTGTGCCAAAAATTTGAATTGGTACCTCGATGCGCATTTCAGAAAGCGTTTCGACCAGGGAGATCGCGTGGGAGTAGGTCTCCTCTCCGGTTGAGCAGCCGGGCACCCAAACCCGCACGGGCTCCGATGGCGAGCGCTCGCCGAGAAGCTTCGGATAAACCACCTGGTGGAGGCTGTCAAACACCTCGGGGTTACGGAAGAAACTGGTGACATTGATCAGGACATCGCGGTAAAGAGCCACGACTTCCTGGGGGTTGCGATGAAGCAGCTTGACGTAATCGCGCAGCTCACTGATGTGGCTAATGTTCATGCGGCGCAGAATCCGCCGTCGGATCGTTGCCACCTTGTAATCGATGAAATCAACCTTGCTATAGCTCTTCAGCAGCCGGAATACATCCTTCATCAGGCGTTCTTTTCCATCAAAAGCATCCTGTGGAGATTCCTCTTCCGATGGCTGCTTTTGAAGGCGAATGAGCTCCTGCGCAATTCGTTGGGGTGAAAGGACGTAATCGACAACGCCGGCAGCGACGGCGCTGTTCGGCATACCGTCATACTTGGCAGAGTTAGCATCCTGGGCAAAAGTGATCCCGGCACCGTCTTTAATGGCGGCCAGCCCCAGAGTGCCATCATTTGCAGTACCCGATAGGATTACTCCCATTGCATTCGCGCCTTGATCATAGGCGAGAGATCGTAAAAACGTGTCGATCGGCATGTGATGACCCCGTTCCGTTCCTCGACGTGCCAGATGCAAGACTCCTTCGGAGATGGTCATATCCGAATTCGGGGGAAGCACGTACACACTGTTTACCGCGACTCGCGTGCCCTCGGCGGCTTGATACACCGGCAGGCGTGTCGTGCGCGACAGCAACTCGACCATGGCGCTCTCGTGCGTCGGGTCCAGATGTGGGATGAAAATCAGCGCAATCCCGGGCTCGGCAGGAAGAGATCGAAGCAGATTGCTGAAGGCTTCCAAACCACCAGCGGAAGCTCCAATGGCAACGATGGGAAAGGTCGCGGGCAAGTTCTCGGTTGGCGCCGAAGTCTGGCGCTTCGTTTTCTTGCTGCGCACCTTCTTGTTTGGCGCATTTGGCATCACCGCACTCCCGGCGACTCGGGGAATCGAAGGACGACACATTTTAGCGCGGATGGTGAGGATATGTGGGGAATTCTGCCAGTTTCCGAGCGCATTTCAGCCTCTAGAGGTGCCATCGCCGGCTGCCCACCACTCCCTCAAGTCCTTTCCCCTTCGCAAATCGGGGCAGCGTCGCCGGCCCATGTTCGTTTTCCGTCTCGCTGGTGAGCAGCCCAGCATGCCTCGCATGCAGGGACTACAACGTTATTCGATGCGAGGCTGCAACTTGGTCTATCCTGTCCCGGACTTGCGTGGACCCCCAAACATGGATCTGCCTGCCCTTTCCAACAAGCGTCGCTGGTCAATCGTCAACCTGCTGTTTGCGGCGTCTTTGATTAATTACCTGGACCGCGCCACTATTTCATTTGCTCTGCCGCTCATCACCAGAGACTTTCACCTTACATCGCAGGGCAAGGGACTCTTGCTTTCGGCCTTTTTCTGGTCCTATGCGCTCATGCAGATTCCGATCGGATTGTGCGCCGACCGCCTCAATTTGCGTTGGCTTTATGCCGGAGCGTTCACGATTTGGTCGTTCGCGCAGGGGCTAACGGGTCTGGCCGGCAGTCTTACAACCTTGCTGGTGTTCCGGATTCTGCTGGGCGTTGGAGAATCCATTTACCTACCGGGAGGAACGAGAATTGTCAGCTTGCTGTTTTCGCGGAAAGAGCGTGGCCTGCCTTCCGGACTTTTTGATTTCGGAACACGGACGGGACTTGTCCTCGAAGGCATACTGGTTCCCTGGCTGCTCGTCGGATTCGGATGGCGTCGCACGTTTGTCACTTTGGGCTTTACGGCCCTGCTCTGGCTTGCGCCCTGGCTCTGGATTTTCCCACGTCGTCTGCAGGCGGTGAACGCGAATGCGGCATCAAGTGGCCTCGCTTTGGGTACCGTGGGTCGATCGATGCTCAATCGCAATCTTTTGGGAATCTGCCTGGGATTCTTTTGTTTTGATTACTACTGGTATGTGCTGGTGACCTGGCTGCCCGACTACCTGGTGACCGTTCGACGGCTGAGCATCGTGCAGGCCGGCTTCTATGCGTCACTCGCGTTCTTCACGTTCGGCATTGCCGAGCCGATTGGGGGATGGCTCGCCGACAGCTTGATCCGCCGTGGCTGGGATGAGACTCGCACACGCAAGACAATCGTCGCCATCGCATTCGGTATGGGTATCTTTCTCATTGCAGCCATGCGCGCGGCGCACATTGGAGTCGCTATCGGGCTACTGATTGCCGCTTCTCTGGTCGGCCTTGCAACAGGAAACCTGCTCGCGATTCTTCAGTCATGTGCTCCAGGCGAGGTAGTGGGAGTGTGGACCGGGGCAGAAAATTTCGCAGGGAACCTCGCTGGGATCATAGCTCCTCTGGCGGTAGGGTTCTTGATTACCTCGCGAGGGTCGTACGTTCCGGGTTTCGATCTCGCCGCAATCATTCTCTTTCTCGGAGTTCTCGCCTACTGGTTTGTCGTCGGTGACTTGAAGCCAGCGGCTCCTAACGCCAGGATAGTGCCGTCCCGGTCGGCTCATGGTGTTTGAGCTCCCTGAGTGTCAACGTACACCGCGTATAGAGACTGGCTGGCGGCCATGAACAACCTGTTCTTCTTGCTTCCCCCAAAACACAGGTTGGCGCAGGCCTCCGGGAGATGGATCTTCCCGATCAGCGTGCCGTCGGGCGCAAACACGTGTACTCCGTTGTAGTCTTCCGGTCCCCATCCCGCAGCGGACCAGAGATTGCCGTCGACGTCGCAACGGATGCCGTCCGATGACCCCGGAGCCATGTTCACGAAAAGCCGCTTGTTTGCAAGCCGCGCGCCATCGACCACGTCATATAGGTATATTGGACGCGGGTCACCAGGGCGCTTGGGGAGGCCGGTATCCACGAGGTAAAGCTTCTTCTCGTCCGGGGAAAAACAAATCCCGTTGGGCTTGTCTAAAGCACTGGCCACTACAGTCGCTTCACCGGTCTTTGGGTCCAGACGATAGACGTTCGTTGGCAACTCGAAAGCAGCCTTGTGGCCCTCGTAGTTCGTCATGATGCCGTAACCCGGGTCGGTAAACCAGATCGCTCCATCGGAGTGCACCGCCAGATCATTCGGCGCATTGAGCAGTTTCCCCTGATAACGATCCATCAGGACCGTCACCGTTCCGTCGTTTTCGGTGCGGGTTAGCCGGCGCGCGTCGTGCTCGCAGGTAAGCAATCTGCCTTGGCGGTCACGGCTATTGCCATTGCTGTAGTTCGAAGGGCTGCGAAAAGTGCTGACCTCACCGGTATCTTCCAGCCAACGCAGCATCCGGTTATTGGGGATGTCGCTGAAGAGCAGATAGCGGCCATCGCCAAACCAGACCGGTCCTTCCGCCCATCGGGCGCCGGTATAGAGGCGCTCAACCGCTGCATTGATGACTTTGTACTTTGCGAAGCGCGGATCGACCACTTCCAGGGCGGGATCGGGATACGTTGTCAGTTTCTTCCCATCCTGCTCTTTGCCAAAGCCGAGCGGTTCAAAGACAAGCGCCGTGCTTAATCCGGCGGCCATGTTCATGAATGTGCGCCTCTGCATTGCTTCCTCCAGACAGGCGAATTCCGGTGCGTGAGCACCTTAACATGGCGCAGGCCGCAGACAGTGAGGGTTCTTTTGGGAAGCCTTGCTTTTGCTCAGCCAAGCGGCCGCCATTTCAGCAGTGCGACGGCATCCGCACATAGGACTCGTTCAAGGCGCTGACCGAGGGACATCCCAGTAATCTGAGACATCTCTCTACGTCGGTTCGAAGTAGCTCAATCGCCTTTGTGACGCCAGCTTCGCCACCTGCAGCGAGCCCGTATGCATACGCGCGCCCGCAGAGCACGGCGCGCGCACCCAAGGAGAGTGCTTTGACGATGTCCGATCCTCGGCGGATTCCGCTGTCGATCAGGACCTCAGCCTGACCGCCGACTGCCGCCACTACCTCCGGCAGGACTTGCAGGCTCGCGGGAACACAATCAAGCTGGCGCCCTCCGTGGTTGGAGACAACCACCGCCGCCGCTCCGTAGTCGAGTGATCGCTTGGCTTCCTCTGCGGACAAGACCCCTTTGATGACGATCGGCCCTTTCCATAGTGCGCGAATCCACTGCATATCTTTCCATGTGAACGCCTCGCGTTTCATCGCCGTGTGCGCGTCACGAACCCGCAGTACACCCCTCTCAGGAGTCACGATGTTAGGCATGCTCGGAAGTCCACCGTCGAGAAGAAAGCGCGTCAGCCAACGCGGGTGAGCAAGAAGATCCGGCAGAAAAGGAATTCTTGACCAGGCATTTCCGCGCAAAAGCTGCTCCATTCCATCGCGCGCTTCGCGCTCACGATATCCGATGACCGTCGAATCAATGGTGATCACAAGAACGCTGTAGCCCACATCCATCGCTCGCCGCAGGGCGCTTTCGGCAGCAGCACGCCCGCCAGTGAGATAGAACTGATACCAAACTTGCCCCGTAGACGCGGCTTTCACATCTTCAAGCCGGTGACCAGAAACCGTCGACAGAATGATCCCGACGCCGGCACGGCCCGCCGCGCGTGCAGCGCCAATCTCACCGTCCGAATGCATGACCCGCAGATAACCAACGGGAGCCAGGAGCAGAGGCATCGATAGCTCCGTGCCTAGCACCCGAGTTCGCAAATCGCATGCCGGGACTGCAGCCGCCTGTTGCGGCCGGAAGGTGATTGCGTTGAAGGCTCGGCGGTTTTCGCGAAGTGTCCACTCGCCCTCGGCGCCTCCATCGATGTAGTTGAAAACAATTCTAGGCACTTGGCGGGACGCCAGTTCGCGCAGATCCTCAATACTCACAGCTTGCGAAAGCCCCGGCATCAGGCGTCTGCCCCAGGGCCGATGGCGATAACGAAGTAGGTGGCCGGACCAGTGCCGACATTCTTAATGCCATGCTCCTCATTCGAATGAACGAACCCCAGCCCTCCCGAGCCCAGGCGATGTGTAGCGCCATTAATCGTGAGTTCCACTGTTCCTTCGCGAATCAGCCACATTTCCGAGTGGACGTGGTGATGCGGCGGATGCGGATATCCATTCGGCGGCAGAGTCGTCTCGTGCGCCTCGATGTGTTCACCGGTTGCCAGCCTGCCTTTCATGATATTTCTCATCTGCGAATGACCGGAGTCCTGCACCGGCATGCTTTCAAATACAAAGGTCGCGGAGGGCAGGGAATCAGCTTGTTCGGCCAGCACGGGAAATGCGGTTTTTGCCATGACCAGCGCCGGAATCAGACTACAAACCTCTCGCCTCGTAAAAGACATGCCCACCTCACCAACTGCTGTTGCCAGTGTTTTACGATTGCCAAACGATCCTGTCAAATGAGGCAGACATGTGTAAATCAGGAAACCGCAAGGAATCGAACTCATGAACGATTGTCCACTTTTGGTTTTAACAGCACCGGGCGACAGCAATATTCCATTCCTCTCTGAACTGCGCCAGATGGGAACAATCGTAGTTGGTGACTCAGCACAAGATTTTGCCAAGGCCGCAGCCGATGCCGACATCGTTTTCAATTGGTCAGCCTCGCTTGGTCTTCTCCGTGATGTGTTTCTTATGTCGCCCCGTTTGCGCTGGATCCATTCCCGCTCGGCTGGTTTGGAACAGAGCCTGTTCCCTGAGCTAATCGAAAGCGACGTAATCCTCACAAACGGCAGCGGTGTCTTCAGCCCTTCGCTTGGAGAGTTTGCTTTAGGCGCGATCCTGTACTTCGCCAAAGATTTTCGCCGGATGATTCGCAATCAAATGGCGGGAGTATGGGGACAGTTCGATATCACAATGATCTCAGGCCAAACACTCGGTATTGTCGGATATGGAAGCATCGGGCGCGCCGTGGCCGCTCGGGCCCGCGCACTCGACATGAAAGTCCTCGGGCTCAGGCGGAGTGCTGAGCAGTCCAAGTCGGATTCCCTAGTCGATCACGTCTACGTGCCCGGCCAACTCTTGGAGATGCTTTCGCAGTGCGACTATATCGTGGTAACCCTGCCATTCACCGCTCAGACGCGAGGTCTGATTGGAGAACGCGAATTTGCTGTCATGCAGAAGAACGCTGTACTGATCAACATAGGCCGCGGCCCCACCATTGACGAGCGAGCGATGATCAAGGCACTTTCGGAGAACAGAATCAGAGGAGCTGCCCTGGACGTTTTTGATCAAGAACCACTGCCACCGGGACACTCGTTTTACTCCATGGAAAATGTTCTGTTGTCCCCACACTGCGCTGACCACACACCCGACTGGCTGGACGACGCGATGCATTTTTTCCTTTCGCAACTGGAAAGATCCCGGCGGGGAGAGAGTCTTTTGAATGTGGTGGACAAGCGATTGGGATATTAGCAACAGCTGGTTAACTTATTGGTCGTATTGCGGACGGCGGAACATTCTGATTCAGGTGGAAGAAATTGTGCGGATCGTACTTGGTCTTGACCGCGACCATCCGATCCCACCGCTCGCGGTAGGCTTCCGGGACACGATCTTGCTCATCGCCGCTCATGAAGTTTACGTACACACCTGGCCTCATGGCGGGCCGAAGTCTGTTGAACAGTCCGCGAACCCATGAGATGTGGAATTCATCAGCAGCCGCATCCGACCACTGCGCCAAGAGATTCATAATGAAAGGAGCGCCGCGATCGCCGAACGCCGTTTCGTCAGCAGCAACCTGCGACGCGGCACCACCGAGATAGGCGAGTTCAATTTGGGTTCCAGCCGACGGAAGCGAGACAACTGCCTGCAGCAGCCGATCAATCGTGACGGCTTCGAGATTTTTGAAGTATCCCGATTTTGTGTAGTAACGTTGGCCGTGAGGAAAGCAGTAATCCGCCATTGTCTGGAGCTGAATGAATGAGATGACGCGGCTGCTCACCGTGTCCGGATGACATAAGGCGAGGGCCCGCTGCAGGTAGCGGTTGCCCGCTCCGGAAGTTCCAGTCCAGACCACTGAACTACTTGCTACGGGACGCCCCCGAAGTTTTTCGGGCACGGCTTGCGTGTTGGGTGCGAGCCGCAGATCGACGTTCCACTTCAAGTCGATCGGCGCATCCGCCATGAAGTCCCTCCAGAACGTCAGGAGTCGGCGAATTTCGGCTTCGGAGGACAGTCCTTGCGCTAGCGTTACTGACGTGAGTGGATGAAGTCTCACTTCGAATTCTGTGACAATACCGAAGTTGCCGCCCCCTCCCCGCAGCGCCCAAAACAAATCGAGGTTTTCCCGCATATTGCAATGCATCACCGAGCCATCTGCCGTGACGAGTTCGAAGCCTTCGACGTTATCGCAGGACAAGCCGAATCGACGAGTAAGCCACCCCGTTCCTCCGCCCAACACCAGTCCAGAGGCGCCGGTGTGCGAAACGACGCCAGAGGGAAACACCAGACCCGTTTCCTGCGTGGCGTTGTCAATCGATCCCAGCAGACATCCGCCGTCAAATTTGGCGCGGCGTGCCTCAGAATCCACAGTGACTTGTCGCATTCTCGAGAGGTCGATTACGACACCGCCGTAGCAGGTGCTGAAACCAGCAAGGCTATGACCTCCGCACCGGATAGCGGTAACAATTCCAGCCGCCGAAGCTGTCCGCACTGCCGTTTCTACATCGCCTACGTCTGCGCAGCGTGCGATGAGGCCCGGTTTCTTTGCGACCATGCCGTTCCAAATCGCACGCGCGTTTTCATAACCGTGATCTCCAGGCCGCAGCAGATCGCCGTGAAAACGCTTCTGGAGCGACAGGAAAAGTTCTTGAGATGCTTCAGCCATTATCTCGGTCTCCTGCTCTCTCCTGCTGTTTGACCCGCAGGTATAACAGCGAGATCAAACCGAGAAATACCGAGAAGGCCGGGACGGACCACTGCAATCCATCAACGAAGAAGGTCGTGACCGCCACCGCCGCGATCAACAAAATCCCAAGAACAGTGAATAAGGGATGAGCTCGCAAACGCATTGGCAAGCTCAGAATGCGTTCGCGCAAGAGAGTTTTGCGAAAGCGAAGATGCGTGTTGAGAATCGTCAGCCAGACAAAGAGCATCCCGGCGACAGCCGATCCATACAGCATGAGAAAAGCGTTCTTCGGTGCAAAAATGGCCAACAGGATGGCAGCAACAATTCCTGCCGTCGAAGCCAGGAGAGCGCGATGTGGGACTCCGTTGCCACTGACCTTGCCCATCCAGCGCGGGGCGTAACCTCCTTGCCCCAGGGAGAAGAGCATTCTTGTGGAAAGATAGAGGTTCGTATTCACGCTGGAGAGTGCAGCGGTCAGGACGACGAAATTCATGATGGCGGCAGCAAATGGAACATGCGCTGCGACGAAAGCGGTGACAAAGGGGCTGCCGGAAACTGTGGACAAGTTGGTGGCCTGGTTCCATGGAACCACGGCCACCATGATCGCAATCGCTGCCACATAGAAGAGAATGAGTCGCCACACAATGCTGCGCATCGCGCGGGGAATGGTCACTTCCGGATGCTCGGCCTCTCCTGCGGTTACGGCGATGATTTCCACTCCCATGTAACTGGTCAGCGTTATGGTGAGTGACAGCCAAACGCCCTTCCATCCCGCCGGAAGAAAGCCACCGTGTTGAGTCAGGTTATTCCATCCGGTAGCGCCGCGCGAGCCATCGCCAAAGATCAGGAAGAGTCCTACTATGATGAACGCTAGGATCGCGGTCACTTTGATCATGGCAAACCAATACTCAAACTCACCCAGGCGATTGACCTTCATGGCATTGAGCGCCACCAAAGCGGCTGAGACCGACACAACCCAAATCCATTGAGGAGCGTTCGGGAACCAAAACGAAATATAGATACCAGCTGCCGTTACTTCTGCACCGATCGCGATAATCTGTGCCGCGCCATAAGTTGCACGAACGGAGAATCCGGCCCACCGATTGAGATAGGTTTCGGCATAAACGCCGAACGCACCCGCCACCGGATGAACAACCGCCATTTCCGCCAGGGCATAGGACATGATCAGGGCAATGCCGGCTCCAAGCAGATAAGACAGAATCACAGCGGGCCCCGCGAGACGGATGGTCACGCTACTTCCAAGGAATAGTCCGACACCGATGGCGCCGCCGATCGCCATCATGGTGAGCTGTCTTTGGCTGAGACGGCGATGCAGTCCCTCGATCTGCGGCGTGGAAGCCGTCTTCTCAGGAATCTCGGTGACCTGATGGTTAGTCATGGCTGGCTGCGGCTGGGGCAAGAACAATGAGGTCGATGTTCTTTTTCAGAATCCTCACCACCGCTTGGACGTCGTCCATCGTGTTATACACGTGAAACGAGATCCGCAGTCCGTCGTGACGGTTTGAGGCGACAATGCCGTTTTCGGCCAGCTTCTGTACTAATCGGGCGGAATCGATGGATTGCAGTACGACCAGAGGTCCCGTGCTATCGGCTGGTGTCTTGGCGACGATGCCCAACTCACTCGCCGACCGCAACAGCGCCTGGGTCAAGCCCTCTACGTGGGCTCCGACCCTCTCCATGCCTATTTTCTGTAAGAGCTGAAACCCCGGCACGGCTCCATAGACATTCGGCACGGACGGAGTTCCCGACTCGAATCGGCTCGCCGTTGGCGAAAGCTCGAAGAGTTGCGGATTGTAGGCGAACGGGTTTGCCTGCGCGAACCATCCGGTAACCGAAGGGGCCAAAGATGAAATGAGCTCCTTACGAACGTACAAGAATGCGAGGCCTGGGGGGCCGAGCAAGTACTTGAGAGTTCCGGTGAGATAGAAATCAAGGTCCATGGCCTTCACATTCACCGGACGGGTTCCGCAGTCCTGGTAGTCGTCGAGCATCACGAAGGCGCCAGATTTGTGCGCTATGTCAGTAACGGCACTTACCTCAGAGCGAAATCCGTTCTTGAAACAGACGTGCGTGAGCGGCACGATCAGGGTCTGACGGTCGATCACGTTCTCGTAATTCGCTGTCGGGATTCGGTTACCTTCAGCGCTTACGAACTTCACGTCGGCCCCACGGGTGCGTTGTCCGAGCCAGACATGGCCCATCGTAGGGAACTCGAATTCGCCCATCACAACCTTCCGCCGTTCGCGGAAGTTCAGCGCACTTGCAACGCTGTTAATCCCGGCTGAAACGCTGGTCACGATGGCAACTTCATCCGGGTTGGCATTGATGAAGGCGGCAAAGGCTGTTCGCGCCGCTTCGTAGCATTCCACCCAGCGCTCCCAGGGTGAGCCCTGTTCATGCCAGCTTGCCATGAAATCGTCGAAGCCCGCTTCCACGGCATCTGATAAAGCACCCTGCGAGCAAGTGTTCAGGTAGATTTTGCGGTCGAAAATGCGAAAGCGAGAGCGAATTTCCTGGATCTGCGCGTCGGTTAACATAACGTGATCTGGGTCAGGGCATTAGCGAACAATTGCACTTCAGCCAGCGTATTGTAGTGCACCAGCGATGCACGGACCGCGCCCGCTTCTGGGGAGATTCCGAGCCTGCGCATGAGTCGTGGCGCATACATATGACCATCGCGCACGCCGATACCGCGATTCGCGAGTTCTTCGGTGACCGTTGACGGAAGAATGTTCGGCAAATTGAAGCACAAAGTTGGTACACGCTCTCGCATTCGCTGCGCACTCCTTACCCCGTAGATGGTGGCGCCGCAATTGTTCAGAACCCGGATCATTTCGGTTGAAAGCAACTCTTCATACCTGCGAATGGCTGTCAGCGCACGCTCCAAACGGGTACGCCTCGTTTCCTCGCGATCCGTTTTGCCCAAAGTTTCCAGATAACTTACCGCTGCATCCATACCCGCCACGTTTTCATAGATGAACGTGCCCGCCTCGATCTTTGCCGGTGGCTCATCGGGTATGAAATCTTCTCGGAAGGTCGGGAGTCGTTGCAACAGTTCGCGCCGTCCCCACAGAAATCCCATGTGCGGAGCGAAAATCTTATAGCCGGAGCACACGAGGTAGTCGCACTCGAAGGCTTGCACATCGATCAGCCCGTGGGGACCAAAGTGTACCGAGTCGAGGAAGATTTCCGCTCCGACGGAGTGTGCGACTCGTGCGGCTGCGGCGACGTCCACAACGGAACCGGTCGCGTTGGAAGCGAGCGTACAAGCCACCAATCGAGTCGCGGACGAGACGAGAGGAGACAGATCGTCGCCATGCAGATTGCCATCGTCTCGCATCTTCCACCACACGATCTTTGCCCCATTCCTCTCCAGAGCCAGCCACGTAGCGACGTTAGCCTCGTGGTCGAGGTCGGTGACGACAATCTCATTCCGTCTGCCGAGCATTTGTCCAATCGCCAGACTCACCAGCCGAATGAACGAGGTGGCGTTCATGCCAAATGCGATCTCATTCGGATCGCGTGCATTCACCAAGTCCGCAACGCTCTGCCGAGCACGCTGGATCGTTTCATCTACGGCACGGCTCTTGGCATAGCGCCCGCCTCGTTGCACGTTGCACTCGAGCAGGTGGTGATTCACGGCGTCGAGCACGACTTGTGGAATCTGCGCGCCAGCGGCATTGTCGAAGAAAACGAATTCCGGCTGGCGGCTCAGCGCAGGGAAGAGGGAGCGAACCGCTTCCACCGGGAAATCAGTGCCCGATCTGGAAGGACCTTCGACGTTGAGAACGCTTTGAGATTTATCCTGCAACCCTTTACTCCAAGGCACCTTCAATAGGCACTAAAGCAGTCGGAGGAGACGAACTTCGACAACCTATACTGCAGTGCATCCCCCGTCAAGAGCGCCAATCCGCCCTTCTAGGCTAGAATATGGCCTCTTCTTTTCGCGCTGACGGGTCAAGCCCAAACAAAATGCCGGTATCTCTCGCCAATTCGAAACTGGTTTACGAAGCGTTGAAGGAATGCGACATCCGCCTGGTGTCGGCTTTGCCAGAAACATGGCTTGTTCATCTGATTCGAATGGCTGAAGAGGACCCGAAGATGACCTTGGTGCGATTGGCCAAGGAGGAAGAGGCGGTCGGCATTTCCGCCGGAGCGTACTTCGCCGGGGTAAAGTCCGCGTTGCTGATGCAGAATCATGGTTTTCTGGCGGCCGTGAACGGCATCGTTTCTTTCGCGCATTTGTACAAGATTCCTCTCCTGATGCTGATCAGTTATCGCGGTTCGTTTGGAGAAAAAGATCCGTGGCAGACACAGGGCGGAAACGTGACTGAACCCCTCTTACGGGCTTTGCGCATTCCGTACATCTTTCTCGATAACGTCCATACCGTCAAAAAACGTGTTCGTCAGGCGCAAACACTGGCCGAAAGCAGTTTACAGCCGGTCGCGATTCTTCTGATGCGCGACCTGATGTGGGAGGAGTGATGCTCCGCCTCGAATGTCTGCGCTCGGTGTATGCGGATCTCGCGCCCTGCCTTGTCGTCACCATCATGGGAGCAGTTGCAGCTGAACTGCAATCTCTAGGACATCGCCCTAACTTTTTCTACCTGCAACACGCAATGGGCCTGGCCTCCTCGACGGGGTTAGGTCTCGCCTTGTGTCTGCCAAATCAACGCGTGATCGTTTGCGATGGAGATGGCTCTTTGTTAATGAACCTGGGCAGTCTGACAACGATGGCGCGATATCGCCCGAAAAATCTAACTCACGTCGTTTTCGATAACGAGAGTCTTCTCTCCGTTGGCGGTTTTCCTACGGCTACCAGCACTGGGACTGATCTGGAAGGGATGGCTCGATCCGCAGGAATCCCGCGAGCTGTCACCGTAGGCGACATCGAGCGTTTCACATCCGCCTTTCATGAAGCTGCTCACAGCAAGGAACTGACGACCATCGTCGCAAAAGTCGAGGCCACCGGTCCCTCTGGGTACGTTACCGATTTATCCTTGCTTGAGAATCGATTCCAATTTCGGCGATACATTCAGTCGTTGAAACAGGTTTAACGAAGTCAACAACTTGGCTTTACTGAGAGTGCTTGGCGTTCTCTGCGGATGTTCTCAGCGGGCTCGGCGGTCAAAGCTTTTACCGCTGAGAACACCGAGAAAAGCCCGCTGGAGGTCGCGGAGAAAGCTGCAGCCGTCGCCGGAGAGAGAAGCCGAGCAGAAAGGCGGAGGAACTCCTGATGTCTACTGTGCTGACTAAGTTGCTCGAAGACCTCGCTACTGGAAAGCTGCGGATCGTGGATTTAACGCAGCCTCTGAGTCCGCAGACGGCTTTACTGCCGCTGCCGTCACAGTGGAATAACACACCCGCGTTCAAGATATGGGAACTATCGCGGTACGACGATCGCGGCCCCGCTTGGTATTGGAACGGCTTTGAGACCGGAGAACATACCGGCACGCATTTTGACGCTCCGGTTCATTGGGTCTCCGGCAAAGATCTTCCGGAGAATACAGTCGATCGCATTCCTTCGAAGAAGTTCGTGGGCCCGGCATGCGTGATCGACATCAGCGCCGAAGTCGCGAAAAATGCAGACTGCTTGCTAACGCCCGATCATATTCGCCAGTGGGAGCAGCGGCACGGGCCCATTCCAGCAGGAGCATGGGTCCTGCTGCGCACGGATTGGTCGAAGAAGACCGATCCGAAGGAGTACATCAACGCGAAAGAGAATGGACCGCACACCCCGGGATTTGCGAAGGAAACCTCGGCATTTCTCGCCAAGGAACGTGATGTCCTTGGTGTTGGCGTGGAGACTGTCGGAACTGATGCAGGGCAGGCCGCCACTTTCGATCCGCCATTCCCGAATCACTTCTTAATGCACGGCAGCGGAAAATTTGGTTTGGCGAGCCTGTGTAATCTCGACCAGCTTCCACCAACTGGGGCGATCGTGATTGCAGCGCCGCTGAAGATTGTTGGTGGTTCCGGCAGTCCTCTCCGGGTGATTGCGATAACGCCCTAAGACACACGAATACTTTGGGCAACCTCCGAATTGCACTTCTTAGTGCCGGTCGAAGCAGTCAGGATCAATGTAAGAAGAACGCTTCTCGACTAAAGTCTAACAACCGCTTGACTTCATCCTGACAACCAAGCGCCGTCCCGCGGCTATCCTCCCATCCATCGAACACGGCCCGTGCCCAGTCAACGGCTGGAGGTCAAACCTGCCAACGGGCATTTGATCCATCGTTCGTGGAAGTCCGAAGCCAGTGTTCAACGAAACAACCCTGACGTAGCGTGCAACAGCTTCGGTGCAACGCACGCGACACCAGGTATCCCGTGGGGCAATTCAAGATTCAGAAATCAATATAGGAAGGCTAAGTGTATGAAGGCAGGTGGATGCAAAACAGGGCGGGCGCTGATGCTGTATGCGCTTTGCACGTTACTCACTCTCGTCACAAATGCAGGCGCACAAGAGCGGCCTTCGTTTGTTGCACACAAAGAATTCGGTGTAGGCATTACGCCGTCCGGGATCGCCGAAGGCGACCTGAATGGAGATGGCATCACGGATCTCATCATCGCGGAATCGGATGCAATCCTCTTGCAACAGCAAGTAGTGGAGGTGCTGGGCAATGCCGACGGTAGCTTTCAGGCTCCTGTGATGCTGAACGGGGGCTCACTACCCAATTTCAATGTGCTCATCGCGGATTTCAACGGCGACGGGAAGAATGACGTCGCACTTACGAACATTCAAGGCGTTGTGATCCTTCTCGGTGATGGAAAGGGAGGATTTGCGGGGCCAATTTCGTCCCCGATCAGTTCGGCAACTTCATTAACTTCGGGTGACTTCAACGGTGACCATAAGATCGACCTGGCCTTCGTCGGGAGTAACTCAGTCTCGTTGCTGATCGGCAATGGTGATGGAACCTTTCAAACTCCGATTACAACTAGCGTCGCAAATTCGCCGGAACAGATTGCGGAGGGCGATTTCAATGGGGATGGGCGACTGGATTTGGCATTAACGGGTTTCGGAGGTAACCAGAACCAGCACAACAACACCGTCGCCATTCTTCTCGGCAAAGGCAACGGCCGCTTTCAGCCTGCTTCCTTCATATCGGTAGCCGCCCAGCCGGAAGGGGTGGCGGTCACCGACTTGAACCACGACGGCAGATTAGATGTTGTAATCACGAACGCTGGTACCGATCAGGTCTCGGTCCTTCTTGGACGGGGAGACGGAACCTTCCTGTCGCCGAAGGAATTCACCGTTAGGTCAGGCCCGAAGCCCCATGACGGGTACTAGCCCGACTTCGTGGCGGTGGATGACTTTAATGGCGATGGCAACCCCGACCTCGTCGTCAGCAGCCGGCTTACTTCCACCGCGACGGTCTTGCTGGGCGATGGCAACGGCAACCTCGGTACACCGACGAATTTTCTGGTCGCTACTGGACCTGTTGGGGTTCTGAGTGCGGACTACAACCGCGATGGCAAACGCGATTTCCTCACACTCAACGGTAACGCTGCAACGATTTCTATCTTTTTTGGAAATGGCAAGACTTTTCAGGTGGAAACCGGTCTTCCCGTACCCACTCGCGCGGATCAACTCATTCTCGCTGATTTCAATGAAGACGGTATCCCCGATATTGCCACAGCCAATTCCGGGATTGATTCAACAAACGGCAATACCGCCTCCGTCCTGATCCGCAAGAAGGGCGCAGGCCTTATTAATGAGGACGTGATCAGGGTCGGCACGAATCCCTTGAGCCTCCTCTCAGGAGACTTCAATCACGACGGTCATCAGGATTTGGTCGTGGCCAACTCCGGCATACCAAACTTCATCGGCACGGGCACACTTTCGATCATCCTCGGCAATGGGGACGGAACCTTTCAAACTCCGAGCACCTTCAAGATCATTCAGCCTCCGGGGAATTTTGCCAGAAGCCCACGGTTCGTGACTGCCGCCGACTTCAACCAAGACGGCAACCTTGACGTTGTCGCCTGCACAGACGACGCGAAAGGGCCTTCGTTCCTTCCGGGGGATGGCAAGGGTAGTTTTGACAAGCCAACACTGATTAGTCTGGGAAGCGATTGCTTGCAGGTGGAATCTGCGGACTTTAATCGAGACGGCAAGGCAGATCTGCTCATTCGCATTCCGCCAGACCCGTTTCTCATCAATCTCAGCGTCTTGGTAGCTCTGGGCAACGGAGACGGAACATTTACGAGGCCGAGGGTGCTCACCAGGGATGATGTTTTCGGATTTGCTATCGGCGACCTGAATAACGATGGCATCCCCGATCTGGTTCTTACCGAGCCCAGTGCCACGAAAACACTGCTAGGCGACGGGGAGGGAAATTTCGTTTCGCAAGGATTCTTCCCCGGGCCGGGCGTCACACTGTTTCATAACAGTCTGATTCCTGCGATTGGCGATTTCAACGGAGACGGGTTTCCCGATGTTGCAATCGCTGACGAGTTCGATCAGATCACTGATATCGTGCTCGGCGACGGAACACTTCAGCATGTACTGCAACTCTATGCCGGAGCAGGCAACGAGTCTGCCGCACTCGTCGCGGGTGACCTGAACGGGGACGGCAAGACAGACCTGGCGTTGTCCGGCTTGGATCCCCGCATCGGCAAAGGCGTCGTCGCACAACTCATCAATAACACTAGAAAGTAGGATCTCAGGGCTTTGGACCGTTGTCTCCGCGCCAAATGCGCTGCTGGGACGGTTCGAACTCGGAGGCTACAGGCGGAAGTGGGTGCACTTGCCATTTCCGCTTTTTCGCCGAAGGAAGTTGCTGGGTGGTCGCGGCTCATGAAGCAGTTGACGCCATGTAGAGAACGCTAAGGACGAGATGGCAGGTTCGCGGCCAGAGCGGGTCGAACAAGTCGTGGTTCCGTAGCGGTGGCGTTGGTAAGAGTAACTGGCAAATGCCCTCGGATCGGAATCTCCCCAAAGAGTGCTTTTGCAGCACTGATTTCCGAAACCTTCGCATTTGAAAAGGTACAGATATAGTTTTGGATCGTTGGAAAGTCTTCGGTCAGGTATGGAGTCCCCATTGCCAGAACGGCAGTTTTATCGCTCGCTCGCGCAAGAATGCTGTTCAGTAGGTTCGATGTCGAGTCTGGAAGCGATGCGGAATGCTTCTGGCCCCGCGCTACCGTCCTCATTCGTGCAGCCGAGGGAACGGCATAAACTGCGACCACAATCTGCTGGGCCCGATCCGCTGCTCTTAATACTGTTCCTGACCTCGCTACCTCAACGCGGGGGTCGACGTAGATTATGCCGGCATCTGGCGCACGTTCCCTAACCTGACGGGCCAGAAGGCGGCCATCCTCCGACCGTACGCTGTCGCACAGAATAACCAGAAGCAAGGAAGGGACGCGTTTAGTGCGTTGATGTACAACAGGCAAGGTCTTATCATCGCGTGCCGTTTTCAATGGAAGCAAGTTCCCTTTGTCACGCACCAAGGTGACAGAAGCATCAGAGATGCGTTGCCCGACGCGAACATTCTCTGGATTGCCCACCAACTTTGAGATGGCTGACACATCTACCACACGATTCTGGTCGAGCCCCAGAGAAGACTTAGCCTGCAGGATTTTGAGGACGGAAGCATCGAGCCGTTCTTGCGTAATCTCGCCCGTCCTTACGGCGTCCAGCATTGCCCGATAGCAGGCATCCAAATTGGCAGGCATCGTGAGGACGTCGTTTCCAGCTTTAAACGCATCCACTGCCACGCGTCCGGGTTGCTTTGGATACAGCCGGCTGAGGCCAGCCATATCCAGAGCGTCGGTCACCACGATGCCCTGGAACCCCAGTTTGTTCTTCAACAGCCCGGTCACGATCGTGGGCGATGTGGTTGCTACGCGGCCGGGGTCAGAATCGAGTGCCAGCACTCGCACGTGCGCGGTCATGACCGCATCGACCCCCGCTTTGATCGCCTTTTGAAACGGAGGCAGATCGATCGCACGGAGATGTTGCAAATCGTCATCTACCATCGCGACCGCGAGATGCGAGTCGGTTGCGGTATTACCATGACCCGGAAAGTGCTTGGCAGTGGTCATCATTCCGTTCGCCCGTGCCCCACGAATATACGCGGCGACCATATCTCCCACCTGCTGCGCATCGCCACCGAAGGCCCGGGTCCCGATGATGGGATTGGCTGGGTTGGAGTTCACATCCGCTACTGGAAATAGGTTCCAATGCACGCCGAGAGCACGGCTTTCCTGGGCCGTGATGCGGCCGAATGCTTCGGCATACTTCAGATTTCCCGCTGCGCCAAATGCCATCGCATGGGGAAAGATCGTAGTCCCAAACAGGTGAGCTGGAAGGACACCTCGCTCAAAATCCCCAGCAATCAGCAGTGGGAGTTGTGATTTCTGCTGGAGTTCATTGAGCAGCGTGACCGTTTCGAGTCGACGGTTAATGGCGTTTGCGGGCCCTTCTGTCGGCACGGACATCGCCAGCGACCCGACGTGGTATTTCCGAATATTATTGCGGAGTTCCTGGTAACCGGGACCACGCGCTTTCAACCAATCCACGCGCAGTCGAATCATGAACAACTGCCCCACCCTCTCTTCGACCGAGAGGGTTCTTAGAGTTTGTTCCGCCCAACTGTTGTCGTGTTCCAGGTGAGGAGCGGGTACACGTTTGTTCTGTTCCCGCGGCAAAGCAGGCGATTGCAGGAGGGTAAGTAAAGCGACAAGAAGAGCGGAATTGCGAAGCAGACTCAAGACATGAGCATACTGCGGAATGGGGAGGACAAACGGTTCGCGATGAAAACAATCTCCAATCGAACGTACATGTACCCGAGGCGGTTGGCCTTCGTCGGCGTACAATGGCTCCTTTCAAGACGATCCCAGAACCCGAAACCCGATTGCACCGTGCCCAAAAAGTTCTCATTGTTTGTGATTCTTGCGATTGCAGCAGGCGTGCTCGGCCCAGCGGACGCTCGAAATCGGATGGCTAAGTCAGGCGATGGTCTCTTCCTGAAGCAATCCCACCTCAGCCAGAGCAGAGATCGCGAACCAAGCTTCTTCCCTGTGGCGGTATGGTACAGCGGTGGCAAAGCACGGGCACCGATGCTTGAGACGATTACTCCGGATTCGTCCAGCCTCTGGAAGCAAGACCTGTCGAAGATGAAGGAGCTGGGTTTCAACACAGTTCGGACCTGGGTTGAGTGGAACGTTGGAGAGCCACAAGAGGGCAAATACCACCTTGACAATCTCGACCTGCTGTTGCGCTTGGCGAACGAAGTCGGATTGAAAGTCATCGTGCAGGTTTATGTCGATTCCGCGCCCGAATGGGTGGGGAAGAGGTATCCAGACGGACGATATGCCGCGCAAGACGGGCAGCCGATTCCATCTCAGGCGGCACCGGGCTACTGCTTTGATCATCGCGGAGTGCGAAAAGCAATTCTTGATTTCTTCGAGGAAGTGGCAAGGCATGCCGCGGAAAGCCCCGCGTTTTACGGTTGGGATCTGTGGAGTGAGCCGGCCGCACTGAACTGGGCTCGGATCGGATACAAATCTGAGCCCATGTTCTGTTATTGCCCAAGCAGCCAGGAACGGTTCCGACAATGGCTAAAGCAGAAATATCAAACGTTGGATCGACTCAACGAGGCTTGGCACAGAACGTTTACTGATTGGAGCCAGGTAGAGCCGCCGCGTTACGGAACCATTTTGACTTACACCGACTTTATGGACTGGCGTGTTTACTACGGATACAAGCTGGCTGAGGATTTGGCCATGCGCAATCAGGCCGTGAAAACAGTAGATCCCGATCACGTAACCACCAGCCATGCGCCCAACCCATCTCCGCTGGTACGTACCTTGGCTGATCCATATGATCCGACCGATGACTTCCTGATGAAAGACTCGGTGGATTTTTTCGGAACGAGCTTTTATCCAAAGCTCACCGCTCCTGAGCACAACTGGACTGTGGAGCGGCAAGTGCTAGCGATGGATCTGAGCAGCAATATGACGGGCGGCCGCGGATTCTACGTAGGGGAACTGCAAGCAGGATACGGTGTGCATGGCACTGTCGTCGGGTCGCCGGTTACGGCCAACGATCTCGAAATGTGGACCTGGGGCATGGTTTCTCGCGGTGCAAGGGCCATTAACTATTACGCGTTTTACCCAATGAACGCAGGATATGAATCTGGTGGCTATGGAATGATCGCATTGGATGGCACGCTAACCGAGCGCAGCCGCCACGCTGGCGAAATCGCCCGCCGCATTGCAGAGAATTCTGATTTGTTATTGCAGTCCCGCCAGGAGCCGGCGCAAGTAGCGATTGTCTTCAGTCCGTTAGCTCCACTGGTTGGTGGTTATGACGAAGAAGGCAGCCGTAACGCGATTCATCAAGCCGTCGCCGGATACCACAGGATGTTCTTTGAACGGAATCTGCCTGTGGACGTTCTCAGTTCCCGTGAACTTGCTCACGACAATTTGCCGCAATACAAACTGGTGATCGTTCCTTATCCTCTCATGCTGACGGACGAGGAAGCCAAAATCCTGAAGGAGTATGTTTCGGCCGGGGGGCATCTTTTTGTCGAGGCACGTCCTGGCTGGGTTGACGAAGGGGGACATGCCGAACCCAAAGTTCCCGGCTTCGGCTGGGACGAAATGCTGGGAGTCCGTGAGCAACAGCTTATTCCGACAAAAGAACTCGAAGTGAAATGGGGAGATGCGCTGTTCAAAGCAATGACTTTCCAGGAACGGTTCGAGGTGGGAGGTCCATCGTCACATTCGCTCGCGGTCACCGCGGACGGGTCCCCGATCGCTTACGAGAATGAATATCGAAAAGGAAGGGCGATCATCTTCGGTAGTTTTGCGGGACAGGAGAACTATCTTCATCCGGTGGCGATGCATCCGCTTGCGGGCCTGCTGGCGCGCTGGGCGGGGATCTCCGCACCTAAGCTGCGGGCTCCTGGATTATTGGAGCTTCGGCAAATGTATGCGCCGAAGGGGCGCTGGCTGTTCTTCTTCAATCACGCAGACAAACCGGCATCGGTGGAGTTTGCACGGATGCTGGAAAAGTCGGCTTCCAGCATTAGGGAAATCGTGAATGGGGAGAAGATTTCTTGGGCAGGAAGAGAGCTGAATTTGAAAGCCGAAGTTCCGGCACAAAGCGTGCGAATTTATCGAATTGACTTCTGAAATATCGAGGCACAGCGAATTACTTTAGCCAATTACTTATGGAGGAATTGTGAGCGTTTCCCGTTATCGCGAACGCATAACAGAAGTTCTGGACCGGGTCTGGACCACGCAAACGTCAACCATTGAGAGAGTGGCAGCGGTTATGGCTGACTGTATTGCCGGTGGTGGCCTCGTTCATATGTTCGGCAGTGGGCACTCTGTTTTGCCGGTGCAAGATATGTTCCCGCGCTACGGTGCCTTTCCGGGATTTCGGCCATTGATGGACATGCGACTCATGTGGACGAACGTTATTGGCTCGGGAGGCGCAAAGGGTTTGCTTTGGCTCGAACGACGTGAGGGATACGCGTCAGTCCTATTCGAGAATGAACCAATTCGCCGCGGAGATGTCATGCTGGTCTTTTCTCACGGAGGATTGAACGCAGCAGGCATTGAAGTGTTGCAGGAGGCCAAGAAACGCGGCCTGACAACCGTAGCCATCACATCGATGGACAACTATCATAAGCGCGAAGCCACTCATTCCTCCGGAAAGAAATTGGCTGACGTCGCCGATTATGTAATCGACAATTGCGTGCCCGCCGAAGACGCGCTGGTTGAGGTGAAGGGTTGGAAGGCTCCGGTGGCTGCGGGATCGACGGTTTCGACGGTGACGATCGCGATGGCGATCGTTGCTCAGGTCGCCACTGATCTGGCCGCACAGGGAAAGACCCCCCCCGTTTTTGTCTCGCCCAACGTCGCTGGTATCCCGCCAGGCAACAACAATCGCGTGTACGAAGAATACGAACGCTTGCTGAAACGATAACCTGTGAGCCAAACCGTCCGGCCGCGATTGCTGTTTGTCAGTGCATGCGCCGGCATTCTTGTCTTTGGAGTTGTCCTTGCCATCCTCGGAACTGTTTTTGGCCTGCCTGCGATGCGATCACGGCTAAACGTCACTCTGGCACAGCAAGGAACTATTTTGCTTGTACTGTATCTAGGGATTTTTGTTGGTTCTCTGGTGGTCGGGCCCCTGATCGATCATCTGGGAAACAAAGCGAACCTTCTGGCGTCTTCGCTGATCGTGGCATTAGCTATGGTCTTTTTCGCGAGGGCACAGTCGTTTGGTACGGCGAGTATTGCCGCAATCTTGCTCGGAGTGGGCGGCGGCGGCTTGAATACGTGCACCAACGTGTTGGTGTCCGATCTCTACGCAGCGCAGCGGGGTCCCATGCTGAACCTGCTGGGCATTTTCTTTGGCGTTGGCGCGATTAGCATTCCACTGATGGCAGCCAACATCGAAGGACGCTTCACCATTCCCCAGTTGTTTCTTTTCTGTGCGGTGTTGGCAGTCATTTGTGCAATCTGGTATGCCATGATCTCGTTTCCACCTGCCAATACCAAGCAGGCATTTTCTTGGCGTGAACTTCTCGTGGTAGCGAAGTATCAGGGCGTGCTGGTGTTGGCATTCATCTTGTTCTGTGAATCGGGAAATGAGGCCTGCATCGCCGGGTGGACATCCACTTATGCCGGCGTGATCGGATACTCCCCGCGACTCGCCACGCTGATCCTTGCTGCGTATTGGGCCGCTCTCATGCTGAGCCGGATGCTTGCGGCGCCAGTGCTGCGAGGGATTGGGAAATCCCAGCTGGTTTTGGGTGTGGCGTTGTTGTCATTGGGCGGGGTTGCGGTTCTGCTCTCGGCGCGGTCGCCGATCCTGTTGTTCGTCGGGACTGCGCTGATCGGATTGTCCTACGGTCCGATCTTCCCGACGACATTGGCGATTGCAGGTGACCGCTACACGCAACGAGCGGGAACCGTGTTCGGGCTGCTGTTTTCGATCGCGCTGCTCGGCGGCATGACGTTCCCGTGGGCTGTCGGGCAGGTCTCGCAAGAGATTGGCGTTCGCTCCGGTATGGTCGTACCTGCGATGGGAGCGATCGGCATTATTGGCCTGTCTATCGCGCTTGTGTTCGGCGAGCGTAAGTCGAAGGCGCTGCCAAGCGTCGGCTAGAGAATGACGGGCATAACTTGGACAGAAGGAGTTACGGTGTCTCACGCTCTAGCGGTCGACCTCGGTGGTACAAAATGCTCGGCAGCTTTGATTGACCGCAAAGGCAAGATGGTCGCGCGCCGAACCCTGCCAGTAGATGTCTCTTCTGCGTCGGCGCCGATTCGTCAAATTGTTCAGCTCGCGAACGATCTCGCCAGCGGGAAGAATCCCGCGGACACATACGTTGCCGCTGGAGTGGCCGTGCCAGGGTTAGTTCGCAAGGACGGAACGGTTTGGGCTCCCAATCTGCGGGGGTGGGAGAGGATGCCGCTGGCCCAGCGTTTGACGCGATCACTGGGTATTCCGGTGCACGTCGAAAGCGATCGCAATGCAGCCGTGCTGGGCGAGTGTTGGCGGGGCGCGGCACGGGGCAAATCCGACGCGATTGTGTTGATGATCGGCACTGGCATCGGCGCTGGCATCCTGAGTGGGGGACGCATCCTTCGAGGCGCGCATGAACTTTCCGGTTGTGCCGGATGGCTAACAATCACTCGCGAAGACGTCCACGCAGCTCAGGGATGCGGAGAGCTGGAGTCTCTGGCCGCCGGTCCTGCAATTGCACGTGCTGCCCAGCAACGCCTGCGCGACGGAGAAGCGACTACTCTCGCCCAGCTAGAAACATCGAACATCACTGCACATGCCGTAGCCTCCGCCGCCCGACAAGGAGATAGGCTCGCACTCGACATCTTCAACCGCGCCGGCCGGTTTCTTGGATTTGCGGTGGCCAATCTCATCAGCTTGCTTGACCCGCAGATCGTCATTTTGGGAGGAGGTATGGCTAGCGTTGCTGACCTATACCTAACTGCGTTGCACAAGGCGATGTTCGAGCGAGCGCAACCGCTCTCCGCTAACAAAGTCAAGATCGTTGTCAGTAAGCTAGCAGAAACCGTGAACCTTCTGGGCTGCGCACGCATGGTCTGGGAACCAGAGGTGAAGCCGTCGGACACCGCGACGACACGAAATTCTCGCAAGCCGCGCAGGAAGAATTTTCGAACTCGGAGGAAGAATCGATGAACCGCCGCTCTTTTGCACAATCCGTCGGTGGTGCAGTGGCGCTGTCAGCATTGGCTGGATCATCAGCATGGGGAGAATCACCGTCCGAGACTCCGGGAAAGCTCATGGCGATTGCCGCCCATCCCGGTGACGGACTATTCACCATGGGAGCCGCAGTGGCCCAGCAGATCAGCCGAGGAGGGACGGGTATCTTCCTCAGTCTTTCATTAGGAGAGAGAGGAGCTCCCAAAGACATTCCTGTTCAGCGTTACGGAGAAATGCAGCGAACCGCCACTGAGAAGGCAACTCGCCTGCTCGGGGCAGAGGCAAGGTTCTTAACTTACCCAGACGCCGAAATCCCATTTAACGAGGAAAGTACTCTTGCAGTTTGTGACGCAATCCGGGAGTACAAGCCAGGCGTCATCGTTACGCACTGGAGTGGAAGCTGGCACAAGGATCACCAGAATTGTCATCTGATCGTTCGGGATGCTGTCTTCTATGCGGGGTTGCAAACCCTAGTACGTAGCCGTCCGCCACATTCCGTATCGAGAATGTTTTACGCCGACAACTGGGAAGATGCCACCAATTTTGTTCCCGATACATATCTGGATATAGAAGCGATCTATGAAAAGTGGATGCAGGCATGTGACTTTTATCCCATGTGGCGGGGCCAGACCGGCTTCTTCCGGTACAACGATTACTACAGCTCACTCTCGATCATGCGCGGATGTCTTTCCGGCTTTAAACACGCCATGGCGCTAATGTCAGATTCCGGGCAGCGGATCGTGCGGTCGCAGTTCCTCTGATCTCTGGCGTTCACCTTAATTGATCGACCGCAGCTAGGATTGCATCGAGCCAGTGGCGACGGGAATCGGGATCGCGACAGTCCGAACTACGAGCCGTGTGCATCGCGTCGGGAACATCGCTCCGATGCAACCATCGCCAAATCTTCCATCTTAGACCTCTTGGTCAGCGACGACAGTCTGTACGACTTTGACGAAATGAGAGCTCGGCGGGATTTTCCCCGGGCGGGGCGTTCTTCGTGATGTGTTCTGCGCTTACCACATCACTGGCGCAGATGCTTGCGCCGCCGGAGTTCCGCAGGCGGGCGGTCTCCATTTATTTGTTGGCGTTCCCAGGCGGTTCCTCTCTTGGTGGTCTGGCGAGCGGATGGCTGGTCACGCGGCTCGGTTCAGCACCAGGTGATGTTGGCGCTCAACGGTACGGCGCTTGCGTTGGTGGCGCTGTATTTCTTGATCCGTGGCCGGGATCGCAAAGATGTCTAGGCATCCTTTGGAAGAGTGAATCGTTCAAATGAGCACCGTACACCGCCATTAAGCAGTTCAACCACAACGCCCGGCGCACTCGCTCGCATTGTTTAAGTTGTGCTAGTGGTTCGAGTAGGTACACACATGTTCCTAATTGCGCATGCAGCGCAACAATTGGCAAGCTGGGATCGTGAGAACAGTAACGCCAAAGAGTGAAAGACAAAACTCGGAAAGACTGTTTCTGAGAGAGCGTCATTGCAGCAGACACAACGCTGTTTTGAATACCTGTCTGGTAATAGCGACTCGAATGTTCATCGACATTAGAAGCTAATGTAATCGTGGCAACACAAAGGTCAAAACGCGAATCAATCTTTCACATAACCCCAAAAGACAAACAATGAACGACCAGGATCCAGGAGATGAGGATGCACACGACTGAAAAAAAGTGTAGAGGAGGAAGCTTATGTGCCCCGCATGCATCGAAAGCACCCTAGTCATCGTCGCCGGAGCCGGATCCACAGGAGGAATTCTGGCGGTCTGCATTGGCAAGTTCAGAAAACATTTCAGAGCGAGTGGTCTTGCTCTGTTTTCGGAAAGAAAGGAGAAATGAAATGGCAATCAGCAGAGAAAAAGACAACGAGCGCCCGAGAGGGCATAGCGCGATGAAGAAACCCCCAGTCGTCTCGCCGCAACAGTGGGAATCTGCGCGGCAGCAGCTCCTGGTGAAGGAGAAGGCCTTCACCCGCTCCCGTGATGCGCTGGCCGCCGAGCGCCGGCGGATGCCGTGGATGGTGGTAGAGAAGAAGTACGAGTTCGAAGGGCCCAAGGGCAAAGTTAGCCTGCCCGATCTGTTCGAGGGCCGCCCGCAGCTGATCCTCTATCGCGCTTTCTTCGAGCCCGGAGTATTCGGCTGGCCCGAGCACGCCTGCCGCGGTTGCTCCCTCGGCGCCGACCAGGTTGGCCATCTGGCTCATCTGAACGCTCGCGACACCACCCTGGCCTGGGCCTCACGCGCGTCGCAGGCGGACATCACTCGCCTGAAGGCGCGGATGGGCTGGGAGATGCCCTGGTACACCATGACCGATAGCTTCGACAAGGATTTCGGCGTGGATGAATGGCACGGGCACAACGTGTTCTTCCGCGACGGCGACAAGGTGTTTCGTACATACTTCATCAACTCACGTGGTGACGAGGCGATGGGGACCGTCTGGAGCTACCTCGATATCACACCGCTCGGCCGTCAAGAAACCTGGGAGGACTCGCCAGAGGGCTACCCCCAGAGCCCGCCATACAAATGGTGGAACTGGCACGACAACTACGACACGGAGCCTTCGCCTCACCCGAAATGGATCGACATTCTTACCGACCCTCAAGGAGCCGCTTTGCGACGGCGCGAGGAAGAAGCGAAAGCTAGCTAAAGAAGCGCGACCACTTCGCCTCCTTCAAACAGCGCGCTTTTCACTAGCTACCGCTTAGCATGCTTCGGCGAGGACACCTATAAGCAACGCCGGACTGAAGATTTATAGCTCGCATATTCGTGGTGGAAGTGGACTCGAGAAAGGCTTCCTCTCGCGGGATGACAAATACTGCGATAAGGCCGACAGCGGGAATGAGCATTATGAGCGTCCAGAGGTCATCCGTCCAAATTGACAATCCCAGCTCGTTCCTTGCGATTCAATCGAATCCCGGAAAGCGACCAACCATTTTTATTAAACCTTCAGGGATGCCGGGAAATTTCAATTGCTCGGCGAAATCGCCCGTGATCTGGTTCACTCGCATCTCCGCAACCCATGTCGCCTTCAGCAGCCGCCAGCCGTTACGGTAGGACTTTCTCGTCATTTCTTCCAGCCTGGCGGTATCCACCAAGCCAAAAACCGCTCAGCAAAGTCACCGAGAGCGGTGGGCTTGCTTGGAAGTGGATCGGTGTTCTCGATTACTGAAGCCAACTTCAGGCTTGCTATTTCTATCGTCCTAACTGGCTTCGTTTCCTGGGTTGACGCTCGGTAGCGACGGCCTTGCACCGTGAAATCGCACCAATAGAGCTTCGAATTCGGGTTCTTAAACAGCTTCACGAGTTTCCTCCTCGCTGCCCGCACGGAAGCAACTCGCATGTTCTGCACAGTGCAACTGTGAGAACGGCTACATGATACCTTACTGGATTGCCGAGTGGATGGGTTTCCTCCCGGAATACCGCGCCCCGGAGTGAAATGGGATGAGCACCCGCTTTGTCATGCGTGCAGATTTGGTTCGCGGCTACTCAATTCACGAGCTTTTTATTGACGGGCCGGTCTGGAGCGCAGCTGCCGCCGCGCTATTAACTCAGCCATCGCCCGATAGTGCCAAATCAGATGCTCCCCAACGCGGCATCAGACGGTCCCATATTGCAGGTCTAAAGAACCCAGCCTTTGAATGGGTGGGTGCAGGGTTGGTTCGTTTTCGTAACGGCCTCCCGATTTTTTTTGAGGACGTGCTCTTCGATTCAAGCCACGGTAGTCGCGTGTGTCCCTTACATCTGCATTTCACAGATTGACTTGACCATCGCGTTCTTAGCCCCTACCGCGTGTGGCCCGATCCAGAACTCAGCTTGCGCCGTGCCGCTAATTCGCCAAGGCGCCCAGGTTCTGGATTGTGCATGAGCAACCCGCCTCATCAACGATCTTGACATTTCTACACGGAAAACATATTTTCCAACACCTTAGAAAATGGCAATTACCCGACGCCAATTCATTCATGGATCGTTGGCTGCCCTTTTGTCAGAGTCCCCTGAGTCGATCTCTGAGATTCTGGAGAGAGCTACCACACCAGGCTGGTTCACAACCCGAGAAATTAACGCAGCGGTTCTAGACATTGTTTACAAAGGCAAGCGCTTCACGAAGGCATATGGCCAGGCCGCTAATGCTGATCAAGTCTTTGTAATCGCATCCATAAGCAAACCCATTATCGCAACCGCAGCCATGGTCTTCAAAGACCGCGGTAAGCTTTTGCTCGAAGATCGAGCGTTGAAGTATGTTCCCGAGTTCAAGGGAGACTGGCGGAACGAGGTCACCCTCCAGAACCTGCTGACACACACCGCAGGACTACCCGACACCCTACCACAAATGCACCAACTGCTAGCCAGACAAGCCAGTCTTGAAGAGATGTTCGCGGCCACCTGCAGAGTGCCTTTGCTTTTCGAGCCCGGCACTGCAGTGTCGTACTCCAACCTCGGTGTGCTTGTAGTGAAGGAGATCCTGGAACGAATTACCGGGTCCCCTCTGAAAGAGCTTCTTAAGAGAGAAGTGTTCGACCGCTTAGGGATGAGCGCAAGCTCACTTGGTCTGGGTGGTCGGCCCATTACTTCAACAGTTCCGGTCCAGGAACAGCAACCTGGCACGAACCTAAATACCGCGTATCACGGCGATCTGGGGGCACCTTGGGGAGGAGTCCACTCCACTGCAGGAGATGTAATGCGGCTTTTGCGCTACTTCGTTGATCCCAGCAAGACACAGCTGTTACGGGTCGAAACGGCGCGAGATATGCTGCGAGATCATTGCCGAGGGCTTAATCAGCCTTGGGGAATCGGTTGGATGCTAGCCAAAAGCCATGACTGTTATTTCAAGGTTCGCCCGAGTTGGCATAGATACGGCTGGTCAGCTCTCCTCTCCGATCCCGAACAGGAACCCGCGTTCGCCTTAAAATGCTCGGCCAGCACGTTCGGTCATTACGGCGTAACTGGCACCCTTGCTTGGGCCGACCCCCAAAATGATATCGCCATGGTACTGTTAACATCTAAGCATGTGCGATATTCACGGGATGGCGTGCTTGGGCCGGTATCTGATCTGGTCTCACAATTGTAAGCCGCTTAGAGGGAGCCTGCGAACCAGGCGGAACGCCAAGGGTGACCTGCTGGCGGCGATGTCCAGTTGTATTTCCGTTTTGCAGCGGATCTGAAGTCGATATGGGAATCAGCCAACACAAACTGGCGACGCCTGGAAGTCATTGGAACCCGCCAAAGAGTGTCAGGCCTCATTTGTCCGCTGATAAAGCGGTTGATCATAGGCCGATTCTAAGGGAAAATCCACAATTCGGTGGTGGGTGGCTGATTTGGCGACGGATTCCGCGATTGTTTTTGATCTGGGGGGCACGCATCTGCGTTGCGCCTCTTTTGTTCAGAATGCGCTCTTGAACTTCACCCGCAAGCGCATACGATCTTTCCAAGACGGAATTTCATCAGCGGCGATCTGGGAAGAAATCCTTTCCACAATTACGGATTACGCCGCAACTTCATCGAACGTGGTAGGGAATGCCGCACCTCTCGCCGTCTCCTTTCCTGGTCCGCTTCATGAGGATGGCCGGATCGTAAACGCTCCGACGATCGCTGGCATCGATGAGCGAATACCGGATCTTCCGGCAGAACTGTCGCGTCGGACTGGCAGACGTGTATATCTGCTGAATGATCTTTCCGCGGCAGCGCTCCATCTCGCTGGACAGTGCGCTTGGGATCGATTCATGGTAGTGACTGTGAGTAGTGGGATAGGAAGTAAGATCTGCTATCGGAATTCAGCCGGGCTGCACGTGCTGGATAGCGGACCTTATTCCGGCGAGATTGGACATTTTAGAGTTGATGATTCGGACAATGCCCCGATATGCGATTGCGGGCGTAAGGGACATTTGGGAGCGATCGCTTCCGGACGAGGTGTTGAACGATTGGCGCAACGGCGAACGGCATCCGATCCCATCCGGTTTTCACAATCTCTGTGCCGCAATCGATTCGGTGCGACAAGTGACAATCTCAGTAACGAACAGCACTTCGTTCCAGCGGTTTGTGCCGGAGATTCTTGGGCTCTAGACGTTCTACGACAAGCCAGCCAACCGCTGTCCCAGGTGCTAGCAGCCGTAATCTTTGCCGTGGGGCTGCAGGGCATCTTATTCATTGGCGGTTTCGCGCTAAGTATCGGTCCCACCTACCTCGATCTTCTGTACAAGTTGATCGAACAACGCTGTGACTATTCCGCACTCGCGTTTTCGCGGAATATGTTGCAATTTGGAAACATGAGCGATGAAGCCTGCTTACGCGGCGCCGCAGAGTACGCACTCAACTCACAGGGCCGGAGTTCATGAAAGTCGCGGTCATTGGCGGAAGCGCGTTTAGTACCCCGGGCTTGATCCTCTTTCTTAATAGCAATAAGGGATCGGGGCGAATGGAGGTCGTGTTATCAAGCCGTTCCATGAGAAGACTGGAAGCCGTCAAGCGCGCGTCAATGCTTGCTAGAACCGGCGACATTCAGATCGAAGTCGAAGACATTCGCCAAGAAACGTGGCCGCGGATCCTGGACGGTGCGGATTGCGTCCTCATTCAAATACGCGTCGGCGGTTATGAGGGACGCCGCTTCGACGAGAGCTTCTCGCATAAGTATGGTGTATGTGGAGATGAGGGACTTGGCCCTGGAGGCTTGTCGGCCGGATGGCGGACCTGGCCAGTAATCGCGGACCTGTTAGAGGCTATCGTCACCTTCTCTCCGCAAGCGTTAGTGATACTGATGACGTCTCCCTTAGGCCTGCTTGTGCGAGCGTCTCATACGTTTGGGCCATTGAATTTGGTGGGTATTTGCGAGCTTCCATGGACCACCTTGCAGGACCTGATCCGGCAAGCTGGTCTGCAAAACCGCAGTCTCGATGCTGATTATCTTGGCGTTAACCATCTAGGATGGTTTTTCAATTTCCGCAGCGGATCAGATTGCTTAAGCAATGAGATTGCCAGGTCGACTCACGAAGGCTCCTTTCCCACGGGGAGTTTTCTTCGAGCGCTCGGATGCTACCCGACTCGCTATTTACGTATGCACTACGAACGAGAGAAGGTCTTCGGCGAGCAAGTCTCGCAGCAAACATCGAGGGCTGAGATTCTGGCGAAGCTTCAAGACAGAGCGTACAGTGCCTATTCCGCCGGGTCAGAAGCAGACGTTGCCGATATTCTTAAAACGAGGCCGGCGCCATGGTATCCGCAGGCGATCGGACCACTGATATTAGCACTTGATGGCAAATCGACTGCGATTCCGTTCTTCCTGTCCGTTCGGAATGGTTCCTTTACTGACTTGCTTGAACCTGATGATGTATTGGAATGTCGGTATGACTGGCTAGCAGGTAAGCTGGTGCGCCCTCAATTGAGTGGGGCTCCTCCTCAACATCTCGCGGAAACACTATTCTCTTTTGTGCTTTTTGAGCGGGTCGCAACTAAGGCTATTATGACGCGCAGCGTGCCGCTTCTGATTGAGGCGTTATCCCTGCACCCGTGGACGAAGGGACATCCACAGATTCGAGCCATCGCGAATGATATCGTGTCCTATAACGAAGGAATGTCGACGGTCAAGTGTGAATCAGTGACATGAAAGTTCAACGCTACGATTATGTTTCGCAATTCTGCCGGTTTGAGGAGTTCATGGCTGAATTGTCTGCGATGATCCGGGACGGTCATTATGTGCTGAGCAAGGAAGTAGAGCAGTTCGAAACAGACTTTGCTCAGTACCTGCAGTGCTCCTTTGCGTCCGGCGTGAACACTGGTACGGATGCCCTAACACTCTCCTTGAAGGCGCTAGAAATCCGGCCGGGGGATGAAGTCATAACTCAGGCGAATACTTTCAACGCAACGGTGGCCGCGATCTGTTTGGCAGGAGCGAGGCCGGTTCTAGTGGACGTTGATGAGAATAGCTTCCTTATTGATACGAAGGAAGCTTTAACGCGAGTGAATTCAAGGACACGGGTGTTTTTGCCTGTCCACATGTACGGCAAAGCAACACCGATGCGGGAACTCCTGCTAGCTTGTGAGAAGCAGGCGCTTCATCTTGTAGAAGATGCTGCACAGGCTCATGGCGCCTGCATCGAGGGACGCCGGGTCGGCACTTTTGGAATTCTTGGCTGCTTTAGCTTTCATCCCAGCAAGAACCTGGCCGCGGCTGGCGACGGCGGCGCGATCTGTAGCAATCGGGCAGACTTGAGAAAGCGGCTCGAAGCCATACGAGCCTTAGGTCAGATTGGACAGAATAATCATGTTTATATCGGCTTCAACAGTAAACTCGATTCCATTCAGGCGAAGGCATTGTCGTGGAAACTGCCGAAGTTGGATGAATGGAACGAGAAGCGAAGAGACGTCGCTCGGATATATCATGAGCAACTAGCGCACCTACCGCTCAAGTTCCAGGCCTGGGACGGCAAAGAAGACCATGTCTTTCACTTGTTTGCTGTACGAACCGATAGACGGGATCAGCTACTCGAGCACCTGCAGTGCAATGGCGTAGATGCGGTTGTGCGGTATCCGACGCCGATTCACCTGCAGCCAGCATTCTCCGATTTCGGTTGGCAAAAAGGGCAGTTCCCGGTGGCTGAAGCGCTGGCCTGTGAACTTTTGTGCCTTCCCATCCGGCCCAATCTGACAGCAACAGAAATCGATTATGTTTGTGCATCCGTTACTTCGTTTTTCAAAGGCAACGTGGCTGTGGGTAAAGCTTACAGTCTTTAGGCCGGGAGTCCGATATGCGAGTTGCGGTGGTGGGTTGTGGCAGAATGGGCAAAGAGAGAGCCAAAGCGGCAAAATCGTTTGGCGTAAGCACGATCTTCCTGTTTGACGAGGACGCTAAGCGAGCGGAATCGCTGGCGACGGAGTGCGGTGGAGCACCGTGCCTAAGAAATCCTGATGATCTGTTTGAACAAAAGCTCGATGCCCTATTTATCTGTATCCCGCCATATTGCCGGGGACGGCTGGAAATCCAGGCGATTGATGCGGGCGTTCCGTTCCTCGTTGAAAAGCCTGTTGGAGTGACTGCGGCGCAAGTGCGAATCATTTTTGAGCGACTGGAAAACCGGAACGTGATTAATGCAGTCGGGTACATGAATCGGTACAGGAATTCTGTATTGCACGCTCAGAAAGTGCTCGCAGGGCGGGACCTGATTGGCATTGCCGCCCACTGGATCGGCCGGAAGTACGGAGTTCCTTGGTGGCCTGTCCTGCAACTCTCCGGGGGACCTTTCAACGAGCAGGCTACCCATCTGATCGACTTATTGCACTTTCTGGCAGGCAGCGTGGAGATGTTGCATGCAGTTGCGAGATCCTCGGAGGACGAGACCACCGTGCTGGTCAGCGCACGCCTCAATGGCCGCGGCCTGGGTAGTTTTCTTTATAGCTGCGAAGCCCAAGAAAAAGACATTTCGATTTCCGTTGAAACTTCGCAAGGTGTGTTGGAGCTGCGCGGATGGGATCTCGAACTCGTACGCAACACGATCGACGGAAGTTTCCCGCAGCCTGAGTCGAAGCCAATCTTTGAAAAGGAAACACACGCTTTCTTAAGCGCTGTGAGGACCGGAAATCCCGGATTGATACTGGCCGATTTTCGAGACGCTTTCCAGACACAGATCGCAATGGATACAGCTGTTCGAATGATGCGGTATCAGGCGCAGCATGCTGTACCGGTGTGACAATTCGTTCACTCCGCGAATAAAGCTCGCATCGTGCGTTCAGGCTCACTGGCAATGTCTCGGAGCCACTTCGTAGACAGTTCCACTGATTCCTTGGACAACGCTCGAATCGAGTCAGCGTGACCCTGTCTGCGACGATGCCTTTCATATTCGGCGATGACAATTGACGGCGGCTGGGTACCTTTCTCTTCCAAGAGAAACGAGATGATCTTCTCCTTGTTCTCGATCAGCTTACGGTGCTGTTGGCGAAACGCTAGTTCGTGGGTGTTGCCCCGTCTCGACAGTGACCGCTCCAGTTTGTCGACAACATCCGACAATTGCCGCACACGATGTTGGAGATGGCGATGCAATTCACGCTCAACAGCCACATAGAGAATTTTCTCTCCCGAATCGGCAAAGTCCAGACGAATTGATCGATACCAGATCCTCAACGCATGTAAGTTTCCAATCAGTCTTGCAGTAGTGCAAAATTTTCTGCTGACATCGCGATATTTATCCAGATCATACTCCCCACTCTGTCGCAGGGGTTCGCCGGAGGATAGCTGGTTTTCACTTACATCTTTGCGGATCATCGAGCCCGCAGCAATAACTGCTCCAAAATGCAAGTGGACGGGGGCGACGATTCCGGAGTTTCCTCCGACAAAGATGCGACGTGATCGGAGAAGGCAGCCGGTCGCGTCGCCTAGCAGGCTTCCGAACTTATCGCCGCGAGGATCGAAGTTGAAATGGATGGCTCCGGAACCGATTTCACTGTGATCTCTCCGGGAACTACCACCGGTCACCAGAACATCGCAATAGTTAATGCAGGACCCGGCCACAACGCCGATGCTGAACACCGTGTTCTTGAGACCGACGTTCTGACCAATTTCCGCTTCTTCTTCCAATACCGTACCCTGGCGAAGCTCGGCAAAGCCTCGCGTCTTTGCCCCGCTGAGAAGAACGCAATGCTCATAAACGCCTGCGCCAAGAACGGAGGAAGAGCCAATCTGTGACTGGTGGATTCGGGCTAGGCCCGAGACTCCGATCTGTGCCCGGCTGCCGATGAAAGTTGTTTCACCGGTAAGGAAGGCATTCATCAGTTCGGCACCGGGGCAGATGCGATCGAGGGGGACGTCCTCTGCTATGTAGACACGCTCCGGGCCCCAGACTCGCACGCCGCGTTCTACCAGCCGTGAGACACGAGATCGGTTTTCCTGGTCGTTGTAGTTTGGGCACATAGGAAGCTGAATTGGCCCGGGCACGATTGTAGACGATGGTCAAAGCTTTTCCACACGCGCCGTTGGCTAGCGGGCGAGTTAAGGGTATGATAGGCACCCTGGCGAGGACGTGCTTATGGGCACCGCGGTCAGCAGTCAAAGAAGCGCGAAATCCGCTTGCTTTCTATGCGACAAGGCGTCGGAGACGGTCATCTGGTGCGAGGAAGGCATTGAAGGCTTGTTGTGCGACTGTGGGATGGTGTACACGAACCAGTTCACTTGCCTCACCCAGCCGGAACCCACCCGGGAATATCATCCGCAGCATTTTTACTCTTTGCCGGCAGCCTTCAAGGCAGCGTGGGTAGCTCGTCATTGTCCCCGAGGGCGACTGCTGGATGTCGGATGCGGGGCTGGATTCTTCCTCGCTGCTGTCCGTGAGCATGGATACGAGGTGATCGGGCTTGAGCCCGATCCGGCTTACGATGGGGACTTGGCGAAGCGCGGCATCGCCGTCGTCCACGAATATATCGAAGAGACATCTTTGCCCCGACACCGTTTTGACGTTGTCTATCATTGCGATTTGCTGGCGCATTTTCTGGATCCAATTCGATCCTTGTCGGTAATGTCCGAATTACTAGCTCCGCACGGCGTCTTATGTTTCGAAGTTGGGATTCTTGGTGGAGTTTCGCCGTCCTGGTATTCGCTGCTTGGTCGGATCGGCTTGGGGCAGCACCTCTGGTTGTATTCTGATCTGGCGTTCAAGCGCTTGATGCAGAAGGCCGGATTGGAGATCGTGCACGTCCAATACTTTGGTCTTGCGGCGCAGGTCTTGGCAACGAGGATTTTCGGAGTGCTGAACAAAAGGTTAATCGCTCCCGCATGGCAAGCTGTTTCGCGGAACGGCAGAGAGCGAGCGGTTGCAGCACAACAATCACTTACTAACTTCCTGCGGTACAACGTCGGTTCGCTAGTCCCACGCGTCGGGCCGCAGACTCTCCTCGTTGTCGCCAAGCCCGGACATGTCCAGTGATGCGCAAAACCGAAGGATCGGATTAGCGGGAGCCAATGGCTTCATTGGTTCGGCGATTCTTCGGCACCTCCGCGGCGTGGGCCTTTCGCCTCGCACCCTATGCGGTCCGGAAATACCCGAAGCAAATTGCAATGACTATCCGTCCTGTGATCTCACCGATACAGAGCGTCTGGCGCGTTGGGTAGACGGGCTGGAAGTGGTAATTCATGCTGCGGGCCCACCATCTGTTCGGCAGTCCTTTGAAATGCCGGAGGAGTATGTTCGCGTCCACGTACAGGGGACCACGGCTCTGCTTCAAGCGTGTCGGATCGCGCAAGTGAAAAAAATTGTGTATCTGTCGTCCGCGGAAGTTTACGGCCGCCCCGCGACGAACCCCGTTGCTGAGACACATCACTTGCAACCCCGATCTCCCTATGCGGCCGCTAAGATCGCGGCCGAGAAGATGATCGAAGCTTACGCCGAGAGCTTCGGGCTAAGCGCGATCGTGTTACGGCCATTCTCAATCTATGGGCCTAAGCCAAGCTCAGAGTCCCTCTTCGGAACAATTCTCTCGATGGCGCAACAGGGATGCATCCGCTTGCACGATTTGAGACCGGTTCGAGACTATTGCTATATCGATGATATGGCAGTTGCGGTGTCGCGAGCCTGCTCGCTACCGAACGACGGCTTGAAGTTCTTCAATATTGGGACGGGCAAAGGAACCAGTGTTGCCGAGTTTACTCAATGCGCCCTGCACGCGCTGGGACTGAACTTGCCTGTGATCGAGGAGCGCTCGAGATCACGACATCAATCGGAGATTTTTGAGCTCGTAGCAGATGCGACGGCGGCATGGAGTATTCTTGGATGGACGACTAAGATAGATTTACCCGACGGCCTCCGGCGCGCCGTTGGAGCTAGTTGAGAGATCGTTGTGCCGCATCGCTACCTAGTGACCGGGGCGCAAGGCTTTGTAGGCCGTTATCTCGTTAATTGCCTACTGTCTCGCTCGGAGCACGGCACCATCCTAGGGATTGGGCGCTCGCCGCGACAGGATTCCTATTTCCTGCACCCACTCACCTGCTCTGCCCAAAAAGTGCTTGCGCCTTTGCCGGAAGCTTTCGGGGTTTCACGCTCACCGCGCTATTCCTATCTCTCCGTTGATCTATTGAGCGACAAACTCGGCGACGTAGTGTCGCAATTCCGTCCGACTGCCGTAATTCATCTTGCTGCGTCGCTGCGAGGAGTCACGGATGAACTCATTCTACTGAACAACGTGCGGAGTACAGAGTCCTTGCTGAAGGTTCTCCTCGCTAGCGGAAACAAACTCGAAATGTTCCTGCTCGCATCCAGCGGTGGGGTGTACGGCTGCCAAGAGATGCAACCGATCAGCGAACATGCGTCCTTAGCGCCGGTCGATGTCTATGCAAGAAGTAAAGTCGTTTCAGAAGAGATGGTTCAAGATTTCGCAGAGCAATCGGGGGTGCCTGTAGCTATCGCACGCATTTTTAACGTGCTCGGACCCGGACAAGACGAACTTCATTTGGGGGGCCGCTTAGTCAGCCAGATCGGCACGATTCTTAGCCGTGCTACTCCCGCGGTGATACGTACAAGATCGCTTGCGAGCACACGCGATTTCCTCGACGTGCGTGACGTAAGCTCAGCACTCGCGTTAATTCTGGACCAAAACCGCAGAGGCATCTACAACGTGGGCAGCGGGGTTGAAACTAGGATCGCTGATTTAGTGATGTTATTTGTACAGGCTGCCGAACTTCGGGAGGCGGCGCGAATTGAAAGTGACTCTAATGTGATCGATCCCATTCCTCGGCACGTGGCCCGCATCCAAAAAATCGCGGCAACGGGCTTAAAACCAACACATCCGCTCGCAGTCAGCTGTTGCGACATGTTGGAGTACTATCGACGCTTGATTTTGCATAGCAGGGACACGCCCGTGACGTGTGCAAAGTTGTGCACACGCCTTTGAAAGGTGGAGCGTGGCGGTTCTCAAGAATGGAAATGGAAGCGGATCCATGGGCAAACTACCAGCCGTCGAACTTGCAAATGGCGAGCGCCCGGCAATCCGATCTGCGCGTTAGCCGCATTGAAGACAAAAACTCCCTTTGCGGTCAGGTTGTACCAGGTCACTCAAATGCAATCCAAAGCTGTGGGTTTCCGGCCAGTTTAGCCTTGGGTCGGCAGCGCAGTTGATCGCACCATCGCTTTCAATCAGAAAGCATGCGCCGGAACGAGGATCAGGCTGGTAAGCAGTTGCCTTGCAAAACGAAAGGACCTCTTTCAGTTATCTGGGAACGCATCCCGTACCAATTCGTCCCCCAGGTTATCCAAGCCTCAGAAACGTTCCATACAAATTCTCTATCGAACGTTAGGCTTGACAGAGTATTCACCCACTCACGGCGACTGGACCGCAACGGCGCGATGTAACGCATCACGGTCACGTGGGCTGAGTTAGGCAGATAGCGGGAGTATGGAGAAATCGATTTGTCGAGAATCTCTACAAAAGCTGTGCGGCAGCGCCGAAGATTGTTGTCACAAGGTAAAACGCTACAGCACACGCGTGAGCATCGAATACGACCTCCGGTGAATCCAGGTGAATGCTATCCACCGATTGGAACAGAAGCGGAATTGAACTACTAAGTTTTTGGACGATGACGAACAGTTCTTCCGGAGAACGACTGTGGCAAATCTCAAGTAATGTAAGATGAAGGTCCGTTTCAGGATAGAATACTGGTCGGGTTCAGTCCGCTTCATTTGGTCCTGAATCTCGCGACAACCACCGACCGCAGTTGTTCTGAAGGGCGGCAAATTATGTTCAGTCCGCTCCGTAGATCTGTAGTTGCGGTACCGAGTTCGGCACGAAGAATGGCATCATCTATCGCTCCGTCTTTCCGCAATGCTACCTTTCCTTGGTTCAGAAACGCGCGTCTACGCAACTCAAACTCTGATCTGTCTTGGAAACTAAGGTTGTCTCTCAAATTCATCAGAATTCCCCGCCAATAGCCGAAATCAGCGAATGCTCGCCAACTACAAGCGCTTGGCGACTGCCAACTGTCGAACATCCACGAAAAAGCAGCCCGCTTCAAGCCAAAACACCCGCTCAATCACGTGCTGCGACGTAATGGCGGCGTTTGATCCTGCCCATCACAACAAGCCCGTGACGTGTGCAAAGTTGTGCACACGCCTTTGAGATGGACTTCGGGAGCCAGCGCATGTTATCTTCTCACCCACTCCCGCTGGGCGATCGCACCCTCTGGGCGATGGCATCTTGTTGGTCTCTTAAAGAACGCTGGACGGACATCCGTCGCATGACACGCGTCCCCCACAGAAGCGTCTCGGCAATCCGTGACCGGTCTTTCAACGTGGCTCTCTGTCCCGGCCTATCTGCCGGCCGAGTCGATGATCTGGTTCAAGTCGTCAAGGGGCGCAAATGCTTCTTGATAACTACGCCAACCGTCGCGGAATTGTATGCCAATCGGATCGCATCCCGCCTGCTCGAATCGGGTGTCAATCTCAGCATGCATGTGTTGCCGTGTTCCGAGCAGTCAAAAACCTGTGCCGAAGTGGAGAGGCTGTGCAAGGAATGCTTCCGGGCTGGCCTGGATCGCAGATCGGTGCTGATCGGATGCGGAGGAGGCGTTTGCACAGATCTGGTTACCATGGCCGCAGCACTCACACGGCGCGGGCTCGGGCATATCAAAATCCCGACCACTCTGATTGGCTTGATCGATGCGGGAGTTGGTATTAAGGGAGCAGTGAATTTGCCGGGCAAGAAAAGTGCCATCGGATGTTTCTACCCTCCTGAACTGGTACTTCTCGATCCTTCATTTCTACGAACCTTGCCGAAGCAGCTTATCTCAGATGGATTGGCAGAAGCGATTAAGGTTGCGATTACATTTGATGCCGGGCTGTTCCAACGAATCGAGCAGACGTCACGAGAGCTTCTGGACAATCCCCGGCAGGCACATTACGACCGGCTCACGGATCTGGTGTGGCGCTCATCGAACTTGCTCCTGGACGAACTGGAAACGAATCTTTACGAAGATCAAACGTATGAACGACTGCTGGATTTTGGACATACGTTCAGTCCAATGATCGAAGCACTGTCGGGGTTCGAGGTTCGCCATGGCATGTCGGTTGCGATCGACATGGCTCTCAGCAGTGCGGTGAGTTATTTCCTGGGATTCCTCTCATGTGCAGACCAGGATCGTATCCTCAGGCTGCTGCTTGATGTAGGACTGCCAATTTTTTCCCACTTATTGAATCTCGAAGATTGCAGCAACGCCCTGGACGAGATTGAGGCTCATCGTGCCGGACACGTGAATCTGGTCGTCCCCAGAGGAATCGGGAAAGCGGCCTTCCTCCCCAAGAAAGAGCAGGTGCCACAAGCGGTATTGAACACCGCATTGAACTTCCTGCGCAAGAAAACCCAGGAATATGACCTGACTGTGGCGAACTCCACATTCCTGGATCCCTCTGCTGTGGAAGGGCCTGAGCGAATCCCGCGCCTCGTGCCCGCGAACTTCGACTGAACACAGAGTGCCATGCGTTCCGCAATTATCATGGCCGGAGGACAATCGCTGAGAATGCGCGAGAGTCGGGGCCTCGAGCATAAGGCACTGGTTAAGGTACTGGGAGTGCCGATGCTCGAGCGAAATGTTCTTGCCCTGTTGTCTCACGGGTTTCGGGAAATATTTCTCGCCGTCAATGCAAAAGAAGAGTCGGTGTTGACATTCGCAAAAGCTCGAGCGGTCCCACTCGCACGAGCTTGTAATGCTGAATTGAAGCTCATCGTAGAAAAACAGCCGTTAGGAACGATGGGGGCTGCGGCGAAGGTTCGAACCACTGCTGAGGATCTGGTTGTAGTCAACGTTGACAACCTCACCACGCTCGATCTGGCCGCTTTTCTAAAGCATCACCGATCCACGAAAGCGGCCATGACCATTGCGACGCACACTGAACCATTTAAGGTTCCTTTTGGTCAGGTGTGGATCAAGAGGGGGCGGATTACTCGATACCAGGAAAAGCCGATCTTGCCGGTGTTGCTATCAAGTGGAACGTATGTGCTGAACAAGAGCGCACTGTCAAGAATTCCTCTCGGGAGAGCCGTAGGCGCGCCCGAGGTGGTTAATGTACTTCTCGGCCAAGAACATAAGATTGCCGCCTTTGAACACTCGTGTCCCTGGATCGATGTTAACGATTCGGCTTCGGTGAGGCGGGCGGAAGAGTTGATCATGGCCAATTTCAAGGGTTTCGAATTGTGGCGAGAATCACCGGAGAGACAAGTTGCAATTGTGTGCATATTGGGCGACGGTGCCGTTGCGGTTCCCAGGAAGTCGTTTGGCTCATCAGCTGTGGTCGGCGGATTCCCGGTGGTTGAGCTTTCCAAGGGAGAGCGCCCGGAAGAAGCAATCATCCGGTGCTCACATGCTGGTTCGATCCGAGCCAAATCAGGTCGAGTGCTTGTCTCGTTCGACGAAATCGACACCAGAACCGGCGAACACACAAGGTCTCACGTAGTTCTCGCCGAGCCGACGAGATGTTCCCAGGCAGCAAAGGGCAATGGGGCGTTCCGGTGGACGCAAATTCACGACTTATCAACGATGCTCAGTTCTCATGGCAACTGCAGGACACTCAGTTATCTCAACCGATATGCCGCAAATTCACATTCTGTCGGTCATTGACGATCTTCACTTTGGCGGCGACGAATATCGCCTTCACGTCTTCGGATCGTACCTCGATAGAAGCCGATTTCGTCACAGCGTTGCGACTGTGGTCAAGGAAGACGGTGCTCTGGGGGAACAGTACGGCTCGATGAGAGATCAATTTCTTCAGTCAGGGATTCGCCTATTGGATCTGGGATTTCCCGCGGGCCCGTTGGCCAGACGTTCGCACAAGAGCGCCATGAAGCGAATATTGTCGGCAAAAGAAAGGGCACGGAAGCTAGCATCGCTCATCCGGGAGGAGCAGGTGGATGTGCTGGACGTGCATTTGTCTCCTGCCAATCCGATCGGTGCCCTCGCCGCGATGCGAACCAGAACCCCCTTTGCGGTCACCTTGTACCAGGTCAACCAGATGCAATCGAGAAAACTGTGGCTCTCAGGCCAATTCAACCTCGGAGCCGCGTCTCAGGTGATTACAGATTCGGAGACACAGGCGGCACGTGTACGGGAATGGCTTGTACCGACTCCGCCGATATGTGTTATTCCCAATGGCACAGCGCCTCCCAAGCCATGTGTTGCCAGAGAAGAAATGCTCAGGTTTCTTAAGATTCCAGACGGAGAACGGCCAACCGTTATCGGGCAAATAAGCAGTCTGATTCCGTACAAAGGTCAACTTGTTACGATCGAGGCGGCAAGGCGCGTTCTCGATCAGCATCCGAATTGCATTTTTCTGCTGGTCGGATACGAGCGCGCAGAAAAAGGCTACAAGGAGCTGCTCCATCAGCGAGCGGCCGAGTTAGGGATTTCTGACCACGTACGGATCACGGGCTACCCGGGTGCAATTGGTGACGTATGGAGCATTATCGATATTCATGTGCACGCTTCGCTCTTAGATTCGTTGCCAAACGCGTTGTTGGAGGCAATGTCGCTGGGAAGGCCCTCGGTCATCACTGCGGTCGGCGGGATTCCAGAGGTGATACAGCATGGGTTGAATGGCCTGCTGGTGGCGCCCGGCAATTCAGAGGGATTAGCGAAGTGCCTTCTCATGCTCCTGAGAGACTCGCAACTACGGGAGACGATCGGCAGTGAGGCACATTCTTGTTATTCTCAGAACTTCGGCCCGGACCAAATGACGAGACGCTTGGAGACCGTATTCTCCAGATTGGTTATCGGACGTGCACCAAAGAGCGCATATTAAACCCAGGACACTGTCACTCACGATCCCTGTGAGACGATTATTCGTTTTCACTGAGTTCTGAAGAGACGTGTTACTGTGTGCCGTTGCTGTGCCACGTATCGCGTTCGGATCAGTTGCAAATCCTAGATCTCTTGCATGGGGCTCGGAGTACCCTCCGTGCGGGCTGGCTACCGACAAGTCATTGATGTCACTGGCTATTGTAGTGGACGACTCCTTCAGATCGGTTAACGGCCCGATCAGCCGTTCTCTCTCAATGATCGCGAACATCTGACATAGCGCCAGAGTAGTGGCAGGATGTGTGCTCCATTGGAACCCAAAAAACGGCATCGTCCGTCAGTTAGACGTCATCGTCACTGGAGCTGGCAGCGAGATTAAACATGCTTGGAACCCGGCTGGCCGACAGAGCAAACCTCATCCCTGACAAGAAGAATGCAGCAGGCGAAGAACTGTTGGTTCCAGTGACATCGATACGGCACCCGACAGAGCCGCGGGAATGTCCAAGGCGCCCAATGCCAGGCGCAAGACGGTGAACTCGCTGCCTTCAAGCAGTCTGTTTACCTCGCGCAATAGCGCGGGATGATTGCCCACTTCTCCGCCCAGCAAAATGAGATTGGGATTGAGAATCAGGGCAAAGTCAACGATTACGTCCGCCAGAATCGTAGCGCGCTGGCGAAGCATCCGCTTCGCCGCACGATCGTCCGAAGCCGCCAGATCCCAAATATCGGCGAAGTGAACAACTCGCGGTCGACGCGGCGACGGGCGGCTAGCACGCCAAGTCTTTAAAATGCCGGATGCGGAGAGAGCCGTTTCCAGCTTGCCATATTTGTGGATGGACGGATGTTCTCTGTAGATATCGGGGCACGCGTAAATAGCCAATCTCGCCGGCTGACCATTGGGAGCCTCGATAAATACTACCGTTTAGGAAGATTCCAGCGCCCACGCCCTCGCCGATTGTAAAAACAAAATCGCTTTCTCCTCGCGCAGCTCCAGAATGGAATTCGCCCTGGGCCGCGAGGTTGGTATCGTTATCCACGAACACGGGGCACTTCAGTTCACGTGCGAGTAGAGCACCTAGCGGCACTCTGTCCCAGTTCTGCAGCGCGGTCAAACGCGAGTACCGTGCCCTCATCAACATTCACAATCGAGTACCTCGACAGTACTCCACCCACCCCAACCCAAGCCGCGAAGTCACGGCCACGACGGAAAGCCGCGCCATTGCCGATAGCAACCACAGTGGCCGTGGAGATCAGCGGGCCGAAGCCCGGGATCTGCCGGAGTTGCCGACAACGGGCGTCGTCATTGTCTTGACGCTGGCGGCAGCCTTCTTTCGGGTGGCACGAGCCGGATGAAGCGAGAGGTTCACATCCGGATCTGTCATCTGGGGCCTCCGGCCCGCGAAACCGCATGAAAATGAGTCAGAGCCGAGCGATAATCCAGCCGGGCTGCATTCTCAATCAAGCTGCCAATGCTGCCGTCAAACACAAAGGAAGCATTTTCGAGATTGTCGATCGTCGATTGGTGCTCCGCTTAGGACACAACCGAACCATCGGGGCCATTGCGCATCGGCTCTGTCGGTTGATCTGGATCATTTTGCACAACGGCGTTCGCTATGAGGAACGCGGGCCTACAGTATGTGAAAAGGTTAAGCGAGCGCGCACTTCGCGAATGATCCGGACACTGCGAACGCTTGGCTATCGAGTCGAACCTGTAGGTATTTCGGCATGAGTAAGGGCGATTTTCGAGCCTGTGAGCGGCTCGGGGCGCAATCCCCGGGCCTACCCGGCAACAGGAAACAGAGCCAAGCCAAACCGGACTGAGGCGACGACGCGAAAGCTTCGTCAGTCGCCACCGGGAGACTAAAGCCACTGCGCCTGTTCTCGACTCTACTCAGAATGCCCTCGCACCGAGCGAACAAAAGGCTGCTCGTCGACGCTAACTGCAATAATGCTCCGGGAGAGGAGAGGTGATGAAAAGACTTATGCTTGCAGTATCGCTCTTTGCGGCAATCACGCTGATGTTGGCTGACACGAACAAGCGAGAGATAATCGCATTCACCCCCCTGCAAGTGAGATGGTTCACGCCGTCGTACTACACCGACGGCCGCGAGCGAGCGCAGTTGCTCGGCGACTCAAGTCAGGGCGGCGCGTGGATCGATCGTGTCAAGATGCCTGCTGACAAAAGGGTCCTCGCGCATACCCACCCGCAGGACGAACTTGTCACCGTCATCGAAGGAACCTGGTATCTGGGCGAGGGAACGAAATTCAACGCCTCAAATCTAAAAGGGTACCCCGCAGGCAGTCTCATCGTCATTCCGGCCGGGGTACCGCATTTTGTTGCTGCGAAGGAGAGTGCCGTGATCGTTCAACTCAACGGCAATGGCAAATTTCAGACGGATTACGCTGAGAAATGAGGGTTCTAAGCGTGGGTGATTGGGCGCTGCTCATTGCCTTCGTAAAACGGCCCGATAACGTAATGATAACGGGACCTTGTCCCCATTGGCAGATTGTCAGCCGCTCTCCGTTCGTCGGCCTGAACAGCACATTAAGAAGGATGGCGCCGAGTGCTACCACTTCAGCCATAAGCGCTTCGGCGGCCGCTTGGGCTCGCTACCGTTTGCCGGCTGCCCGTCCGCGCTTCCCAGCATTACCTCCCGGCGCCCATTCCCAGGTCTTCGAGGCCTTCTGGGCGGGTTGCTCCAACCGGGCGAATCCTTCTTCGCTGACCTTTTGTTCCCCATGGATTTGGTGGGCAGATTCGGCTTTACGATAAGCTCGTCTTCCTAAACGTCACCACGACGCAATCTCTTACCTTTTCAAACAGTTCGCGTACAGTAACCGAAAGTTAGCCTGCAGCTCCCATTCTGGGCTGACGTGTCATTCTTCAGCCGCTGCGAAGCAGGCGTTTCGAACTCAACCTCAGAACAGTCCGGACCGCAACCACGGAACTGCATCTCTTGGTCTAGAAAACTCCCCAAACTCTTGGGAGTTTCGGGTGTCGTTCCCAAAAACCCGCAGCTTATAACCCGGTACCAAGGCTCAGACCGTAGTTTGCTGGCGTTCGATCTGAACGAGATTGGTCCTTGGAGCACCATGAGCACCTAGGTCCACCTCTTTGCCTTTAGCGTAGACGGGATGCCGCTCATGGAACCTATTCCATTCAGTTACGCTGGCTGTCTGGTGGAGGTGCTCCACGATCCTCCGCCAGCGGCCCCCGTTATAGGCACAGAAATTGATTTCGCCTTCCTGTGTTGCCATAGGGGTGCTCGAGTTGGAGATCATTGTCAGGTCGTAGTTGTAGGCGTCTTGGAAGGCCATTGGGCTGACCATCACAAGTTTCCATACGCCGTTGTAGGCATAGGCCCGCTCTGACCAGTTGGGCCCGCTGCCGGCTACCCGATAAACACAGTCGGTAAGCAACTCGTGGAGTTGCCCGATACCAAAATCCGGAGGTGCGTTATCAGAATCGAAGTTGCGTACCAGTGATAGGAGAACCATCGATTTGACAATCGCCGGGCGTCTCCCAGAGTCAGCGATCTCAACGATGTCCCGGACGAACTGCTCCACGTCGAAGAACCTGGCAACCGGCACGATGTCTTTTGTCCGCGCGTTGACCAGGATTGGGGAGAACATGCCATGGTTGGGATGTATGTCGTTGAACAGACTTCCCAGCTCCGCATTTGGGTGGAGAATGTCACACAAGTGGGCGAAAGCTCCGTAGGCAGAGACAGGAAACCAGTCGCGCATCGGTTCCCACCCGAACGAAGTTTGTGCCTGCAGGTCGTATGCGATTTGCGAGACCGGGTATCGCTTCGCGTAACGCTCGTCCGCGGAAATGTCCTCATCCCGGCCGCAGAACATCACCGGCTGAAGGATGA
>Ga0126371_10000116_pt1 | contig 57839 bp, 48 predicted proteins | sample PanSoiMetaPlot_4_FD_110145 | JGI IMG/M metagenome (GOLD analysis project Ga0126371, IMG submission 110145) | Tropical forest soil microbial communities from Panama - MetaG Plot_4 | ecosystem: Environmental > Terrestrial > Soil > Tropical forest > Bulk soil | place: Panama | collected 2016-02-17
GTCAATACCATCAGCATCATGTCGAATATGTCGCGCTGCTTACGGACTTTGGCGTAAAAATTAGCGCCACTGTAAGGAAATGCTGTCAAGAGTTCTTTCGATTCCTTGTAGATACATACCACTCTCTTGCCGTCGATGAGCTGCTCGGTGTGCCAGACTGCGCGGTTTTTCCAATACATAGTGACCGGCAGCTCCGCCGATGTCATAGGACACAACCAATCCGTGTGCCTTCGATATTCTTGCGGCTACGGCCGAATCAATTGGGCGCATTGGGGCATGCACGTATCGCGGAAGTAGCTTCATATTTCCCGGGGCCCAGCGTTTGCGGCGACTGAGCTCTAAGGTTGCAAGCACTCAGAGCCAATACTAGAAAGATAGCTACGTTCCGAAGCGTCATCACATGTCCCTGCGGCCTTCCATCGCCTTCAGCATGGTGATTTCGTCGGTGTACTCGATGTCGCTGCCGACCGGAATCCCCATGGCGATCCGGGTCACCTTCACGCCAATCCGCTTCAGTTGCTGCGAGAGATAGACGGCCGTCGCTTCCCCTTCCACCGTGGGATTGGTGGCGAGGATCACCTCGTCGACGTTGCCGGCATCCACACGAGAGATGAGATTCGAGATCCGGAGTTGCTCCGGGCCGACTCCGTGCAGGGCCGAAATGGCTCCGTGCAGGACGTGGAAAACTCCATTAAAGTGCTTGGTCTTGTCGATGGCGGCAATGTTGGTAGGTTCTTCGACAACACAGACCAGGCGCTGATTCCGCGTGGGGCTGGTGCAGTAAACGCAAGGGTCGACGTCGGTAATGTTGTTGCAGACCGAGCAGAGGCGAAGATTGGCTTTGACGTCTCGGACCGCGGCGGCGAGAGCCTCGGCGTCTTCGTCGCTGGAGCGGAGGATGTGGAACGCTAGCCGTTGCGCGCTTTTCGTTCCTACGCCTGGGAGTTTCTTGAGCTCATCGATCAGGCGCGACATGGGTTCGGCGAATTTGGACATGAGAATTGAGTAATCGGGTTATTTTGTAATTGAGTAATCTGAAAACGGCTGACAGCATTCTAGCTCTGGGCCCGCACGCTAAGGTTATTTACCCAACTTTTCCGTCCCTCAGGCAGTGAGTATTCGAGATCGTAAGAATGTTTGCCGCCTGGAGCGATGTTGATAGTCATCTTGCCAGCGATTCCCTCCAGGTCGCCGGTTCCGGAGTCCGGGACGACCGACACCGAGAGTTGCGGAACGTTTTGGGTCATGGTGCCCAGGTGCTGCAGGACGAACGTTCCTGAGTGGCCTTTCAGAGTTCCAGTAAATTTCTCGATGGCGACGTAGGCGCCCGAGCCCTTTACTGACGTGCCGGCGGTGAGCATCTGGCCTTTGCCGGTGCCCTCGAGATCGCCGTGATACTGCTTATCGAGGGCCATGCGGCCGATTAGGGGATCGTCAGACTTGTCGTCCTGGAGAGTGACTTTTACATCGAATGGTCCGGTGGCATGGATCATGGAGGCCTCTTTTGGAGCTGGGGCAGCATTTTGCGCGAAAGTTAGGGGAATAACGAACAGCAACGCTGCGGCGATCGCCATCTGCTTCAGAACAGGCTTCGGAATCGTGTTGACGGGGTGCATAAGCCTTTCACTTTGCTCAAACTGAGTCTTGGGGAACGTGTTTGAGGCTAAAGCCCAGGGATGCCGAGTCCACCGAGCATTCCGCCGAGAGTGGACTGCATCTGGCCATCGACTTTGCGTGCAGCTTCATTGATTGCCGCGACGACGAGGTCTTGCAGCATTTCGACGTCGCCAGATTTCACAGCTTCGGCGTCGATGCGGAGGCTTAGAAGTTGCTTGCGGCCGTCCATCTTCACCGTGATGGCACCGCCACCAGAAGACACCTCGACCACGGTCTCTTGCATCTTTTTCTGCAAAGCGTCGGCTTGCGCTTTGGCTTTGGACATCAGGTCTTGCAGGTTGAATCCGCCCATAGAACCTCAGGTTTCAAGTTTCGAGTTTCACGTTTCAAGTTTCAACCCGGAATCGTCTCAGACTATTTTGCGACCTTGAAACTCTGAAACTTTGAAACTTCTTTCTTACCTCTTCTCACGGTAATCGATTACCGTTCGGATTTCGGCGCCGAATTTCTCTTGCATGCGGCGGACGATCGGATCTTGTTCGGCTCGGCCGCGGCCTCCGGGGGCCGGAGCGAATTTCGGCGCGCCATTCTTTTTTTCCTGAACGCTTACGTCGGGAATCACCTTTAGTTTCACTGCTCGCCCTAGGACACCGCTGGCCGCTGCGATCGCAAGCCGCTTTCCTTCTGCTCCCAGCGACATGTCAACGACCGTTTGTGATTCCGCCACTTTGATGATGAACTCGTTTCCCTGAATGCTCCATTCGCCAGAGGAGAGCATGGACACGAGGATGCGCTGACTGGCGTCATTCAAAGTCTGAAGGACCGCCGCTTGTAGACGCTCAATTTGGCCTGAGGTATCGGCGGCAGTGGTCGCTTCGGGTACTTGGGGCTGAGGTTCGGCTTCGGCAACTGCGACTGCGGTTTCTGGCGCTGGCGCCATTGCCTGGCGATCGGGGATCGGAGTCGCGTCGCGCTGTGGGGCAGGAGCTGCCGACCCCATAATCACAGGCTCGGGTTGGCTCGCCTGCGCTACGATGCGTGGCCCGGGGATCGGAGCCGATGGGGATGAATCCTCCTGCCGTGGCGTTCCCTTTCGCGCAGAGTCTGCGGCAAACGGGCTGACATAGTTGGGCCGTGCAGCTGGTTGCTGCTCTGTGCGGCGCGGCTCGGCGGTTGAACTGCCTCCGACGATTGCTGGACGGGCCGGCGGTCTCTGCCCAGTTGCCACAGGGGCAGACCCAACTTCACTCAGCAACTTCTCGATCGGGATCAGTTTCTGCGCGTGGGCCATTTTCAATAGGCCCAATTCGAGGTGAAAGCGTTGCTCCTGCTTGTATCCGAGTTCGCCGTGGGTGCGCAGCATGATCTGCAAATGCCGTGTGAGATCCTCTTCGCTGAAGAGTTCCGCGATGCGTGCGACTCGCTCACGTTCTTCACTCGAGATCTGCAACAGCGCAGACTCTTGGCCGGCAATCTTGGCGACCGTCGCGTTACGCAGGAAACGCACCATCTGGCGAGCGAAATGAGTAGGACTGTGTCCTTCGCTGATCAAATGGTCGACTTGGCGTAGGATCTCCTCGCTCTTGCTTTCTGAGACCGCCTGCATCACTTGCTCGAGGATGTGCGCTGGCGCGGCCCCGACGAGATTGCGGACCGAGTCGGCAGTGAGCTTGCCCGTGGAGGATGCGATCGCCTGATCGAGAATCGAGAGGGCGTCGCGCATGGATCCGTCACCGGCTTCAGCGAGTAGTGCCAGGGCGTCGTCATCGGCGTCGATTTTTTCGCGGGTGACCAGATCGCGCAACTGGCCAACGATGGCGTGGAATTTAACTGCGCGAAAGCTGAAGTGCTGGCAGCGCGAGCGGATCGTTTGCGGAATATCTTCCGGCTGCGTGGTGGCGAGCATGAAGACAATATGGTCCGGCGGCTCTTCCAGCGTCTTTAGCAACGCGTTGAAGGCGGCATCGGTGATCTGGTGCGCTTCGTCGAGGATATAGATTTTGAAGCGGTCGCGAGCCGGACGGTAGCGGGCGGCCTCACGCAGTTCACGGATTTCGTCGATGCCGCGGTTGGTGGCAGCGTCGATCTCAATCACATCGACGGAGTTTCCCGCGCGGATTTCGGTGCAGGATTCGCAAACACCACAGGGCTCGGGAACCGGATGATCCTTGGAGCGGCAGTTCAGGGCGGCAGCCAGGATACGGGCGACCGTGGTTTTACCGATGCCGCGATGCCCGCTGAAGATGTAGCCGTGGGCTGTTCTACCCTGCTCGATTGCGTTTTGGAGCGTGCGGGTCACGTGCTCTTGTCCGATGACCTCGGAGAACTTCTGTGGACGGTATTTACGGGCCAGGACGGTATAACTCATGAGGGCGAAGAGTCGATTATACGTGATGCGCCAGGGCTTCCGGGACGTGGAAAACGCCGCCAGCCACTGCCCGAAGGACCCCAATCATCATGGTAGTTGCGAAGGGCAGATGTCCGCGATAGGCTGGTGCACGAATCATTTTGCCGAGGAGAGGCAGACATGCAACTAAAACTGGCGAAGCGTACGGTGGATGGAATTGTGGTCATCCAGGGAACCGGGCGCATAGTGTTCGGGGAAGAGTCGTCGCTGCTGCGGGACGAAGTGAAGAAGGCGGTTGCCGACGGCAGCAAGAAAATCGTGCTGAACCTTGGAGAGATCAGCTATATCGATTCCGGCGGGCTGGGAACGCTGGTGGCACTGCATACAACGGCGCATAACGCCGGAGGAACGATCAAGCTGGCCAACTTGACGAAGCGCGTCGGTGACTTGCTTCAAGTCACCAAGCTGCTGACAGTTTTCGAAGTTCACGACTCAGAGTACGCGGCCCTCGAAGCGTTTCGACAGGCGGCATAGTCGCAACATAGCTTAAAGCTCAAAATCCCCACTCTAGCCGCAAACTGCCCGGCTGGAGTGGGTACCCGAGGTTTCCTTCTCGATACGCCCCCTTTGCCGGAGTTCGATTGAAACGAAAGAGCCGCAAGTTCCCCAGAACCAAGAAAAGATCGGATGACGCTGGCGCAATTCTGCTGCGGATGGAGCGAGCCATACGCGACATTCCGCGCGGAAAGGTTTCGACGTACGGCGGAGTGGCAAAGATGGCGGGGTATCCGGGCGCGGCGCGGATGGTCGCGCGGGTACTTCGGCGCGGATTCGGGTTGCCGTGGCAGCGCGTCTTGGGAGCCGGCGGTCAGATCAAGCTCACTGGCGATTCGGCCATCGAGCAGCGCTTGCGATTGGAGGCTGAGGGCGTGCGATTCCGCGGGCGGAAAGTGGACATGAAGGCTTGCGAGTACAAGGGACGGGGCAGAAAACCGTAGGCGACTGACAACCAGTACAAAATTACCGTTTTCTTTCGGCGCTCATCGCAAGTTTATCGTGGTCAAGTCTTCGTCTGCGGGTTTGGGCTGGCGTCCGGCCGCCAGGATTGCGAGAATCAATCTGTTGATGATGCTCGAGAACGGATCACCGAGCACAAAGAGGTGACAGAGGATAGCTCCAAGCATGCAAGCAACGAGTAACCAAACCCCTGTCGCCGTAGCGAATGGAATCAGCAGCAATAGCCCACCCGCAATTTCCATGGCTCCCGTTAAATAGCGAAACCAGTCTCCCAGGCCGATCTTTGGGAAGATCCGAATCCATTCTTCTCCTGGACCAATAGAAAACTTATCCAGGCCGGTCGATACGAAGATGAAAGCCACCGCCCTGGCGGCCTACCCACTGAGTAATCTTCAGCCGGGGTCGGGCTCTCACTGCAGGCGCGCCCATCACAATTCCTGGCTCTCGCACAACCCCTTGGCTGTGCAGCAAAGAAGGTTTCTCCTTACTTCCTCAGAGCCGCTTGTTGATGTTGACTCACGCCGAACGTTCTATACGCTCCTTGGAGCGCTCGATGGCGTTCCCGGCCGGATGATCAGCAAGGACTTGGATTCCAGGTAGTAGTTCCCGCAAAGTCCAGTCAATGCATTCCACACTCGCTTGTCGAAACACGCGGTTTCTCGACATCTCCGAGGCAAGAATAGAGAATCTGCAATTCGTTGCGAACGAACGAATTCATATCGCGAAATACGCGAAGCCTCTCGGAGAGAATGCGGCTACGCTCCCTTTCATACAGAAATACAAACAGTGGATGCCGCAAGGGCGAGGATCACATCGTCAGCCACCAACCAGGCACGGTGCCGTATCAGGATGGGGTCGGACAAATATCCAAAAACAAGAAACAGGACGAAGGCCAGACCAGTGAGGAAAAAGCTCTGCCGTAAAGAGGGCTGCACACTCGCACCTCCACGTTGGCACCATCACACGCCACGTCGCCAAAGTCGGCCGCATTTCGGTTCGGAAGGATCGACACCCCCGGGCGAACCCGTGATTTGTGCAGAGTTCGGGCGCCAGAGAAACTTATTTCTTGAATTGCGGGTCGATCTCGACCTGATATCCGGTCACCATTTTGTTGGTCTCGTTGGCCATGCCGACGACTGCCATCAGCTCTTTGAACATGGCGTCGGTCATTCCCTTCTTTTGCGCTGACGCAGTATGCGACGCGATGCAGTAGTGGCACTGGTTGGTGACGCTGACCGCGACATAGATCAATTCTTTGGTAAGCGGATCGAGCGCGCCCGGTGCCATGATCTGCTTGATGTCTTCCCATGTACGCTTCAGGGTCGCGGGATCGTGCGCAATCGCCTTCCAGAAATTGTTGATCCAGTCAGTTTTTCGTGTCGTCATGATGTCGTCATAAACGGCACGGACTTCGGGGCTGGCATCTTTGTATTCAATCAGGCCAAGAGTGGACATGAAAACTCCAAATTTCAGGATTTAAGGTTTCAAGGTTTCAAAGGCGATGATCGGCTAGGCGTTGGAGACAGAGACTCTAGCGATCTTGAAGCTCTGGCTCGGCAGCGCCTTCAATCATTCTGGGAGTTTGCCGCTTAGCAGTTGCTCCAGTTTGGCGGCAGGGACGCGCACTCCAACGTAGAAATGGCCGAACAGCGCATAGACGGCGCTTACCTGGTCGAAACGCATTTCGTAGATCAGCTTTTTGAAGACCAGGGGATCATCTGCGAAGAGGTCTACGCCCCACTCCCAGTCGTCGAATCCAATGGAACCGGTGATAATCTGCCTCACTTCGCCCGCGTAACGGCGGCCCACGAGACCGTGCTCATTCATTTGGCGGGCACGCTCTTCGATTGGCAACTGATACCAGTTTTTGTCCTCTCCACGGCGTCGGTCCATGGGATAGAAACAGGCATAACGATGGGGAGGAATATCGGGAAAGAGACGCGGGTGCATCGCTTCTTTGTGGCGGTTGAGTTTGCACTCGATTTCAGATTTCCATTGATCGGAGTGAGGCTCGATTCCCTGGTCGGTCAGCTCCTTGTAAATCTTGAGGGTGGAGTCGTACAGGCCCAGTTCGATGATCGAAAGATAGGACGTTGTCGGCTCGAGATAGTCGCTCAGGCGCAGATTGGCGAGCTGGAGTTCCGCCTGGTTCAGGTCGCCGAATGTATTGCGGAAGTGGATCAGCATCAGATCGCCCTTGTGTCCGATAAGGGAGTAGAGAGCAGACTGGCCGGGAGAATGCTCCTCCATCGCGGCAAGGGCCTCAGAGGCTTCTTGGGCGATGGCGGATTTCTCACTTGCGGGCAGGGCGCGCCAGGCCGGCCAGCGCAGCCGGAGCATCTGGTGCAGGACGCTGTAGCCTTCGGTCGTGAGGGGCACTGCGGGAACTTGGGCAGCGGTCTGGGGACGCGGATGGTGAGTGGTGGTCATGTAAGCCTCTTCGGAATCGATTCCCCGAGAAGACTCATTGTATCGCGACAAATCAGGTTTACCGGATTGTGGCGGACGATGCGGAACTGAAAATTTCCAGCTCCTAGTATGCCCAGTACGGGCCAACACCACCGGGAGTATTCTTCGATTCGACGGCGGTGTAGACGTTTCGTCCGTAGAAGAACGGCAGCCCCCAATCGAACATGCCAGTATTTGGTCCGCCCAGCGTGTTAAAGACGGCATTGGCCGAGTTTGAGAAGAGTGTGTCAGCGTCAGAGACGTTGAAATTGATGGTTTCAGAAACGCTGCCGGAGGATGTCATTGCTGAAAGATTTGCCGTTAAAGCCGGGCAATAGAAACCGGAGTTGCTAGGGCAGGTGGGAATTCCGGTTGTGTTGGAATCAAGGAAGAAATAGCCATTCGAGCCACTATCAACGAAAGCCGGATACGTCTGGCCTTTGTAGCTAGTGGAGAAATTTCCGCTGGCATCAATCGGGAAGATGGAAGAGACACCAAGAGTGTTGTTCGACTGCGTGCCAATCCCGAATACAAGCGAACCACTAAGCGTTGGCACGGGATTCGCGGCAGCAGGCAACTCCACGATCACGCCGTTGTTGTCGGTCGCGAAGAAGGGCACGGGATTCTGCACTTGCTGCGCCAAGGGCATCGGAATCACCTGACAGGAACTGCCAGCACACGAGTAATACCAATTTGGATTGGACATGCCGGTCAGCGTGCACTGGCTGCCGCAGTCTTGCGCAAATGGGCCAATGCCAAGGATGCCGTTCGCACCCAGAGTCTGCAGTGTGTCGTTCTCCGGAACACCTCTGATTTTGCAGGGCTCGGGAACTGTCGAGAACGTAGGATCCACCACCTGAATTGGAACGTTGCCCGCGTGCTCACCTGAGATCGTGATATCCGCCGTTTTGAGCGGCCCCCAGGTGAACCCGCTGACAAATCCAGCACATTCGCCGATCGGATTGCCACTAGATGTCTGTTGTGGGAGGGATAGTGTGAGTGCACCTCCACCGGCCGAGGACAGCAGGCGAAGCCCGTACGACCCAGTGTCCACAAGAATACCATTGATCGTTTGGCAGTTCGAAGTGGAAGGTACGCAAACCGTAACGCTGGTGAAAATACCGTTTACGTAATTATTCGCGGGGCCGGAATTCACCACGACCGGCTGAACATTATTTGCGGAGGTGGGGGGAGGAATCATGTTGTTGCTGGGACTTGAACCGCCTCCGCAACTGGCCAGTTGAAGTCCAACCAGCGCTAGAACTGCAGAGGCAATTCCGAAACGTAATGGAATCGGGAATTTCACCAAAGGCTGTCACCTCAGATCGTCGACACGCATACCCGTTGGCAGTTGATCGGGCAGATAAGCGCGTCCCGCGTACGAACGCATGTGACCTCCCATCTGCACAACCACACCGTTTTGCTGGATGAAGAGCACGCCGCGAGGTCCACGGGTCTTTTGTGCCGCGGCGGCTTGCTGGAAATCTTCAAAGTGAGGCCCCAACAACTGTCGAAGGTCGGGAGCCGCCGGCCCATTCCAGGAAACGGCGAATATTCGGCCACCGGAAGCTGCAAACTCGCGGACGATCGTTCCGGCTGGGGTCCGCAGTTCGTGGATCGTGTAAGCAGGCATCTGCGTGCTGCGCAGGCTGGCATTCATGTGTACTTGATCGTCCCGCAATGAGGAGGCGTCACCACCCAGAACCGCGAAGGCTGGCAGATTTAACAGAAGCACCCAGGCGACCGGAACCATACACTGGGTGAAACGCTGGAATCGGTACTGCGTTGGAAAACTCCCTGACGGCTAGACGTCTCTCTTAGATTTTGCAGACGGCCAGTGGGTTGCCTTCGGAGTGCCAGATCGGGGCTAGGTCGCGGTCCTTTGCCGAGTACAAACTTTCCCCGAATGACAGGATGCAGCCGGGCGCGTAGCCTCAGCCGCAGAAAGGATGGACGACGATGAGACTCAACAACTTCTTGAGGTCGGTACTGAAGACCGCTATTTACGTGATCGACTCGACCGCCGACTCGGTCGACCGCGTGTCAGACAGGGCGACTCGCATTGCCGATAATGCGAGAGATGTGATGTATCACGACCGGAACGACACACTTCGAAACGTAGTGGCCTTTGCCGCGGGCGTGGGAGTGGGTGTCGCTGCGGGAGTTTTGTTAGCACCACAGAGCGGAGCGGAGCTGCGCGACTCTATCAGCGGCAGGGTGCATGACATCAGCGACAAAGTTCGCGGAAGAAACGAACCGTACGCAACAGGGACAGAGATTCGATAGTCGGGCAACATTCTTGGATGAAAATGCCGGAGCCTGCGGTAGCTGGCTCCGGTTTTATTTTTTGGAGCCGTTATGAATCACCGAAAGTAGCGAGGGAGGCCAAATGGGTTAAGATTTCTTCTGTTGACGAGCCTTCAACTCTGGTGAATTCACGGAATGCCCTTCAAAATTGAATCGAGACATTTAGGCGAAGTCGTCGTCGTCCTCCCACAGGTTTTCGAAGATAGCCGGGGGTTCTTTTTGGAGTCGTTTCGAGCCGATCAGTTTCAAGCGCTCGGAATACCGACAAACTTTGTGCAGGATAATCATTCGCGGTCGGCAAAAGGAGTCGTCCGCGGATTGCACTTCCAATGGGACCCGCCGATCGGAAAGCTAATGCGGGTTACCGCAGGCTCGGCGTTCATGGTTGCCGTCGACATCCGCAAGGGCTCCCCCACGCTCGGGCAATGGGTGGGGATCGAAGGTTCGACTGAAAACCGCCGTATGGTTTGGGCGCCAGAGGGCTTCGCTCGCGGATTCTGTGCACTCACCGATGGAACGGAAATCCAATACAAGTGCACGGGAATCTACAATCCGCGAACCGAGTCCGGGATCCGATGGAACGATCCCGGAATCGGGATCAAGTGGCCGGTAACTGATGCGATTGTTTCGGAGAAAGATGGCGCCGCACGGACGCTGGAGGCGTGGTTGGCTTCACCCGAATCAGAGAATTTTCGATACGGGGCGTAAGCAACGTCTTCCCGGGACCCAGTCCCGGATCAATACGCATTCTTACTGTTGAACAGGCGAAGCAGGGTCATCGTAATGATCTGCAGATCGAACGTGAGGCTCCAGTTGCGCAGGTAATACAGATCGTATTCCACGCGCTTGGCGATCGAGGTGTCGCCACGCCAGCCGTTGACCTGAGCCCAGCCGGTGATACCAACTTTAAAAGTGTGGCGGAAGTTGTATCGATCAAACTCTGCCAGAAACCTCTCCACGAAATAGGCTCGCTCGGGCCGAGGGCCGACGATGCTCATATCGCCCTTTAACACGTTGAAGAATTGGGGGAGCTCATCAAGATTGGTTTTTCGAAGGAAGGCCCCCACCACCGTTCGCCGCGGGTCATTTTCGGAAGTCCATCGCGTATCGGCTTCCTCTTTGTTCCCAATCCGCATCGTACGAAACTTCAGCATGCGGAAGACGCGGCCATTCAATCCGACACGCTCTTGGCTGAAGAAAACCGGGCCGCGGCTGGAAATTTTGACAGCAAGCGAGATGAGAAGGAAGATCGGGGCGCAAATCAAGAGAATGAGGATCGAGAGAACCAGATCAAAGGCACGCTTTTGAAAGAGATAAGAACCGGTTTCGGCGAGCGTCGGCTGGAGGTCCAGCATGTGGATCCCTCCCAAATCGATCAGGCGATCGCGTATTCCGACTCCTTCACCGAGGTCAATGACAACCCTTGTGGGCACGCACAACCTCTTCAGGGCAGGCGCAAGCTGCTGAATCTCGATCAAACGCGCCGCGGGAAGCGCGATTACGATGTCATCGATGGAGTGCCCGTTGGAGAAGTTCGGAATGTGATCCGTTTCATACACAGGACCCTCGACAGCTATCTCCTGCTCTGGTAATCGGACGAAGCCCACCACTCTGCACGGAAGAACCTCGCCATGAAGCAGCGAGGTCGCGACCCGCCGTGCAAACCGGTCGGTTCCAACCATCAGAATTCTGACTTCATTTCTGCCGTCCTTCCGCAAGAACCCAAGAATGACTCGAGAAATGACCCGAGTGGCGGTGGCCAAGACGAAAAGGGCAACGGCGCTCACGCCCACAACCAGCCGCGAATAGCTTGCATTGCGGTACAGGAACCCAATCGCCATCACGATCGCGTAAGTGAAGGCGATCGCTTCCAGCAGGCGACGGCTCTTTCCCCCTGGTGCGTACAGCTGTTCGACGTTCCAGAGCCCTGACTCTTCCGCCACGATTGCCCAGACGATCGTGGTGAGTAACACAATTCCCCAATAGGACGGCAAACTTCCCGCCCCCACATGCGAATAAAAGAGATTAAACCCGAAACGCAGTTTGACCGCTATGAAGTAGGAGCAGGCCGGCAGCAGCAAAGTCAGAATCTTCAGTTTGAAGCGGACATAACTCAGGCGACTGCGAATCATGGGATCAACCCTCTTGTACAGCCAACAGCAAAGGGCCCAAAAACCCCCTCTTTACTGATTCATTTCGGCCACCATGTGGACAACACTATTGACTCTCTTATGACGAAAGTCTGAAAACCACCACATTGACGATTCAAGTTCCGACCAAGCCCAGTCGGTACTGCTTGTGGAGATACCAGCGGACTGCTGGCGCGAACATACATTCGGAGGGAAGCTGCCACCAGTACGGATTCGTTTTACGTAGAAGACCGTTGTCTCAGCGACCCGATAATCTAGTCGGCATAGGCTCCGGTTGTCAACAGGAACTTGACTCTGGTGTTGAGAATCTGTGCTCATAAGGGTCCGAGAATCCAAACGAAGCCATCTTGAAGGACGAACTTTGAAGGGGCAGCGGAGAACCCTGCCACGTTCCTGTCTGCTCGCGATCAGCAAAGAAATCATGGTTTTCCGGTCATAGTGTGTTTGTCTAGCATTATTTGCCGCAAGCTGGTGAGCCTTCAGATACCGCCGTTGGGCGCGTAACAAAACTTCAGCTTCATCGCCCCATTTCAAACCCACGACTGGTAAATTTGTTGCGCGTTGTTTAAAGCTGTCATTTTGATAAAGACGAAGCAATGAACCAAAGTGGGAAACATCGAAAACAGGTGCGAAGCAAACCGGCTGGTCGTTCTTGGACCTTTCCCAACAAGGTCCAGGCGAAGAGCTCATTTCTTGCTCAAAATCTGGACAACTTTTCTCGTAAGTGTTAGTTTAACCCCTTCGTAAGCATTTCGAGTGGGAGACGGATGCAATCCTCCGTGCATTCGCGCGTCCCGAAACCAAACCAAAACTGACCTAGCGCGTTTGAGGGGGCGTGCTGGTGCTCGGTTGAACTCTGTTCAGGTGGATGCATGCGGAGAGTATCCGAAGGTCCTCTACTCGGAGAGAGTCAGCTGCGCGAAGCCTTGACGCACCTCCTCAACGGCCCAGCGGCAGTTGCTTTCAACAGACCCCATTTTCGATCGCCCAAAATACCCCTTAGAGCCACGCCCAAAAACATCTATTTGAAGCGTTCGTGTGCGCCGCAAGGTATGCCATGGCGAATCACTGGACCCGGAGCGCAGAGCTGCCGAGTCGGGAACCACCCCATCCGAGTTCCCAGGAACGGAAATGCCCCGGTTGTACGCATGGCTCAGAGTGCAAATTATGCCGAGCAGGGTTTGCTACCACGGTCCGTAAATCAATTCATCCGGGAGGCGAAATCTTTCGTATTCGTCCGATCTCTAGCCGAGGGGGGGAGGCGATAAGATGATGTCACGAGTCTATTTCTACAATCTGTTTCTGCGGATTCTCGTATATCTTCTTCCCGTCTTCGCCTTCGGAATCTCGTCATATGTCGGAGCTGGAGGCGTCTATGGTAAAACCGCCTTCCAGCACGATTATTTGATGCTGTTCTTGTTCACTGAACTGATATGGGTCCCCGTCACTGACTATTACAAGCTCTCGTCAGTAGCCGACCTATTCTGGGAATACACGGGCATACGCGCTGCCTTCTTAGCCGGCTTCACAACGTTTCTGCTGCAGACCGCGTTGCTGGTCTTCTTTCCCCAGCTCGAGATTGCTCGAGGATTCATCGTTCTCACCGACCTTGTTATGTTTCTCTTGGTGGTGGCGGCCAGAAATTTCTTCCGCCTCACTTCCACATCTTCGAATTGGCCTCGGAAGTGCGAAAGGATACTTGTAGTTGGTACCGACCATCACGCGAGAAGGTACGTAAAGCTCCTCCGTCGCATTCCGTTCTTTCACTGCGAAATTCAGGCTTATCTCCAGTTGCCGGGGCAACCCGTGCTGGTGCAGGATGCTCCCGTGATCGGAGCTACTGAATTTCGGCAGTTGGAAGGCTTACCGTTCGACGAGGTGGTGGTTGCTTTGCCAGCATGGCGCCATCCTCAGCTGCCATCGGTCATCGATAGTCTATCGGCTCTCGGAAAGCCGATCCGCGCCGTCTTCGATCTCGGGCCACGGTTATCGTTGCGCGAGAAGCTTTTCCAGGCTGGGCGGCTGCAGATGATGAATCTGGGCATCTCGCCGGTCGAGAGCTTCGCCTACACCGTGGTCAAAAGGGCGTTTGACCTTGTGGTTGCCACTGTGGGTTTCTTGGCTTTGAGTCCGCTGATGCTGGTGATTGCCGTCCTGGTTAAAGTAAGTTCTCCCGGACCGGTTTTCTTCCGCCAGGAACGGGTCGGCAAGCATGGAAAACATTTCATGCTGCTGAAGTTCCGAACGATGCGTTGTGCCAGCAAAACTGAAACTGACACCGCTTGGACGACGAAGAATGATCCCCGATGCACGCCAGTGGGCGCCATATTACGCAGGTTCAGTCTCGATGAACTTCCGCAGCTGATCAATGTCATTCGAGGAGAAATGAGCCTGGTAGGACCGCGGCCTGAGCGGCCCTATTTTGTCGCGCAGTTCAAAGAGAATTTCGACAAATACAACATGCGGCACTGCTGCGAAGTTGGAATGACGGGATGGGCCCAGATCAATGGCCTTCGTGGCGATACATCGATTTCCGACCGGTTGCAATATGACCTGTACTACATTCGCAACTGGAGTTTTGGCTTGGATTTGCAGATCATCGCCCGCACCGCGGTAGTAGCCATACGAGACGCGAACGGGTATTAAACCCCCACGTCGACTCCGTAATCTAGTTGAAGCGAGGGGCATTTCTTTCGACGAGCCGATTGGAACCGTCATGCAGTTTCTTACAGAAGTCCGAACATCGCCTGCACTAGAGTCCGTCAAAAAGTGCCTGTTTCGGTAGCCTTCGTGGAGGCGATTGCTGGTACGATTGAACCCAATGTCTGTATCCATCATAATTCCGACGTTTAACGGTGCAGCGCGAATCGGGAAGTGTCTTGAAGCACTCCTGCCACAAACCGTTCCGATCAACGCGGAAATTCTAGTCGTAGACGATGGCTCTACCGACGGCACCGGCGTCGTCGTTTCACGCTACTCGGGTGTGCGCCTTATCAGTCAAGTGAACGCTGGGCCCGCAGCAGCACGAAATCGGGGAGCCCTGGCAGCGAAGGGAACCATCATTCTCTTCACCGATGACGACTGCGTGCCAAGCAGCGACTGGCTGGCTGCAATGACCACGCCTTTCCAAGATCCAGGCGTGGTGGGCGTAAAGGGCGCTTACCGGACCCGTCAGCAATCCCTTGTCGCGCGTTTTGTTCAGGCCGACTACGAGGATCGCTATCGCCTGATGGCGAATCTTCCCGAGATCGATTTTATCGACACCTACGCCGCGGCCTTCCGTCGTGAGCGTTTCCTGGAAATGAACGGATACGATACGAGCTTCCCGGTCGCTTGCGCCGAGGATATCGAATTGTCTTACCGCATGTCGGAGCGCGGCTGGAAAATGAAGTTCGTTCCAACGGCGATTGTTTACCACACGCATCCGGACACGCTCCGGAAATATCTGCAGAAGAAATACAAATTTGCCTTCTGGCGAATGCTGGCCTTACGCAAGAACCCGAAGAAGACTCTGAAGGATAGTCACACGCCACAGATCATGAAAATGCAGCTGCTCTTCGTCCCGGCGCTGGTGCTGGCCGTTTGTTGTGACTTGCTCTGGAGCCCAAGAATATCCTTGTCAGTTCTTGTAGGTGCCCTTTTTCTGTTCACCACGACTCCATTCACGGCGCGGGTCATCAGAAAAGATCCTGTTGTTGCCCTTCTCTGCCCTCTTTTGCTGGCCGCGCGATCCTGTGCGCAACTCCTTGGGGTCTCCGGCGGAATCGTCTCTGCATCTCGCGCTCCGGTGAGTACGGCGAGCGAGTCTCAAGCCTGACACTCCTCGATTCTGTCGCAGTTTCCGCAGTTCGTCACTTGCCTGGCGGGCGGGGGGGGGAAGACGGGGACTCAGAACCGAAGTTGATCACCGTCTGCGCTGAATGCGACGCCCAGGTACATCGTGTTCCATGAGAACCGGCCATGAAGCGTACAAAATCTAAAGCGCTTGAATTGAGGTAAGGCTCTCCATCCGTTTGAGAGAACCTCTACGAATTTTGGGGCAGAGCGACCAGAACCGCAGAATGCCGCGGTGGCGTCGCGCCGAAAACCGGGATGCAGATCAGTGGCCTTGGTGGATACACGTGAATCTCAGAACGACTGCAATAGACTCTAGTACATCCGCAACTGGAGCTTTGGGATACATCTGCGACCAATTCGGACCGCATTCGTAGCTCTTACGGTGGGGAACGAGTGTCAAGTTTTTTGTGTGCGATACTGAGGAATATCTCTGCCGCTCGAATTCACAATAGGGCAACGCCTCGTTCGTGCGGTACCTCGAGTTTCGACTTCCAATGGCGCGCCTCGCATCGAGATCTTCTCCTCCAGATTCTTGGTATATAATTTTTTGGCGCAAAAAGACCGACGCAAGCGGCGTTAGAGGATGACGCGATCCAGTTCAGCAATCGCCGGTCACCCCTCGGTTGCTGCCTGTAACGTGGTAGGCTTGAATTTCAAGGAACAAGAGATGGGGAAAACAGCTCTGATCACCGGCATTACAGGCCAGGACGGCTCCTATCTGGCCGAACTGCTGCTCAACAAAGGGTACGTAGTGCACGGCATCAAGCGACGGTCTAGTAGTTTCAATACTTCGAGGATAGACGACGTCCTTCCAGATTGGCATGAGCGCGACGCGCGCCTCTTCTTGCATTTCGCTGATCTTTCCGACTCGACAAGTCTGGTTAGACTTCTCTATCGCCTGCAGCCCGACGAAATCTATCACTTGGGCGCTCAGAGCCATGTTCTGGTGAGCTTTGAAATTCCTGAATACACCGGCGATATAACGGCGCTGGGCACCGTCCGATTATTGGAGGCGATCCGAGAAACGGGAATCAAAACGAAGTTTTATCAAGCCTCAAGTAGCGAAATGTTCGGAAAGGTTGTCGAGACTCCACAGAGTGAAGCCACGCCATTTCGACCTTGCAGTCCTTACGGTTGTTCAAAACTCTATGCATACTGGACGACTGTGAATTACCGGGAGGGGTATGGCTTGTTCGCCTGCAACGGCATTCTTTTCAATCATGAATCACCTCGCCGGGGGGAGACCTTCGTCAGCCGTAAGATCACGCGCGCAGTTGCAAGGATTTCTGGCGGCTTACAAGAGCGGCTCTATTTGGGAAATCTTGACGCGAAACGCGACTGGGGCTATGCCCCCGAATATGTAGAAGCGATGTGGCGAATGATGCAACTCGACGAATCAGACGATTTTGTTGTCGCGACGGGCGAAACTCATACGGTTCGAGAGTTTGTACAAACAGCTTTTGACTATGTGGGTCTCGATTGGGAAAGATACGTTGAAATCGATCCGAAATACTTTCGTCCGAACGAAGTTGACATTCTGCAGGGTGATGCCAGCAAGGCCGAAAGGAAGTTCGGATGGCGCCCAAAAGTTAAGCTGGAAGGCTTAGTTAAGCTGATGGTCGATGCTGACGTCAAACTGCTTGCTGACCAAATGCAAGGACGCATGGCAGGACGCATGGTTTCTCCGGAGTGATTGAGTTCGATCTGTGGGGGATGTAATGAAGGCTGCGTGTTCTGATTGATGACAGCTTCCTGGAGTTCCGCGTACATCTCTGGTCTTAAGGTGAACCTGGCGGCAAATCTAGCAGGTGCGGCCTGGGGAATGCTTGTGCAATTGGTATGCATTCCTCTGTATATAAAGTTGATGGGTATCGAGGCATATGGACTGATCGGCTTTTACCTGATGCTGCAAGCTATTCTTCAGGTCTTAGATCTCGGCCTCAGTCCGACAATGAATCGCGAGATGGCTCGCTATTCGGTTCAACCCGAAAAGGCTGATGAGGCACGGGATCTCGTACGCACCTTGGAAATTGGCTACTGGATCATTGGCATTCTCATTGGGGTAGTCTTTGTTATTGCTTCACCGTGGATCGCGGTTCATTGGATCAGATCCAACGGCATACAAGTTCGCAGCGTCAGGGATGCAGTGACCCTGATGGGTGTTCTGGCATTTTTTCAGTGGCCCGTGAGTTTTTATCAAGGGGGGCTAACCGGACTCCAAAAGCAGGTACTCTTCAATCTGCTACGCATCATCGCGTCGACTGCTACAAGCGGCGGGGCTGTTCTCGCTTTGTGGCTCATCCGCCCGACAATTCACGTCTTCTTCGTTTGGCTCGTAGGAACGAACGCAGTTATGGTGCTTGTCTGGACTATCTGTTTTTGGAGGAGCTTGCCTGGAGGAACTCGCTCGCCTCAGTTGCAAGCTCGATTGGTGCGGAATGTAGGGTACTTCGCCGCGGGAATGAGCGGAATCGCCACGTTTTCGCTGATCCTTGGGCAGGCGGATAAGCTGGTGCTGAGCAGAGTACTTGATCTGAAGTTCTTTGGCTACTATTCCATTGCCGGAATCTTTGGGACTGGGTTGGTTCTGATCGTGACGTCTGTTTTCAACACCATATTTCCACAGTTCTCGGCGCTTGTGGCACAAGGCAACGAAGCAGCAATTATCCGCCTTTACCATAAGGGCACCCAGTTGATGTTGCTTCTGATAGTCCCTCTTACCTCCGTTCTGGCCGTTTTTTCGGTTCAAGTTCTCCAACTGTGGACAAGAAATCCGGAGGTGGCCCGAAATGCCGGTCCGATTGCAACGATTCTCGTTCTCGGAGCGGCGATAAATGCGGTGATGTTTCTGCCATTCACGTTACAACTTGCATACGGCTGGACCAGCATTGGACTGAAGATCACAATGTTTCTCACAGTCATCGTAGTTCCGGCGGTTTGGGTGATGGCCAAGCACTATGGGGCAATAGGCGCGGCTTACGTTTTCTTGGGCCTGCAGGTGATGAATCTGCTCATCGGCGTTCCACTAACCCATCGTCGCCTGCTACGGCATGAGATGACAAAGTGGTTTTTGCAGGACATAGCTCCGCCCTTAGCAGCTTCCGTACTAGTGGTTGGCCTGGCACGAATGTCCGTCAGTACGCCAATGCCGCCACTACTTACGTTAGGAATGCTCTTACTCGTTCTAGTTGCAGCATTGTTAGCAGCATTATCAGTGACGCCTCAAATACGCTGCAGTTTGCTCGCAAAGACATCTGCGTCGTAAACATATGGATAACGAATCAGCCATAGACGCTCGGAAAGTAGGCTGGACTGGACAATGGTTGAGGTACTGAAATCAAGGACTGATATCGAACTCGCGCGCCGTGAATTGAATCGGAGAAAGCTCTCTTTTACCAGCCCATGGTGGAAGCGCCTTGCGCGTAAGACTAGCGTGTGGAACGGGATCGACGTAGGAGATCAGGTAAAGAGCTGGGACGTTCTCAAAACTGTGGACTTCATTGAAAAGAACGTGCCCCGCAGCGCTTCGATTCTCGACCTGGGTGCGTTTGCCTCCGAACTGCCCTGCATTCTACACAAGCTGAACTATTCCAACGTGGTCGGAGTCGACCTAAATCCCGATATCCGGAACATGCCGTATGCCAATTCTGTACGTTATGAAGTCGCCGACTTCATGCATACGCCTTTCGCGGACGACTCTTTTGACGTCATCACTGCCATTTCTGTAATCGAACACGGTTATAACGCCCACGCCCTTCTTCGAGAACTTTCCCGACTTCTTCGCGTCGGTGGCTACTTTGTTGCCTCCTTCGACTACTGGCCGGAGAAGATCAAGAGTGACGACATAATGATTTTCGGCATGGATTGGAGGATCTTTTCTGAGAAGGAAGTGCGCTCTTTCGTTCAGGAAGCAGGGGAATACGCGCTAGTTCTGCCGGGTGAGATAGATTTGGATAGTGCAGAAAGAGCTATCTCCTGCGCCGGACGAGATTATACATTCGCGTGGCTCGTCTTACGCAAGAATACACCAGCAACAAAATAACGAACTGTCTTGGTCCCGCTCTCGTCATGAGAATTCTGCTCATCTCCGGCTCGCTGCCGCCCATGAAGTGTGGGGTCGGCGATTACACGGCTCATCTCGCAAATGCGCTTAGTCGGTTGGCGAATATCAATGTGGCGGTTCTAACCGATGTGTCTGCCACTCCCAAGCCATCCGATTTTGAATTTGAGGTACTTCCAATATGCCGTGGTTGGAAAATGAGCGATTTTGCTCGAATTGCTTCGGCGGTTCTGCGCTGGAAACCTGATCTTGTACACATTCAGTACCCGACACAAGGCTATGGGCAACGCTATCTTCCATGGCTCTTGCCCGTCCTCTTTCGGATGGCCCTTATACCGGTGGTCCAGACTTGGCATGGCTATGACTCTCGACGAATGACCCGTCGCTTACTTCCCAACTCGGTGCTTTCAGGTGGCTTAGTCGTAGTCAGGCCCGAATATCTGGAAATGATGGACCCCTTGTACCGCTGGCTTAATCGTCGAAAGCATACCAGGTTTATCCCTAACGCTTCGACGATTCCTCCAACTCGGCTATCAGAGGAGGAACGAACTGCTGTCCGGTTACGCTTTTGCCCACCTGACCGTCAGCTGATCGTTTTTTTTGGGTTTGCGTATCCGGACAGGGGCACGGAGCTACTATTCCAAGTTGCCACCGCCGAGCAGCAGCACCTGGTGTTTATCTCTGATTTGAATGCATCTGATCGGTATCAAAAATCAATCTTAGATCAAGCAGAATGCTCTCCTTGGGCGGGAAAGGTAACGATTACCGGCTACTTACACGCTGGAGAGGTGGGGCGAATACTCGCTGCAGCGGACGCTGTCTTGTTACCTTTTAGAGATGGGGGAGGAATGTGGAATACATCGATCCGCGCGGCGATATCACAAGGGACCTTTGTTCTCACTACGTCGCGAGAACAGCACGGGTATGACTCAATGGACAACGCATATTATGCGCGTCCGGACGACGTTGCGGACATGCAAAATGCTCTCCGCAAATATATCGCCACAAGGAACGACACAGCTAGCATCGGTCTTCCTAGTACTTGGGACCCAATAGCGCAAGCCCATCTGGCACTCTACCGAACCGTGGCTTCAGGGCGCATTCGAAATGCACCCGCCGGGGTTGCTGTTCCCAAATGAGAATCCTCTTCGTCGCACCCTATCTACCCTTTCCGCCTCTAACCGGGAGTGCGCTCATTATGCTTAACCACATAAGGGTTTTGTCGGGTCGACATACCGTGGATCTGATTTCGTTTAAAGATCGACGGAACTTGAACGATTTGGGCGAATTGCCGCAATGGTGCAATAAGATCGAACTGGTGCAACGCCCAGCACGTTGGCGCGTTGTGCTGTACATCTTGAGTCGTATTTTCATTGATCCCCTACCGGAGATCTCTCGCCTGAGATCCCATAAGATGTGCAAAAGTGTCGCCGAGCACCTTTCCGAAGGGCGCTACGACGTTGTTCTCTTCCAAACGATACTGGCGGCTCAGTTCCGGCCTCAAGGGAACTCCGCCACAGCAATCTGGAGCCTCGAGGACCCGCCGGCGTTGAAGACTAGGAAAATGCTGCCCATGTGCCCTTGGTATTCAAGACCGCTGCATCGCATGCTCAGTGACCGACTATGGCGGTATGACCTGAGGCACGCAAAGCGATTCAACTGCGTCACCTTCGTAAATAAGGAAGATGCCGCGGAGTATAGAAACAGCGTGCCTGGTGCGCATACCGATTTTGTGCCACACGGTATCGCTGAGGATAGCTGTTCCAGCGCGATGGTGAATCGTCGCAAAGGCATGATCGTAATAACGGGAAACATGTATCACGTCCCAAACGTAGATGCCGTTGAGTTCTTCTGCAGAGATATCTTCCCTCTAATCTGCGAACGAGAACCGACGGCAAATCTGTGGGTAGTTGGAGCGGGACCGGTGGCAAGGGTTCGAAAATGGGCCGACAATCCACGTATCAAAGTCACAGGATTCGTGTTGGATGTTCGGGCTTATCTACGGGAGGCTATGGTAAGTGTTTGTCCAGTTCGGCTGGCGGTTGGCACCCAGACCAAGGTCCTCGAGGCCTTAACCTGTGGCACACCGGTGGTTGCATCCTCTGCGGGAAACCACGGCATCGGGGCGACTCCCGGCCAACACCTATATGTGACAGATGATCCGCGCGACTTTGCGAACTATGTCGTGTCGTTGCTATCTGGCGAGAATTGGAATGAACTTTCCGAAAATGGGCGACGGTTTGTACATAACAAGTTTTCATGGGATAACAGCACGGCCAAGCTCGAACAAATCATGGAGCGACTAGTCAAAGCTTCAACAGCGGAGTCGATGACAGCTTGAGGAGAGCGTTAATCACAGGCGTAGGCGGTCAGGATGGAAGCTACCTAGCAGAGTTCCTTCTGGCTCAAGGCTATCGTGTCATAGGAACTACCCCGAGTCATAATCTAGATAACATCCTCCACATTAAGGAGAGGATCGAGATAATTGAGACTCCGCGGCTCGATCAGGAAAGTATCGAGAGGGTCTTGCGTAAGTACGAACCGGATGAGGTTTACAACCTTGCGGCGCGTGCCTCCAGCAGAACGTTGTGGTCTGACCCTGTGATCACTGGCGAACTCAACGCCATAGCTGTCGTACAGTTGCTCGAGGTGATACAGCGAGTTTGCCGCCAAGCACGATTCCTCCAGGCCTCCAGCAGCGAGATGTTCGGCAATGCGAAGTCCACACCACAGACTGAGTCCACCCCAATACAGCCTCGGAATCCCTACGGGGTCGCCAAAGCCTTCGGCCATTGGATGACATCAGTTTATCGTGAGCAACGAGGGCTCTTTGCATGCTCCTGCATCTTGTACAACCACGAAAGCCCTCGCCGAGGCAACGAGTTCGTGACGCGAAAAATCTCTCAGGGAGTCGCGAAGATAAAACTGGGGCTTGCAGCCGAACTCCGTTTGGGCAACCTTGAGGCCAAACGCGACTGGGGTTTCGCTGGGGACTATGTGCGAGCTTTATGGCTCTCCCTACAGCAGCCAGTACCGGGCGATTACATCGTGGCCACCGGGGAAACGCACTCCGTGCGAGAATTCTGTCAAATAGCTTTTTCCCACGTTGGTCTGAGATACGAAGATTATGTGGTACAAGATAACGAAGACTTTCGTGGGTCGGAGTCAGTGGTGCTGGTCGGAGACTCGACAAAAGCAAGGCGTATGCTTGGATGGATTCCCAGTGTTACGTTCGAGGACTTAGTAAAAATGCTGGTGGACTACGATTTGCGATGCTTATCAAGGAGTCTCGAACGGGACCCGTCGTCCACAAGGCTGCACTGCTGAGCTTGGAACATTAGCCCGACCGCCGAGGAGGATAGACGTATTCGATGAAGACTTGGAATCATTGCCGAGTTTGCGGAGGTTCACTAGCTCCGATTCTTTCATTAGGTGAGCAGTATGTCTCCACCTTTCTGGCGCCAGATCAACCAGACGGACCGAAAGCACCACTGGAATTGGTACTTTGCGAGCAATGCCGACTGCTGCAATTGCGACATACTGTTCCGGGCGAGATGATGTACCAGGAGTATTGGTACCGCTCTGGAACGAACCAGACTATGCGGGATGCCTTGTATGACATTTCCGGCGCAGCCTCAAAACTGCTTCCACTACAGGCCGGCGACTCTGTGCTCGACATCGGATGTAATGACGGTACGCTTCTGAGCTCATACAGGGTACCCGGACTCTACAGGATCGGATTTGATCCGGCTCAAAATCTGGCCGAGCTATCGCGGAAAGCCGCTGATAGTATTATCGTCGGATTTTTTGACGCGGACCGGTTTCTCTCGCATGCGGACGTCGGCAAGTTTCGTCCGAAAGTGATCACATCTATCGCGATGTTCTATGATCTGGAGCAGCCGCGCAAATTCGTGGCTGACATAAAAAAAGTGATGCATCCGGACGGTGTCTGGATCATGCAGATGAGTTACTTGCCGCTCATGCTCAAACAGAATGATTTCGGGAATATTTGCCATGAGCACCTGGAATACTACTCACTGCAGGCTCTCGAATATCTGCTCGACCTGCACGGCTTTTCGATTGTCGATGCTCAACTGAATGACGTCAACGGTGGCAGTATTCGTGCCTTCATCCGCAATTGTGGAGCGGACCCAAGCGTATTTGGGGATGAGGCTTATCGAAAGCAAGCCGAGCAAAGGCTGTCCACACTCCGCCAGAACGAAGCTGATCTAGCTTTGAACACCGCAACTCCATACCTGCAGTTTGCGGAGCGCGTCCACAAAATCAAGCAACAGGTTTCCGGATTCGTCAAGGATCAAGTCAAACAACAAAAGAAAGTTTTTGTGTACGGCGCCTCGACTAAGGGAAACACAATGCTTCAATATTTCGAGCTCGACCACTCCACAATCAACGCCGCAGCCGAGCGCAATCCCGACAAATGGGGCAAGGTAACCGTCGGTACTCGTATACCAATCATCTCTGAAGCGGCAGCCCGCGCGGCGAAGCCGGATTACTTCCTTGTGCTGCCGTGGCATTTTCTTGAGGAGTTTAAGACACGCGAGCATGATTACCTATCTTCGACGGGAAAATTCATCGTACCCCTTCCAGAGTTCGAGGTGATCTGATTTGTGAAATGAAAAAGGAGCTCGGATTTGATTTGCCGAGCGCGTTAAGTTTGTTTGCTTCTAGTGATTCAGTGATCTCGGTTCTGTTCAGTCGGCACGGGAGAGCTCGCAGAAGCTATTGTTTCCCTGATGGCCGTTGTCCAGGCTATCCTGGCATCAATCGTCACTTTTACCTTTCACCAAAGAAGCCTCGGCGCGCGCTTTGTGCAAGTGGATGACAAGAATCGATACCGTCAGCACTCGTGCTCGCTATCTCTCTGTTCAGCACTCTCCCGGTCGCGTGGAGTGTCATCGAAAGGACTGCACCATTGGACGGCTTGATGGATTTTTGATGCCAAGCGAGCCTTCGCGCAAACCTCGGTAGGAATCGCCAGTTTGATCTACGTTCTCGGCAAACCGTCCATTGCCACTGCCGGGTCGCACGCATGAAAGTGTATTCTCGCTATCCGCTTCACCACGAGAAGGGTGACCTGCGAGAGCTTGTTTCCCGTGATAAGTCTAAGTCGACGCATCCACGGGAATTCAGGGACTGAGCCTCGGATGCGAACGGCCAATAAAGGATCGTGAAGCCAAACTGTATCCATCCCAGCTTTGCGATCGCGTTAGAATGTCTCTTTGCAAAAACAGACTTTACGGTGACGAGGGTACACGTACCATGACACAGCCTTTTTCTGTTGCAAGTGTGACGGTCGCTACCAACGCCGCACGCATGCTGCCCCGGCAATTAGAAGCACTGAAGGGACAGAGTCACAAAATCGACGAAATTGTCATTGTGGATAATGCTTCAAGCGACGGCACAGTCGAGATGCTTGCCACTCGATACCCCGACGTTAAGGTCCTCAGATTGCCCAAAAACGCTGGGGTGGGGGGCGGATACGCTGCCGGCCTTAACTACACAGCCCTCGACAGAAAACACCGATGGACTTGGCTCCTCGACGATGACAGTGTACCTCCCCATGATGGCCTTCAAAATCTCCTTGCGGGTTTGCGGCATGTTGCCGAAGGAACAGCTGAGCCTGTTGTCCTGGCTCCAGTGTGTATGCATTCGGGGACCTCCGTATGCTTTCCCGGAATGTTGTGGCAAGGTGGGCGCTTGGTTTCCAAGTTGGGAGATCCTAACGAAGCTTTGACCTTTGTTGATTGTGTAATCTCATCGGGAAGCTTGATTCATCAAGATGCTGTCGTCGCAGTGGGACTGCCGCGCGCCGACTTCTTCATGGACTTCGTGGACTTCGAGTATTGCCTTCGAATCAGACGCCACGGACTCTTCATAGCGATAGTGCGCGACAGTGTTCTTGAGCATGAAATCGGTGCACTGACCGCTATTAACATTCTCGGCTGGAAAAAATACTGGGCTGACCATGCTCCTTGGCGCGAATACTACATGGCTCGCAACGAAACATTCACAATGTGGCAAGACGATCGAAAATTGCTGACGAAAGGCTTCACGATGTACCGACTCACTCGCCACGCCATTGGAATACTTCTCTTTGGTAAGCAAAAATGGGCATGTCTCAGCAAGCAATGCTGCGGCTTCCTGGATGGACGAGCTGGAAGACTTGGCATTCGTTTCTTACCCGGGAGCGCAAAAGATCATGGAACAGCATCCGCTAAGTCGGAGACAGATTTCTTCAGGCCATAAGTCAGAATTTCCTGAGTGTGCTGAGCACGATTGATACTCTCCGTTAATAGTCTGCACATGAAGGAGAGAGAAACCGGCCTTCTGAATCGGCAGATTACAATCGAGTGTAGAATGGGATATGCAAATAAGGTTAGAGTCGAGAAGTCTTGCGGATGTGACTGTTTTGGTGCCCGAAGTGTTTCGCGACAATCGTGGTTTTTTCATGGAGACTTTTCGTGCTGACCAATTCAAAGACCTCGGCTTGCCAACAGAATTTGTGCAAGACAATCACTCACGTTCCGCGAAGGGCGTCATTCGTGGATTGCACTTCCAGTGGGGCCCTCCGATGGGCAAACTGATGAGGGTCACTTTCGGTACAGCATTTTTAGTCGCCGTCGATATACGAACCGAGTCCCCAAGCCTCGGGCAATGGGTCGGAATTGAGGCCTCGGCGGACAATTGTCGAATGGTTTGGGCGCCCGCAGGCTTTGCTCGCGGTTTCTGCGCACTTTCCGAATGGACAGAAATTCAATACAAGTGCACCGGGATTTATAACGGCAAAACAGAATCAGCGATTCGTTGGAATGATCCAGCAATTGGCATCAAGTGGCCATTGGCCAACGCAGTCGTCTCGGAAAAGGATGCGAGGGCGCAGACGCTAGAACAATGGTTAGCTTCGCCGGAATCACGCAACTTTCTGTATTCTCAGTGAAAAAAAGTGCCGCATGAAGGGGAAATCGAATGAAAGTGCTTGTCGCTGGAGGGGCGGGTTATCTGGGATCAGTGTTGATTCCAAGGCTCCTTGATAGGGGCTATGACGTAGACGTTGTGGAATTGTTCTGGTTTGGAAATCAGTTGCCTTCCCAAGTTGGAGTTCTCAATAAGGACATTTTCCACCTGACCGTCGAGGATTTGAAACCGTATGATCAGGTGATATTTCTCGCTGGTCTCTCCAACGATCCGATGGCCGAGTACTCGCCCAGCAGGAACTTCGTTTTGAATGCGGCTGCTCCGGCGTATTTAGGTTATATCGCCAAAATAGCTAAGGTTAAACGATATATCTATGCGTCCTCTTGTTCTGTCTATGGCTACACTGAGAACGAACTCTACGATGAAACCAGACCGGTTGGGTCCAGTTATCCCTACGGCATTTCAAAGTTGCAAGGAGAACAAGCCGCATTGCAGCTCACAAATGATGAATTTTCTGTCATCTGTTTGCGCAAGGGCACAATTTCCGGATATAGCCCGCGAATGCGCCTTGACCTGATCGTCAACACGATGTTCAAGACTGCAGTGCGCGACAAGGTCATCACCGTGAATAACCCTTCCATTTGGCGCCCGGTTCTGAGCATTGAAGATGCGGCCACAGCATATATTCGGGCGCTTGAGGCAAACGCGAGAATCTCCGGAGTGTTTAATCTCGCATCAGGGAACTACACTGTGGGCGAAGTGGCGGACGTGGTCAGAAACACGATTGAGGAGCGACTCGAGCTTCGTCTCAGTTTGAAAATAAAACACATCCAAGACATTCGGAACTATAAGGTGAGTACCGACAAAGCCGCAAACGTGTTGAGTTTTCATCCGACCGGGAGCATTAGGTCAATAGTCCATGACCTGATCGAGAATATGGACAAGTTTCGGGATTGGGAAAACCCACTATACTCCAACATTGAAAGATTCAAAATGCTCGAGGAAGGAATCGAGATTCCCACCATGATGAGGGGGGTGGGCACGCGATGAACATTGCTGTCATTGGAGGGAACGGTCAACTCGGCACAGACCTGGTGAGGGTCTTCCGAGAAAACGACGACTATGTATTCCCTCTGACGCATGCAGATATCGAGATTTGCGCCTTTGAATCAGTGAAGACATGCCTCCAGGAGAAGAACCCCGCGGTCGTAATCAACACCGCGGCGATGCATCACGTAGACAAGTGCGAGCAGGAACCGGCGGCCGCGTATGCCGCAAATGCGATCGGCGTACGGAATATCGCGCTGGTTACGCGGGAAATCGGAGCCACTCTAATTCACATAAGCACAGACTATGTATTTGATGGTAAGAAAAGCACTCCTTATTCAGAAGAGGACGTTCCGCTTCCCCTAAACGTCTACGGGAACTCGAAGCTTGCTGGTGAATACTATGTGCGAACGATCAACCCAAAACATTTTGTACTCCGTACATCAGCGCTCTATGGGAAGCACGGGTGCCGTGGAAAGGGCGGGCGGAATTTTGTCGATCTGATGCTCGAGCTGGCACGGACCCGCGGCTGGGTACGAGTGGTGAATGACGAGTTCGTAAGTCCTACACCGACATACGACTTGGCTCGGCAGATTGTTCCGTTGAGTCGATGCGACTCCTACGGACTCTATCATGCAACCTCGGAGAGCAGTTGCTCCTGGTACGAATTTGCGCGAGAGATTTTCTCTGCCGCCGGATTACAAGTCAAACTTGAGATTGCTGATTCGAGTGAATTCCCTGCCAAGGTGCCTCGCCCGGCGTACTCAGTCCTGGAAAATCGCGGGCTTAAGAAGATTGGCCTGAACAAGCTCATTTCCTGGCAGGAGGGACTAGAAACATACCTTAGTGAAAATGTACCTTCTCCTTTACCGAGTGGGGCTCCCTGATCACTGCGAGCCCCAACATTCAAAAACTGAGCAAAACAGTGAACTCTAGGCCAAAGGTCTCCGTATGCATTGCCACGTATCAGGGACAGCGGTACATCGCCCCGCAACTCCAGTCCATTTTTCCACAATTAAGCCAGTACGACGAAGTCATTGTCGTCGATGACGGCTCGACCGACGGAACATGTTTCGAGATCTCGGCGCTTCGGGATTCTCGTCTCTTGCTGTTACGCAATGACAAGAATGAAGGAGTGCTGCGCACTTTCGAGACGGCGCTTTCGCACTGCTCAGGCGACATCGTCTTTCTTAGCGACCAAGATGATTTGTGGCTGCCCAAAAAAGTGGAGACGGTTTTGGATGCATTTGCAAATGACGGTCAACTGATGCTGGTAGCAAGTGACGCAATTCTTATAGACAATAATGGAGATAAGATCGCAGAGTCATTTTACGCTCAACGAGGCAAGTTTCGAAGCGGCCTTTGGTCGAATTTGCTGGTTGGCAAGTTTCATGGATGCACTATGGCGTTTCGGTCCACTCTCCTGCGAAAAGTATTGCCATTCCCGCCTGGAACGCAAGCACATCATGACACGTGGATTGGCTGTGTCAATGCCTTAATGGGTGGCAAGACAAAGTATATCTCTGAGCCTCTCGTTGCCTATCGGCGACATTCAGCAAACGTGACCGGACGAATTAAGAACAGCACCTATACGAGATTGAAAATACGATTGCCGATTGTTCTAGGACTATTGCGGTGTTTGGCGCGAAGCTGGTGCAAAAGGCCGGTCGGCGCATAGCACTACCTCTCTTGCCTTAGACTTTTATCGATACATCGGTGCCAGTTGTGGGTTTCCAATCGAGCGGAGACAGAATTTCGGATCGATCACCGGTATAAGCCACGTCACTACGTGATGTATCGCGCCATGAAAAGTCATTTAGGCTGTAGTCGAGATTAAGTCAGCGCGATGTGCATGACACTGCAGCAACCCGTGCCCTTGACAACTTTATATTGGCTACGCGGCAAGACGCGTTAGTATGCACAGGTTGCTATGCGGTGGTCCGGATGAGATCCGTTCGGTAGCTATTTTGGGGCGCAATGCATCAATCCGATTTTAAGACTCGTGGACATCGAAATGGAGAGATCACAGGCGTGAGGATTTCGTTATCTACGTGGCAGCATTGCCTCAAAATAAAGTGCAAGACCAAGACTAAGATCGCTGAATGACATGCAGGTGGTTTTCTGTCCAAAGCTGCTATATCGCAGGTACCGAATACGACACGTGGCGGAACAGCAAACCCGTCATCAACGATATGGAAGTCTTTGATATTCTAGACAAGCACGACAGTGCTCCGTGCTGCCCGATTGCAGACAGGACCATTCCAGGCGAATGCCTGCGGGCTCGCGGTGATCGATGTTGCTCAAGCTGCTGCCTTTAAGGAAACCAAGCAAGATGGGGAGACGGTCTCTTGGTTGAACAGGCGCCAGAGAGCGTGAACCAAAACATCTGAGCGCGCTGGGGACGCTGAACTTCATGCAATTTCTTCACTGCTGCACGTAGACGAAGTGGTCTTTTGAGTCTTCGTTTTACAGTTTGGAGCTGTGCGGAAAAACGAAGTGGGCACCGGATTCGTTACTGCCAATCAGCGTACTCAGGTGACTACTTCTGCGACTGATCTACTGTGGAATCATTGGAGCATACGGGAGTGACGGGCCAGTCAGTCTGCGGTGTGATTGTTACCTATCACCCTAACGCGAGAATGCTTGAACTTTTGCCTGAGGTTCTCGCGCAGGTGCAGGCACTCGTCATAGTGGATAATGGTTCCACTGTCGAAGAACTGGCCGCATTACGAGCGCAAAGGGACTCTCTCGGGCTCCAACTTATCGAGAATGGCGAAAACCTCGGCGTTGCTGAGGCTCTAAATCGGGGTATAAGGTGGGCTAAGAGCCAGGGCCATGCTTGGGTCGTCCTCTTCGACCAAGATAGCAGAATCACCGATGACTTTGTGGATCAGATGCTCGCGGCATGGGCGGCTCACCCAGATCGCGAACGGGTGGGTTCGGTTCATCCCAGGTATGCGGATCCGGGAACCGGAATCGAAACTTCGATACCACGCCTCATCGATGGCAGTCCAGTCCTCCCGATGACATCAGGGGCACTGATGCCAGTCTGGATTTTTGACAGGATCGGATGGTTTGCATCCGAATACTTCATTGACCTAGTCGACTGGGAGTATTGTTTTCGCATCAGGGCCGCCGGTTTTTGTGTAACAGACTCAAGGCAAGCTAAACTGCTGCATGCAGCCGGTTCCCCAGCAAAGGCCACCGTTCTGGGCCTAAGCTTCTACCCCAGTCACCACAGTGCCGCCAGGCGCTACTATATTTCGCGAAATTCCATTGCCTTTTATCGGAAGTATTTCTTCATATTTCCCGGGCGGATTTTGCGTTGCATTTATTGGCAGTTGCGCGACATGGTGGTGTGCTCCATCACGGAAGACGACCGAACGCGCAAGATCCGCAACTTTGTGCTCGGGACATGGGACGGCCTAACCGCGAAAATGGGAAGGCGAGCGGGATTATGAACTGAGATGGGGTGAGCAAGCTCGGCTCTGGATTATCGAATCACTAAATCCCTCGCGATACTGTTCCACCCCGCCGAGTAGCGCCAGTATCCAAGATTAAGAGATTCCCGGAGCACTAAGGGGAGCCGCGCAATCCTGGTCTGCGGCAACTGCGCTCGATGAGTGAGATGAGTGACTTTTCTCTCGATCTCATGTAGCGCCGTTTGAGCGTAGGGAAAATCTGTCTCGCGTCGTGTGAGACGTTCCCGAAGTTGACGAAACCGATCTATCTCTTCATGGTGAAATGTTGCCCCCCTCCTCTGTGCTTGTGCTATCAATCCTGAGAGCTTCTGAGGTGGCAAACCTGCTTGTTGCTCCTTGTGCTGCCGATATTGCATGAGCGCCTCGCGAATTACTTCGAATTGTCCACGTGCCACGAGCAAGAAGGATATCCACCTGTCGTGAATATGATCGAAAGGAATTGGTGCCACGATGTCGAAGAGTTCTCTCCGAAACGCCATGGTCGCACCTGTCACTACCGGGTGCCTCACCAGAACTTCCAACGCGCGGTGTTTCGCAAATCGAGCTTGCTCACCAGAATCAAACCGGCAGGCCTTCCAGAGTTTGAAACCCAATGGTCTGGCATCCTCATCGATAACATCGGCATCGCTGAAGGCCGCGACGATGGCGCTTGAGCGCATAAACGCCTCCTCGATGCGCTCGAGTTTGTGCCGATACCACACATCGTCTTGATCGGCAAGCGAGATGATCTTGCCTTGACAAAGGAAAATCGCTTTCTCAAAGTTCTTCGTGGACCCGAGGTGCTCGTGATTAACAACGAATCGAGTGGCGAAGCGAGAGCTCCGAGCAAACTCGTTCAGGACCTCAGGAGTGCCATCCGATGAACAATCATCACAGACCACGAGTTCATCAGGAGGCCGGGATTGGGCAGCAATACTTGCAAGCTGCTTTTTGAGAAACCGCACACCATTGTAAGTGCACATCGCAACCGAAATGCTCAGACTCAATGTCTCTCTCCCAAGATGAGCCGTATCGAATTTGAAACCGACATTTCGAATTGATTACCAACTGCCGCCGAAAGGCAGCTCGCCTCAGATGACAATTTCACGCCCCATTTTCCGAACTTCTGTTCCTGGCATGCGCCGGCGAATAAACCCCTAGGGCATTCAGAAGCAATGTGAGAAGCACGCAGTCTGTGTTGGTACTGAGCTCAGCCATTCATTGAGCTATTCTAAACCTCACCGCGAACTCAACGAACTTGCTTCGGTGATAGCGGTTCATCCGCCGAAATGGAACATCACATTCGTGCATTCGGCTACCAGGTCTACCGGCAAATACGAAAGGCAAGGCCTAGTGGCGGACGGTAACATTCATTTACAATTTCTTTGGACGCTCCGAGGTGACGAAGCATATTGCTCGTAGGAGCTATTTTATCACCCGAGCTGTGCTAGGCTGTTCTGGGTACACTGCGACCAGAACCACCCGGATGCGCCGAAATGTGGGAGACAACGAGAGAGGGTTGCAGTAGAGGAAGCGGCATCTCGGAGTCGCGCGGACCACAATCTGCAGGTCGTTGAACTCTATTGACTGACACATATCAGTTCTCTTAATTGTGCTACGAAAGCTAGAATACGGCTGCTTGGTCGCGAGCATCGGCCTCATAGGGGCCGACCGAATCGATCTCGCCGCAGGCCATCTTCCCTTCATTCTTACCCCTTTCTTGGTGCTCGCTCCGATGGTCATCCTACTGCACTTCATCCGCGCGGCGCCATCCCGCCTATTTCAATTTGCGATCACAACGCCTATTCGGCGCCAAGCTCCTTTTGTTGCCGCGGCTAGTCTATTCTTCCTATTCTCCTTCGCCTCCATTCCCCTTGGTTTAGACCCGGCTCGCGGATTTGTGGCCTTTCCCGACATGTTACTGGTGGCAATTTTTGCTTACTACATTCTATCTCGCATACTAACGGAACCCGACCAGAAGCGATTAGTTCTGCACTCCATCACTTTTGCGTTAACTGCCTATCTCGTATTTTGCGTCGGAGAGTTCATCGGTTGGCAATTAGGGTTTACTGGAGATTATACGAGATCAGGCCCCTGGATCGAAACGACCTTTGCCCCCAGCGAGCTGGGCGGGTTAGTGCCACTGTTATCCGGAACTACTTATGATCCAAACCGTTCCGGTTTTATCCTAACGATGTACTTGATATTAATCGATAGCTTTATTCCAAAATCACGCTTTGCGCCATGCTTTCGTTTTGTGATCGCGTTTCTGATCCTTTTGAGCTTGTCACGATCCTCTACTCTCTGTTGGTTGACTTATTATCTCTTTTCGAGAACATTCTGGGCCATTTTCACTTCCCGTCGAGCAGTGCTTAGGTTAGCAGCAATCGCGTCTGTTATCTTGATTATTTCTGTAGCGTACCAAGAACAGATTGGCGGCTTAGTGGAGGCTTGGAGGATAGCAGATGTCGTTTCCGCGAAGTTATCAATGGACCCAGGCAGCTCAGGAGACAGCCACGTGCTCTTGATACAGCGAGGCTTACAAACGTGGTTAATGTCGCCAAAAACTATGGTTTCGGGCATTGGGTTCGCAGCCACTCCGAGGGTCGTCGAAGATTTCTTTGGTAATGATAAACATGGGAACTTTCACTGCCTCTACGTCACAGCTCTCGCTGAAATGGGATTGCCGGCGTTTCTTGTCCTCATGTTCCTTCTTTGTTACCCGATTATCGGGCGAAACGGGGCCCTACGTGGGATGGCTGCCGTCATGGCTTTCAACATAAGCTACCAGGTTCACATGGAGGCTATGTTCTGGCTTATTCTTGCGTTATTGTGGTCCTACAAACGCAATGAGGTACCGCTGCTTCGGTTTCTTGTATATCGCTCGGATGCGCCGGCTCATCACTCTTTCGACCGACAACCTAAGAGAGCGTGAACCAATGAGAGATATGGCGGAACGAAAAGAATCAAACCGAGCATAGCAAATCTCTGCGCGGTCTTGGTTAAGAGTACTCTGTTTGTGCGCAGTTAGTTTTATGGGATACGCTCTCTAAGTCTATAACCCGCATAAGCGAGATTCTTCACGCTCTAGGGCTAGGGAGCAACATATCCTAGAAGGCCATCGGTCGTCTGCCCCTCGCATTGCGGATCTTTACTAATGAAATGACCCTCGCTGGTACTACACCGATAGAGTGCCAGCAAGTTATGGCCAAGGACAGGTTGCGGATAGGCATAACCTTGTTTCCCAATAACTTGCTGGCCTTCACAATCAGTATCCAGAGATACGAAGTAGTCTGTCTGCCCTCTTTTGCATCCGTAAAAAGGTACTGTCGCCCCTTCGACCGGTACGGTATATAGATGGCCGAGAAACTGTTGTTTGGCAAAGTCACCATTTGGATTTACCCAACCGGTGGTGACTTCGTGCGCTCTTCCATTGAAATACCGATTGAAAGGGACCGCTGTCCCGGCATCCGGTGCCCACTTCATAGGCATTAGGATCCATTGTTCGACGGCTGCAGACTCGGCCGCCTCGGATGGCGTTGCGTCCCAGGAGGGCGGCGGATAAGAGATACTTGTGTACATTTCGATTGTGGGGTAAGCCGCGACATTGATACTGCCGTAAAAGTCGCGGACGAAACCCGCAATGAAATTCACTTCGAAACCTGTCGAATTCGTGTCCATGATAGCGAGTTGTTGCCATGGCGAGGCTCCGGTCAAGAGAGCGTCCTGCTTGATTCTATAAAGCTCAATGCCATATGGTCCCCGCTCTAGTACGCCTCCAGTCGTGAGAGCGGAACGAGTCGGTCGATTGAAAATAGCGTACCATTCACCCATTTTGACATCGTAAGCAATATCGCCCCAGCCAGCGTGAGGATCGTCCGTGTCCAACCCATTGTCGGTTAGTGTACCCTGCACTGTGAAGTGCACGCCGTCGCTTGAAGTTGCAGCTACGTGGTGATCGATTGGATAGGTATCCTCGTACATCAGATAGATCGCACTTTTATGATCGACATTGTAAGCGGCTGGCTGACCGACACCATAACCCGGCAGAGTAGTCGTTGGGATGACTGGCCGAGGATACTTCTTCCAATCTACGCCATTGTTCGAGAAAGCTACGCCGATGCTGTTGGCGTTGCCACCAATCGATTGCGTCGCAACATAGTACATTGCATATTGGTAGCTATTTCCATCGCCGAGAGGGTTTTCGAAAAAGCCGCCAATGACTCTTGGATTACAAGTAAAGGCTGAATCCCAGGCATTACGAGTTTCGGCCATCACTGGGATAGGTCCGGAGGACTTAAGGGTTGTCATGTCGATAGATTGGTAATAAATCGCATCCGTATTTTGGGACGTGTCGGTCGGATTGACGCCCGGACTACACCACCAGACTTGCCGCGTATTTCCGGTTTCAATAATCGAGGGTGAATAGTTATACTGCCCGAGATTGCCAATCGCTCCTTTGGGAAGCGATCGGGACGAGCAACCAGTCGCGGCGAGCACCGCAGCTATTAGGCCTGAAGTTACAACGACAGCATGGAGCTTGCTTCTGGGACGAGTCATCCTGCCGCATTTCCGACTTCAGGATTGCGCTAATTGCATCCCCTCGGATCTGATCATTCCCGATTTCGATGGGCGCGCGTTCCTGTGGTCTTTATTTGTGTTTAGGGCGCTGAGAGGTACTTGACCTCCATCCTGTACTTAACAATTTCGGAAAGACACTTTTTTACGTCGCCGACCCGGCAGGCGTCAAGTTTTTTCGAACTTCGATTCTTCCCGAACGGCGGGTGCACTTCAGAGAACCTCATCATCGATATTCTGCGATTCGCATTACTGTCCGGCCTCCCGATGGAGATCATGCCCCGTAAGCCAGTCAGAGTGATAAGCTTGTCAACGCAGGTGCGATTTTGGACTGGGGCATCCGTAGCGGCTGGGCTATGGATGTTAACATTTTCAGGTAGACGGAAGTTCTTTGGATGAGGAAACAGCGGTCGTCGATTTGGGCAGGAGTCGGTATGGAAAACGATCAACTTGGGCAGTTACCGGTGGAACTTGTCGAACGGATTCGCAAAGAAGCAGCAGAAAACGACGAAATCTATCGCCGACGAAGCCCCGACAATTTGGACCTTTCTAGAATCCACTATTTTCACGAAGAAATGCTGGACTGGGCCATTAGGCAATTCGGCGATTTGCAGGGCAAGCGAATTCTGGACATTGGTATTGGCGACGGTCTTTCGTCGGCGCTGATGGCCCGGGCGGGTGCTCAGGTAAGTGGAATCGATGTGTCTCCGGTGGCCTTGGCTCGTGCGAAGGATTTGGCAGGGCGTTACAACATCGATCTCGATTTACAAGAAATGCCGGGCGAAGATTTGCATTACGGCGACGAAACATTTGACGGTATTCTTTGTGTTTCCGCTTACCACCACATGGATCAAGATCGGGCGGCGAGAGAATTTGCTCGTGTTTTGAAACGAGGAGGCCGACTCGTAATGATCGATCCGCTTGCAACCAATCCACCCGCGTGGTTATATCGGCATACCGGTAGACTTTTCCGTCGAGAGTCGACCTCTGACGAAACACCGTTGCGAGTCCGAGATCTGCAAACTCTGCGGAAGTATTTCGACAATGTTGAGTGGCATGGGAAATACTTTTTATCGGTGGGACTCATTGGCCTGGAACGCATTTGGCCAAATCCGATTCCTTCAATTTTCAGGTTCACGGAGTCAACCTTTAAGTGGCTCTCACCTCTAGATTCCGCGTTGCTGAAGGTTCCTGGACTTCAGCGCGTTGCATGGAAGATAGCCACCGTCGCAGTCCGCTAGACTCAGCTAAATACGCAATGATCCGTGCGCCAGAATGATGGCTCCTCTTTCCGAGTAGCCATTTTTCGCCCTGTATCCGAAAGCTAAAAGGAATCAGCTCAAGTTCTGAGCCCGGGGTCCCGTTTTCAGTGCGCTACACAAATGATGTCTTGTAGATATCAGTATTGCCAAGTAACGCCGTTGTAGAGACTCGGATAACGATAAGCCCGATAGGCGTTCGTCGTAGTCGGTCCCACCTCCATCTGCCATACCACCTGCGGGGTAGACGTCTGAGTTACCTCCTGCACTATTGAGCCTGTAATCAGGCCAGACGGCCCTGTGGGGGAGTTCGCGTCGAACTCCACATTGCCATTGGGAAGTTGATTCATGCTTCCTCCCCATAGCGAATAAAGGCCTGGTGCGTCTACCCACGCCAAGTCGGCAGTCTTGGCGCCGTCATCGATCTGGAATATGGTCGCAACCGAGTGGCAAGGCACGTTATACACAGGCGGCGGCCCGCAGACGACGCCTTGGGGATTGAGGACGCGATTATTTCCGTTATCCCAAACCCCTAGCGTCGTGGTCGGTCCATTTTGGCCGATAAATACAGGAAAGTGTTGAAAAGAGAACCATAGACTCGGATCGCTGCTCGGCACTCCGTTCACGGTCAGAGCCAAGTCGCCTTGGTAGCCGAGGCGCCATAGGATGTTGCCCGTTCCAGTTCCATTACTGTAGTCGATCTTGAGAACCCAGGACTGGTGGCGCAATGATAGAAACAAATTGCCGTCCGCAGGGGAATAGCCCACCCCGTTGCCATGCGTCCAGTCTGGGAGACCGTTCAGATGACGATTCACGTCGAGGTAGTCGAAGCTATTCCATGCCCACACTGGATTCCAGTTCTCGTCCAGATCGACCAACCCATCTCCCACCACCGGTTGTGTGCCAGTATATCCCTGAAGACCGGTAAGGTTCTTTGTAAAGTTGACCAGAAGGATCAGATGTCCATTGTCAAGCGGAAAAAGATCGTGCGTGAAGTTGTCGGGAGTAAAATCCATCCCGGCCGCCTGCATCCTCTGAGCGAGAGTCGGAATATCCAATCGACGGACGAGATTTCCGGCCAAGTCGATTTCCTGTAAGGAGGAGATTCCTACCGCTGTGCCGATCGGGTTCGATGTGACCATAACAATCATGTGCCCGTTGGGAAGCAGTTTGAACACATATGGGGAGCTATTTGGCCCAGTGAGGTAGTACCAGATGACGTTGCCGTCTCGATCGGTGAAGAAAGCCGGCGCGTTCCCGCTGGGCACGGTGATCATTTCGATTCCGGCATTCTCAGGAGAACTCGTAGACGGACTGGGCCGAGTCACCGTCAGTGTCGGAAGTGGCAAAGAGGGGAGTGGTCCGGTCGCGAAGGTCATGTCGCCCCCGGTCATATTCGTAGTGCTCCCAGAGCATTGAGTTTGGGTCCGCATGTGGTACGTCGTAGATGCCCGCATGCCCGCGACCAGAATCGTGACTGGGTGGTATTTCCCCGGCACCGGAGACCAGCTTGTGCTCCTGCCATAGGAGGTATCGGGCCCGAACTCAACCATGCTCTGGCCCATACATCCGCTTGAGACGGTTACCTGCGCGACCAGGGGATTCGTCGTACCTTTAAGCGAGCTATGCACTCCGGAATTGCTGATCGCTCCCCCGCAAGCCGACGTGAGCGCGATAGCACCGGACAGCACAGACAGGCACAACATTTTCGAGCAATTAGATTGTCTCATGTGTTCCTCACCTGGGATTGAGGTCTCAAAAACTTACAAGATCGGTCGTTCTCTGACAAAGAACGTGAAGCCCAGCCCATTTCTCATTGGCATCGGCCCATGAGAAGGCAAACTTGTGGACGTGACGAAACGAAAAAGCGCCTACGCGCATCGCACAAGCAGCTTGCTTTTAGTCTTTTAGCCGAGAAGTCAGGGTCGGTCTCGTTCAAAGGCCAGTAGTATATCCATAACTGCTGGCAATCCGCAATCACTGTTTGGGACATGGCGGTCATTGACGTTTCGCTTTCCCCACCCACGCTATGGACTCGCATTCGGTTTGCGCGTAGAGTGCTGTCCGTGAACAGCCGTTTCGTGGTCATCATTGCTTTGCTTTCTCTGGTCGTTGCCGCTTACGGGCAAGGCAATAAGTTAACAAGCTCAACAGCAAATTACGGCAATGAAATACCCATCATCAATGCGACCGACAGGGATATCGGGGCGCAACTCAACACATGTATCGCAAAGTTCTCGCCGGACAATCCTGGCATCTGCGAAGTTGCCCCTGGCACCTACTCGCTCACAAGCACTGTGAAAAAGCCGCAGTGGGTGACAATTGAGGGCAACAACGCCGTAATCAGAATTGGCACGGCCAGCGCTCCCGGCCTTCACTCTCCGGCCATCGTCTGTGCGAATTCGAGCGTCACTCTTCACCCGACTCAACCTGGGACCTATTCCCGCCGCGGAATCAGAAACATCACGCTAATCGGCAACGGGCCGTCCAATACACCGTACGGCATCTGGATTGGAGGAGACCCGTCTGGAGGAACTCTGTCGGACGGCGCAGTCTCGTCGAACGCATCCGATTTCCTGGAGGAGTTCGATAATGTTCACGTGCAGAACTTCGGCAGCCAGTATGCGCTCGGAGTGAATATTTACCAGCAATTCTGGGTCGGCGGGACGATTATGGGTGGGTACGGCGCGACGGAACATGGTGTCACCATAGTCAAGGGCGGAGGAGGAGCCGAAAACTTAACTTTCACGGGCACTCAGTTTGTCAGTGGAGGTGGAAATACGGGATACGCTATCAATGCTCCGAATGCGATCGGAAGCACAATCAACCTGGACCACGTCAGCATTGATTTCTGGAATGCCAACAATCGCGGCGGCTGTCCCGATCACATCGCCTCCGGGCAGGCGCAAATTTTGTTCAACAATGGGCACCTTGCATTAGATGGGGTCCACATGCAAACCTGCTCCGGCCCGCAAATTATATCGACTTCCCCTCACGTTCAAATCACAGTTGGTGGTGGAAGCGAATTTACGTTTGAAGATGCTGCACACAATGTGACCACACCAGAGATTATCGACGTAGCCGGCGGAGATCCCCAAGTCGCAATCGAACCTGGTACCACAATTGGCATCGGAGGCGGACAGAACGTGACCACATTCGTGGCCAACGAAGGAAGGGGAGGGGAGCTATCGATCGGCACCTATTGGGCGGCACGCGCCGGGAAATTTTATCAAATCGCTCCCTACTCCGGTTCATGGGATTCCGCGATAACGCCCAGCTATAGCGGCGGTGCAGTGACGGGAATAAGTGTACTGGGCACGGCATCCATCAGCGGGGGAATTGCCCAGTTGGGCGCAAACCAATGGGCTGGCAGGTGTATTATGGCGAATTCGACATCCTGTAGCTTCGCATTAGGCACAACATTCGCAAACTATCTTTGTTTTCCTTCGATTGATCAAGCATCCGCTCCACCAGCTACACCAATCTCTGCAACTTGCAGGCTGTCAGGAAAAACCGCCACAATTAGCGCGGGAGCGAAGAACTCGTTGACATGGGATGCATTGTTTATCGGCAATCCCTGATAGTTCGCTCGTATGGAAATTGCGCCTATTGCACATTACTTGCAACCAGGTTAATTTGTTCCCAGAATACGTTCTTCCGTCTCATACTCTCAAAAATCGTCTACTCCTAGGGTGCAACTACAGCCAAGGCAGCCGCCGTAAGTGCCAACTGCGACGCGATCTGGCTCCAGTCACGCAAGCCGCGCGTAAAGGCACCGGTGGGGAGCTTGTAAGGCACGATAATCTCGTCGCCAGGGTACAGCCGCAAACGCGCGAAGTTGTCGCCGGTGAATGGTCCATTCACGTTGTTGGCCGCGACAACGGTTCCATTCGCCCGCAGCACGAAGGAATGGCGCATATCGGACTGAGGTTTTCCCTTTCCTGCCATGTTCAGATAGGCGCCACTCTTCAAACGCGGGTCGAAAATAAACGATCCGGGGCTATACACATTTCCAACAACTGCAACCGTCGAGGGAGTGTGCGGGACGATCAAACGATCATCGTCTTCCATCGGGATGTCGGGAAAATCCGTCAGCTTCTTGTCGTTGGGGTTGACCGGAAGCGCGACGCGTCCACTGGCGCGCGCGTTGCGAAGCTGGCCAAGAATCCCCTCTTGCAGTTGCGCCAAACCCTGCGCATCTCCTCCCGATACTGACGCAGCGATTGAAAGCGCGGACTGCCGAGCCTGCACCTCCATGGTATTCACTAGTTGGTCCAAACTGTTTTGTTGTTCAATCCGCGCTGATTCTCGCAGTAATTGCGAGCCATATACGTAAGCGTTCGGTGTCAGTCCTCCTGCACGCTGGAGGACAGAATGCAGTGTTTCGTTCTTTTCGAGTTTGTAAACACCGGGCCGCGCAACCTCGCCCTCGATCACCACGTATCGGGATCGTTCACCTTCAGGCAAGCTAATATCAAGTTGCGAAAAGATGGTCACGATGTCCCCGGGCTCAAGTTCCACGTTGCTGGCTTCGTCGTGCTCAATAATCGCTTTGCGGGGACTCAGCCACAGTAGCTTGGACGTAAGATCGACCGGATTCACGCGTTGAATGATGGCGTAGTCCCAATTGATCTCCGGAGCATATCGGCGCAGATCAGCGGTCAAATTCCTAGTAGTACGAAGCGTGGTCGTCGCCCGTTCTTCTGTGTCACTATTTTTCTGATTTGCAAGGGGCGCACGTTCATTCGCTTTGGAGCCCTCGGCCTGAGTCGCTGCCTCCTGATCGGCAGACTCGCAAGGGATGTAAGTGATGGACGGCTGTTCTACCGTATTTGTGGAGTAGCCGGGATAGTAGTATCCGGGCGAACCCGGAGATCCGTATGTTTGCGGGAGGGTCTGCGGAATAGCTTGCGGCGAGGATTGCGGAGGCGCTGGTTGGGTCACTCCCTGCGCAGGACTATTCGGCTGCTTCCCGTTAGGCAAGCATCGCACGTTAAACCCTGGGCGTACGGGATATTCCGTGGCGTGCCCCTCTCCGATCGCAGCTCGATCGAGCCAGTACCGGCGGGTCAGCAACGCTTCTGGATTTGGAATCAAGTCTCGGATGCGCATTGCGGGCTTCCAAGGATAGCGGCCCGGATTGGCAACATTTCCCCGCAATGTGACGGTGTCCTGGAAGCTGGGCACAATCGACAAAACTCGAACGATATCGCCATCCTGCAAGGGAAAGGCACGAGAAGTTTCATCAAACGGAAACTCCAGCGTCTTGCGCGACTGATGGTCTACCACGCGCTCAATCGTGACTTTGCCAGTATCGGCGAGGCTGCTCATTCCGCCCGAATATTGAATCAGATCGCCGAGACTCGTTTTCTCCTTCAGTTCATAGATTGCGGGATTATTCACAGACCCGGAGATGGCGACCATAGGTCCAACCGGAGCAATGTAAAGAACATCTCCCGGTTGCAGGCGGACATCCTTCGATTTGTCCCCTTTAATCAGCAGATCGTAAAAATCAAAGTCAGTGACGGTAATGCCGTCACGGCGTACCTGAATGTGCCGCAGCGATCCTTGGGGCGTTGCCCCCCCAGAGGCAAAGATCGCATTCACCAGAGTACTTAGCGAGCTGATGGTGTAGGTGCCTGGATAACGCGCGTTCCCAACTACTATCACCTGTATCGAACGCAGTCGTCCAACGGTCGCCGTCAGACTGAAATTCCTGAACATCTTGGAAATCTCACTCTTCAGGTACGGCTCCAATTCGCCGTAATGTACGCCCACCACCGAGATCTGCCCGACGCGTGGTAGATACACCTGTCCCGATCGGTCCACTGTTGTGCGCAGGTCAGCTTCGAGTTGCCCCCAAATCCTGATCTGCAGTTCATCACCTGGACCGATGACGTAATCACTCGGAACCTGCAATTGGTCCATCGGCGCAAACGTACTCGGGGTTTGTTCGAACAGTGACTGCCCGAACAGAGGCAATGGACGGCCTGCGGAATCCGCAGCCATCTGCTGAAACTCCGTCTGCGGCCACGTGGGAGTACTTGGCCGATGAATCTGGGAAGGATTGATCAATCCCGTACGCGGCGGATACTGTCCCTCATACGTGCCAAAGGGGTTCCTCAGCTGCGGCACCTGACCTGAGGACGGGAAATTTTGTCCTCGTTGGCCTCCAGTCGCATCTTGCATCTGCTGTGCGCACTGAGGAGTGGCAGCCTGCATCGGGTCGCTGCAGTCGACAGCGATCCCGGGGGTTGTGCTTTGAGGCCCTTCATTGACCACTTGCGATTGACACAGGGCCGCCGTGAAAAGGAAAAGAACGCCAAACCAACCAAATTTTCGCATCATGGATTCATGACACTGTGCGGTTGCAGAGGCCCAGTGTTCAAAGCATGTAATTCTACCAACTGCTGCACGAAAAGTGACGGGAAGGATGAGCCGCAGTCGTACTGTTGGCGGATTATTGATTTCGGACTGCGGCTTGGCGCACCAAAGCCCGATAGTGACTTTGAAACTTCACGTCGAAAACCGAAGTCGAAAACCGAAGAGGACTAGTCCGTTCCCTGGGCGCTGCGGATCTGTGTCAGCCCCTGACCGGAACTGGGACTGGGGGCAATTGCCTGTTTCTCGTGCTGACTGCCGCGCAAAAGATACTTTGAGAGAGTGACAAAACCCTTCACGTTACGCTGGAGTTCGCGCCGGTCCTTCATGGACTGTCGCAACTTATAAAACAGGTATGACGGACTGAGATAGAAGCTGCGTCGCGCCCGGTCGCAAAAGCTGACCAATTGTTCATGGGTGATGTTTGGCAGATTAACGACACTGTTGTGGAGGCCGTCCTTTGTGAGCCAGCCGCCCCAATCTTCGATCTGGATATAGTTTCGATTCTTAGCTTCCTGATACGCCGTTGTACCCGGATAAACCATGATCGGAAAGAATTGAGCCGTATCCGGTTGCAACTTTTTCGCGAAATGCAAGGTCTTTTCCATGCTGGCCGGTGTTTCATTCAGGTTCCCGACCATGAAACACCCGTGCACCATAATGCCGGACTCCCGGCAGCGGCGGACAAACCGGTGCGCCTCCTCGTGATATTTAACATCACGACGGTCGTCATTGTTCTTCTTCATCCCATGGATGACTTCCACATCGCCGCTTTCGAAGCCGACGCAGAACAGGCGCGCACCCGCTTCATGCAAGGTAGAGAGAAGTTCGGTATCGGCACCGATGTCAGCGCGGCAATTAGCATCGAACGGAAGTTTGTTCCCCCGCCGAATCAACTCTTTGGCCAACTCGAGGGTACGAGGTTTACTGATGATGAAAGTGTCATCCTCCAGCATCACCGTTTTGATTTCGGGCATCTCACGCGCCACAAAATCAAATTCGTCTGCTACGCTCCCCACCGAGCGGTAACGCATTTTATGTCCGCTGAATGTCTGCGGATAAACACAGAACGAACAGTGATAAGGGCACCCGCGGCTGGTGTCGAAGACCACCAGTGGCCATAATGAGTGACCATAGAAATAGTCTGGAGTGCGGAGGAAACGCTTATAAATCTCTGAGACGAAAGGAAGTTCGTCGAGATTCTCAATGGCTGTACGAGGAGCATTGCTGACAATCTCTCCGCTTGATTGGCGCCATACGAGGCCCTCGACTGCAGAAAGATCCGCTCCGCAGGACTTGGCGGCTAACCAGTCACATACGGTGTACTCATATTCCCGGACAGCCACAGCCTCGACTACCGGCGACATTTCTAAGGTCTCTCTGGGCAGAGCCGAAACGTGTCGTCCGACGAGCAGAATATGGAGCGAAGGCCTTGCCGCAACGAGAGACTCGACAACCCTTACATCATTGAGAATGCTGGGCGTAGAAGTGTCGCAGACGACGGCATCAATGTTCTTGGCCGTAATGCGGTCGATCACGTCTTGTACCGAATAGCCTGCTGCGGGCGAATCCACCAAATCCACGTCGTGCCCGTTCTTGATCGCGACTCCGGCTGCCGTAGCTAGCCATTTGGGATAGTAAAGTGTGCCGCTTTTTGTGACTGCCGGACTACGCTGTTCGCGGGAAAATCGAGGATGAAACGGAGGATTCAGAAACAAAACGCGCATCTTGTGCATCATATCACACTCCGTCTAAGGCCTTGGGACGGCAACGTTTGCATCTGAGTTACTTCCGAACCAATGGCGGAGCGATCCGACCGACTAAATCCAGTTCCAGACAGAGCCTCACGCCCAAGAACTAGCACCCACGGCTAGCACCCACTGGGATCAAACCCCATCACGCTCAAGAAGTTCCGAATGAAGGTTTTAGAATTCTACCATAACAGGATAATGCGGATTGTCTTTTAGACCGTTACTCAACGAAGCTGACACCGATCGTGGCAGTGACCAGCACTGGGACCGAAGTAGTGCGGTCTTAATTCTTAAGCAGGCAGACCGTGAATCGGTTTGACTAAAGCAGGCAGTCAAAAATAGTTCCGACTACGCTGGATCGGGTCTCCTCTTCCAATATGCCCTTATCGCATCCAGGCGTTCGCGGTTTTCAGGAACGCTAAATGTGCGCTCGAGACCTCGTCGAACGATAATGTAGAAAACGGCCACGAAGAAAGCCAAAATGGTTGCGCCGATGACGATCAAGGTCCGGTGCGGGGATGCCTTCCTATCAGGAGTGACTGCCGTGTCCACGACCTGTACGATTTCCCCTTCTCGAGCCTCATCGAGCTTGGCGATTTCCAGCTCTTTTGTCAGCAACTCGTACACCGTCTCGTAGTATTTCAGGTCGCGATACTTCCGTAGATACTCCACACCCGCTCCGGTCACCCGTCCCTTAGACAGTACGATGTCGGACCCCGTGTCCTGGCGGGATCCGGCGATTTGCTCGAGTTGGGATTGCAGAGCAGCGAGTTGCTGCTTTGCCAGTACAATATCGGGATTGTCCTCGGTCGCAAACGATCGCATGCTTTGGATCTGTACTTCCTTGGCTACGACCTGAGCACGTAATACTGCCGTGGACTCGATCAAGGCTCTAGCCTGACTGTCAATCTGCAGCACTCCGGTCTCTTGTTGCGTCTTGCGCATGGCTTCCTCCGCCGCGGCAAGTTGTTCTTTCGCCGGCTGCAATTGCTGCTCGAAAAATAGGCGTCGGCGGGCAGCTTCGGTGATCGCTAATGAGGCGGAGAGCTTCTTGAATTCGTCTACGTATCCGTTGGCCAATTCGGCAGCTCGTTTCGCATCATGATCCACGATTGTAATGCGAATCAGACCGTCTTTTTGCCCGGCCACGACATTGGCTTTGCTCTCAAACACCTTGCGCGCATCGGAAAGCCGCTTTGTCTTATATTCCGACATCAGCCCGAACCGCTGAATGGTTGCATCTTCAACGGTGCGGCTCTTCAGCAGAGAGACATACATGTCTGTCGGGGTTTTCATTCCGAACCCGCCGGCAACTGCCGACAGGGAGCCCAGGGAACCCAAGTTCCCTATCTGTCCCAGCAATGCCGAGGCTAATGACGAACCCTGCCCAGATGGAGGCAACAACACAACTTGAGCCTCATAACTCACAGGGAGAATGAGAGCGACAGCGATAGCCAGCACGATAGCGCCCAGGACAAAGCGCACAATGAATCGCTTTTTCCGGACCAACAAAACGACGATATCGAGAAAGGAAACTTCGCTAACCGGACTCTGAGCGTCTCGCCCGCTCTCTTCTAGCAGAAGCGGATCGGCCTGAACAGTCGTTTCAGTGTGAACCGGGACCAAAGTATTCGGCTCTCTCAACTAAGGTTTCTAGATTTTACGATAAATTACGCTTTCGCGTCCGATGCTCCCAAACAAACCTACATTTAAACCAATACGCCCAGCTCTTGCCGTGTTTTCTTTGGGAATTGTGTGCTACCTTGGTCCAATAAACATGCCACCAACAGATCTGGGTGCAGACCAGCCCGTTGCCGATCTCATCGGATCGCAGATGGGAACAATGACCGCCAACATTTCACCGTGCGTCGAGGGGACCAGGGATGAAGTTTGGTGAAGTGGCTGTGTATCGGCCGGACAAAGGACGGCAATTAGCAAAGGTTTTTGGATCGAGGGTATTTATTCTCGTTCTTTTCGCGTTTGGCCGGAATATTCTTGCGCAAACGTCGGAAACGCCGCCGGATTCCTCTGCTCCAAGCTCTAAGCCGGCGGAGATTCGCCAGTTGCTGACGCCTCCCCCAGTTGATATAAAGTCACTCCCAAAGAATCTGTTTGTGGACCAGAAGAACTTTTGGACAGGCCCGCTCCACATGGGTCAGAAACAATGGGAATGGGCGCCCGCTGCACTCCTTGTCGGCGGTTTGTTCATTAAAGCTGATCAATCCATCGAGAATCACGTACCCACCAATCAGACAACCGTCTCGCACGCGGTTACCGCCTCCAATGCAGGTGTCGCCGCCCTAGCAACCGCCGGCGCCGGATTGTTCCTGCTTGGCCACCTTCAGAGTGACGACCATAAACGCGAAACCGGAATTCTGGCCGGGGAAGCTGCCATTGGCGCGCTCGCCGATACCGAAATCTTCAAATATGCCGCCGGACGGGAGCGTCCCTTCACCGGCACTAGCCCAGGGCGTTTTTTTGTCGGGGGGGACTCTTTTCCTTCCACTCATTCTTCTGTCAGTTGGGCTATCGCGAGTGTCATCGCTCATGAATACCCGGGGCCGCTAACTCAGTTGCTGGCCTACGGTACCGCTGGCGGGGTAAGCGCGGCGCGATGGGCCGGACAGAAACACTTCTTTTCCGATGTTGCCATTGGAGCCGCTCTGGGGTGGTATATGGGGCATGAAGTGTATCGCTCCCACTCTCATTACAGCGACGCCGATATGGCTCGATATGGCACTTTCTCCAAGGGCGAGGAAAGCGAGGAAGCCCAAGCGCTGAACACAACGCACTTCATGGGCTCCGCCTACGTTCCCATTGACAGCTGGGTGTACGCAGCCGTAGAGCGACTCTCGGCTTTGGGATACATTCAATCTGCATCGCTGAGTCTCCGTCCGTGGACCCGTCTGGAATGTGCGCGTCTTTTGGCTGAAGCCAGCGAACACGGCGCCCATGCTGAGGCTCCGACTACTCCAACTGACGTGCAGCAACTCTTTGGGTCCCTTTCCGCAGAATTCGGATACGAGTCTGAACTGATGAACGGGGAGCGAAACTTGAACGTTCAAGAGGAATCCGCTTACTCCCGTTTTCTCGGAATATCCGGCTCGCCCCTCACAGACAACTATCATTTCGGTCAGACTCTGCTGAACGACTACGGGCGACCGTATGAAAAAGGTTTCAATGCTGTGGACGGCGCGTCCGGCTATGCCACCGCGGGTCCGTTCGTCCTTTACGTTCGCGGAGAATATCAGTCGGCTCCCTCCGGTCCAGCTCCAACTCAGGCTATGCTCGATTTTTTCCACCAAACTGACCTTTGGCCCACGGGACCTGCGGCGCCGGTCAACTCGATCAGTCGCTTCCAGTTGCTCGATACCTACATCGGTCTGAATCTGGGCAACTGGCAGTTTTCATTTGGCAAGAACAGCTTGTGGTGGGGTCCCAGTGAGGGTGGGAACATGATGTTCACTAATAATGCCGCCCCGCTAGACAATATGTTTACCGTCGATCGCGTGAGCCCGTTTCAACTGCCCTGGATTTTTCGCTACCTCGGCAACATACGCGTCGCGGGATTCATCGGGCATATGACAGGGATCCAGTTTCAGTCTACGATTTTCAGCGGCGCGACTGGTCTCACGGTCTTTGGACAATACGGGAAGAATCTGCATCCAGAGCCGTTCTTGAGTGGCGGGAAAATCAGCCTCCAATTGACCCCTAATTTCGAGCTCGGAATGGCGAAAACTACGGTTTATGGGGGGCCAGGAAACCCCCTCACCATCACAACTTTCTTAGATAGCTCCTTCGGAAAACATGCGCCGAACCATGGGGACGTAATCGGCGACGGCCGCACAACCGTGGATTTTTCCTATCGCATTCCAGGACTTCGCAATTGGCTGACCCTCTACGGGGAAACACTGAGTGAGGACGAGCCGTCACCGATCCCCTATATGCGGAGAAATGCTTCCCAAGGAGGACTTTACCTCGCAAAATTCCCAAGAATTTCAAAGCTGGACCTGAGACTTGAAGGCGGATACACCAACCCCCCTGCCTTCTGTGGTATTTGCATTTACAACAACGCACAATATATCAGTGGATACAACAACGACGGCCGTCTGATAGGCACATGGATCGGCCGCGCTGCACAGGGGGAACAAATCCAAAGCAACTATTGGCTCAGCCCACGCAAGAAAGTCGGTTTTGAACTCCGGCACCGTATCCTCGACCCCGGATATGTTCCACAAGGTGGCAGCCAGAATGACGTTGCGGTGAATGCGGATATCTTCGCCGGACCGGGCTTCCGTTTTACGGGCAGTGTTCAATACGAACAATGGCGAATTCCTTTTTTGGCCGTAAATCACCAGTCCGATGTGGCCGCTTCCTTCGAGTTCAGTTTCTGGCCAACTCCGCGCAAACATTGAGCCTTATAGAAATTTCCTAACTCTTGGAAGCATTCAGGGTTTGCTAAATGGTACCAAGCGTGGGCGGGTTATTCTTACGTCGAGTTTGAGTGGGATATACGATTCGAACCGTTTTCCAAGGAGATGTATGCGAGGGGGATTCCGGCCTTCCCATGGTTGCGACAAATATCAGCCTCGCGGGAAAAATCTATCGTCAAGACTCATTGTGGCTCTGTCTGTCCTGCTGATAGCAACCGCACTGCGGGCCCAATCAGAAAACAATTCGAATCTCGTTTCTACGGAGTCCACCTCAATTGGCGAGCTAGCACCGAACTGCCCTCCCGATGTAAATGATCTCGAGTTCAATCTGGAAACCATGCCGACTGCGGTAGGAGACAGCTTGGCGCCTGCGGATCTGTTGTGGTCGGGCTCTCCCATCAGCGTCGACAGCACGTGCGCCGACCTATCAAAATACGCCTCTTCTGGTTCTGAGCAACTGAACTCGATCCCCCAAGTACAGCAAGGTGCAAGGGGTACCGAGAGCGATTCGTCGGATGGAGGTGTAAAGGCTTCAGGTCTGATCGCCGAGGCCACGAAGCGCCCCGACCGAAACCTCGACATCTACTACCGAAACCGCCGGGAGTTCAGCCTCGATGTCGGATGGCATCCCGTCAACATTCCGTTTATCTACGATTTCGCCGTTGGCGATAGCTACAATATGACGCCCTTGAAGTACACCCTGGTGCCAATCATCGCTTCTTTGCGTTGGCACGTAACCAATGTCGGCTGGCGATGGATTTTCCGCGGAAATATGGATTTTACTTTCAGCGCGTCGGTCACCGCCATCCCGCGAGGGCCCGAAACTCATTACTATTCCTTTGACTTCGGTATCCGCCGAAATTTCGTATATCGCAACTGGAAAGTCGTACCCTTTTTTGAACAGCGCGGCGGCGCGGGCATTATTAACGCAAAGGAACCACTCGGAGTTCTTTGGTCCCAGGGACAGAATCTTACCTTCACGTACAACCTGGGTGTCGGCGCAAGATACAATATCGACTCCAAGTATTCATTTTCTGCTGGGATGAACTACATGCATATATCCAACGGATATTTGTCCGAGCCGCAGTTTACGAATTACGGCATTAATGTTTACGGGCCTATGTTTGGCCTCGATGTACGCTTGGGGAAGCCTCACCACGCCTCGCAATAGTTGCGTGGGCTGGAGCGTAAATTAACACCGCTGCGTCATGCGGTTGGTCTATGAAATGATTGGCCGAGAGGATGAGAAGTGAGTCTAAACGACCGGTTCCTGCGCCTGAATATTTGGCCTTACTGCGAATCTCAAAATCTGGCACAAGAGAATAAGCGGTCCGTGTTTCCCACGTTGGGACTATGTGTAGCTCTGGCAGCGTGTGCGATGGCAGGTTGCGGTACCCCCCATGCGACTCTTCAATTCACCGCTCCCGCGAACGTAACCGCTGGTAAACCATTCACCGTCACTGTCACTGTGTTATATGAGGGAAAGGCAGATACCGTTATCAACAGCCCCCTGCACTTCACCAGCTCGGATCCAGCAGCAACCCTTCCTGCCAATTATTCCTTCACTCCGACCGATTCTGGCTCTCACACATGGACGAACGGATTTGTTTTGGTGACACCAGGTAGGCAAATCATATCCGGATTCATCTATCTGACTTCGAGCGTCAGCGAGAGCGGAATAAATGGAAGTACTAAGATCACAGTCTCGCCCGCATTATCTCGTTAGTGCTCTAACGTATCCGCTGGAGCAGTTAACGCTTCCCATTGCTACCGAGTAATCCCTGATCCCCACCCTGCGCGATTGCCGGGATAGAGGTGAGTGCCAGTGCAAGACATCTGAGACCACTGGGTCAGGCCGCGTGGATCTCCGCGATTGTGGACTTTTTGCTTCGGTTGGAGCCTTAAGGCTCGATAGAGATCAGCGATTCCGATTATGGTTGGCCACGATTCGTTCAGGCCGAATCAATCGCGGCTGCCCGTCTCTAAATGGAAAACTCCCTTGCAGCATTACTGCCCGCGAACGATTCGAATGTCATGAAAATATCACGCACCTGTCACTCTGCTTCAAATTAAAGCGGTTTCGTGCGGAGCGAGAGATTCACTTGCAATTTGTTGACAAGTTCGTGACAAGTCCGGTTTGAAACTTTCCTAGGCTTTCTTTGCAGGTTACTCAAGCATTTGAATGAGAGAGCTAGCGTACACGATTCTGTGAGGAGCGGACTTAAAGCACATCCGTATACCTCCAAATGTCGTTAAGGAGGTACAGATGTTTTGCCCGTGGATTTAGAGTGTTGGAAACGCGAGACTCTCCGGTTCGCTAAACCGGGGGCCCCTCGTCTTTGCGCGTGCGGGAAAGGCATACATTGGTGTCTGCGGGCGTCCCCTCCCAACTCCATCGTCTCCTGTGCGAGGCGATTGCTCTGGAGGCACCAGTGTGAAACGCATACTCGAAGAATCTGTCGTGGAGTTCCTGGGTTTCTCGCTAACCGGCAGGTGTCCCACACCTGAACTGGCAGGATTCTCAGCCGATGAATGGGAGCATTGCCTAACGTGGATGGACTATTCGGGTCTGGCGCTCTATTTCTTGAGAGCCATTCAGCGCCACACAGATTGGATCCCTGGGTTTGTACTAGAGCGCTTGCTAAACAGACACGGCGCAAACCTTGAACGAACCGCTTACATGGAGCGTCAGTTTGTCTTCGTAAACCGTGCCTTCGAGGATGCTGGTGTAAGATACGCCGCGGTGAAAGGCCTGACTCTGGTGCCGGAGTTCTGTCCAGAAGCTTCTTTGCGGCATCAGAGTGACCTCGACTATTTGGTTAACGGCCCTTCTCTTCATTTAGCCTGTCAAGTACTCGAGGACATTGGGTATGTCTTGCACAAAGAAGCGCAACACGAAGTAATACTGATATTGCCCTTCAATGGAGGATTAGGACGCATTGATGAGCAGTACAACGCGAAAACCCCTCATTCGGTTGAGTTGCATCTCACAATCGGGGAACTCCGTCATCTTGCCTGGGAGGAACCACAATTTCTGGAGAACGCGGTCAAGCGCGTATTCCAAGGTTCGGCATTCTGCGGCTTACGTGATGACGACACATTCGTGTTGCAATCGATTCATGCCTTCTATCACATACTTGATGGTTGGATAAAACTGTCATGGCTGTATGAAATTGGCTATTTCCTGGAAAAACGTGCGACAGATTCTGATCTCTGGCAGAGGATCTCGGGAAGACTGTCCGGCGAGCCCCTACTCCGCGAAGCGGTAGCAGTCGTTGTGAGTCTCGCATCACAGTTTTTCCGCGCGCGCATCCCGGTTACTGTGAACAGATGGGTAGAAGAAATCCGGCCGACTGTCCGAATGTGGATCGAAAACTATTCGCGGCCTTGGGTGCTTGGACACAATCTGGTGGATGACTATGCATGGTTCCCGACCAGTAAGCTGGTTCTCTTCCTGTATCAGCAATATGTTCCAGATAGAGGAACCTGGCGAAGTGTTTTATCCAGGCGCCTGCTTGCGTTGAAGGGAATCGACCAGGCCATGCGGAGGATCACGCGCCACTCGTCAGCACAGCAGTGGCAAACAAGCCGGGTGAGTGCTCGCGAGTTCTGGAAAATTCCTTACCATCTCGGTGCGAATCTGCGCTATTTGTGGGAGTTGCCCCGCTGGTGTTTGCTAGCTCGAAACTCAACCCGGACTAGCCGCAACTCTATTCCTCCCGGCAGCCCACACTTTGAGCAAAAGTAACTTTAGGCGAGTCGAGCATTCGCGTTGGTCATCTTCGCGAATTTCCATCGCTTGACCTAAGCCAGGGTTTGATCCTGATGGTGCTCGCCGGGATCCGCCAGCAGGTTGGGAATTCCAGTCAAGATTGAGACCCAGGTGACAAACTCCGGCGAGTTCAGTTCATCGGTTACAGCTCCCAGCAAGGGCGGAAACAAATCCCGCTTCGGGAGACCCAGCTTGTTTTCATTGACGTGCTTGTACTGCGTCCAAATCTCGCTCGCAGGGGAGGGAAATTCCTGCGACATGGCCAGCGCCACATCCGGATCGAGCGAATCTTCCAACAGAATATGCGGACACAGCTGGTTCTCCGGTTCTCCTGCTAGATCCTCTCGAGCACCGGCAACCGATGATTCCACTTCTCGAATCGGAACATTCGGGCAATCGTTTGCAACGTGCGGGCAGTCACCATCAGAATTGGAGTCTCCTTAATAGCGCGATCGGAACGAGCAAGGCCCATCCGCGTTCGCCTGAGGCCCTTAATCCCCCGGGACACCCGGCTACTCACTGCACCTGGCACACCTTGACTGCATTGTTCTGATACGGGCACGCCATTCCTGGCATCCCAGGCTGTTCCAGTACGACCCAGCTTACGCCGGCGTTCCGCTGTAGGTGCGCAAAATTCGCCGCTTTGAAATCCCGCCATGGACTTTGGGCCTGCACTTGGGTCCACCATTCCCCCGCCAGGTTCGGAAACATGCTGACAACGCCGTTATCCTTGACGGCGTCTGCCAGACGGCTGCGCTGCGCCAGGCAACGGAATCCGATCTCGTCTTCCCCGTCTATGTGCATATAGCCTGGATCGAGTGCGAAGACTGCATCCACTGGAGTGTTTTCTCGAATCCAAACAAAAGCCTGGGCCCACGGATTTCTGGGAGCCACACTTGGCCACTCCACCTGCGCGCTCTTCGGGAAAAGTGCCCGCTGGGCCACAAACATCCCCAAGAACAGCGGCGCAAACAACAGCAGCCATCGCCATGCACGCTCCTTAAGCACAAACTCACCCAGCAACCCACCGACGCAAAGAAAAAGAAAGATGTACTCGAGGTGGAGGCTGCGCATCGGCTGTATCCGAGCCAGACGCTCAAATTGTGCGGGAAGATCAACGACCAGCGCCACAACAAGATAGATGACGCCATAAATCGCGAATGCGCGGCACGTGCGCGCCAGCGTGTACGCTTGCCGCTTCCGTGCGATCTTTTGAATGCCCCAGAACAAAGCCAGTGGAGCAAAAACACCCAGCCACTCATACCACTCCCAATGCTGAATGTAGAAGTACGTATGGAGCTTCGCGGCCTCGTGATAGCGCGCGGAACTCTGCTGAGATAGCGGCAGCCAAAGCAAGCACAACCCTACCGGCGCCGTCACTGCCCTGTGTGCGAAAATGCGTGCGAACTGGCCTTCGAACTTCTCGATGACGATCCACAACGCACAGAACGAGAATGGAAAGACCCACATCAAAGGGTGCACGCTGGCCGCAAAAATCACCCATAAGAGCGCCACAACATATTTCTTCTCGAGTATCCGAGCGACTGCGAAAATTGCCGCAAATGCTGCTAGGTTCCGCGGATTCAGATACTGGTCCATGATGTACAGAGCAGTTCCCGAGACCGGGATCGTCAGCAGTCCGGCAATCAAACAGACGGCTCCCCACCGCGCTCTTGCGCTGGAAAAAAGAATGCAACTCAACTCCAAACATGCCAGCAGCAAGAGGAAGATTGACGCAAGGTGCCAAAGGAAAAGTCCAGTTTCAAAGGGTAAATGAGTGATACGCAACGACCCGGCGACCAGATTCGGAAACAGGGTCATACCGGCATGAGACTTGAAGAACTCCTGCCCCACCGGAAACAATTGAGGGTTAAGAATCCGCTCTACTCCCGGCAGGTAAATCTCAGCGTCCTCGACGTAAGGATGGTACCCGTGCGTAATCAGGGCCGCAGCCGTAAGGAGCAAAAGATAAATGGTCGACTTGTACTTCTCAAATCCGATTTTGTTCACTTGAGTCTCGAACCTGGGACGTTCCAGAGCTCTCATTTCCTCCGTGAAGTTTTGGCGCTGAAGTGGAAACCTGAGTCAGAGAAAGTCGGGAGCAAGCTGACCCGCTGAGTCCTACCCGTTGCAGCCCCATGGACCCGAAGTTTACCATTGAATCAATCACTGATGGCCACCGAAACGTCGTCCCCTGTCATAACACGACGGATCACAATCGGAATGGGCGAAATACTGAGTTTCGCCTTTGACGCCTTTCGCAGCAACAAGCTCCAATTCACGCTCACTGCTTTGGCGATGGCCGTCGGCACAGCCTCAGTAATTCTGGTTGCTACGATTGGACTTACGGGGAAACAATACATCCAGCGCCAATTGCAATCGATTGGTACGAACATGGTCCATGCGTATTACCAAGGGGGAGGAGATCGAATCGACTCGACTCCCGACCCGATGACCATCGACGATGTCCAGGCGGTGCGAGAGCAAGTCTCCAGTGTTGTCGCGGCTTCTCCGACTATGCCATTGGAGGATCGGATTAGCATTGGAGACGGAAAACAGAGTGACATCCTGGTCCTGGGAGTTGAACCTGAGTATCTCCATGTACGGAATTTGAAGGTCCTCGCCGGGCGTTTTTTCGACGCTGAAGATTCTCTCGGCCGCAGTAAAGTAGGAGTGATTACTGAGAAACTCGCCCAGAAACTCTACGGCTCCTCTGCACCGGCGGTTGGTCAACTCATCAAGCTCAGCGGCGGTCTTCCCTTCACGATAATTGGAGTATTCAAAGAAAGCGTCGACACGTTCGGTCAGTCGGAAATCCAGGAAAACACAATGCTGATCCCGTACACGGTCAGCCGCTTCTTTACTCCGACGGGGGAAATTCATGAGGCCTATTTCTCCGTGGCCACACCGCAGGATGTGATCCCCGCGACCGCTGAAATCAAACGCGTGCTGCAATCCCGGCATCACACTGAATCGGTTTACAACGTGGAGAATCTGACTCAACTCCTCACCGTGGCCGGAAGAATTGCCGATGCCCTGACGCTCGTGCTCATGCTTGTCGCTTTCGTCACACTACTGGTGAGCGGAATCGGCATCATGAACATCATGCTCGCGACGGTGACGTCCCGCATCCGGGAGATCGGAATTCGCAAGGCTATCGGCGCTACGAATCGCGAAATCCGTTTCCAGTTCCTGGCGGAAGCAATCTTGATCGCGCTGACCGGGGGAGTCGCTGGTATTGTTGTGGGCTTGGCAATTCCCTACTCCGTTCGCTTCGTGACCGACTATCGCCTCCCCGTTTCGGGACTCTCAGCGTTCATCGCAATCGGGGTGTCGTCAGTCGTGGGGATCATCTTTGGCACAATCCCGGCCGGCCGAGCTTCGCAACTCGATCCCGTGGAAAGCCTCCGCTACGAGTAGAGGGCATTTCGAACCTGGGGATCTACTTCCGCCATTGTGATGTAAGTGAAATTCAGTAGATAACAACGTCGGCTCCTCCCCGAGGCCGAGTAGACTTGGCGGCGCATAACTGACGAAGACTCGGAAGGAGTCGGAGAAGGGATCATGATTGCTCAAAACCGCTCCCCGGATCCGGACAAGCGGCTTTCCCGCATCCCGCTCTTACCTTAGGTGACAACGCCCATGCGACGGAGAGGATAGAGGATAAAGGTGATAGATGCGAACAGGTGGCAGCCAGCGGACGATGAGTCGATGCATCCGATCCCAAGGGATACGTCTGGTCTGGCTACGACGCAGCAGAGCGCGGTGCCAGAGCCGTCCGACTTGGATTCGAACAGATGCAGCGCCTGGTCGTTCATGGGCACGCCGTAATAGCGGTTGTGCCCAGCGATTACGGATCGCAGCCACTGGCCTACTTCTGGGATGGGATGGTGCATGCGTCGCCTGAGTCCGTCTTTCACCTCGTTCAGCTTCGCTTGCAGCCGTTTGCGAATCGTCTGCCGCAGCACCGTAAACCGTCCATTGCCTCTTTTCTTCCCGCAGATATGCGAGAAGCCGAGGAAGTTGAACTTTCCGGTCTCCCTTCTCCGAGTTGCTTTCGGTTCTTGACCGCAAATGGTCCGAACTCCAGTAGGCGCGTTTTCCCAGGGTGCAGTTGGAGGTCGAACTGCAGCATTCGTTCCGTCAGCTCTCCCCGAAACTGCCTGGCATCGGATTTTTCCTGGAATCGAACTACGATGTCTAGGGTAAAGGAATGGCTCAGTGACTTTAGATGGCGCCTATCTGTTGCTGCAGGTTTCCCCATTGCAGTGCCTCAGTAGCCCCATCATGAGCAGTTCACCATTCCCTTCCCATTCCACCGGACGTTCAGTTTTCCCGAATCCGGCGGTCCCACAGTCTTCGTCCCACGGCATGCGCAGGCTAGCGCGCGTACTCGATGACCCCACTCCCGATATAGCTCATCCCTCGGGCGTACAGA
>Ga0126371_10000117_pt1 | contig 57549 bp, 56 predicted proteins | sample PanSoiMetaPlot_4_FD_110145 | JGI IMG/M metagenome (GOLD analysis project Ga0126371, IMG submission 110145) | Tropical forest soil microbial communities from Panama - MetaG Plot_4 | ecosystem: Environmental > Terrestrial > Soil > Tropical forest > Bulk soil | place: Panama | collected 2016-02-17
ATGCGTCATAGGGACCCTCGATGAGGAGGACCGTCTCCCAGGGCGCGATCGGATCTCCATCGTAGAGCGCCGAAACGACGAGCTCGTCCCACCGGTCAGAGCAGAGCTTGAGGATGGCGATGGCTTCGTCGATGCCGCCCAGAAACCCTTGCGTCTTTCCGAAGACCTGCATCGTCACGCGCGGGCGATGGCCGTCCTTCTGCAGCAGCTCGCGCGCCCGGACGAAGTACTTGTCCGAGTAGTAGCCCTCGCGCATGCGCTCGACGGGCAGATGGAAGATGGAGGGGTCGAGGCGTGCCTTTCGCGCCATCACGTCTCCTCGTTGATCCGGTAGCGCATCATCCGGCGCTGCATCCAGCGGACCGCCAACGCATCGGCCAGGGCCCGGAACACGCGGTTCCACATGCCGTATTTCGTCGTCCCGTAGCGGCGCGGCCGGTGATGGACCGGGACCTCCGCCACCGTACCACCTTCCATTTTCACGAGCGTCGGCAGGAACCGGTGCATCCCGTTGAAGAAGGGCAGCCCGCGAACGGCGTCCGTGCGGAACGCCTTCAGCGAGCATCCCGTGTCACGGATGCTTTCGGACGTCAGCCAGTTCCGCACGCCGTTGGCGATGCGGCTCTGCAGGCGCTTCCATCCGGTATCCCGGCGGTTGAGACGGTATCCCGCCACCGCGGTGGCGCCACTCCGTTCCAGCTCGGCGATGAGTCCCGGGATGTCGGCCGGGTCATTCTGGAGGTCGGCGTCGAGCGTCACCACCACCGGCGCCCGCGCGGACCGAAACCCGGCGGCGAACGCGGCGGTCTGCCCCGCGTTCCGCTCGAACCCCACTACCCGCAATTCCGGGTGCGCCGCAGAGAGCGTCCGCAGCTCGTCACGCGACCCATCGGTCGATCCGTCGTCGACCGCTACGATTTCGTACGACCGGCCCGCTGGCCGGAGCGCGGCGGCGATCTCCGCGAGCAGCGGCGCCAGGTTCTCGCGCTCGTTGTAGACGGGAATCACGAGCGACAGTTCAGGACTGACCAGAAGGACCCTCCGAAGAGGTCCGGAAGGCCCGCTCCACCTTCAACTCGGGTGCGTCCGGGAAGCGGGACGCGAGCGACGCGAGCAGCGCGTCCGACTTGCCCACGTCATTCCGTGCCGTGCGGTACAACTCGGCCAGCCGGATACCCCCCAGGATTTGCCGGTGCCGGTCCGCCTTCGGATCGGCGGCTAGTTTCTCCAGATAGGCGATCTCTTCGTCCGTGGTGATCATGGGGACGCCGTCCGCGACGCCACCCACCACCTGACCCCGGATGTACCGGGTCACCGGGTCGATGATCGTTCGGCGCAGGTCGCCGGCAATGATCCAGTACATCCAGAGTACGCCCAGGAAGGCCGCCATCTTGTCGTCGATGTGGCCTTCCGCCACCCAGGCGATGACGAACCCGATGCTCGCCATCACCACCACGGCGAAGAACACACCGCGCACGGCGGCGCCGGGATTGTCCCCGTCCAGCTTCACGGATCGGAACGTAGAGGCACCCTTCGGGGCCAGCAAGTTGACACCGGCCTCAAGAGCCCATAAACCTACGGCGCCCCTATTGCCCTTCCTCAGAGGAGAGACCGTGCCGGACGCCCTGTCCCGCCGAGCATTCGTGGCCCAGACGGCCCACGCAGGTGCCGTCGCCGCCACCGCCGCCGCTATCCCCCATGCCATCAGGCCTCCGCGGGCTTTGCCCGCCTCGACGCGCTGGGCCGCCAAGCCCGTGATCGTGTCGAGCGCCAACGGCATCCGCGGGGTCCAGAAGGCCTTCGATCTCATCATGGGTGGCGCCGATCCGCTCGATGGCATCATCGAAGGCGTGAAGATCCAGGAGCTCGACCCCGCGGATCATTCGGTGGGCTACGGAGGCCTCCCGAACGCCGAAGGCGTGGTCCAGCTCGATGCGTCGTGCATGCATGGCCCGACCCGCCGGGCGGGGGCCGTCGGCGCCCTCGAAGGCATCAGGACGGCGTCGGAAGTGGTCAAGTGCATCATGAAGTACACGGATCACATCATGCTCGTCGGCGCCGGCGCGCAGAAGTTCGCGGTGGACTACGGCTTCAAGATCGAGGATCTGCTCACCGACGAAGCGCGCGACATCTGGCTGCACTGGCGCGCCAACCTGAGCACGAAAGACGACTACCTGAACGTCCCGGACGGCACGCCGCTCGTGCACCGGCCGACCGGCACTATCAACATGGACGCGGTGACGCCGAACGGAGAGGTCGCATCGGTGACGACCACCGCCGGGCTCGCGTTCAAGATTCCGGGCCGCGTCGGCGACTCGGCCATCGTGGGTGCTGGGCAGTACACGGACAACGACGTCGGCGCCGCGGGATCGACCGGCCTGGGGGAGATGAACATCATGGGGACGGGCGGCGCGACCATCGTGGAATTCATGCGGCGCGGCATGAAGCCCACCGACGCGTGCCTCGAGACCCTGAAGCATGTCATTGCGATGACGGACGCGTCGCATCTCTCGCCCGACCAGAAGCCCAAGTACCAGCTCAGCTTCTACGCGCTGAACAAGAAGGGAGAGTTCGGCTGCGCGTCGTTCTATCCCGCCCCCTTTGCGGTGCACGACGGGAACGGAGCGAAGACGGTCGACGGTGCCCACCTCTTTGACGGGCCGCAGCCCTCCTGAAGCGAGGTTCGGTCGCAGGACTCGCCTTGCTGGCCATCATGGCGGGGGCGCCCTCCCTCGCCAGCCAAGGCGTCTGGACGAATACGCTTTACCCCTACGCCTACGCCGCCGGTGACGGCTTCTGGCTGGCGGGACACTTCAGCGAGTACGCGTCACTCGGCTTCGCACCCGGCCCCGAACCCAATGTCGCGGCGCTGAACCTCGACGCCGGCGGCAGTACCCAGGGGAGCTACTTCCTCACCGCCGACTTCCAGGCCCCCGCGTACTGGCAGGGCTGGCGTGTCGGCCTCACCCTCGGCGCCATCCGCGAGAATCGACTCGGTTTCTTCGGACTCGGTAATGCGTCAGTGAACGCAGCCGACTCGGTTGGCCCCACCAGCCCGTACTTCGATAAGGTCAGCCGGACCCGGCAAAGCGCGCGGCTCACGGTCCAGCGAAAACTCCCCTGGCACTTCCGGGCGCTCGTTGGCGGCCAAATCGTGCACACCAGCTTCCGGGCGCTTCCCGGGCAGAGCGTGTTCGCCGAGAATCTCGCGTCGGGACTGATCGATTCGACCAAGAATCCGTTCACCGACCCGTCCGTGCGGGCCGGCCTCGTGTTCGATACCCGGGACGTGGAGTCGGTGCCCGAGTCGGGGCTATTCCTCGAGGCTCTGTATTCGGCTGGGAAGGGCTACAATCGCCGGACGGCCTCGGCCAAGGTCTACGTCTCACCGGTGGAGCGGTTGGTGCTCTCGGCGCGCCTGGCCGCGGAAGCTATGGGTGGCCATCCCCCGCTCGCGGCCGAGCTGGCGATGGAGTCGTCGGAGCAGTCCTACGTCGCGGTGGGGGGCTATCACTCCCTGCGGGGTTACTACGACGCGCGGTTCACCGGACCCGGCAAGCTGCTCGGAGGGCTCGAGGCCCGATACGGCCTGCTCTGGGCGCCGACACTGTTCGAGCTGGACCTCGCGGCGTTCTACGATGCGGGCCGCGTGTTCGACGAGGGTACCCCGGTGTCCCTGACGACCAAGGGGCTGCACAAAAGCGCAGGCCTCGAACTCGGCCTGCGCTTCGGGCGCAACTCAGTCATGACGGTCGGCTACGGCCACGGGTCCGACGGCGGACGCGTGACCTTCGGGACGCAGTGGAGCTACTGAGGCTTCAGATCTCCCGGATGTTGATCCCGCGCTTCGCGAGCTCTTCGACGTAGGAAGCGAACGGCACCGCCTCATCCGGCGTGTGCACACCCTTCGCGGAAATCCGGCCATCCACCTGCATCAGCCCCGTGATCGACAACGAGTAGCCGGTCGTGCGCATCATCGCGCTGATGCCCGCCGTGGCGTCGTAGTAGTCGATGAGCTCCCACGCCGCGCGCTGCCCATTCTTGCCGGTGACCTCGACGCGGAGCGCGACCAGGTCCTGACCCTTGGGCTTCGTCAGCTTGGGTGACACGATGGAGATGAATGCCTTCCGCGGGATCACGGTGGACCCCTGCACCTTCACCGGCTTCAGGTCGAGCAGCCCCAGCTCGCGGATCGGGTGCATGATGGCGACATGCCCGGGGTAGCGCAGCGTTTTGTACTCCATCTGCCGGATCTTCCCCGCGTGGCTCCAGGGCATGCCCGAGATACCGCCGCCGGTGTGGAACGCCTCGAGACGGCCCACCGGCGCCGGGAAATTGATGTGCTCGAGCTCGGACAGGGCCTCGACCTGCGTCGGCTTGCCGTCGCGCAGGACCCACGAGGGCGTCGTGTAGTAGTCGAGCGCGCCCTCGAGAGAGTAGACGATCTGATAGTTGAGAGGGGGTTCGGGATGCTGCGGCAGGCCGCCGACGAAAATCTTCACAACGTCCGCATCACCGACCCGCTTGATTCCCTCGGCCGCGAGGATGTTCACCATGCCCGGCGCGAGACCGCAGTCGGGGACGATCGAGAGACCCTTCTTCTTCGCCTGAGCCTGCAGCTTCTTCTGCTGCATCACGATTTCGGTGTTTCCACCCAGATCGGAAGCGTGGAGGCCCTGGGCGACGGCGGCCTTGGAGACGATGAAGTTGAAGTAGTACGGAAGGGCGCACATGACCGCGTCATGTCCCTTCATCAGTTTCCGCAAACTCGCCACCCGCTCCACATCCAGCCGGGCGACCTTCAGTCGCGAGCCTGAGCCCTTCTTGACGAACGCGGGAACGCGATCGGGGTGGAGGTCAGCGAGCGTGACCCGCTCGACGGCGTCTTGACGCAGGAGGTCGTATGCACAGGCCGAGCCTTGGAGCCCGGCGCCCAGTACCAGCATTCGCATTGAAAGAGTTTCCCGGGTCAGAATGTTCGAATCGAGGTTCAGCGCGGCGGAAAGGTAGCCGGGAGCTTCTGGAGCGGGAAGCGAGCGCGGAACTCCTTGCGCCGCATTAAATTCGCGCTCCATGGCCGTCGCCGATCTCACCCGCCAGCGTCTGATTCGCGCAGGGCTGGAGCTCTTCACCACACAGGGCTACCACGTCACCACCACGGTCCAGATCGCCAAGAAAGCCGGGGTCGCCGAGGGCACGATCTACAAGCACTTCGAATCGAAGCAACACCTCCTGAACGAGCTCTACCGGGGCGCCGCGCGTTGGGCCGCCCGGGCCGCCGAGGAGGCTGACGCCACGCCCGGACCGGTGCAGGACCGCCTCCAGCTCCTTGCCCATCGCCTGGTCGCCGGAGCCAGCCAGGACCCAGCCGTCATGCAGCTCTATTTCGTGGACCGCCACCGGAACGTGCTCGACGAGAAGTCCCGCGACGCGGGGCGGGAATTTCACAACGCGCTCGAACGGCTGCTGGCGCGCGGCAAGTCCGACGGCGTCATCAGGCCCGGCGCCGCGGAGGTGTGGTCGGGGGTCTGGCTCGGGGTGGTCCGTCAGGCGCTGGAGCGCGTGGTGACCCGGGAGTGGTCGGAGAGCTCGGCAGGGGTGCGGCAATCCATAGAAGCAGCGTGGCTGGCGATTTGTCGATAGACGGAAAGACGGTTAGACGGAAAGGTCTTACCGTCTTTCCGCCTTGAGTTCAAACAACTCCATCTCCGGCGGCACGAATATCCTGATAGGCACCCCGACGACCCCGATCCCCCGGCTCACATAGAGCTGGCTCGCGCCTTCCTGGAAGTGCCCCATCACGTACTTCGTGATGAGCCTCCCCGCCGACCAGCCGACACCCGGCAGAAAGAATTGCCCGCCATGGATGTGGCCCGACAGCGTGAGCGGAATGTTGTGGAGCTTGGCCGCATCCCACGCCCCGGGCCGGTGCGCCATCAGGATCTTGAACGTGTCGGGCGGCGCCGTGCGATCCACCTCGTCCACCTCGGCGGTCTGCGGATCGTCGAAACGCCAGTCGAGCGGATCGTCGACACCGAGGATCGCCAGCGTCGCGCCGTTCCGTTCGACGAGATGATTCCCCGAGCGCACGAGCGTCTGCCCGGCGTCCTGCACGCCTTTGATGACCGCCGCCACTCCGGTGTAATGGTCGTGGTTGCCGAGCCCGGTGATCACACCCAGCGGCGCCCGCAGCTCACGGAACGCGCGCACGTAGTCGGGAATGAAGGACGGGGAGATGTCGATCATGTCCCCCGTCTGGAGGACAAGATCGGGCGCCAGCGCGTTCGCCTGCGCCACCAGCCGCTGCATCTTCTCAGGGCCCATGTGGATGCCGGCATGAACGTCGGAGAGGTGCAGGATCTTCAGACCGTCGAGCCCGGGGGGGAGGGTGTCGAAGTACAGGGTCTGCCGCGTGACTTCCGGAAGCCTCTCACCCTCCCAGAGTCCGTATGCCGACAAGGCCAGGCCCGCACCGGCGTAGGCGTACGTCCCGCGAACGAGGAACTGGCGTCTCGTCAAGGCGTGGGTTGGTGGGTGAGTGGGACTTTCATCAGACGGGCGGGACTGCGTCTCTCTCTGAGACTCCCACCTCCTCACCACCCCACGCACTTGTTGCCCGCACAGCACTACACCTTTGAACAGGACGTACGTCGCGACGAGGCCGAGGAAGATCCAGCCGAGCATCTGCCACGCGACCCACGGCCCGATGTACGGGATCCAGCCTTTCGACCACACCGAGCCGAACAGGACTCGCCGCGCGACGAAAATCCACGGGAAGTTGAAAAACGCGAAGAGGACGATCAGCGACCAGTGCACGATGCGGGCCTGGCGCGGACGCGACGTGTCGGGTAGGCGGTCCCGCAGGTAGATGTACAGCACCACCTGCGGCGCGATGAATACCAAGAGATAGATTAGGGCGATGCCGTCACGCATCCTGCTCTTGCTCCTTGCCGCCGCCCTGGGAGTCAGAACGGCCGCGGGTCAACAACTCTCCGCCACTGATCGCGCGCGCATGGTGGCCACCCTCTGGTCCGATGCACGCTACAACTACGCCTACTGGGACCGCGTGGGCGCCAACTGGGACTCCGCCCTCGACGCGAATCTCGCCCTCGCGGCGCAACGCCAGTCCGACGTCCTCTTCTGGCGTCACCTCGAGGCCTTTGTCGCCTTGTTGAACGACGGTCAGGCCGCCGTCGTTCCACCCACGACGGTCCGTTCCCGGACGGCACGTCCGCCGATCCGGATCCGCGCGGTCGAAGGCCGTCCGTTCGTCGCCGACTACGCCGAGAATGACGAGCTCCGGATCGCACGGCCCAAGCGGGGCTTCGAGATCGTCTCGGTCCAGGGTGTCCTCGCGGCCACCTGGATCCGCGACTCCGTGCTGCCCGGGATTCCCGGCTCCACGGCCGCCACCCGCTGGGAGCGCGCCGTCGCCGCGATGCTGGTCGGCGACCGGGGCACCCCGGTCCAGCTCGCGCTCAAGGGCCCCGGGGGCGTCGACCGCGGCGCATCGCTGACGCGGAGCATTGCGGCGTCAGAGCGCTCACCCTTCGAGCCGCCTCCACTCCTGGTGGACACCATCGACGGCGGTATCGCGGTGGTGCGCCTCAACTCCTGCGCCGGCGCCGACATCGTACCCCAATTCGACCGCCGGTTCGCCCGGTGGACCGGCGTCCGGGCACTCATCCTGGACCTCCGCGAGAATGACGGTACGGGAGGGGGCCGCGAGTCGTGCTACCGGGTCCTCGCCCGCCTCATGTCCCATCCCTTCGTCACGTCCCGCTGGCGTACCCCGGACTATCGCCCTGCGTACCGCGGCGCCGACATGCCCGACTCGGCGGGTGCCTGGTTTTCCGGACCTCCCGACACCGTCGTCCCCCGCCCCGACCTGCCTGCCTTCGACGGCCCCGTCGCTCTGCTGTCGTCCGCGCGCACGGCCGGCGCCGGGGCCGATCTGCTCGTGGCGTTCCGGAACGCGCAACGGGGACCAATCGTGGGGGAACCGTCGGCGGGAGGGACGGGGCAGGTGCTGACCCTGCCTCTGTCCCGGGGATGGTTTTTCCGGGTGACCGTGACGCGGGATGCGTTCCCCGATGGCAGTGAATTCGCCGGCACCGGCATCGCGCCGGAGATGGCCGTCACCGAAACCGTCGCCGACTTTCAGGGCGGGAAGGACGCCGTCCTGGATCGCGCGCTGGCTTTCGTGCGCGACCAGATCCGCTAGGCTACTTGCCCAGCTTCGCCCGGAAGAAGTCGATGATGTTCGACCAGGCCGTGTCCGTCACCGCGGGGATGTCGCGGGACCGGATGAAGCCGTGGCCCACACCCGGATAGATCCGGTACTGATACGATTTCCCGAGCTTCTTCATCATCGAATCGGTTCCCGGCACCGACAACGAGATCCGCGCGTCCTTCTCGGCATACACGCCGAGCCCCGGCGCCTTCAGCCGCGCGAGTGACGTGGAGTCCGGCCCGGACCCGTAGCAGACCACGAAGCCCTTCAGCTGTGGATTGTTGGTCGCGTAGCGGAAGCTCTGGGTCCCGCCCCAGCAGAACCCGATTACTCCGATCCGGTCGGCCCGCACGGCCCGCACGCGCGTAAGGAAGTTGTACGTCGCGTCGAGGTCCTGGGTCAGCGTGTCCGGGTTGAGGCCGCGGATCATCTGGACCGCCTGATCCTGGGTCGCCGGCGTGCCGCCGCGCCGGGAGAGGAGGTCGGGAGCGATGGCGACGAAGCCGTCCTTCGCCAGCTGCATGACGCGGTCCTTCACGAAATCGGACATCCCGAAGATCTCGTGAATCACGATGACACCCGGAGCCGCATCACTCCGCTCCGGATAGGCCAGATAGGCCGTGATCGAATCGTTCCCCGACAGGTACTTCACGTACTCGGAGTGAATGTCGACCGGCGCGGGACGCGGCGTCGCGAGGCGCCAGGCGGGCAGCGCGACGGCCAGGAGGGCGATGACGCCCAGACCGACACGCTCCATGCGATCACTTGCCATACGTGACTCTCCAGACGCGTCCACCCGCGTCGTCCGAGATGAGCAGCGAACCATCGGGAAGCACGAGCAATCCTACCACCCGTCCCCAGCGTGTGCCGTCGGGAAGCTGCCAGCCCGTCACGAAGTCTTCGCTCGACACCGGCTTGCCGTCTTTCACGTGAATCCGGATCACCTTGTCGCCGGTCGGCGTCGACCGGTTCCAGGAGCCATGGAAAGTGCCCAACGCGTCGCCCTTGTAATCCGGCGGGAACATGGACCCCTCATAGAACGCGAGGCCCAGCGGAGCCGAATGTGCCTGGAACGTGAGCGCGGGCGGCTCCACCGTGTCACATTTGGCGTCCGGGTATTCGGGATTGTTCTTGCCCGGGAGATAGCACTTGGGCCACCCGTACCACTTCCCGTCCTTGATGATGTTCAGATGCTCGGGAGGCAGGTCGTCACCGAGGTTGTCGCGGTCGTTGTTCGTGCCCCAGAGCTCGCCGGTCTGAGGGTTGAACGCGATGCCGACGGAATTCCGAAGGCCGGAGGCGAACACGCGCCCGTGCTTTCCCTCGAGGTCGTAGACCATCACGGCCGCGCGCCGCGGATCAGTTTCGTCGCAGATGTTACAGGTGGAGCCGATCGACACGTAGATCTGGTTGCCCTTGATCAGCACCGTGCGGGTGACGTGGTTGCCGCCACCCGGCAGATCGACCAGCTGCGTTTTCTTGCCGTTCGGATCGATCCGGAGCAGCGCGTCCTGATCCCCCACGTACAGGGTGTCCCCGCGCCACGCGAGGCCGAACGGTTGGTTGAGACCGGTCGCGTAGTTGACCGCTTTCCCGTTCTCGAACCGGACCACGCGGCCATCGCGCGGAATGGACGCATAGACGTCGTGGTGCGGCCCCACGGTCAGGTACCGGATGCCGCGCAGACTGTCGGCGTAGACGGAAATATTGAAACCCGTCGGAACCGTGAGCGTGTGCCCCGCCACCAGGACGGGGGTCTGCAGCATCAAGAGCGCGATGGCAGCGATCATTTCCTGGCCTCGGCGACAGTGGCGGACGAAGTAAGCAGGAAGGAGCCGTCTGGATCGATTCGCACCGCGGTGGGCACCCACGGCACGTCCAGACGCTCGGATTGCGGAGGCCCGTCGAGGTCGATCGTGCGCCGGACCGTCTTTCCGTCGGGCCCCGTGACCTCCACCGGAACGTTGCGCAGGCGGAAGACTCCCCAGGCGGTAGGCTGGGTCTGTTGCAGGTCGAGTACCGCCTGATGCTTGAACGGCTCGTAGTGCCAGATCACGGTCACCTGGGGATACCCCGGCTGCCAGAGCCACTGCTTGAAGAACCAGTCGAGGTTCTTCTTCACGCGCTTTTCGATGGCGGTCTGAAACTGTCCGGAGAGCACGCTCGAGTCCCGCCAGGTGGCGTAGTAGTCGCGGACGCCACGGAAGAACCCGGAGTCCCCGATTTCACGCCGGAGCATGTGCAGGACCCACGCGCCCTTCTGGTAGCTGTTGGCGTTCAACAGCTTGTTGGGATCGGGCTGGGCGGTGTCGACCAACGGCCGGTCCACCACGTTGGACTTGTAGTAGCTGGTCGCGTACGCGCGCATGCCGGCGGCGAGGATCGAGTCGCCATGCAGCGCGGCGCCGGCCACCAGATCGAAATAGTCCGCGAACCCTTCCGACAGCCACAGATGATGGAAGTCCCGCTCGGTCACGGCGTCGCCGAACCACTGGTGCGCCGTCTCGTGACGGACGACGCCCTCTCGCATCGTCCGGTTGGTATAGGGCCGTTCGTTATAGAAGATGGCCGAGGCATTCTCCATGCCGCCGTACTTGGTCGCGGACTCGATGTTGGACAGCTTCTCGTACGGGAACGGCCCGACGATGCGAGAGAGCACATCGACGACCGATGTGACGTCGTGGAACGGCACTGAATCCGCGAACGCCGAATCCTGTGGCCAGGTCCAGACATCGATGGGGACGGGCGTGGTGAGGGCATCGGCCGGAGGATGGATGCTGCGCACCATCGGACCGGCGGCCACGACCATCGTGTACGTCGGAATGGGGCGGCGTTCCCTCCAGGTCCAGCGCGTGCGTCCACCTTCCGCGGGAGACGTGTCCACCAGCGCGCCGTTCGCGACCACCTTCCACGCCGCGGGCGCCGACACCACGAAGTCGACGGCCGCCTTGTCACTCGGCTCATCGACCGTCGGCAGCCAGTAGCGGGCGCGTTCGGGCCAGTTGTCCGCGAACAATCCCCGATGGCCAAGGCTGTCCGACCCGGCGAGCAGGCCGTCGGTCGGAGTGCCGTGATAGATCACGGTCACTCGTCCTAACGCGGTTCCGGACTTCGGGGCCTGGGCGATGGGGATCCGCAGGAAGTGCCCGTCGTACTTGAAATGGTGCGTCGCGGTGTCGCCGAGGAGCGGATTCAGCACGGAATCCACTTGCATGCCATTCAAGTCGAGGCTCAGCGTGTCTCCGGCGCCGGGGGACTGGCGGAAGACGACGGTGGCGGTGCCCTGGAAGGCCACGCCGGTGTCGGCAAGCTGCAGCTCGAAGTGGTAAAGGAAGACGTCGATGCCGGGGAGTTGCGCGAAGGCCCGGGCCGGCGCGAATGCCCAGATCCCCAGAAGTGCCACAGCGGTGCAGACCCTACCCCGCATACACCCCTCCCAGCGCAGATTCCCCGGCCGGCATGGCATCCCGGCTCTTCGCGGCCACCTCCGCCGCGCTCTCGACCTCCGCGGTCACTTCGTCTTCGATTGTGGTCAACTCGGATTCGGACCAGCCGTGGCCCATCAGATACCCCTCGTACTGTCCGATGGGGTCACGGCGACCCCAGTCCTCGAACAGCTGGGCCGGGAAGGTATCCCGGGCCTCCCGTTCATCATGCGTGGCGTGCCCCCCCAGGCGGAACGTCTCGGCGACCAGGAGTGCGGGCCCGTCGCCGGACCGGCACCGGTCAGCGGCCACCCGGGTGGCGGCATAGGCGTCGAGGACATTGTTTCCGTCGAAGCCCGCCCCCCAGATGCCGTACGATTCCGCCCAGTCCGCGAAGTCGCCGGGGAGATGGTGCTGATCGACGCGCGTGCCCAGCGCCACCTGGTTGTTCTGCACGATGAAAATGGCGGGCACCTTCTGGACGGCCGCGAAGTTGGTGCCCTCGTGTGCCGTTCCGGTCTTGGTGGAGCCGTCCCCGATCCAGGTCAGCGCGACGCGTGGTTCCTTCCGGATCCGGAACGCCAGCGCGAGTCCCGCTACCACCGGGACGACGTCCGCGACATGCGAAATCGGCTGGAGCACGCCGCGCCCGAAATCTCCTACGTGGAGGTCCCGCCCCCCGCTGGGTGAGTCGCCGCTCCCCAGATACGCGCGGAACATGTCGGGGAGCGGAACACCGAACTCGATGCAGGCCGCGGCATTCCGGATCATCGGCGCGACGACGTCCTTCCCGGGCTGCAGGGCATGCACGGGACCGACGGTGGCCGCCTCCTCCCCCGTCCCGAGCCAAGCTTTGGAGATCACGCCGGTCCGGACCCACCGCTTCAACTGGATATCGTGGAGTCGTGCGCGCAGGAGTGCGGCGTAGAGCCGGCGGTGATCGTCCTTGCGGAGGGACTCGATGGCGGCTTTCCGGGCAGGGTCACGCTCCAGGCGCTCCCGGTATTCCCGGGCCAAGGCCTGATCGGGCCGCCAGGAGACGTACTCCGGAGGGTCGAATGCGGGAAAGCGACGCATCGAAGGAAGACTAGCGGAACAGCTTGGAAATCAGCCCGCCACCGCCGCCCCCGGGGGCACTGTTTCCAGCCAGCGCGTCTCCGAACTCCATGGTGGTGGAGTAGCGGCTGTCGGGGTTCGTCTCCATCGCCTTGGCGAGGGCCTTTTCGAGGAACTCCGGGAGATCGGCGCGCAATTGCCGAAGAGGCGTCGGCGTGCCGCGCAGCCGCGCGATCATCATCTCCTGCGCGTTGCGCCCCTGAAACGGAAGCTTCCCGGTGAACAGCTCGAAGGCCACGATGCCGAGGGCGTAGATGTCGGACCGCGCATCCAGCGCTTTGCCCCGGATCTGCTCGGGGCTCATGAATTCCGGTGTGCCGAGGATGATGCCCGTCGCCGTGAGTTTCTGGATGGCCGGATCGGCCCGACGTTCCTTGGCCAGGCCGAAGTCCATCACGACGGCTTTGTCCGCACCGTTCTCCTGGACCACCATGATGTTTTCGGGCTTCAGGTCCCGATGGACGATGTGCAGGTCATGGGCATGCTGAAGCCCGGCACATACCTGTTTCAGGATGGCGACGCCCGGCGCCAGATCCATCGGCCCCTTCTGCACTTCACGGTCGGACAGGAGGTCGCCCTTGAGGAAGGGCATGACCAGATAAATGAGCCCGTCTTCCGACTCGCCGAGGCGGAGAATCTTGCAGACGTTGGGATGGTCGAGGCGCATGGCCAGCCCCGCTTCCCGACGGAGCCGCTCCACCGAGCTCTTGTCGGTGGCCAGCTTGGGGGAGAGGACCTTGATGGCCACTTCTTCGCCGGACGAGAGCTCTTTGGCAAGGTAGACGTACGACATCCCGCCTTCGCCGAGCTTCTTGGAGATCTGGTAGCGGCCGTCGAGGAGCTGATTCGAGAGCGTGGACGCGCGGTCGGGACCGCCCGGCGGAGGTGGCGCGGGGGTCCGGACCGACGTGTTGTTGCCCGGACCGGGCGACGCGGGCTTGGCGGCCGGCGACTTGGTCTGCACCTCCACCAGCATGCTTCCGTCCTTGGGGCAGAAGCGCGCGGCGTCGGAGTACACCGATCCACAGCGGGGACAGCGGCGGTCGCTCATGGGCGGACCAAGTTGCGCCCTTCGTTCTTGGCGCGATAGAGGGCCTGGTCCGCCACCGCGACGAATCCTTCGGCGCTCTGGACCTTGTCATCGGGGAACGCGGCGAGCCCAATCGATACCGTGAGGTTCAGGGGCTGGTCGCCGGTGTCGGCGAAGTCATGCTTCTCGATCCGCTGCCGGAGTCGTTCCGCGAAGATCGTCGCGCCTTGCAGACCGGTCTCGGGCATCACCACGACGAACTCCTCGCCGCCGTAGCGCGCCACGATGTCGACCGACCGGGCCTCGCGTCGCAGGATTTCGCCCACTTGCCGGAGCACCGAGTCTCCCGCCAGGTGGCCGCGGGTGTCGTTGATCTGTTTGAACCGGTCGATGTCGGCCAGGAGGATGCTGATGCCCAGCTTGTAGCGCCGCGCGCGATCGAGCTCCGCCTCGAGCGCTTCGGCCAGCGCGCGGCGGTTCATGGTACCGGTGAGCGCGTCGGTGGCCGCCAGCTTCTCGAGCCGCTGCTTGTCGGACACCGCGGACTCGAAGTCGTACGCCTTTTCGATGGCCGCCACCGCGGTCTCGATCACCGTCTCTGCGAATTGCGCGTCCGCGCGCGACAGCGGCAGGTCGTCTCCCGTGGTCCGCAGGAAGAAGACGCCGATCTGCTGGTCCTTCATCGAGAAGGGCAACGCGACCGCGGAGCGGGTCGGGACTTTGATGCCCTCACGCTCCCACCGGGTGCGCTCCGATTCGTAGAGCGGATCGGTGGCGACGTCGGCGACGAGCACGGGACGCCCGGTGCTCAGCGCCTTCCGGATCTCGGGGTAGCGGGCGAGGTCGATCTGGAGATTCCGCAGCATCGGATTCTCGTACGCCGCCACCACCACTCCGACCTGGTCGCCGGCCTTGGCCAGCACCATCGAGCACTTGGAGATGTTGAGCACCCGGGCCACCCGGCGGGCCAGGATGTGATAGATCTCGTCGGGCTTGAGCGAGTCGGTGACTTCGTGGAGGATGTCGACCATCGCCGCGCGGGACCGTGCTTCCTCGCGCGCCGCCGCCAGCGCCTTCCCCACCCGGAGGTGGGCTTCGACGCGGGCCAGCAGCTCGCGGACCCGGAACGGCTTGGAAATGAAATCGGCGGCCCCGAGGCCCAGCGATTTGACGGTGGCTTCTTCGGGGGGCATCGACGAGACCATCAGGACCGGCAGGTCGCGGTAGCGCTCGTCGCCCTTCAGGCGCTCGAGGAGCTGCAACCCGTCGATCTTGGGCATCATGATGTCGAGCAGGAGCAGGTCCGGGCGCTCCTCTTCCAGCCGCCCCAGGAGCCCCTCACCGCCGGGCGCCGTCGAAACCTGGTACCCGTGCTCCTTCAGGATCCACGTGAGCGTCCGGACGAGCGACGCATCGTCGTCCGCCACGAGTATCCGCGAGGGTTCTGCGTCCGACATCCTGAGTTCAGTCCTCGAGAAGCTTGGGATCCACGTTACCGCCGGAGACCACCAGCACGGTCGTACCGGCCGGACGGACATCGCCCGCACGGAGCGCCGCGGTCGTCGCGGCGCCGGACGGCTCGACGGTCAGCCGACATTCGCGATGTAGAAAATGCACCGCCTCCCGGAGGCTGTCATCCTCCACGAGGGCGACACCCGCGAGACGCTCGCGCTGGGCCATGAGATGCGCGAACGGAGTCGCACCGACGGTAAGCGTGATCAGCCCGTCGGCGAGGCTGGCCGTCGTGTCGAGCTTCACCGGGGCCCCCGCCGCAAGAGACTTCGTCAGCTTGGGTGCCCCCACCGGCTCTACGCCCCACACCCGGGCGGCGCTGCCCGCAGCCGCGAGCCCCGTCACCACCCCGGCGATCAGTCCGCCGCCCCCCACCGGCACCACGACCGTCTGGACGTCCGGAAGATCTTCCACGATCTCGAGGGCGACCGTCGCCTGGCCGGCGATGACGTCGGGATGATCGAAGGGGGGCACCATCGCGAGGTGCTGCTCCGCCACCAGCGCTTCGGCCTTGGCCAGGCGGTCGGTCGAGGTCCGTCCGGCGAACACGACTTCACCGCCCCACTTCTTCACGCCTTCCACTTTCACCGCGGGCGCCGTTTCCGGCATGACGATCACCGACCGGACGCCGAAGCGGTTGGCGGCCCAGGCGACTGCCTGTCCGTGATTCCCTGAGGAGTAGGTAATGACGCCGCGTTCGCGCTCTGCCTCGGGGAGACGGCGGACCGCGGTGAACGCGCCCCGCGCTTTGAACGCGCCTACGGGCTGCAGGCTCTCGAGCTTGAGATAGACCTTGAGCGGCTCGACCCAGATCAGCGGGGTCCGGACCGCCACGCCCTGGAGCCCGCGCGCGGCTTCCCGAACCCCTTCGGCCGTGACCATCACTTCTTCTTCGCCTTCGGCTTCGCTGGGGCCTTCGGCGCGGGCTTTTCCGTGCCCTTGGGCTCGTCTTTGCCCTTCGGTGCGGGAGCCTCGGACTCGTCATCGCCCTCGTCCCCGTTCTCTCCCTCGCCCTCGTCCTCCTTCACCACGCGGGCGACGTCTACCACGAGATCCCCGGCCGTCAGGTTCATCACCTTCACACCCTGCGTGTTGCGGCCCGAGATCCGGATGCCCTCCACCGGGACCCGGATGATGATCCCCTTCTTGGTGATCATCATCAGCTCGTCATCGGGCAGAACCTCCTTCAGCGCGACGATGTCTCCGGTCTTCTCGTTGTGCTTGAGCGTGATGATGCCGCGGCCGCCGCGGTGCTGAACCCGGTACTCGTCGAGCTCCGACCGCTTGCCCATTCCCTTCTCGGTGACGGTGAGGAGGGTCGAGGCCCGGCGTACGATCACCATGTCGATGACGTGGTCCTTCTTGTCCAGCTCGATGCCCTTCACGCCCGTCGCCGCCCGGCCCATGTCCCGGACATCCTGCTCATGGAACCGGATGCTCATGCCCTGCCGCGTCGCGAGCACCACGTCGTTCCGGCCGTCGGTGACCTGGACGTCGATCAGCTCGTCCCCCGACTCGACGTTGATGGCCCGGATGCCGGAGGAACGGGGATTTCCGAACTCCGAGAGCACCGTCTTCTTCACCACGCCCTTCTTGGTGGCGAAGAGCAGGTACTGGTCGGTCGAGAACTCGCGGACCGGGACGAGCGCCGCGGTGCGCTCATCCTGATGGATGGCGATGCACGACGTGACCGGTTTTCCGCGGGCCGCGCGCGCGGCCTGCGGGATTTCGTGCACCTTGAGCCAGTAGCAGTGGCCTGAGGTGGTGAAGAACATCACGTAGTCGTGGGTCGACGCGATGAACAGGTGCTCGACCCAGTCGTCTTCTTTCGTATGCGCGGCCGTGACACCCCTGCCGCCCCGGCGCTGGCGCCGGTAGGCGGACACCGGCAGGCGCTTGATGTAGCCCGAGTGCGAGACCGTGATCACCATGTCTTCCTCGGCGATCAGATCTTCGATGGAGAACTCGCCCTGGTCCGCGACGATCTCGGTCCGGCGCTGATCCCCGAACCCGTGCGCCACCTCGCCCAGCTCCTCCTTCAGGATCTTCATCCGGCGGGGCTTCGAGCCGAGGATCTCCTTGCACTCCTTGATGAACTTGCGGACGTCCTTCAGCTCCTCCTCCAGCTTGTTGATCTCCAGGGCGGTGAGCCGGGCCAGCCGCATGTTCAGGATTTCCGCCGACTGCCGCTCCGACAGCTTGAACCGTTTCCGCAGGGCGGCATCCGCCGTCGGCGTGTCCTTCGACTTGCGGATGATCTTGATGACCTCGTCGATGTGATCGACGGCGATCTTCAACCCTTCGAGGATGTGCTCGCGCTCCTGCGCCTTCTTGAGGTCGAACTCGGTCCGGCGGGTGATGATGACGTGCCGGTGATCGATGAAGTGCTGCAGCAGCTCCTTCAGCGTCATTTCCTTCGGGACGCCGTCCACCAGCGCCAGCATGATCGCGCCGAAGGTGGTCTGCATCGTGGTGTACTTGTAGAGCTGGTTCAGCACCACGGCGGGCACCGCGTCCCGCTTCAGCTCGATCACCACCCGCATGCCTTCCCGGTCCGAGTGATCCTCGACGTTCGAAATGCCTTCGACCTTCTTGTCGAGCACCAGACCGGCGATCTGCGTGATCAGGTTCGCCTTGTTGACCTGATACGGGATCTCCGTGACCACGATCTGCTGGCGGCCCGACTGTTTCTCTTCGATGGCGGCGCGGGCCCGGACCACGATGCGGCCCCGGCCCTTTTCGTAGCAGTCCTTGATCCCCTCGCGGCCGTAGATGATCGCGCCGGTGGGGAAATCGGGACCGCGGACGAACTTCCGGAGGTCCTTCACCGTCGCGTCGGGATGGTCGACCAGGTGCTGGAGCGCCTGGACGATCTCGCCGAGGTTGTGCGGCGGGATGTTCGTCGCCATGCCGACGGCGATGCCGGCGGCGCCATTGACGATCAGATTCGGGATCTTGGACGGGAGGACCGTCGGTTCCTGCAGGCGGTCGTCGAAGTTGGGGATGAAATCGACGGTGCTCTTGTCGATGTCCTCCAGCATCGTCATCGCGATCCGCGTGAGCCGCGCTTCGGTGTACCGGTACGCGGCCGCCGGGTCGCCGTCGACGGAACCGAAGTTCCCCTGCCCATCCACCAGCGGATAGCGCAGCGAGAATTCCTGGACCATGCGGACCAGGGCGTCGTAGACGGAGATGTCGCCGTGCGGGTGGTATTTGCCGAGCACGTCGCCGACGACGGTCGCGCTCTTCTTGTAGGGCCGGCCCGGCACCAGGCCGAGCTCGTGCATCGCGTAGAGAATCCGCCGGTGTACCGGCTTCAGTCCGTCGCGCACGTCGGGCAGGGCGCGCTGGACGATCACGCTCATCGAATAGTCGAGGAAGGATTCCTTCAGCTCGTCTTCGATGAGGCGCGGAAGTATGCGTTCGCGGGCGTTAGGTCCGGTCATGAAAACCAGGGGTCAGATGTCAGTGGTCAGGGACCAGAAAAAGCGTCCTAAGTCCCTAAAATTTAAACACTTAGGACATGAAAGGCAACGAAAAAACGACCCCTAAGACGGGGTGGGGATGGGACTTACGGAGCGGCCCTGGCCGTCACGCTGCCGTTCGTCACGTATCCATTCTCGAAGACGGTGTGGTTGGCGATCGATATGTATGTGCAGCCGAACGAAGACCAGTCGCCAAGACGCTAAGACGCCAAGTCGCTACGAGAGCTCTACGGCGACTTTCCCCAATTGCTCGGCCTTGTCCAGGTAGGTGTACGCCTCACGAACGTGATTCAGCGGAAACACCCGATCCACGATCGGCCGTAACCGGCCCGCGGCCAACTCGGCGACGATCGCGGCATACTCCGCGTCATTCCCCATCGTCGATCCCAGAATCGAATAGCCACCCCAGAAGAGCCGGCGCACGTCGGTGACGAGCATCGGCCCCGTCGTCCCGCCGCACGTCACCACCCGCCCGGCCTTCGCGAGCACGCGGATCGATTTCTCCCACGTCGCTTCCCCGACGTTCTCGACGACGACGTCTACGCCACGCTTTGCCGTCAACGCCCTCACTTCCTTTGGTACGTCCTGTGTGGCGTGATTGAGCGTGACGTCGGCGCCGAGTTCCCGGGCGCGGGCGAGCTTGGCATCGGAGGATGAGGTGGCGATGACCGTCGCCCCCAGGTGCTTCGCGATCCGGAGCGCAGTGAGAGACACGCCGCCCCCGATCCCCCACACGAGCACCCACTCCCCGGCTTTCACGTGCGCCCGCGTGGTCACCATCCGCCACGCCGTCAGCGTCACCAGCGAAAAGGCCGCGGCTTCCGCCCAGGAGAGCGCCGGGGTGAGCGCGGGGATCGCCGCGACGTTGAATTCGGGAAGCACGATGGACTGGCAGATCGTGCCGTTGAGATGCTCGCCGAGGATCCGGTACTTGATGCAGAGGGATTGCTCGCCGGCCCGGCAGAACTCGCAGATGCGGTCCGAGATGCCGGGGTTGATCATCACACGGTCGCCAGCCTTGACCCGGGTGACGCCGGCACCGACCGCCTCGATCACCCCCGCCCCATCGGCGCCCACGATGTGCGGGAACTGGTATGCGACGCCCGGAAGCCCGCCGGCGACGAACAGATCGAGATGGTTGAGCGCCGCGGCGCGAATGGCCACGCGAACCTGACCCGGACCAGGAGATCCTGGATCCGGCACGTCCGCGACCGTCAGGCGGTCGAGGCCTCCGATGTCGGTGAGGACTGCGGCGCGCACCTCTGGGAAGCTGCTTAGGGCTGCGGCAGGAACGTCGGAGAGAGCATCTGCTCGTTGGGCGAGACCGGGACCGGCACCGCGGCAGCGCCACCGGTGGCGCCGATGGGCTGGACATACACCTGCAAGCGGCCCCGCCGGCCCTCGGCATTCACGAGCAACGCCAGCATGTCACCCGACGGAGAAATCCCGAAGCCGAAGATCGCGAGATCGGTGCCTGAGAGGGGCGTGATCGTCCCGGTCGCCAGATCCGCCTTCATTACCTGCGTCACGTCCCGCCCGTTGTCCTTACGCTGCACCAGGAAGGCGAGCGACCCGTCCTTCAGGAAATGCGGCTCCAACTCGTGCTGGGCCCCGCCCTTGATGAACGCCCGCTGGTTGGACCCGTCCCGGTTCATCAACCACACGTGCGGGGTCTTGTTCTCCCGGTTCGAGATGAAGGCGATGGTCTGGCCGTCGGGAGACACCGAGGGCTGCCGGTTGCCACCCGAGTCCGTCAGGACCTTCAGGCCCGTCCCGTCAACGTTCACGGTCCAGATCTGCTCGAGCCCGTCCTTCTTCCCTTCGCGTGTGGATTGGAACACGACGCTCTGTCCATCGGGAGCGAACACGGGACGGCTGTCGGGCTGCTGCCGGTTGGTGAGGCGGAGGCGGTTGGTGCCGTCCGCATCCATCAGGTAGAGCTGAGCAATGCCGTCGCGCGTAGAGACGAAGACGATCCGGGAGCCGTCCGCCGAAAAGGCCGGTTCGACTTCCGCCCCTGAGTCGGTCGTGACGCGGCGCAATTCCGTGAGGCTCGAGCGCTCGAGCGAGAAGAGATGATTCTTGCCGCCGCGGTCGAGGGCAACCACCAGCTCTCCCTGCACGAACACGACCGTCGACGAGCTCTTGCCGCCCGGCGCGGTCGCGGTGATCCGCGCCCGCCCGTATCCCAGCGCGGTCACGTCTCCTTGCGCGGTCACCGTCGCCACTCCTGGCGCGTCCGTCTGCCAGGTCAACCCGGCAGCCGGACCCAGCACGGCGCCACCGTCGTCCGTGAAGTCGGCCTTGATGGTGTACCGGGCGCCCGCGTGCAGGCCCATATGCGAGACCGACAGATGCACCGAGCCCGCGATGACGGAGATGTTCCAGACCGCCTGGAGTCCGACGCCGGGACCACGGACGGTGAGCGTGGTCTTGCCGACCTTGAGCCCCGTCAGCATGCCGGTCGCCGTGTCGAATGAGGCGAGCGTGCTGTCGCCGACGATCCACTTCAGTGGCGCTTCCGGTACGGCCACGCCCCCGGTGGCGAGGGGGTGCGCGACGAACTTGGCCGTGGCGGACAGCGGGACTTCGACTTCCTTCTGGAGCGGAGGCGACACCGCCAGCGTCTCGACCGTCTTGTGGACGTGGATCGCCACCGTCTTGTTCTGGAGCAGCCCTTGCACCTGCAGGAGCGCGTCGCCGGGGCCGACGGCGCGCAGCACGCCGTCCAGCGTCACGGTCGCGACCGCGGGCACACTCGACGCCCACTGCATCTGCAAGGGAGACACGGCGCGATTCCCCTGCGTGGGCACCACGACGTGGAGTGTGTCCGCATCGCCGGGGGACATCATGATCGGACCGTTCTGGTCGATCGCCATGTCGGCCTGCTGCACCACCACGGGCGCGGTCGCCGTCAGTCCACCCGCGGCCGAGGTGACCTGAATCGTACCCTGGCCCGGCGAGAGCGCGACCACGGTGCCGTTGTGATCGATGCTCGCGATGGTCGGCGTCAGCGAATTCCAGGTCACGCGCACCGGCGCGGCCGCCGAGCCGTCATCCTTCAGTGCGCGGAGCGTCACCCGGGTGTTCTCGGAGGGAAGCAGGAAGATCTGCGCCGGGACGATTCTGAGGGCGCTCGCATTCCCGGTGCCCGCCGGTTGCCCGTAGAACGGGTCGACACCGGGCTGCTCTGGCTGCGCGGTGGTCGTCGTCGCGGAAGACGAGCCAGCCGTGGACGCCGGCTGGGTCGCGGGCGGCTGCGTCGCGACGGGCGCGGGCGCGGTCCCGGACACCGTGATGGTCGCGAGGCCCGTCCGGTGCCCCGAAGCAGCCTCGATGATCGCCACACCATTGCCGGTTCCGGTCACGGTACCGTTGGCATCGACCCGCGCCACCTGAGGACTGCGGGAGGTCCAGGTGATCTTGGCCGTCGGAATGACGTTGCCGATGCGGTCGAACGCGGTGGCCAGGAGGCCCGTCCGCTCACCGACCTTGATGCTGACCGCCGCCGGGGCGACCTGAACCTCGGCGACGTTCTGCCCGGTCAGGGGCTGAACGAGGGCTAGACCAGCGAGTGTGGCGGCGGTGCAAAGGCTGCGGAAGTTCATGGCGGGCCAAACGTTAGCCCCCTTCGCGGGGGTTGTCAACCGAACCGACTTGCCAGTCTCAGGGGTCCGGGTAAGCTACAGGCCGCGCCCCGCCCAACACTCTGTGAAGGAGACCGACGATGCTTGAGGAGAACACGATGGAGAGCGGCTGGAGCGGTCCCGGAATGATGGAGCCGCTCTTCCCGCCCCCGACGCCGATGGCTCCAGAGCCGGCGATGCCCGCCGAGCCCACGATGACCGAAGCACCGGCGCCGAAGAAGCGCGCGACGAAGAGCAAGAAGAAAGCGAAGAAGAAGGCGAAGACGGGCAAGAAGAAGGCGAAGAAGACCAAGGCGAAGAAGAAGACGAAGAAGGGCCCAAAGGGCAAGAAGAAGACCAAGAGCAGGCGCCGTTAGCTAGTGCGCCGCCTGGCGTATGTCCTGCTGGTCGCCGCCGCCTGCACGCCCTCCCCGGCGTCCGGCGGCGACCCGCAGGCGGAGATCGCGGCGATGCTCACCCGGTCGGCGGCGAGCTGGAACCACGGCGATCTCGCCGGGTTCATGGGTGACTACGCACACGACTCGCTCACGTCCTATCTCGCCGGCAGCCGATTCACGCACGGGTGGCAGCCCCTCTACGATCACTACCAGGCAGCCTACTTCGCGCCCGGCAAGCATCGAGACTCCCTCACCTTCGACGACGTGCACGTGCGCGTGCTGTCCCCCGGCGTCGCGTTCGCGACCGCGCACTTCTATCTCCATCGCGGCGACTCGTTGACCGCGAGTGGACCCTTCACGCTGATCCTCACCCACGACGGGACCCGCTGGCACATCGTGCACGATCACACCTCATCGGACCCCAAACCGTGAACCGTCCGGCACTCGGCCTCCTCGCGGCAACGGCCCTGACGCTTGCGGCCGCTTGCACGTCCCCCGGCAAGGGCGTGATCGCGCTCGAGGGCGCCACGCTCATCGACGGCACCGGTGGCCCGCCCGTCAAGGACGCGCTGATCCTGATCCGCGGCGGCCGGATCGAAGCGGTGAGTCAGGTCAACGAAGTCCATGTCCCCCGCGGCGCGGTGGTCATCAGCCTGGTCGGCAAGACCATCATCCCGGGCCTGATCGATGCGCACGCCCGCGCCGAGCGGTGGGCCATGCCGCGGTTCGTGGCGTGGGGAGTGACGAGCCTCCGGGACGCCGGGGACGCTCCAGAGGACACGCTGATCGCCCTCCGGAATGACGTCGCCCTCGGCACCATCCTCGGCCCGCGCATGTTCACGCCGGGCTCCGGGATCGACGCCGCCCCGGCCGGAAATCCGGCGTGGGTCGCCGCGGCCGGTCCGGAAGAGGCGCGCAAGGCCGTGGACGCGCGCGTGAACGCCGGGGTCGACTACGTGATGGCCGAGCCCGGCATCGCACCCACCCTGCTCCGGCCGATCCTCGATGAAGCCGGTGCATTGAAAACCCCCGTCGCGCTGTCCGCCGGCCGGATCGACGCGGCCGCGGCGGTCCGCATGGGCGTCGCCGCCCTCGATGGGCTCACCGGTGTGGTGGCGGCGATGGCGCACAATCCCGCGCCGATTTTCAAGGCGTACGGCGACCGGTGGGCCGGATGGGCCGCGGAGGAGAAGGGGTGGTCGACCTTCGACTCGAACTCCGTCGCGAGCATGGCGCGGACCCTCGCCGGGTCCCACGTCTCCCTGGTGCCCACCCTCGTCGCCCATGACGCCATGGCCCGGCTCAACGACTCGTCGTTGCTGTCGGGGTCCGGTTGGGCCGACGTACCCGCGAGCCGCGCGAGTGTGCGCGATCTCGCCTCGTTTCTGAAGCAGACCGGCTGGTCCGCGCGCGACGTCAGCGCGTTCACGAGCGCCCGCACCCGGCAGAACCAGTTCGTCCGCGACTTCCGTCTCGCGGGAGGTCTCGTGGCGGCAGGGAGCGACGCGCCGTCCCCCGGACTCGCCCCCGGCGGGTCTCTCCACCGTGAGATGGCCATGCTCGTGGCGGCCGGTCTGACCCCGCTCGAGGCCATCACCGCGGCCACGCGCTACGGGGCCGAGCTGCTGCAGGCCGATTCGCTGGGCGTGGTGTCGGCGAACCATCTCGCGGATCTCATCGTCCTGAATTCCGATCCATCACAGCACATCGAATCCACGCAGGACATCGCGTGGGTCATGCTGCGCGGCAACATTTATCACCCGGATTCACTGAGGATGCAGTGGGCACACGAGCACTGAGGTGGATCGCCACGGCCGCGCTCGTCGCCGTGGCGTGTGACCGTCCGGCCGCGGGCGTGCACGCGGGAGGGACCGGCGACGTTCTGCTGCGGGGTGGCTGGATCGTTGACGGCGCGGGGAATCCCCGGTACCAGGGCGATCTGCTGATCCAGGGTGACCGGATCGAGGCGGTCGGGAGGCTCGAAGGCGCGGCCGCGAAGGACACGCTCGATGTCTCGGGCAAGATCGTCGCGCCCGGGTTCATCGACATGCTCGGCCAGTCGGAACAGAACGTCCTGATCGACAACCGGGTCTTGTCGAAAATCACCCAGGGTGTCACGACGGAGGTGACGGGCGAGGGCGGCTCGATCTTCCCGCTGACCGACTCTCTGGTGGCGCAGGACTCCGATCTGATGAAGAAGTACCACTTCTCCGAAGACTGGCGGGACCTGGACGGGTACTTCCGTCACCTCGAGAAGTCCGGCTCCACCATCAACATCGCGACGTTCGTCGGCGCCACGCAGCTCCGGACCGTCGTGATCGGCACCGGCGACCGGCAGGCGACCGCGCCCGAGCTCGCGCATATGGCCGCGCTGGTCGATACCGCGATGCAGCAGGGCGCCCTCGGCGTATCGACGGCCCTCGAATACGCGCCCGCCTTCTACGCGTCGACCGCCGAGCTGATCGCGCTGGCCCGCGAAGCGCACAAGTATGGCGGCATCTATGCCACCCACATGAGGAATGAAGGCGGCCAGGAAGATTCCGCGCTCAACGAGACGTTCCGGATCGGGAAGGAAACCGGCATTCCGCTCGAGATCTGGCACCTCAAGGTCTCGGGCCGGCTCAGCTGGGGACGGATGCCGAAGGTGATCGCCAAGATCGACTCCGCGCGGAGAGCGGGGCTCGATGTCACGGCAAACCTCTACCCCTACATCGCCGCCGCGACCTCCCTCGATGCGTCGATCCCGGCGTGGGCCCACTCGGGGGGTACCGATTCGATGCTGCTGCGGCTGAAGGATCCGGCGACCCGCGCCCGGATTCGCGCCGAGCTGCTCGCGCCGCCGAATATCGCCGATCGCTTCATGCGCGCTGCCGGCGGCCCCGCCGGTGTGATCGTCCTGCCGTTCGCCGATTCGCTTTCACGGTTCAACGGGAAGCGACTCTCCGAGATCGCGGCGATGGAGCACAAGGACCCCATCGAGACGCTCTTCGACCTCGTGACCCTGGAACGCGCGCGGACCGGCGCGATCTACTTCGTCATGAACGAGAGCGACGTGGACACGGCGCTCGCCGCCTGGTGGACCAGCTTCGACACGGACTTTGGCGGCGTGGCGCCGGACGGACCCTTTGGACATGACGGCGTGCATCCCCGCACCTACGGGACCTTCGCGAAGATCCTCGGCCACTACGTGCGCGAGCAGCATCTCCTCACGCTCGAGAGCGCCGTGCGCAAGATGACGTCCCTCCCCGCGCAGCGGGTGGGCCTCGTCGAGCGGGGACTCCTGCGCCCCGGCATGTTCGCCGACGTCACCGTGTTCGATCCGGACTCGATCGCGGACCGCGCGACCTTCGAGGCACCGCACCAGCCGTCGGTCGGCATCACGTACGTCTTCGTAAATGGGCAGATGGTGCTGAATCACGGTCAAGTGACCGCGGCTCGCCCGGGACGCGGGCTCCGCGGACCCGGGTACCGGCCCCACCGCGGGACATGACCTTCGGGCGGTTCCTCCTCGCCTGGCTGCCCGTCGCGGTATGGTTCACGTGCGTAACAGGAATCGCCCGTCGCCTGACCAACGCACCGGAGAACGCCCCGTCCCTTGGCGCGTCCCTGTTCGAGGCGGCGGGGCGGGCTCTCGCTGAGGGTCTGGTCCTCACCCTCCTCTCCTCTCTCTGGTTCGACACGCTCGGGACAGGCACCTGGTGGCTGCCGGTGGCGCTCGTTGGCGCGCTCGTGGCCATCGCAGGTGTCACGCCGATGGTTCCTTCCGCTACGCGGTCCCGGGGCACCCTGGTGCTGCTATTCCTGACCGACGTCCTGCGCTACGTCGGCGGCGGGGCACTTCTCGTGTGGAGATTGGGATAGAGAGGTCCGGGATTCGTCGCCCGGAACACTCGGCGCGAGGGCGGGAGTATCTTTCGCGAACTATGACTGCCACAGCACCCGTCCGCCTCACCAGCTATTCCCACGGCGCGGGGTGTGCCTGCAAGCTCGGACCCAACGACCTGGCGCAGGTCCTCAGGCACATCCCCGTCGCGACCGACGCTCGCGTGCTCGTCGATGCCTCGAACCGCGACGACGCCGCCGTCTTCAAGCTCACCGACGACCGGGCGATCGTCGCCACCGTGGACTTCTTCACGCCGGTGGTCGACGATCCGTATGACTTCGGCCGCATCGCCGCCGCCAACGCACTCTCCGACGTGTACGCCATGGGAGGTACGCCCCTCCTGGTGCTCAACCTCGTCGGCTGGCCGCGCGAGAAGCTTCCGTTCGAGCTCCTCGGCGACATTCTTCGCGGCGGCTCCGAGATCGCGCACGAAGCCGGCGCGTTCGTCCTCGGCGGCCACTCGGTCGATGATCCCGAACCCAAGTACGGCATGGTCGCGATCGGCGAGGTTCACCCCGACCGGATCGTGACGAACGCCGGCGCCAGGCCTGGCGACGTCCTCATCCTCACCAAGCCGATCGGCACGGGCGTGCTCACCACGGCCTTGAAGCGCGACCTGCTCCCCGCACCCGAGCTCGCGCCCGCCGTGCGGTCCATGACGACGTTGAACGCCGGAGCCGGCCGGGCACTCCGCGCCGCGCCGATCCATGCCGCCACTGACGTGACCGGCTTCGGACTGCTGGGACACTTGAACAGCGTTCTGCGCGCGAGCGGTGCCGCGGCCGATCTCGATGCCGGTACCGTGCCGCTCCTCCCGCGCGTTCGCGAGATGGCCCTGAAGGGCGCGATTCCCTCGGGGACCAAGAGAAACCTCGCGAGCGTGGCCCAGGCAGTGACCTTCGACGACTCGATGGCCGAAGTGGACCGCATCATTCTCGCGGACGCCCAGACCTCCGGCGGGTTGCTCATCGCGGCCCCCGAGGGCAGCCGGGACCAGATCCTGGCCGCGCTCAAGCGCGAGGGCACGCTCGCCGCGGCGGTGATCGGCCGTGTGCGGGCGGGCGAACCGGGCTCCATTTCGGTGCGGTGACGGCCATCCCGGAGTACAAGGGTCTGACGCCCGACTCGCTCGATGCCCTGGAGCGGGCGGTTCGGGAACACCGGCGAGTAGCGCTCCGGCGGCGGGGTACCGAATATGTGGTGGTGGCCCAGGAACTCGAGACCGGTACTCGCGACGAAGCGCTCAGGGGCCGTTTGCCCATGACGGGGGAAGTCCTCTCGTTCCGGCTCCGCGAGCTCGAATCCTTCGCGGTTCTTCCCTGATGTTCACCCGACTGCTGGTCGGGCTCGACGGCAGTCCTCGCGCCGATCAGGCGCTCGCGCAGGCAGTTCAACTCGGCCATCGATTCGGGTCGACGCTCGTCGTGGCGACCGTGGGAGCCGATATCGACCCGGGGCTCCTGCCCCGCGCCGCGGAGCGCGTCAGTGCCACCGGGCTGAAGGTCGAGACGGAAGCCCGCACGGGCGACGCGGACGTCGAGCTGGCTGATCTCGCCAAGGGCGTCGATGCCGTCCTGGTCGGGCGTCGGGGGAGTGGTACCGGCGAAGGGGCTCTGGGCCCCACCGTAGCGTCGTTGGTCCGGATCGCCGAGCGGTGTGTTGTGGTGTGCGGAAGCGCGCCCTCGCCGATGAATGCCTGTGCCGTCGCGTACGACGGCGGTGACACCAGCCGGCGGGCGCTCGATCTGGCCGCGCGTTTCGTTTCCGTTGACGACGGGACCGTCCATCTGATTCATGCCGCCAAGACCAAGCGGGAGGGCCTCGCGGTGGTCGGCGCCGCCGAGGCCCTCCTTTCACTACAGGGAGTCCGGTTCGTGACGCACGTCGAAATCGGGAAGCCCGGCGAAGTCGTCGCGGCGGTCATGCAGCGTACGGGGGCCGACTGCCTGTTCGCGGGCGCGCATGTGACGCGCAGTACCGACCGGCCCAGCCAGGTCGTTTCTCACGCGGAGGAGATTCTGCGGCACACTGACCTTCCGGTCATCGTCCAGCCCTGATGCCTGATCTCGATCTGCCGTTCCTCGTCGCTCACGCCGACGAAAGCTGTCTGGGAAACGGAACCACGCCGCCGAACCCCGGCGGAAATGCCGCGCTCATCGAAGCCCGGGCCGGCGACAGCGTCGCGCGCTGGGACCTCTACGAATGCGCGCCCGAGACGACCAATAACCGGATGGCGCTGGCGGGCGCGATCGCCACGCTCGAGTGGCTCCACCGGCAATGGCAACGGGCGCACATCCGGTATGTGTCCGACTCCGAGTATCTGGTCAAAGGCATGAACGAGTGGGTCTCGGGATGGCAGGCTCGCGGGTGGAAGCGGAAGACCGGGGCGATCGAAAACCTTCCGCTCTGGCAGAAGCTGGTCCAGGCCGCCGCGGGCCATGCCGTCGAATGGCATTGGGTCCGCGGGCATCATGGCCATGCGAAGAACGAGTACGCCGATTACCTCGCCACCCGGGCCGCACAGAAGCAGGAGCGCTCCAACGGCCTGGTGCCCTCCGGATTCGACACCTGGCTGGCGCAGGAGCGCGCCCGTGGCCGCTACACCGACTACGACCCCGACCGGGACCTCCATGTTCACACCTAAGGACGGCGTCGAAGCGAACACCCACTATCTGAACGCGCTCACGAATGGCGCCACCGCCACGACCGATCGCATTCCGTTGTACGAGGTCTACATGCGGATGGCGGAGGAGCTGGCGAAGCGCTCGACCTGCGCCCGGCTTCAGGTCGGGACCGTCGTCACCGACCAGGCGCTCGAAAACGTTCTGGCCATCGGGTACAACGGCAACGCCCGCGGCCTGCCGAACCGTTGCGATTCGGCGGTGCCGGGGAGCTGCGGGTGCATTCACTCCGAGATGAATGCGCTGGTCAAGGCGCCGGGGAGTGTCCGGGACAAAGTCGTGTTCGTCAGCGCCTCGCCCTGCGTGATGTGCGCGAAGCTCATCATCAACTCGGGCGTGACGCACGTGTTTTACCGGAAGGCGTACCGGGATCCATCGGGCATCGAAGTCCTGCAACAAGGCGGGGTGGTGCCGGTGGCGTATGACCGCTGGGTGAAAGACTGGCGATAACCAGGGAGCGTTCGATGAAGCGTTTGGCGTTCAGTGTGTTGATGGCGGCTGCCCCTCTTGGCGCCCAATCGTTGATGTACCGGTCCCCCAACATGTCCGGGACGTGGGTGCCTGATCCTGCCGTGATTCAATTCAATTTCCTGCACCGATTCCACGTGGCGAATGCGGCCGGATTCAACACGATCACCAACTTCCCGACCTTCACCCTCGCGCTCGGTCTGCCCGCAAACCTGGGGCTGGGGATGCGATACGCGACGAAGTCCGACGTGCCGGCCAAGATATCGAACGAGGTCGAGTTCTACGGACGGTGGCGGCATCCGCTGGGCAGCTCGGGGTTCACGTTGGCGGTGACGCCCGCCTTCAACGCCGCGGCGAAGAGTTTCGACGGTGAGGTCGGCGTCGACTGGAGCCGGGGACCCTTCACCCTGCTCGGCGCGGTCCGCGGCATGACGAAGCCCTTCGGCGTGGATACCGCACGAATCGCGGTCGCGGGTGGCGCGGTGCTGCACCTCAACTCGTACGTCGGATTGAGCGCCGACGTTGCGTCGTTTACGTCCGCCCCGCGCGGCGTCGCAGCCTGGAGTGCCGGGCTGGTCTTCGTAATCCCGGGGTCGCCTCACACGTTCTCGGTGCAAGTGTCGAACGTGGACGTGAACACCATTGAGGGAAGCTCCCGCCGGGGCCCGGGCGCCACCGGGAAGCCGCTCTACGGGTTCGAGTTCACGATTCCCCTGCACCTCGCGCGCTTCCGCCCCTGGTTCCACAAGGAGCCCGAGTACATCCGGCCCCCCAACATGAAGATGATCCCATCGGTCGAGGGGCCGGCGGCCGCCGAAGTGAAAATGAACGGCATTCACTACCGGGCGGACACCGTCACCGTGAACGCCGGCGAATCGGTCCGCTGGACCAATACGGATCCACTCATTCACACGGTAACGTTCGACGACGGCTCGGGCACTTCCGCGGACATCGCGCAGAATGGCTCATTTGAGTTCAAGTTCGACCAGCCGGGGACGTACCCGTATCACTGCACCCAGCATCCGTTCATGAAGGGTGTCGTCATTGTGAAATGACGGGAAACGGGAAGCGGGAAACGGGAAACGTGTGGACGAGCTAGACCTGCTGTTCGGGCGCCTGGTCGAGGTCCTTTCGCGGGATGTGCGACTCGCCACACCCTTCCCTGCGGCGGACGTCTACGAACGTCTCGTCCCCTATCGTTCCAACCGGGGCAAGCTGCGGGTGGCCACGCACCAGGATTACGAGATGACGGTGCTGCGGCTGCTCGCGGGTGAGCGGGGCTACGTGCGCCTCGAGCCCGACGAGATCCGCGAGGGATTTCAGCGGGAGATCACGACCGTCAACCCGGACCCCGCCATCTTCCGCAACTTTCCGGACTCTCAGGTGATGATCAACCGCCTCGCGGCCGAGCGATTCCTGCGGGGTGAGTCGATCTATGCGCCGCCCCCGGCCCCGGGCGCCGAACCCGTCGACCTCCCCGAGGAAGAGCCCATCGACTACCCGTCCGAGAATCCGATCGTCCCCGTAGTGTCGGGGGCGGCGTTCGAAATCGAGGGCGACAGCCGTCCGGGTCCGCAGTGCGCGTACTGTGGCGGTGTGCTCCCCGGCGACCGCAAAGTGAACTTCTGCCCCCACTGCGGACAGCCACCTTCAGGAGAGCTGCGGTGTCCGGCCTGCGGCACCGAGGTAGACGTGGGATGGGCCTACTGCATCGCCTGCGGGCGTTCGACGGGGTTCGAATGATCAAGCATCAGGTCGCCGTCATCGCCGGTGATGGTATCGGACCCGAGGTCATCCACTCGGCGATTCCGATTCTCGACCTGGCCGCCGCGCGCCACGGATTCTCGGTCGCATGGGAGCACCTGCCCTACTCGGCCGATCACTACCTCGCCACCGGCGAGACGCTCCCCGACCACGCCTTCAAGCATCTCCAGAACGACGTCGCGGCGATCTTCCTCGGCGCCATGGGTGATCCGCGGGTGCCGGGGAACGAGCACGCGCGCGACATCCTGCTCGGCCTGAGGTTTCGCCTCGATCTCTTCATCAATTTCCGGCCCGTCGACCTCCTCCATCCTGACCTCACACCCCTCAAGAACGGGAAGCCGATCAACTTCGTGATCTTCCGGGAGAACACGGAGGGGGTCTATCTCGCCCGCGGGTACGACGAGGGCGATGAGCATGTCGCGGAAGAGGTCAACACCGGGAAAGGCGTCGAACGGATCATTCGCGCGGCGTTCCTGTGGGCGAAGTCCAACGGCAAGACGCGCGTCACCATGTCCGACAAATCGAATGCCGTCCCCGCGCACCGGATCTGGCAGACCACCTTCAAGCAGATCGCGACGGAATTCCCGGGCATCATCACCGAACACCGGTTCGTCGACGCCCTGGCGATGGAGATGGTGCGGGAACCGGAGCGGTTTCAAGTGATCGTCACCAACAACCTCTACGGCGACATCCTCTCCGATCTGGGTGCGGGTCTCATTGGAGGCCTGGGGATCTCGGCCTCCGCCAACCTGCATCCGGGCCGGGCCGGGCTGTTCGAGCCGGTGCACGGCTCGGCACCGCCGCTCAAGGGGAAGAACGTCGCGAACCCGGTGGCGTCGGTGCTGACCGGAGCCCTGATGTTCGAGCAACTTGGACATCCCGACGCGGCGCGCGAGCTCGAGGGCGCGGTGAAGACGGCATTGGCGGCCGGGGCCCGGACCCCCGACCTTGGCGGTACGGGTACCACGACGCAGGTAGCGAAGGTGATCGCGGAAAGTCTGGGGGTGTCACGATGAGCGGAGTGCGAGTGCTGGTCGGTACGCGGAAGGGTGCCTTCGTCCTGACCGCCGACGGCAAACGGGACAGCTGGAAGGTCGATGGCCCGTTCTTCGCGGGCTGGGAGATGTACCACGTCAAAGGTTCGTCCGTCGATCCGAACCGGATCTACGCGTCCCAATCGTCCGGGTGGTTCGGCCAGCAGGTCCAGCGGTCGAATGACGGCGGCAAGACGTGGGAGCCGATGGGAAAGGAGTTCCGTTACGACGGCACCCCCGGCACCCACCAGTGGTACGACGGCACGCCGCACCCCTGGGAGTTCAAGCGGGTCTGGCACTTCGAGCCCGGCCTCGACAACCCCGACCACGTGTACGCCGGCATCGAAGACGCGGCGATCTTCGAATCGAAGGATGGCGGCGCGTCGTGGACGGAGCTCCCCGGGCTCCGCGATCACCGCACCGGTCCGCAATGGTCCCCGGGCGCCGGCGGGATGTGCCTGCACACCATCGTGATCGACCCGAAGAACCACAAACGTCTGTACGTCGCGATCTCCGCGGCGGGCGCGTTCCGCTCCGACGACGGGGGCAAGTCCTGGAAGACTATCACCAAGGGTCTCAATTCCAGATACATCCCGGATCCCACCGCCGAGGTGGGACACTGCGTGCACCGGATCGCGTTGCACCAGTCGCGCCCGGACGTGCTGTTCATGCAGAAGCATTGGGATGTGATGCGGAGCGACAACGCGGGCGACCAGTGGCACGAAATCTCCGGGAACCTGCCCACCGATTTCGGGTTCGTCATCGATGTGCATGCCCACGAGCCGGAGACCGTCTTCGTCGTGCCGATCACGAGCGACCAGGAGCACTTCCCCCCGGAAGGGAAGTTGCGCGTGTTCCGCAGCAAGTCCGGCGGCAACGAGTGGGAGCCCCTCACCAAGGGCCTTCCGCAGAAGGATTGCTACGTGAACGTCCTGCGCGACGCGATGGCGATCGACTCACTCGACGAGTGCGGCGTCTACTTCGGCACCACCGGCGGTCAGGTCTACTGCTCGGCCAACGCCGGCGACACCTGGGCCCCGATCGTCCGCGACCTGCCCGCGGTCCTGTCCGTGGAGGTTCAGACCCTCACATGATCCGGGTCGAGCTGCCGGTGGGGCTGCGCGTCCTCGCGAACCTCGATCGCGAAGTCACCCTTGATGTGCCACCGCCGGTCACGCCCCGCGCCATTCTCGACGCACTGGAAGGCCGTTACCCCGTGCTCAAGGGCGCCATCCGTGATTTCATCACCGAGCGCCGGCGGCCCCTCGTCCGCTTTTACGCCTGTAAACAAGACCTTTCGCACGAGCCGCTGGACACTCTGCTCCCCGATGCGGTAGCCCGCGGAGAAGAGCCTTTTCTGGTCATCGGCGCGATCGCCGGGGGGTAGTTATCTTCCGCGCTCACACCGCTTGACGGAGTTCCAGGCTCAAATGAAAACCCAAGGCGCAACGAAGGACGTCGTTTTCCTCTCCGGCGTGCGCACCGGATACGGCACCTTCGGCGGCTCCCTCAAAGATCAGTCCGCCATCGACCTCGGCGTCGTCGCCTCGAAGGGCGCCATCGCCCGGAGCGGACTCGCCGTTACCGACATCGGGCACGTCGTCTTCGGCAATGCCCTCCAGACATCCGCCGACGCCATCTACTGCGCCCGCCATGTCGGCCTGAAATCGGGGCTCCCCATCGAAACGCCGGCCGTGACGGTCAACCGCCTCTGTGGCTCCGGCTTCGAGGCCATCACCCAGGGGGCTCAGCTCATTCTCCTGGGCGAGACCGACGCCGTGCTTTGCGGTGGCGCGGAGTCCATGAGCCTCGCCCCCCACGTGGTGCGCGGGGCCCGCTGGGGCATCCGCCTGGGACCTGCCGCTCCCTTCGAGGACCTTCTCTGGGAAGCCCTGAAGGATCCGAATTGCGGGTTTTCCATGGCGGAAACCGCCGAGAACCTTGCCGAGAAGTACAAACTCGAGCGTAAGGAAGTGGACGAGGTCGCCCTCGGCTCCCAGCAGCGCGCCAAGCAGGCCTGGGACTCAGGCGTCTTCAAGGATGAAGTGGTGCCGGTCTCCATTAAGAAGAAGGGCCAGATGGTGGACTACGCGGCCGACGAGCACATGCGGCCCGAGACCACCCTCGAAGTCCTGATGGGCCTGAAGCCGTACTTCAAGAAGGATGGGGTGGTGACCGCCGGGAACGCCTCGGGAATCTGCGATGGCGCAGCGGCAACCATCATCGCCAGCGAGGAACTCGCCAAGAACAGGAACCTGAAGCCTCTCGGCCGGCTGGTGGCGTGGGCGGTGGCCGGCGTCGAGCCCAAGTACATGGGGATCGGACCCGCGCCCGCCGCGCGGAAAGCGCTGGCGAAGGCTGGACTGAAGCTCGATCAGATGGACCTGGTCGAGGTCAACGAAGCCTTCGCCCCGCAGTACCTGGCGGTGGAGAAAGAGCTCGGGCTCGACCGGGCCAAGACCAACGTCCATGGCGGCGCCATCGCCATCGGACACCCGCTGGCCTCCACCGGGACCCGGATCACGGTACACCTGCTCCACGCCCTCCGGCGCGCGGGCAAGAAGTACGGCCTCGGCTCCGCCTGCATCGGCGGTGGTCAGGGCGCCGCGGTGATCGTCGAGGCCTTCTAGGCCCCAAGGAGGACACGATGGAAGTGCTGATCCCGATCCTGGCGGTCGCCGCCTTCTACCTCTTCTCGGGCCTCCGCGTCCTCAGGGAGTACGAGCGCGGCGTCGTGTTCGTGCTCGGCCGTTCCTGGGGTGCGAAGGGACCGGGACTGATCTTCCTGCCCCCGGCGCTCACCCGGATGCAGAAGGTCTCGCTCCGGGTAGTCGCGATGGACGTTCCGCCGCAGGACGTCATCACCCGTGACAACATTTCCATCAAGGTCAACGCCGTTCTCTACATGCGGGTGAAGGACCCGGTGAAAGCGGTCATCGGCGTCGAGAACTATCTGTACGCCACGAGTCAGCTCGCGCAAACGGCTCTCCGTTCCGTGCTGGGCGAGACCGAGATGGACGAGCTGCTCATGAGCCGCGAGAAGATCAACGCGGTCTTGAAGAACATCATCGATCAGCGCACCGAAGACTGGGGCATCGAGGTGTCCACCGTCGAAGTGAAAGACGTGGACCTGCCCCCGGAGATGAAACGCGCGATGGCCCGGCAGGCGGAGGCCGAGCGGGAACGGCGGGCGAAGGTGATCAACGCGGAGGGCGAGCTGCAAGCCTCCGAAAAGCTGGCGCAGGCCGCCCGCATCATCGGCTCCGAGCCGGCCGCCATCCAGCTCCGCTATCTCCAGACCGTCACGGAGATCGCGTCCGAGAAGAACTCGACCACGATTTTTCCCCTGCCCATCGACCTCTTCAAGGGAATCGTCGATGCGGTCGGTGCCCGGGCCGCGCTCCCTTCCCGCACCGGCGGAGAGACGGTTCCGGCGCCCCGGAGTGAAGAGAAGGCCCGCTCCTAGCGATGGCCGGTGAACTGATCACCCGGGAGGCCCTGGACCGCATCATCCAACGGGCCGCGGAGCTGCAGACCGGGGAGCGGGACATCGGGGACGGCCTGACCGAGGCGGAAGTCGTCAAGCTGGGCAACGAAGTCGGGATCCCGGCCCGCTATCTCCAACAGGCGCTACTCGAAGAGCGTACCCGGACGGCGGTCACGGAGTCCACGGGTGCTCTTTCCTGGCTCTTCGGCCCCGGCCGGCTCTGGGCCGAGCGCGTGGTGCCGGGAAGCCGGGCCGATGTCGAGCAGTCCCTCTCGCGCTGGATGGAAGACGAGGAGCTGCTCCAGATCAAGCGGCGGTTCGCGGACCGGATGAGCTGGGAGCCACGCGCCGGGGCGTTCGCCTCGATTCAGCGGGCCTTCGGCGGCGGCGGCCGGGTCTACGCGCTCGCGCGGTCCGAAGAGGTTCACGCCCAGGTCACCCAGCTCGAGCCGGGGTTCTGTCATGTCCGCCTCGGCGCCGCGGTCGTCAATCTGCGCCGGCGCAGGATGGCCGGCGGGTCCGCGATCGGCGGGACGGGCGTGCTCATGACGGGCGCCATGATGGTCGTCGGCGCATTCGGTGTCGCCGCCCTGGCACCCCTGGCGGTCCTGGTGCCCGTCGGCATCGCCTTCGCGCGGGCGCATGAGCGGGAGAATGGCAGGGTGCAGGTCGCACTCGAACAGGTGCTCGACCGGCTGGAGCGCAGCGAGATCCACGCCGACCGGCGGCTCGCGAATCCGGCGAGTCCAGTCGAGCGCATCGCGGATGAAATCCGGAAGACCTTCCAAGGCTGGGGGACATGAGCGACATCAAGACGGTCGGAGTGCTGGGCTGCGGGCTGATGGGGTCCGGCATCGCGCAGGTGGCGGCGACCGCGGGCTACAAGACAATCGTCCGGGACATGGCACCGCCGATCCTGGACAAGGCCAAGGCGGGGATCGAGAAGTCGCTCGCCAAGTTCGTCGAGAAGGGGAAGCTCCCGGCCGGTGACCGTGATGCGGCACTCGGCCGCCTCTCCTTCACCACCAATGTCCCGGACCTCAAGTCCTGCGACATCGTGGTCGAGGCCGTAACCGAGGATCTGGGCCTCAAGAACGACCTGTGGAAGCAGCTGGACGGCCTCTGCGCCCCCCCGACCATCTTTGCATCGAACACGTCGAGCCTCACCATCGCGGCGATGGCGGCGGCCACTACCCGCGCGGACCGGTTCGTCGGCCTCCATTTCTTCAATCCGGTACCCCTGATGCAGCTCGTCGAGGTGGTGAAGACGGTCACCACATCCGACGAGTCCTTCGCGCGCGCGTTCGCGTTCGCGAAGTCGCTCGGCAAGGAAGCGGTCGCGGCAAAGGACAACTCGGGGTTCATCGTGAACCTGCTCCTGGTCCCATACCTTCTGGACGCGATCCGGGCACTCGAGCATGGCGTCGCGGGAACGGCCGACATAGATAAGGCGATGCAGCTGGGGTGCGGGTATCCCATGGGGCCCCTCACCCTGCTCGATTTCGTGGGCCTCGACACCACCTACAAGATCGCCGAGATCATGTTCGCCGAATACCGGGAGCAGAGGTACGCGCCGCCCCCGCTCCTCAAGCGGATGGTGCTGGCCGGGATGTACGGGAAGAAGAGCGGCAAGGGCTTCTACGATCATTCCACCACGCCGCCCACCGTGGCGCGGCTCGGACTCTAATTAGACGGGGGACACGTGATCTTCGGCTACGACTGGCCACGCTTCCACGCCGCGGTCAATGACCTGCCCGCCGCGCTCCTGACCTTCGCGGTGCTGTTCGAGCTGGGTGGCTGGCTGATGAAGCGGGAATCCCTCCGCTGGGCCTCGGTCTGGACTCTGTGGGCGGGCGTGCTGGGCGGGTGGATCGCGGTGCTCGCCGGCGAGCAGGCCGAGGATGTGATCGATCACGGCGAAGCGATCCACGAGCTGATGGAAGTCCACGAGAAGCTCGCCCTGATCACGATGTCCATCTTCACCCTGGTGCTGGTCTGGCAGCTGTGGCGCCGGTTCAACCCGCCGCCGACGGAAACCGCCATCCTGCGGGTGCTCGCGATCGTCGGCGCCTGCTTCCTGGTGGCGACCGCACAGAAGGGCGGGCAGATGTACTTCGAGCACGCCGCCGGCGTCCGGACGGACGCCATGAAAGCGGAGATAGAGAACCGGGCCGAGGGCCACCATCATCACCCGGGTGAGCCGGACGATGATGATGACCACGCCGCTCCCGCAGCGACCGATACCAGTCACACGCATGCGGACACCGCGCACACGCACGATGCCCCGCACACCCACTAGGCTGAGTCTGTTGGTGCAGGCGGCGATGGTCGCGATCGCCCTCGCCGCCTGTAATCCGGCGTCCTCCCGGCCGGGATTCATGCCCTACCCCGAAGACGTCTCCGTCCTGCTCCCGGGGTCCGTGCCGGCGATCGCATCGGCGGTCGGGGCCTGGATGGCATCCCAGGGCATGCACACGGAGTGGGTCAGCACTGAAGACGGGTACGTGGAGTCGACCTGGTACAACACCGACACCCATCTGTCCACGTCGGGGACCGGCGACCTCGGCACTACCATGGCGACGTTCAAGGTCCGCGTCTGGGTGGACCCGGATGCTCCCGGCAAGAGCAAGATGACGGTGGAAGCCGTCTACCGGCCCCTGCTGGATCCGTCACGCACGGAACGGGACCTGGAACGCAATGCGCCCCCGGGGAGCGGGGGCGCGGTGTTGGTACAGAACCTGATAGACGAAATGCAACACAAGTTCGGCGGGAGTTAGTTCCGGACCCACCCCTCGATCCAGCGTTCCATCGTTTCGAGGTCGAGCATCGCGTCCCGGCAGGGTCCGTTCGGCAGCCGCATCGTGAGTCCGAGTACCGGCAACTTCCCCGCGACATCCCGCAGCCCCGTCATCATGTCTCGCTCGCAGGCGACCGCCACCACCGCGCGCGGGCGCCGCTCGCGGATCACGCGCCGCGCCAGCTGACCACGCGTCGCGACGAACACCGGGACATCATAGCGGCCGGCGATGGAGAGCACGCCGTCCAGCGCGAGTTTGGAGAGACAGCGGGGAATCAGGACCAGGAGCTCGCCCCGCCCGACCGTGCGCCCACGTCGCACCGCCAACGTGTTGTAGACGTCGATGGCGGCATGCTCCGCCCAGTCGCGGCGCCGGAACGCGCGCGAGACGAGGGACGTGAGATTCATCAGATGAAGGAAGGGACCACGCTCGAGCCAGTGCTCGGGGAGGAGATTCTTGCCCGAAGCGTACGAGCCGAGCAGCGCGGCGAACCAGAGCCAGCTGAGTCCGACCAACCCGCCCCACGTGACTTCCACCAGCTTCGCCAGCGGGGACCAGATCTCCGCGATCCGGGGCGCCAGCAGGAAGAGCACACCCCAGCCCAGGGCCGCGACCACCGCGATGGTCAGGCCGGCGAACCAGAAGAACGTCGATGCGGGCGCCGAGAAGTCCCCGCCCGAAGGCAGAGGCAGACCATTCCACTCGTCCCATTCGTGACCCAGACGGCGGTCGGTCTCGATATGGATGAGCTGGGCGCGCGGTGAACCCGCAGCAGGAGGGGCCGGTGAAGCGGACGTGGCCATAGGGCGAAGAAGCTTCACGCTGGCGGGAAGGGATGTCAAGTTTAGGGCTTGAGCGCGCCTGCCAAGCTTGAGATTGATACCGATCCGGCCCTCCGATCCGCCTACTCCGAAGGCGCGGGGATTTACCGCATCCTGCCGTACGGGGTCGCCATTCCCCGATCCCCCGCGGAGCTCGTGGCCTTCCTTCGGTCCGACTCCTCCTCGCGATTCGTGCCCCGGGGGGCGGGCAGCGGGATGCCGGGAGGCAACATCGGATCTGGTGTGGTGGTCGATTGCTCCAACTTTCGTACGCTCGCGCTCGAACCGGGACGACGCATCGCCCACGCCGGAGCGGGTGTGACCTGGAAGGAAGTGAACGATGCCGCCGCCCAGGTGGGCCTTCGCCTGCCCCCTGACCCATCTTCCGGAGCCTTTGCCACGAGCGGGGGGATGGTCTCCACCAATGCCGCCGGACCGCGCACCGTGCAGTCGGGTTCCATTCGACGCTGGGTGGAGTCCGTTGATGTCGTCAACTACCTTGGGGAATCGCGCACCGTACGACGAGGCGGAGGGCCTGGTCCCTTGAGGCCACACGTCGACGTGCTGGGACGAGTAGCAGCAGGGTTTCCCAAGACCCGGAAGAATTCGAGCGGCTACGCGATCGACGAATTCGCGAAGTCGGGTGACGAGCTCGATCTCCTGATCGGCTCCGAAGGCACGCTGGCGTTCATCACGGCGGTCGAGTGGCGCCTCGAGCCGATCCCGAAGAACGTCGCAGGTGTGGCACTGGGGTTCGGGGACCTGGAAGACCTTGGGGACGCAGTCTCTTACCTGCTTTCCCTGAGCCCTTCTGCCGTGGAGCTGCTCGACCGCACCCTGCTTTCCTTTGTTCAGGCTCCCGGGCTTCCGCCCGACCTCGCGTGCCTGCTCCTGGTCGAGTTCGAGCGCCCCACTCCGGCAGCGGCGCGTGGCGTGGTGGGAGACGCCGTCCGCGGCCTCGAGGGCCGCACCAGGCACGTCCAGACGGCGGTCGACGAGCAAGGGCTCGCCGAGCTCTGGTCGGTGCGCCGCCTCGCCTCTCCCGCCCTGGCACGCCTGCCCGAGACCCGCCGGTCGCTCCAGGTAATAGAAGACGGGTGCGTCCCCGTGGAGCACTTGGGAGCCTACATCGCGGGCGTCCGCGCGGCCGCCGAGCACCTCGGACTCGAGATCACGATCTTCGGGCACGCGGGCGACGGGCACGTGCACGTGAATGCACTCCCCGACCTCAGCAGCTCCGATTGGCGCGAGCGCCTCGCCACCCTCTACCAGGACGTGACGGATCTCCTCGTCCGCCTCGGCGGCACGCCAAGCGGCGAGCACGGGGATGGCCGGCTCCGCGCGGGAGTGCTCCCCCGCATCTTCGGACCGGAGGCCATGAAGCTGTTCGCTGAAGTGAAGTGGTCCTACGATCCTCTCGGGAAGATGAACCCGGGTGTTATTATTCCCGCCGACGGCTGGTCCCCGATTTCGAACCTGAAGGTGGGACCGGACGCCATCCCGATTCCCCCGCCGATCGCCCGGGAGTTGCGTCGCATCGAGCGAGAAGCCGGTTGGAGCGTGGCGAAGTCGGCCCTGGCAGGCCTTGGCACCTGACCCCTGACCCCTGGCACCGCACTCATGGAAATCTTCCGCGCGCCCCGGATCACCCTCATCGCTCGCCCCCAGTTCGTCGAGCCGGAACACCTGCCGGTCAAATGGAACGGGGACGCTTCGGACGGTGAGCGGTTGGCCGAATTCGCGGGACGGATCTGCTACATGAGTCAGCACAATCCCGTCGCCCGCACCACGCCCGAGTACCTCGAGAACATCAAGAAGCAGGGGCACGGGTCGGTGCTGGAGCACGCGGTGTACGTCCTCCTCATCGAGGGCATTTCCCGATCCTGCTCCCATGAACTGGTGCGCCACCGCGCAGGTTTCGGGTACTCCCAGCTCTCGCAGCGCTATGTCGACGAGTCCCATGCCGCCTTCGTGATGCCGCCGGCCATCATCGGAGATGCCAAACTCGAGACGGACTGGACCAAACAGGTCGAAGAAGCGCAGGCGGCCTACGTGAGAGCGGTGGAGGGGTTGATGGAGCGCTACTCCTGGGTCGCCGACAAGGTCCATCGGCGGAAAATGGCGCGAGAGGCGGCACGGAGTGTGCTCCCTAATGCCACCGAAGTGAAGATCGTCGTGTCGGGAAACGCCCGCGCCTGGCGCACGATGCTCGAATTGCGAACCGGCGAGGGCGCCGAGCTCGAGATCCGTCGCATGGCGGTCGCGTGTCTTGCGGCGTTGTCGAAGGACGCACCTGCGTTTTTCTCCGACTTCGAGACCTACAAACCCGAAGACGGGGGAGAAGCAGCGAGAGTTGTCTATCACAAAGTCTGAGTAGTGCGGAGTGACGAGTTCGGAATGCGGAGTGAGAAAAACCGTCGACGATTCACTCGACATTCCGCAGTCCGCACTCCGATTTTTTCGACTTACCCTATTGCGCATCCTACCGATTCACCCTATTCTCTTCATTGACATCACGTTGGTGTAGTTAGACCGCCGACATAGTGCGGCCTTTTTTTGTAGGAGGTAATCCGAGACCAATGCGAATCGGTCTCGCCTACAACGAGAAACCTCGATCCGCCTTGGGAGCGGACGACCCAGCCAGTACCACCGACGCGTATGTCGAGTGGGACGAGCCTTCCACCATCGACGCGGTGGAGCAGGCCCTCGGTCTCTTCGGCAGCGTCATCCGGCTCGAAGCCGACGCCACCTTCCCGCAGAAACTCGCCCTCGCCCGCCCGCACATCGTCTTCAACATGGCCGAGGGGCTCTCGGGCCCGAATCGCGAAGCGCACGTGCCCGCGATCTGCGAGTACTTGGGCGTCCCGTATACCGCCTCCGACCCGCTCACGCTCTCGCTGACGCTCCATAAGGCGCGTACCAAGGAGATCCTCGCCTACCGCGGGATCCCCACGGCGCCCTTTGCTCTGGTGTCTGAGCCTGAGGACCTGAACCGCGTCATTTCGGCTGCCCATCTGGCCTTCCCGCTCTTCGTGAAGCCCGTAGCGGAGGGGTCCGGTAAAGGCATATTTGCCAATAACTTATGCGAATCTGAGGCCCGGCTCCGGGAGCGGACGCTCTTTCTATTAGATGAGTACCGCCAGCCCGTCCTGGTCGAGACCTACCTCCCCGGCCGGGAATTCACCGTCGCCATCCTCGGCAACGGTCCCGAAGCCCGGTGCCTCCCGATCGTCGGATTCGACTTCACCACGCTGCCGGCGGGCGCGACGCCGGTCTACGGCTACGAAGCCAAGTGGCTCTGGGACGACGCCGAGCATCAGCTGGAGATCTACGAGTGCCCCGCGCGGATCCCCGATGACCTCCGTGCCTCGATCGAACGCGTGTCCCTCGGCGCCTACTACGCCCTCGGCTGCCGCGACTGGTCCCGGATCGACGTCCGGCTCGACGCCAAAGGCATTCCGAACGTCGTCGAGCTGAATCCGCTGCCCGGAATCATCCCCGACCCGAAGATGAACTCGTGCATGCCCAAGGCCGCACGGGTCGCCGGCATGACCTACGACCAGCTGATCCAGGAAGTCGTCCGGATCGCCTGGAAGCGCATCCATGGCCGCGAGCTGGTGGCGGGCGCCGAAGAGGCGATCGCGTGAAGCTCGTCATCCTCTACGACCCCGGCGCCCCCGACTGGACCACCGAAGACATCGCTGGGGTGATGAAGGCCGTCGACGAGATCGGTGCGATCTTCGCCGACATGGGCCATCAGGTGCAGAAGGTCGGCGTCCGGCACGACCTCAAGTGGCTCCAGGCTTCCAAGCGGGCAGACCTGGTCTTCAACCTGTGCGAAGGAGTGCACGGAGTTGCAGTCTGGGAAGACCACGTCGTTGCGGCGCTCGAGTTCGAAGGGATCCCCTTCACCGGGTGCGGCTCCTGGACAGTCGCGGCGTGCCGGCGCAAGACCGTCGCGAACGCCATCCTGCTTCAGGCGGGGCTGCCGATCCCTCAGTGGACCACCACCCACGACCGGATCCCCGACGACTTCCCCCTGCCCGCCATCGTGAAGCCTGCAGCCGAGGACGCGAGTGCGGGACTCGACCGGGGCTCGGTGGTGACGGACCGGAAGGCGCTGCGAGCTCGCGTCGCCGCGATGACCGAGCAGTTCGACGAGGTGCTCGTCCAGCAGTACATCGCGGGGCGCGAGTTCAATGTCGGATTCGTCGGAAACCGGGTGCTCCCGGTGTCCGAGATCGATTTCACGGGCATGCCCGAGGGTGCCTGGCCCATCCTCACCTACGCCGCCAAGTGGCACGCGGGATCGGAAGAGGACCTCGGCAGCCAGCCCATTGTGCCCGCCCCCATCTCCCAGCGCCTGGCAGACCGGTTGGTCCGTGTAGCCGAGAAGGCGTGGCAGACCATGCAGGGGAAGGGATACGGCCGGGTGGACATGCGGGTGGACGACACCGGGCGCCCGTGGGTGCTCGAGGTGAACCCGAATCCTGACCTGACCGACGAGGCCGGGCTGTCGCGGATGGCCAAGGCCGCGGGGTGGGACTACGCCGAGCTGGTGCGCCGGGTGGCCGAAGTGGCCCTGCGTGAGGCTCAGGGAGCCAGGGCGGCCCGTGAATTGCTCGCTCAGCCCCATCGGTCCAGGGCATAGAGAGCGACTCGAGCGTCTGACCCGGGAGACCGGCTTCTTCCGCGAGGAAGAAGTGGCGACCGCGGTCGAGCTGCTCGATGAGCACCTGAACGGCGACGAGGACTACCGGTTCATCGGGGCCTTCGCCGGCAATGCGCTGATGGGATACGCGTGCTGGGGCCCCACGCCCGGCACGGAAGGGACCTGGGACCTCTACTGGATCGTGGTGGCCCGGGAGCAACACGGAGCGGGCATCGGATCCCAGCTCCTCAAGCACGTCGAACAAGAGCTGATGGCCGATGGCTGTCGGCTAGTCGTGGTAGAGACGTCATCGCGCGCGGACTATGCGCCGACGCGCGGGTTTTACGAGGCCCGCGGGTACACCAGGACCGCGGTAATCCCGGAATACTATGCGCCCGGGGATGACCTGGTGATCTATCTCAAGGACCTGACACATGGAGTCCTGGCAAGAACTGCTTCGTAAGAAGAGCATCGCGTCCCTGGAGGTGCTGGCGGCCCGCTTCGGCCCCGAGCACTTCCCGGAGCTCGATCGTCTCCGGCAGGCGGCGGAGAACTTCGAATTCCGGATTTCGCCCGCGATGGTCGACCTGATCAAGTCCCCCGACGATCCCATCTGGCGCCAGTACGTGCCCAGCGTGCAGGAGCTCGAGGTGCACGACGGGATCGTGGATTCGCTCGCGGAGGACGCGCATTCGCCGGTGCCGAACATCACCCACCGCTACCCCGACCGGGCCCTGTTCCTGGTGAGCCCTGTCTGTGCGTCGTACTGCCGGTTCTGCACCCGCCGGCGGAAGGTCGGGGACCCCGAGAAGATCCCGATGTCCCAGCTCGAGTCGGCCTTCCAGTACCTTGAGCACCACACCGAGATCCGGGACGTCATCATGTCCGGCGGTGATCCGTTGCTCCTGTCGGACCGCCGGATCGACGACATCCTGAAGCGCCTGAGGGCCATTCCCCATCTCGAGGTCATCCGGATCGGGAGCCGGGTCCCGTGTCACTTGCCGGAGCGGATCACGCCGGAGCTCTGCGCGATCCTCAAGAAGTACCATCCGTTCTACATCAACACGCACTTCAACCACCCGGACGAGCTCACGCCCGCGGCGGTCAAGGGCCTGGGGATGCTGGCGGACGCCGGGATCCCGCTGGGGTGCCAGACCGTCCTCCTGAAGGGCGTGAACGACGATCCGGCGGTGATGAAGAAGCTGATGCAGAAGCTGCTCGCCGCGCGGGTCCGGCCGTACTACATCTACATGTGCGACCAGGTCGCGGGCGCGGAGCACTTCCGGACGACGGTGGAGAAGGGTCTTGAGATCGTGAAGGCGCTGCGTGGCTGGACCTCAGGGTTAGCGGTCCCGCACTTCGTGATCGATGCCCCCGGAGGCGGCGGGAAGATTCCGCTCCTCCCCGAGTACGTGGTGAAGATCACGGACAAGGAAGTGGTCTTGAGGAACTACACGGGCAAGCGGTTCAAGTACAAACAGCCGTACGTACCCGAGGAAGCTCCCGAGCTGGAGCCGATTCTCGTCGGGTAGGGAATGGGAAGAGTGAGGAGGGAAGCGGGAAGCGGTGTCTGACTCTTCCCGCTTTCGTTTATGGTTTCGCTGGCCGCATGGGCACGGTGCCGGTCGGTCCCGTGCCGACCACTTGCAATACGACTTCGTTATCGCCGGTCCACGCATAGTGCGTCATATGCGCCGGCTCCGTCCACATACTGCCTGGCGGTATCGCGCGCATTCTGGTCGTGTCCCCTGATTCGCCCAGGGCGAAATGCATAGTGCCGGAAAGGACCTGGACGATTCGGTTGTCCAGGTGGTAGTGCGGCGCAATGTGGAGACCCGCCGGGAAGCGGACGCGGAGGACGTAGGGCCCCGGGCGGCTCGGGTCCCCGAACAGGACGGTTTGCTCGCCGCCCGCATAGTACGGTGTCCACTTGAGCTGATCGGGCGTCACGACCACGTGATCCGTGGGTGGAGTCGGGGCATTGAGACGAGCCGCAGCCAACACCAGGAAAATCAGCGGGGCCGCTCCCTGGATGACCGCGCCACGTTTCATCTGCGGAGCCGATGCGACCAGGACCAAGGCCGCGCCGAGCATGGACACACAACAGAACGTCGCCAGTGCCTGCCCGACGGCGGGGCGTCCAGCCAGAAACAGGGCCAACCCAGCGAACACTCCCAGCGCCAGGAAGAGGTTGTAGAACCCTTGATTGAACGCGAAAAGCCTTGTGGCCTGTGATTGCTCAGGGGTCTGCCGAAACCGCAGCTGCACCTTCGGCGCGGTCCACCATAGGCTTTCCATGCCGAAGATCAGCACATGAATCGCCCCCGCGAGTAGCCCGGCCACCCACATCACCACGAGCATCCCAGTACCTCCAAGCTCAGGTCTGAATCCGAACCAGCTTGATGCGCCCCGCGGCGCCCGCCTTGATGGTGACAGCCCGAGTTACAAATGGCATCCCCACTTCCTCACGGAGCGTTGGCAGTGAAGGCCTTCAGGCCGCGACCGCGCCGAGAGCGCCCTCTCAGGGCGTGGGAACTGGGCCGGGTTTCTCGACCACTATTTTCACGTGCTCGAGCACCCGGCGATGAATGGCTTCGATGATCCGGTCGGCCATCCCCTCCCAGTAAACCTGCGGATACATCTCCATCCGGTACCAGGTGTGTCCCACCAACCGCGTGCGGCCCCCCGGGAGTGCCACCAGCTCGAACTCTCCTTTGGTGGCCTGGAAATACCCATCGAGATGGGGCGCGTAGACCTTCCGGTACGGTGACAGCTCATTCATCGGCGCCGGATTCTTCGTCACATCGAATGCCAGCACCGCCGGCTCATCCCACCTGGTGATCGGCTCGACAAACGCCCCGGTCGTGAACTCGCAGTACCGGATCGCCCCAACCCCCGTCCCATCGATATGGGCGCGAATCGGCGCGGCCACCCCCGCCCGAAAAATGGCCTCCGCGGGAGGCGGCAGCTCGGGGAAGGCCACCACCGTCTTCCAGACCCGCTCGGGCGGGGCCGCAATTTCGACCGTCGTCACGACTTCGCGGATCGGGGCCGGCGCCTTGGCCGGCTCAGCGAGGATGAACAACGGCAGCGCGAGAGCCGCCGCTCGAGTCGCGGCGGGCCGCTCGGGTGACCGCAACGCGATGGCGCGCCCAAGAGCCGCACCGATGAGGGCCAGTACCACCGCAATGGGGAAGGCCATCGCGATGCAGAGAAGACCCTCGAGCGCGAACAGGATCATGACTGCCCCCGCCAGCGCCACCGTCAGGAGTACCACGGGAACAGTGTCCAGGTATGACGCCCGCTGCCGCCTGTTGTAGATGTTGGCGCTGATCGCACCGAGCGTGAGCGGCGTGCCCAGAAAGAGTCCCGTCGAATAGGCTTGTTTGAAATAGATCGCGAGGACCGTCGAGGGGACCGCGACCGCCAAGCCACCCGCGATGGCGAACACGGCTGCCCGCAACCGGTCGTCCATCTCGGCGGGAACGGGAATTGGGCGAGGCCGGCCCGTGGGGGCGACACTGAGCCCCAGCATCACGAGGTAGTTGACGCCCGGAATGAAGAACAGGATGGCGAGCCACGCCGAGCTGCCGGCGTCGATCGCACGCCGCATGGTGAGGGAGACCCCGATCCACAGGAATGGCAGGGTCCAGATCGCCAGCCCAAGGGCGAGCCCATCGCTTCCCGGCCCCAGGGTCTGTTGCCGGACGGTCCAGAGGGGACTGAAGTAGACGGCAGGAGTCCACATGTGGCCGGTGGCGAACCAGACCACCGCGGTGTCGGCCAAGTACTTGAACAACATGAGGCCGGCGCCGTGAAGGAAATACCGGCGCCGGCCCACAGGAGTGACCCACCCAAACCAGAACTGAAAGAGATCGGCCACGCTAGGCCTTGGCCTCTTCCAGCTCCTTCTTGCGCGTTTCTGCGATCTTCGTGGCGACCTCAGGCGGCGCCTGCTCGTACTTGAAGAACTGGGCGTGATACGTCCCGCGGCCATGCGTGATCGAGTGGAGCGTCGTCGCGTACTTGTCGAGCTCCGCCTCGGGCACATGCGCCTTCACCCGGGTCAGGCGCCCATCGGGCTCGCTGCCGAGGATATGCCCCCGGCGTGACGACAGGTCTCCCATCACGGAGCCGAGTGCATCGTCGGGCGTCCAGACCGACAGCTCGACGATGGGCTCGAGGAGCGCCGGCTTGCAGTTGGGACTCACGTTTCTGAAGGCCAGGATCCCGGCCATCTTGAACGACATCTCGTTCGAGTCCACGTCGTGATATGACCCGTCGTAAAGCTCGATCTTGAAATCGACCACGGGATAGCCGGCAATCGGCCCGCGTGCCGCGGCTTCCTCCACGCCCTTCTCCACCGCCGGGATGTACTGCCGCGGGATCACACCGCCCACGATGTGGTCTTCGAACACCACACCGGTACCTCGAGGCATCGGGGCCAGGCGGATCCAGCAGTCGCCATACTGCCCCCGGCCACCCGACTGCTTCTTGTGCTTTCCCTGCCCCTCGGCCTTCCCGCGCAACGTCTCGCGGTAGGCGATCCTCGGCTTGGTGAGCAGGGCGTGAACGCCGAACTTGCGTGCCAGGCGGCCGACCACGATCTCGATGTGCCGCTCGCCCAGCCCGCGAATCAGGGTCTGGCCCAGCTCGGATGAGTACTCGTGCTGGAAGGTCGGATCTTCTTCGTGGAGCTTGTGGAGCCCTATCGAGAGCTTGTCCTCTTCGCCCCGCTGCTTGACCTCGATCCCCGAGGTCACGATCGCCTCCGGGAACGGGATCTTGGGCAGGACGATGGGGTGCTCCTTGCTGGACAGGCAGTCGTTCGTGTGCGTGTCCCGCAGCTTCGCCACACATCCAATGTCACCGGCGTGCAGCTCCTGCACCTCGGTCCGGTCCTTCCCGACCGACACGCAGAGGTGATTGAGCTTTTCAACCGCCTGCCGGGGCGCGTTGTAGACGTCCTGCCCGTTCTTCACCATCCCCGACACGATCCGGAAGTACGAGACGTCGCCCACGTGCGGCTCGGAGATCGTCTTGAACACCCGCGCCACGAGAGGCCCCTGGTCGGTGGGCGCGCACGTCACGTTCTGGGCGTTTCCCCACACCTGGCCTTCGGCATCGGGAACGTCCTTCGGTGAGGGCATGAGCTCGACCATCTTGCTCAGCAGGGCCTTGGTGCCGTACGTCAGCTCCGCGGCGCCGCAAAACAGCGGGAAGAGCTCGCCGCGCGCCATCCCCGACTTCATGGCCTTGATCGCCTCGTCCCGTCCGATCTCTTCGCCACCCAGATAGCGCTCGAGCAAGGTGTCGTCGGTCGCGGCGATGCTCTCGATCAGCGCCTCGGAGTACTTCTGGAAGCGGTCCTGGTACTCGGGGGGGACGTCGACCTCCTCGTACTCGCCGGCCTTGGTGCCCTTCTTGTACATGTGGCACTTCTTCGAGAACAGGTTGATGATCCCATGGAAGTCGGGGCCCTCGCCCACCGGAATCTCCACCGGGATCACCTTCGCGGTCAGCCGCTCCTTGACCTGATTGAACACCTTCTCGAAGTCCGCATGCTCCTTGTCCATCATCGACACGAAGAGAATGCGCGGCGTGCCCCGCTCCTCGCAGTACTGCCACACCTTCTCAGTTCCGACCTCGACACCCGCCGAGCCCGCCAGCACCACCACCGCGCCGTCCGCGGCCCAGACGCCGGCGAGTGCGTCGCCGGTGAAGTCCAGATATCCGGGCGTGTCGATGAGGTTGATCTTGGCGTCCATCCACTCGGCGACGGCGAGCGCCAGGTTGATGGAGTACTTGTGCTGAATTTCGTCGGGGGTGTAATCGGTGAGGGCGGTGCCGTCCTTCACGGACCCGTGGCGCTTGCTCGTTCCGGCCACGAACGCGAGTGCATCGACCAGGGAAGTCTTGCCGCTCGCGCCGTGGCCTACCACGGCCACGTTGCGGATGTCCTCCGTCTTGTACACGCGCATGCGTATGCCTCCTTCGGCGCGAATTCCTGCGAATATGGCCGCCGGGATTAGCCCCGGCTAGGCGCGGGAACCCCCGGCCCGGCCAGGGTTTGTGTCTTCGCCGCGCTCGCGAGCGCCGTCGCCGCGCCTGCGGTGAGTCAAGCTCAGACCCAACTTTAGGGCGCGATCGAGCCGAGAGCGGGCTGTCAGCCCGCGGGATCAATCGGCAGGAGGAACCACCTCTTCCCTGACGCGCGCGTTGAGCACCGTCGCCACCAGGATGATCCCCCCTCCCACCAGGGACCACATTCCCGGTACTTCGCTCACCAGTAGGAACGCCCAGATCGGGCTCACCACCGGTTCGATCAGGAGCAGCAGCGACACCTCGAGCGCCGGCACGTGCGGCAGAGCCTTCGAAATCAGCACGTAGCCCAGCGCGAGCTGGAAAATGCCGAGGTAGAGGAGGATGCCGGCCTGACCGGCGTCCAAGCCGGTGAGCACCGGACCGAAGGGTACACAGAACACGAACGAGAGGAGGTTGCCGACGGCCGCCGAGGCGGCCACCGCCGCGTGGGCGTCACTCCCGCGTCCGATCCACCGGGAACCGACGATGGCGAGTGCCCAGGTAAGCGCGGAGAGCAGCGCGATCAGGTCCCCGGCGACCGGATTCTGCGAGACGCGGCCGGGCTGATCCATGCCGACGAAGAAGAGCGCCATCCCGACGGCCATCGCAGCCATCACGCCGAGATCGCGGCGGCGCGCCCGCTCGCCGACCAGAACGGGCGCGAGGAGCAGAATGAACAGGGGACTCGTGGACTGCAGGAAGATCGCGCTGGCCGCCGTGGTGAGCCGGTTGGCGAGCGCGAAGGTGATCGTGGCGCCGGCGTAGCCCGTTCCCACCAGGAAGGTGCGCCAGGTCCATCCGCGGCGCGCCTCGGGCAGCATCACGAGGAGCGCGACGCCGGCGACCAGGCCTCGGAGTCCCGCCACCTGCCAGACATCGAGCGTGAGATACTTGATCGCCGCGCCGGACGTGGAGAACAGGACGGCGGCGGCGAGGATCTTGAGGCGCGGGCTCACGGCCCGAATTATAATTGCCGTCTCATGGCCGGTCCCCAGCAAGTCCAGATCTTTGGCGTCAGAAAGAGCGCGGACACCCGTGCCGCCCTTCGCTTCTTTGCCGAACGGCGCGTCAAGACGCACTTCGTGGATCTGAACGAACGCCCGGCGTCCCTGGGCGAACTGCGGCGCTTTGCGCAGAAGTTCGGGACCCTCCATCTCGTCGACCGCGACTCCCGCCGCTACACTGAGCTGGGACTCGGCGTCGCCCGCCTGTCGGACGAGCGGTGGCTGGAGAAACTCTCCCTCGAACCTCTGCTCCTGAAGATGCCCCTCGTACGCAACGAGAACCGGCTCACCATCGGCCTGGCCGATGCGACCTGGAAGGAATGGTGCGCGGCGTGACGACCTCGATCCCGGTGTTGGCGCTGTGTCTCCTGGCCGGTTGTGCCGTGGCGACCGGGTTGCCCGCGCCTCAGCACAGCTCAATCGATGCCCTCTTTCACGACTACACGGGCGCGGTGCCGGGCGCGAGCGTCACCGTGATCCGGGATGGCAAGGTGCTGTACGAGCACGCGTACGGCCTGGCCAATCTCAACCCGGCCACTCCCGCCACGCCGGGCACCGACTACCGGCTCGCCTCCCTCACCAAGGAGTTCACCGCGCTGTCCATCATGCTGCTGGCGAAGGACGGCAAGCTGCGGTACGACGAGCCGATCGGGTACCTCCTCCCCGGTCTGCCGGATCATCTCCGGCTCCTGACCGTTCGCCAGCTCCTGACCCACACGTCCGGCATCTGGGATTACGAAGACCTGATTCCCGACACCCAGACCGTGCAAGTGTCGGACGCCGACGTTCTGACGATGATCTCGAAGAAGGACACCCTCTACTTTCCGCCGGGGACCAAGTTCCAATACAGCAACACCGCGTACGTTCTCCTGGGGCTGATCGTCGAACGGACCTCCGGGATGCCATTCCCGAAGTTCCTCGAGGAGCGCGTGTTCAACCCGGCGGGCATGAACAACACCCTTCTGTTCGAAAAGGGTGGTCCGGCGGTCCCGGCACGGGCCTACGGGTACACACCTGATTCGGCCGCACCGACGTTCAAGGCGACCGATCAGAGCGTCACGAGTGCCACGCGCGGGGACGGCGGGATCTATTCGTCCGTCGAGGACCTCGCGAAGTGGTGTGAGGCGCTTCAGGGGAGCCAGCTGCTCGACCAGCCGCGTTTGGCCGAGGGGTTCACGTCGGGAGTGCTGTCGGACGGGACCAAGACCGGCTACGGGTTCGGGTGGTACGTCGATACCTTTCGGGGAGCCCGGCGGCTCTGGCATCACGGGGAAACCAGCGGCTTCCGGAACACCATCGTCCGATTCCCCGACCTGCATGCGGCGATCGTCGTGCTGAGCAACCGGAATGGCGGCGACACCGGCAAGATCGCGGACCAGATCGCCGACCTGGTTTTCTTTTCGAAGGGAGCGCCATGATCGAGATCGAACGTCCGCGCGCCGGGGAGTTCAACGAGTACTATCAGAAGTACATCGACCTCGTGCCCCAGGGGAATCTCATCGAGATCCTGACCCGCCAGGGAATGGAGTTCGGCGCGCTGGTGAAGTCCGTCCCCGAGGGACGTGCCTCATTCCGGTACGAGCCCGCCAAATGGAGCGTCGCGCAGCTGGTGAGCCACGTGAATGATGCGGAGCGCATCTTCACGACGCGGGCGCTCTGCTTTTCACGCGGTGAAAAGTCCCCCCTGCCGAGCTTCGACCAGAAGGCGTACGCAGCCGCCGCCGCGGCCGATCAGCGGCACATCAGCGATATCGGAGCTGAATTCGAGCACGTCCGGCGCGCGACCCTGTCGCTCTTCTCGGGCATGACGGAATCGATGTTCACGATGAGTGGGGTCGCCTCCGACAACTCCGTCACGGTTCGCGCGCTGGCCTACATCGTGGCCGGACACTGCTTCCACCACGCCCAGATCCTGAAGGAGCGCTACCTCTAGCCGGACGTTCCCATGCGCCGTTCTCTCGCCGTCCTTGTCGCGCTGCTCCTGCCGGTCGCCCTTCAAGCCCAAGGCGATACCGCCACGTTCATGATCGCCAATTTCCATTTCGCCGATGGCGAGTCCCTGGCGGTGCTCAAGCTCCATTACCTGACTCTCGGTCACCCGCGGCGCAATGCCGCCGGGCACGTCTCGAACGCGGTTCTCGTGCTCCACGGAACCGGCGGAACGGGGCGTCAGTTCCTCAATCCCCTCTTCACCGAGCTCTACGGTCCCGGTGAGGCACTCGACACCACGACGCACTACATCATCCTGCCCGACGACATCGGTCATGGCCGTTCATCAAAGCCGTCCGACGGCCTCCGCCAGCGCTTTCCGCACTACGCGTACACCGATCTGGTGACCGCCGAGTACCGGCTCGTGACGGAAGGATTGCACGTCGACCATCTGCTCGTGGTGATGGGCACTTCGATGGGCTGCATGCACAGCTGGATGTGGGCCGAGCGTTACCCGGACTTCATGGACGGCGCGGTGCCGCTCGCCTGCCTGCCGGCGCAAATCGCGGGAAGGAACCGGATGCTGCGTCGCATGGCGATGGACGCCATTCGCACGGACTCGGCCTGGCACGATGGGGAGTACACCTCTCAGCCTCCGGGCCTGCGCGGTGCACTGGAGGTGCTGTTTTTCATGGGCTCGAGCCCCCGCCGCCTGCAGCAGGCGTTCCCGACGCGCGACTCGGCGGACGCCGACATCACCCGGTGGATGGACCGCGAGCTCGCCATCACGGATGCGAACGATTTTCTCTACCAGTTCGACGCGTCCCGCGACTACGATCCCTCACGCGACCTCGGCCGCATCAAGGCGCAGGTGCTCGCCATCAACTCGGCCGACGACGAGGTGAATCCCCCGTCCCTCGATGTCATGACCACCTTGTTCCCCAAGGTGCGGCATGGCCGGTACGTCCTGCTCCCCATATCGGACCTGACGCGCGGCCACGGCACCCACACGGTCGCCGCCGCCTGGAAGCAGTACTTCGCGCGCTTCGTCGCCAGCCTGGAGCCACTCTCCAAGTAGAAACAGCCGTTTGAGTTAACGAGGACCCGGTAGTACCGTCTCATGAGTCCCATGCATCGCGCTTCGATGTGCGCCGCCCTGTTTCTGGTCCCCCGGCTCCTGGGGGGCCAGATGGCCCAGGCCCCTCCCTCGCTCACCCCGCGGGACTCGGCGCTTCACGCCCTCAATCGCCTCGCCTACGGACCACGCCCAGGTGACGTGACTCGCGTCGCGCAGATGGGCGTGATGAAGTGGATCGACCAGCAGCTGGACCCCAGGCACGTCGACGACGACTCGCTGAAGGAGATCGAGAAGGGTTATCAGATCCTTCACGAGAGCTCCTACGACCTCGTCGGGCTGCTCGAAGACGCGCGGAAGGCACGCGAGGAGCGCCTCAAGCGGGATCCGGCGTCCGTCGACCAGCCCGGTGACCAGCCGCCGAAGCTCCGGCGCATTGCGGGAGAATTCCCCGAACTGGCCGTGGTACGCGCCGCGTACTCCCAGCGTCAGCTGCAGGAAGTGATGGTCGATTTCTGGACCAATCACTTCAACGTCTTCGCAGGCAAAGGGCTCGACCGGGCCCTGCTCCCCGACTACATCGAGCACGTGATCAGGCCCCGAGTCCTCGGGAACTTCGCTGATCTGCTGATCGCCACCGCCGAAAGCCCTGCCATGCTCTTCTACCTCGATAACTGGCAGAGCGTCGCTCCCGGATCGATCCCCCCGAACCTGGTGCGTGCGGAGATCCGAGCGCGCTCCTACGGAATGGGAAACTCCATGCGGCTCGATTCCGCCGTGGCCCGGCAGCCGAAGGGGATCAACGAGAACTACGGCCGTGAGTTGATGGAGCTGCACACGCTGGGCGTCGACGGCGGGTATACGCAAGCCGACGTGATCGCCGCCGCCCGCATCTTCACCGGCTGGAGCATCGAGAAGCCCCGACAGGATCCGCAGTTCGTCTTCAACGACTGGGCCCACGACTACGGAGAGAAGACCGTCCTCGGCGTCCGGTTTCCGGGCGGGCACGGGCGGGATGAGGGAATCAAGCTCCTGAAGATGCTCGCCATGAACCCGGCGACGATGCACCACATCTCCTGGGAGCTCTGCCAGCGCTTCGTTGCGGACGACCCTCCCGATGGCTGTGTGGATGATGCCGTAATGGCCTGGAAGAAGACGAATGGCGACATCCGTGCCGTCCTCACCGCCATCTTCCACGGCCCTGATTTCTGGGCGCGGTCGAACCTTTCGGGGAAGGTGAAGACGCCCCTCGAGTTCGTCGCCAGTGCCCTGCGGGCGTCGGGCGCCGAGCCTGATACCACGTTCCGGTTGGCGCAGGTGGTGGCGCGGCTTGGGGAGCCCCTCTACCAGCACGTCGCTCCCGATGGCTATCACGAGACGCAGGACGAATGGGTGAACAGCGGCGCCCTGCTCGACCGGATGAACATCGCGGTGGGCCTCGCCGCCGGCAGACTCCCAGGTGCGATCGTGGATCTCAACCGCGTCGTCTCGCCGATGGCGAACCACGACTCCCTGGTGAGCACCATCGACCGCCAGCTCCTCGGCGGCGCGATGACTCCGCATACGCGGCAGGTCATTCTCGATCAGATCAAGGACGTGTCCGACTCGAATGCCGCACGGAATTTCGCGGTCGGGATGGCATTGGGGGGACCGGATTTTCAAAAGCAGTGAGAAACGCTAAGACGGTACATCGGTAAGCCGGTCCGTGCTTGAAATGGAGATGACGATGGCGATTACGAGACGAGGGTTTGTGAGGGCCGGTGGAGTCGCGTTGTTCAGCGTGGGCCTTGATCCGTTATTCATGGACCGGGCCGCCTACGCTTTGTCTTGCCGTCCTACCGTCTTACCGTCTAACCGTCCTGTCCTCGTCTGCCTGTTCCAGCGCGGCGCCGTCGACGGCCTGAACATGGTCGTCCCGCATGGGGACGGGATCTATTACCAGGAGCGTCCCCGCATCGGAGTGCCCGCGAAAGACGTCGTCGATCTGGATGGGTATTTCGGTCTTCACCCATCCCTTGCGGCCCTCAAGCCCTGGTGGGACAACAAGAGCCTCGCCGCCATTCATGCAATCGGCTCACCCGACGCCACCCGCTCCCATTTCGATGCCCAGGACTACATGGAATCGGGCACGCCGGGGGTGAAGATCACCGCGGACGGCTGGCTGAACCGCTACTGCCAGCATGACCAGGCGCACCAGAGCACCGCGTTCCGCTCCGTGGCCTTCGGCCCTGAGCTCCCCAGGATTCTGTCCGGCTCGGCGCCGGCACTCGCGATCGGCGACCTCAAGACCTTCGGTCTTCGCGTGCCGCAGAACGCCCAGGGGGACCGCGTCACCAGGGCATTCGAAGCCCTGTATCAAGGCTCCGCGACGGGGCTGCTCGCTTCGTCGTCAGAGGAGGGGTTTGAAGCCGCCCGGCAGCTCAAAGCCGCGGACCCCACGCAGTACCAACCCGAGCATGGCGCCGTGTATCCGAATGGCCGGCTCGGACACTCCCTGCTCGAGATCGCGCAGCTCATCAAAGCCGACATCGGTCTGCAAATCGCCTTCGCCGACGCGACCGGCTGGGACACGCACGTGAACCAGGGCGCGAGCGACGGCCAGCTCTCGGCGCGGCTCAAAGAGCTCGGCGACGGTCTCGCTGCCTTCGCCACGGACCTTCGCGAACGAATGAGCAATATCGTGGTGCTCACGATGTCCGAGTTCGGCCGCACCATTCACGAGAATGGCAACAGCGGCACCGACCATGGCCACGCGACCGCGATGTTCGCCCTCGGCGGCCCGGTGAGCGGCGGCAAGGTGCTCGGGAAATGGCCCGGCCTCGCACCCGAGCAGCGCTACGAAGGAAGGGACGTCGCCGTCACGACCGACTTCCGTGATCTCTTCGCCGAGGTCCTCACACGGCATCTTGGAAGCGGCGATCTCGGTTCCGTCTTCCCCGGGTATACGGTCGATCCTGCCAGATACATCGGAGCGATAAGAGCCTAGAGACGTCGAGAAGCAAGGCGTCGAGAAACAAGGCGTCGAGAGGCAAGGCGTCGAGAGGC
>Ga0126371_10000118_pt1 | contig 57195 bp, 79 predicted proteins | sample PanSoiMetaPlot_4_FD_110145 | JGI IMG/M metagenome (GOLD analysis project Ga0126371, IMG submission 110145) | Tropical forest soil microbial communities from Panama - MetaG Plot_4 | ecosystem: Environmental > Terrestrial > Soil > Tropical forest > Bulk soil | place: Panama | collected 2016-02-17
CAGCGCGCCGGTCACCGGGTCATGCCGCGCCATTTCGGCGAGCGCGCGCTCGGCCTGGCGCCAGCGGCCCCACGCCTGGCAATAGGCCGCCAGCGCGGCGCGATCGACGCCGGTTAGGAGGCCGAGCTCGTGCAGCCGGCGCGCGACGCGCCGCCACTCGGCTTTGGCGTCGGCGTAGAGCTCGGTCGGCGGCTGCGGCGGCGCCGCGGTTGCCGGCTGCGGCTCGGCGCGGTTGAGCCGCCGCTTGCCGGGGTTGCCGGTGACCAATTTCAGATAAGTCGGCCGCGGCTTGCGACCACGCATCGCAGATTATTCCGTCGACTGTGCGCGCACGAGGAGCGTGTGTGCACCCGTCAACTGTGAGGGAAAGGAAGCCACCCCGATGAACACTTTCACCAATCAGTCCAACGCCCGCCGCGCCGCCAAAAAGATGCTCGCCGCTGGCACTGCGCCGGGCGTCGAGTTCGGAATTTACGACACCGCCGACGGCCGCTTCGCGATCGCCTGGGCTGAGCCGCCCGCACCGCCGTCGACCGTGGCGGTGATCGCCTGGGCTGAGCCGCCCGCACCGCCGTCGACCGCTGCGGTCGAGCGCGAAATCGCCACCGCCACCGCCGAGAACCGCGCACCGGCGCCGGAGGCCTCCGATGCGGATCCCGAGCTCGCCGAGGTCGAGACCGAGCGGCTGATCGCCGAGCTGGCGCGGCGCGGCTATCGCAGCACGCCGGCGCGGGTGCGCCGCAGCAGCGACGGCCCGAGGCAGCCGCGGCGCAGCAAGGCGGCCGAGCTCGACGAGGCGGCGGGGCGCGGCGTCATGCCGGAAAAGCCGATCGTCACCTCGGCGACCAACCAGCGCTACCAGCACCGGTTCGATAAGCTGGCCGCGCTCGCCGCCGACGGCGACTGGAACGCGATCGCCGCCTACGAGGTCAAGGGCAAGAATACCTACGCCAAAGACGTCGCGCGCTACCGCGACCGGCTGCTGGCGGCGCACGCTGTACGCGGGGCGGCCCAATGACCCCGCGCGACGCCGAACGCCTGCGCTTCGGGTGCTGGCGCGCCACCCGCCTAGACGCCGCGGAAACGCGGCGCCTACGGGCGATCCCCGGCGACCTCAAGCTGGCCGCGCTGGTGATCGTTTGGCTGGCCGTCGCGCAGCTCGGGTGGCCGCTGGTGCAGCCGCTGCTCGCCGCCGCCCGATGACTGCCGCTCGGCGGCGATTTGGTCGAAGTCGCGACCGTCGCCGTCGAGCATCGCTTTTTCGCCGGTGAAATCCTGCCAGCGTCGCACCGCGACGTCGCAATAAGCCGGCGCAATCTCGATCGCAAGACATCGCCGCCCGGTCATCTCGGCGGCGATGATCGTTGTGCCCGAGCCGGAAAACGGTTCGTAGACCGCATCGCCGGCCAGCGAATTGTTCTCGATGGGGCGGCGCATGCACTCGGCCGGCTTTTGCGTGCTGTGGCCGGTTTCCGATTTCAGAGGCTTCGGGATATCCCACACCGAGCTCTGCTTGCGATCGCCGCTCCAGTGTCCCGTGGTTCCTTTGCGCACGGCATACCAGCACGGCTCGTGCTTGTAATGGTAGTGACCGCGGCTGATGACGATATTGTCTTTGTTCCAGATCAGCTGGCTGCGCAGCGCGAAGCCGCATGCCACTAGGCTGTCGCCGACGGTGCCGGCGTGTACCCCACCATGCCACACATACGCGACGTCGCCGGGAAAGAGCGCCCACGCCTCTCGCCAATCCGCCCGATCGTCGTTCTCAACCTTGCCGACGGCGACGGCATGGCCGATCGACAGCCTCCGATCGCTTCGCCAAGCGGCGTCATAATTCACCCCATACGGCGGATCGGTCACCATCAGGTGCGGCGCCGCCCCGGCGAGCAGGCGCTCGACGTCGGTCGCGACGGTGCAATCGCCGCACAGCAGGCGGTGCCGGCCGAGCAGCCAAAGATCGCCCGGCTCGGATATCGGATGCGCCGGCGGATCCGGGAGATCGTCGGGGTCGGTCAGGCCCTCGGTGCGATCGAGCACGGCAGCCTGTTCGGCCTCGCCGAACCCGACCAGCGAGAGGTCGAACGCCATCTCGCGCAGATCGGCCATCTCGAGGCGCAGCAGCTCGGGGTCCCAGCCGGCGTTGAGCGCCAGCTTGTTGTCGGCCAGGACGTAGGCGCGGCGCTGCGCCGCGGTGAGGTGGGCGAGATCGATCGTCGGCACCTCGACCATACCGAGCTTGCGCGCCGCCAGCACGCGGCCGTGCCCGGCCAGGATCCCGTTCGCGCCGTCGAGCAGGACCGGGGCGGTGAAGCCGAACTCGCGGATCGAGGCGGCGATCTGCGCGACCTGGTCCTCGCTATGGGTCCGCGCGTTGCGGGCATAGGGAATCAGCTCGCCGATCGGCCGGTAGACGACCGCCAGCTGGAGGGCCCTGTCGCTCAGTGTTGACCCCCCCTGCGAATTTCGCGGAGTTGCGCGCGTTGCGTCACGGCGGTCGCCGGCGCGAGGCGCGCTTGGGTAAAACCCCGCGCCCTCGGCAGCGGCTCAAGGCCGCGCGATGCCTCGCCTTCGCCGGCCTGCCGCTCGAGCGCGTCAGATCGAATGATTGGGTAGCTCATCCCTCAGAGGGCAAGCGCAGCGGTGACCAGGTGGGGGCCAAGCATCGCGGTGACCGTCGCGTTGTGCGGCCCGTCATCGGCCTGCGTCAGCGCGCGCGCGAGCACGATTTGCATGCCTGCGACCGCGAAGATCGGGTCGCCCGCGATTGTGAGATGACCAGTGAAGGGCGAGCCGTCCGAGGTCGCGACGATGACGTTGGCGACGAGGGTCCCTGCGGGCGCGTTGTCGGGGATGGCAGCAGGATGGTCAAAGGTGACCGCGATCGGCGTGCCTTTGTCCGCCTTGACTACTTTTACCGTGAAGATTGCGCTGGCTGTCATCGGGTCCTCGCCAAGGGCCAGCCGGCGGCGCCGCAGCCTTTGATGACCGCGAGGCCGCCGCGGCCGCGTTTGCCGCTGGGGGCTTCCTTGATCTGCTTGTCGTGCGTCTCGCAAAGCGAGCGCAAATTCTCCAGCCGGTCGGCTGGGCATGGCTTGGTAAGGTGACGCGGCCTCGCGACAATGTGGTCGGCGACTGTTGCCGGCTCGATGCAGCCTGGAATGGCGCAGCGGCAGTGGTCGCGCTCCAGCGCCTCGCGGCGCAGGCGGCGCCAAAAGCGCGAGCTGTAGAACGGGTTGTTTGCTATGGCTGGGTGCCGGCGACGCCGACGATCAGCGTCGTCGTCAACGCAGGCGGGACCGGGCAATTTGCCGGCGCGATGCCGTTTGGTCCGACCACGACGGTTGAGCCGGACAATGCAAAGTCGGTCGTGTCGCCGCTGATCGCATAGCTGGCAGGGTTGCCGTCGCCGGCGCTCGGAACCATCGTCGCGACCAGCGTGCCTGCCGCGGCGTTACATGCGAGCAACGGCGCAGGCGGCGAAAAGGTGAATTTGAACGGCGCGTAGACCAAGATGGTCAGGTTGTTGCTTACTGGCGCCGCGGCCGCGGTGAAGGCCTCAGGTGCCTCTTGCGCATGAACGTTGCAGGCGCCAGCAAAAAGGGCTGCGACGACGACCGACAATAACGTTCTCATCCGCTGTTTTTCCCTTCCCTAAGCAGCCTTGCGGAGCTCGCGGCGCGGGTTGATGGTCAGCCGCCAATCGGTCGAGACCTTGCGGGTGAAGCGAGCGATCCACTCGGCCTCGGTAATCCCCATGACTTCAAGTACACGCGCGCGGTCGGTCCGGTCTTGCGAGCCAGGCGGTGTCAGCGTGATCTTGCCTGCCTCGCCCTCTGCGGTCCGCAGGCCTCGCCGGATCGCCTCGTCCTTGATTGCTTCGATGCGGGTTTTGAGCGCGAAGGCCTCGTCGGCGAGCGCGCCAGGCGCCAGCTTGCGCAGCCGCTTGGCCTCGGGGTCGAGTCGCTCGCTCATGTGCTAACCATTCCGTTCAGTTTGACGGGTTCGGTTAATCCGATAATTCGGGGATCGCAGCGGCGCGCAGGGCCGAGTCCTTGGCTTCGAGCAATTTGCGCAGCGCGACGGTGCGCTCGAAGCCGGCGGGAAGGTTGGCGGCAATCCAGTAGGCGAGGTTGAAAAACGGCACCGAGTAGACCTGCAGCGAGGGCGTCAGATGGTTAAAGCGAAAGGCCGCCAGCAGCCGCTCGTTGTCGAGGTCAAGCACCTCGCGCAACTGCTCGACAGTCAGGCCTTCATCCGTAGTCGTCGTCGGGTTCGTCATCGCCACTCAGCTCGTCGTCGCCACTGGGCTCGTAGTCGGCGTCCAGCAGCAGCGTCGGCTCAACGCAGACACCGCAATCGTTGCACCACCAGCCGGGCGCAAAGACCAGCGCGCCGCACCACCGACACTTTGCGGATGTCGGCTCGCCAGAGAGCGCCGCCTCAATCCGCGGCTTCGTCGCGCCGAGCGCCATCGGCAGGAATTGGGGTAAATTGGTTGCAGTCTTTTCCGGTTGACATTGCAACAGGCTGGGCGCGCGCGAGCACGCGGCTGACCTGGCCGGCCCCCCATTGTTTGCAGCCGGCCGGCGTCTCGACGCCGCAGGCGGTCAGCGCTTGCGCCAGCTCGCCCAGCGAGCGGCAACCAGCACGCCGGGCGCGGTCGATATAGGGCAGCAGGTCGGCGGCGTATTTGGTGGCCCTTTCCGTGCGCGCCTGGCGCGCCTTGCGGGCGGCCCAGCGGTCGCCGGGCTTGAGGCGCGGGTTGCCGAGCTTGACACCGCGCGCCTTGGCGGCGGCGAGCGCGGCAATGGTGCGCTGCGAAATCATCTCGCGCTCGTGCTCGGCGACAGCGGCGAGGATATGGATCGTCAGCCTCGTCGCGTGCGGGTTGTCGCAAGCGACAAAGTCGACCCCGCTCTCCATGAGGGAGGAAATGAAGAAAACGTTGCGCGCCAGGCGGTCCAGCTTGGCGATGATCAGGGTCGCGCGGCGCAGGCGACAGGCGGCGAGCGCGGCGGCGATCTGCGGCCGGTCGTTTTTCTTGCCGCTCTCGACTTCCTGGTATTCGTCAACCAGGACGCCTTGCGCGGCGGCGACATGGCGAGCCACCGCCTCGCGCTGCGCTTCTAAGCCCAGCCCGCTGGCGCCCTGGCGCTCGGTCGAGACTCGGTAGTAGGAAATGAAGCGCGGCGCTCCAGGCGCGCTATAGGCGCGCGCCGAGGCCCGGCGGGGCATTTTACCGCCCTCTCACTCTGATATGTCCGATTGTCGCAATGTTATGAGGCGAGCCAGGCGAGCCACCCGGCCAGCGTCGGCAGCGCGATCAGCAGCAGCAGCAGCACGAGCGCATAGTTTGCGGCCCGGCCGTCGGTCATCTCGACGCTAAACACGCTGACCTCCGCTCAGATGCGCCTCGAGCGCGCCGAGCGTGGCGATCAGCACGCCGGACGCCGTCTCTTGCGTGACGCGCCGGCCGGCCCAGCCTTGCTCGAGCGCCCACTCTTTGAGGGATCGTTCCCAGCCGACGACGTGCCACAGGCAACTGCCGCCGGCCGAGGCTAGGCCGCCGACGGCAATAATCGCGCGCCACAGCTTGTCGCGCGCGACATAGGCGCGGTCGCCGAGATGGTTGTTGGCGCCGCCGGGGTTGCGCTGCAAATCGGCGGCGTGCAGCGGGTCGAACTGGGCGCGCTTAAAAAGCCGGCGAAATTCCTCGCCGGCCGCCCGCATGGCCGGGGTTATTGCGCCCCTTCGCTCCATCGCCGCCAGCACATCGATCGCGCGATAGGGCCGCGCGATGGCGCCGGCAGCGTCGGCGATCGGCCGGTCGAGCCGCTCGACAGCGTTGTGCTGCATACGCTCCGGCGGCGGCGCGACAATATCCGTGGGGGTCGCCCGGGCGCGCCGTCGCCGTCGCATTCAAATTCGTTAAATAAAAAAACCGCCAAATACGGCGGTCGGCATAGCTCGGGTGGTGTCCGAAAGCCGTCGGCGCGCGCCACTCCGAGCTGGCCAGAACGCTACCGCAAAATTTGGACGCGATTATGGCAACGTTGCGACCCCGACGGCCACTGGCGGGGTTGTTGACGCCTGCCGCTCCAGAAACGGGTCGCGCGCAATTATCGGCGCCAGCACCGCAAGACGTGCAATCAGTGCCGTTGAGTCGGCGATCGTTTCAAAGTCGGTGCGGCGCAGGCCGCGCCGAAAATCGGCCTCGGTCGCCCACACCGTCTGCAAAATCAGCCGGCCGGCGGCGTTGATAACATCGATGACGAGCAGGTGCTGACCGAGCTCGGCGCGCGAAGCCGCGCGCTCAGAAAAGACGACGACCTCGCCCATAGTGGCAAAGTGCTCCCGTTCCGCTTTGGCGCGGTCATACCACAAAACCCGTCAAAGTAGGATTGCGCTGGGTCAATGCCACCGTTACGCGGCGACCGGCGTCGGCGGCTCGACCACGGACCCCAGCACAAAGCCTTCGTCGACGAGCCAGCGCCGAAGATCGGGCGGCGGCGCCGCGCGCAGGAGCTCGGCGGCGGCCCAGCGCGCGGTCTCGGGGTCGATCGCGTTCTCGGTGATGAGCTTATCACCGCGACGTTCGCGGTAGCACACCGTGCCATCGGGGTAAACCCCAAAGCTAATCTTGATCGGGGCCTCGCCCGGCCGGCGACTCATGCCGCCTTCATCCCGGTGGTCGCGGCGGTCTTGAACTCGCGCCCGGCGCGGAAGCGGACCCGGCGGGCGGCAGGGATCTCGGCCGGCGCGCCGGTCTGCGGGTTGCGCCCTTGTTTGGCGGCATAATCCTTGAAGTCGAAGGTGCCAAAGCCGGGCAGCCGCACCTCCTCGGCGCGCGCGATCGCGTCGCGGATCGCGTCGAGCGCGGCCTCGATCGCGCGGTGCGCCTCGGCCCGGGTGCTGCCGACGGCGTTAGCGACCGCCGCGTCCAAATCACTTCGGTTCATCGCTTTCTCCTTCCCCTCGAAAAATCGCGTCGCCCGACCGCCGGCTTTGACCACAGCCCGCCGGCCGGCCGCTGTTGTTCGGCTTGCACCCGCACCGGCGTTAGCGGCCCCCGGGCCAGCGCCGGGTTGAACGGCGGCCCGCCACCCTGCGGCGCCGGTGGTAGCCCTTTCGGCTGTCGTGGGCGCTCCGTGCCAAATCGCTTGCGGCTCATCGCTGATCGGCGCCTCCTTTGGCCTGGTCCGCCGCATCAATCACCCGCCGCAGCGCGTCGCGCAATGGCGACCAGTCAGGGTCCGCGGCGACTTTGGCCGCGATGTACACCCGCTTTTCCTCGTCGCGGCGCTCGGCCTCAGCCGCCGCGGCCCGCCGGCGCCGCGCGCGCTCCTGCGCGGCCGGGTCGACCAGCCGCCGCAAGCCGGCGAGCTCGGTCTTGGCGTCGGCGACGAGGCGCGTGCAGGCCTCGACCGCGAGCGCGATGGTGCAGCGCCGGCCGGCGACGATTGTTTCCCTTGCCGCCTGGGCGATCGCCGATTCCGGGAAGTCCTCAAGGGCGTCGTGCCAGTCGGCAATGACCAGAGCCATCGCCGCCTCCTCGAGCTCGGGAACCCAGGAGTGGGCCAGCCAGGCGGCGATCCGCACCGAAAGCCACTCGGGGTCGGCCGGCGCCAGGTAGTGCTCGTACGCGGGGATCGCGGCCTCCGCGGCGGCAAGGGCGGCCTCGTCAAGCGCCGGCGGCTGCCAATCCGAGGCTAGGGCCGGAACCGGGATCCCGCTTCGCGGATAATTCCATCTGACGCTTCCGCGCAGCGCCGACCTTACGCGCGGCGTCAAAGAGGGTCTGGTGGGGAGAGCGGCGGGCGCCGCGAGCGCGGGAAGCATTGGGGTCTCCGCTAATCGTCAGAAGGAATTCGGGCTGGCGCGGGTCGAGGCGGCCGCGCGGGTTGGCGCCCCTCGCCCGCGGGTTGGTGCCCCTCGCCCGCGGGTTGGCGGCCGGCCGCGGGGCCGCACCCGGCGGCGGGGCGAAATCCGGCTGAGCCAGCTCGGCGCCGTCCTCGCGCAATTTTGCAAAAAGCGGGGGCGCGGCGTCGGGGGGGGTCGGGGGGCCCTCCCTCCCGTTCTTTCCTTCTTCGCTGGTTTCTTCTTTGTGCGAGACGGGTGCGGAGATGATGTTGGGCGCCGCCTCGCGGCGCCCTTGAAATCGGTCGTAATTGCAGACGGTTATGATCAGGCGCCCGGCTGCGGCGCCGATGCTGTACGCCGTGCGGATCATGTTCCGTTTGGCGAGGGCGGCGAGAAAGCCGCGGACCTGGGAGATCGTCCAGCCCCAGGCCTCGGCGAGGTAGCGCAGCGAGAAGCACAACTGGCCGCGCTCGAGGGCGATGAGCGTGCCGCGGATCGTGACGGTGGTGCGCCGCCAGACCGCGTGGGCGATCAGCCATTCCCAGGCGGCGCGCCGACAATAGCGCTCGCCCTCGAATAGCTCGTGGTCTTGCCACCCCCGTTCCATCCGGTAGTAGCCGGCATCGCCCCGGCCGGTGCGGGCGGCGGTCGCGGCGCAACCCGCGCCCGACATCATTTTGCCCCCGAAACGTGTACTATTGCGGACTGACATCCCATCACCCCCCTGGTGGGCTGTTTGAGTAATGCTGCGCCCGGCGAGCCCCCAACCCCCCCTGGGGGCGGAAGCCACGTCATCCCCTTGGCGGGGTTTCCCCAGCGCCGGGCGCGGTGATTCCGTTAACGAGCGTCTTCCCTTGGAGGAGGAGCCGGCGCGGGCGGCGGCCGCGCGCGCTGGCCGATGGTCATTTGTGCGAGTGCTTGCGGAGCCCGTTGCCCCGGCACACCGGCGGCGGCGGCGGGGCAATGTCGTCGAGCACCTCGACCAGGTCGCGTAGCCCGTCGGATAGCTTTCCGATATCCTCCACGAGCAATTGCCGCGCCTGTTCGACGGCGGCGCGCGCGCCGGCGATGCGCTGGCGCGTTGGTTCGTCTAGGTCCATCGCTGGCCCCCATTTTTTTGCCCCCGGTTGGCAATGTCAGCCGCGCAGCCCTTGCACGTCGGCGCGTAGTAGCGCGATCTCGCCGCGCAGCGCGGCACCCTCGGCACGTTGCTCGACGCGCATCGCGGCGAGCTGCTCGGCCAGCGCGTCAAAGCCGCGCGCCAGCTGCTCCAGCTGCCGCGCCAGCTCGGCGGTGGTCGGCGGCGGCGGAAAAATGAAATCGCGCGCCGCCGGAAACAGCGCGAGGAGCTGGTCGAGCCGGGCGACGGTCCAGCCACGGCCGCCGCGCAGCATTTTCGCCATGCTCGGGCTGACGTCGAGGTCGCGCGCGATGCGCTTATCCTTGGCGCCCCCGGTATAGTTAATCCCGAGGAAGACCCCGGCTCTGGCGGCAATGCCGCTGTCCAAATCGCCAGCATCGCTATCCCTTCGGGCTCTCGCCACGGCGGGGCAGCGCGCCGATTATCGCGCGGTGATTTTGCCGTCTCCTGACACGCGGCGCTGGACCGCTGGGCGCAAGGCCACGGTGGTGATCGCCGTGCGTATGGACGTCCTCACCGCCGAGGAAGCATGCGCCCGCTGGCAGCTTTCGCCCGAGGAATTGGCCGAGTGGGAGCGAGCCTGGGAGGCCGCCGGCATGCGCGGGCTGCATGTGACGATGGGGCCGCGCGGGCACTGGCGTCGGCGCCGGCCGAGGAAACGAGACGGCAATCATGCGGCCTCGCAGCAACAAGGCCGGTGCAGCAGCGACGCCAACTCGGCGCCGGTGATCGCGGAGAACGGCTCGACGAGGTCGACCGGCAGTGGCGAGCGCGTCTCGTATTTGCGGTAGGCGTCGATCGTGACACCGAGCGCATGCGCCATCTCGGCGGGCGTGAGGCCGCGCGCGACGCGGAACGAGCGAACCCGCGTGCAAAACCAGTGCGGTGATCCTCGCCGAACAGCCTCTGGCGGCAAAAGGCGCCCCCCACCATGAGCGGACAATCTGTCGCGACCCTTAATTGGACAAATCGTCCACCGAGTCAAGCGTTGGAAAACTGGGCACCTGTGCCCGCCGACGGATTGTCGACACTTGGCAACATGCCGTTGCCGCCGCGCTCGCATTTTCTCAAGGCATTCTGCGGCCGAGTGCGGGCCGCGCGGCTGGGTGCCGGGCTGACCCAGGCCGAGGTCGCCGAGGCGCTGCGCGTCGACAAGTGGACCTACAGCAAATACGAAAAGCGGACGCCGCTGCCGCATCACCTGATCGAGCCGTTCGCCGCCACCACCGGCAGCGATATCGTCTACCTGCTGACCGGGCGGCGGCCGCGGCAATGCAGCGACGAGCAATCGCCGGTCAGCGAGCCTGCAGAGGCTATCGGCGCCGGCTAAAAAAACCCTTGTTCGCCGCGCAGTTGGACAAATCGTCCAAATAGGCGCTTGACTGGACAAATCGTCCAGTCTTAGCCTCGCACCCACTCTGGCCCGAGGGGGAGGGGTGCTGTGCCGGAAAATCACACCGATTCCGATTCTGTCCGCTTTGCGCTCGTCTGCAAGGAGCTGCGCACCGGCGCCGAGCTTGAGCTGAGCGCGCCGGTCGCGCCCGAGCTGGTGGCGCGGAAGCTGGCGACGATTATCGGCTGTCTTGGCGATTTGGCGCCGCACCAGACGCGTGCGCTGCTGTTGCAGGTAGCGCGGCAGGCGATCGGCGCAATTGCCGAGCTCGACCGCCGCAGCGCGGCGCCAGGAGCCGTTGGGGCGGCTGCGCAATGAGCGGCGCCCGAGGCCCAATGGCGGGAATTGCGGCGCAGCCCTCGGCGCCGCCGTATGGGCTGACCCGGCGCCAGCGCGAGACGCTGCTGGTCATCCAGGAATTGATCGACGCCGGCACGCCGCCGAGCTTTGCCGAGATCTGCGCCGAGCTCGAATTCGCCAGCCGCGCGCACGCCTACCAGACGGTGCGGCGGCTGCAGGCCCGCGGCTGGCTTGATTGGCGGCCGCATTGCGCGCGCTCGTTTCGCCTGCTGCGCCGCTTGCCAATGCCGCCCGAGCCGGTGTTCGTCGGCACCTTTCAGGCGCCGGCGCTGGCCGCCCAATGGGCCAATGATGAGGCCTCGGGGTGATCGGCGCCGAGCGGCTGGCGGCCGAGACCGCCTTTATCCCGCTGGGGCGCGAGATCGCGCACGAGCATGTCGACTGGATCCGCGGCGAGGGCGTGCTGACCGCCCAGGACCTCGGCCGCCCGCTTGGCCGGGTGACGCTGACCTGGGAGGACGCCGAGCTCGTGATCGCCTTGGGCTGGGAGGACCACTGCGGCCCGCAGGGCCAACGAGGAGAGGACCATGACAATGACCGAAATCACGCCGGTGCGCCCGGCGCCGAACGCGCTGGTGCTCCTCCCCTGGAACGAGCTGCACCCCTCGCCGCTGAACCCACGCCGGCACGAGGAGACCGCCGACCCGGGGCTCGTCGAGAGCATCAGCAGGCGCGGCGTGCAGCAAAACATTGGCGTCCGCGCGCGCGTTGCCGGCGGCGGCTATGAGCTCGTTTGGGGCGCGCGCCGCTATGCGGCGGTCGGCGCGCTGGTCGGCGCCGGCCGCTGGTCGAGCGATGTCCCGGTGCCGTGCCGGATCGTCGAGTACAGCGATGCCGAAGTCATTGCCGCGGCGGTCGACGAGAACCTCAAGCGCTCCGACCTTACAGTCCTCGAAGAGGGCGATGCCTATTGCCGGCTGGCCGACGAGTTCCACTGGCCGGTCGACCGGATCGCCGACGAGACCGAGCAGCCGCTAAGCCGGGTGCGCCGGCGCATGGCGCTTGCCCGCCGCCTGGCGCCGGAGGGCCGCGAGGCGCTCGACGCCAAGGTCATCACCGCGGCGCAGGCAATGGAGCTGGCGAAGGCCGAGGCCGACCAACAGCGCGGGCTGTTGCGGGACATCGTGGCGCGGCCCGGCCAATGGAACCCCGACACTATTCGCCGCATGCTGACCCCGAAGGGCGCGATCCCGCTGTCGCTCGCGGAGTTCCCGGTCGCGCTCTACCAGGGGCCGAGCGAGCCGCGCGATCTCTTCGACGACCCGAGCGAGGCCTACGCCTACGACGCGGCCGAGTTCCGGCGCCTGCAGCTGGAGGCCTGCGAGCAGAAGAAGGCCGCGCTCGAAAAGACCTGGTCATGGGTCGAGATCAAGATCGGCGGCGCCTGGGCGCCGGTGTGGGAATACGACCGCGACGCGGCGCCGGCCGAGGGCGGCGCGATCATCCATTTCCGCGAGGACTCGCGGGTCGAGGTCCACACCGGGCTGCGCCGCCGCGCGCCGCCAACGGGATTGGAAGCGGCGCTGCCGGCGCGCCGCCCCGGGACCCTCGGGCGAGGCCTCGATGAACTCATGCGCGGGAACGGCGGCGGCGCGGCACCAGCCGAGCCGCCAGCCGAAAGGGCGCCAACGATGCCGCTGGCGCGCGCGCACATGGTCTGGGCGCGCCACGAAAAGTCGCGCCGCCTGCAAAATGCGATCGCGCGCGAAGCGGACGCGCAGACGGCGTTGTCGCTGATGATCCTGCGCCTGCTCGGCCGCGACCGCGCCCGCGAGGTGCACCTTGCCGTCGAGGATTCGTTTGCCCCCGACGACCGCATCGAAAACCGGCCGCTCGACGAGCGGCGCGCCGAGCGGTTGGCGCCGCTGCGCCTGCTGACCAGCGATGTCGAGCTCTACGGCGCGCTCGTCGAGATGCCGTGGGGTGATCGGCTGGCGCTGTTCGCGGCGCTGTTTGCGCCGCTGTTTGCGAGCTGGTGCGGCTATGAGCCCGATATCGGCGACAGCCCGCTCGTCGTCGCCGTCGCCGGCGAGCTCGGTCTCGGCGCCGAGGAGCCGTTCGGCATGAACGCTGCCTACCTTGAGCGCCTGCCGCGCGCCGGGCTCCTGCGCGTGGCGCGCGCCTGCGGCGCGCTCGAGGCGGTCTCGACGCACGCCAAGAAGGGCGAGCTCGTCGACGCGATCCTGTTCGCCGACGACCGGGATCCGGCGTGGTATCCGCCCGAGCTCAAATTCGCCCTCAAGGCCCAGGTCCTCGCCGAGCTCGGCGCCGGGCCGGCCGCCGCGGCCGCCGAATAATGGGAGGAAGAAAAAAATGCCCCTCTATCTGTACCGCTGGCCCAACAGCGACCTCAGCGTGGTCTATGCCCGCGATCGGCTGCATGCCGCCGACCTTCTCGACCAATGGGGCAACGCCGACCCCGAGCGCCTGATCACGGTTCCTCTCAGCGACGGAGGGACGGACTGGGGCTTGGCGATCGATTTTACCCTCAATAAACGCGGCAAATTCGACCTGAACCCTGAGACCGGCATGGGCGGGAATGGGTTTAGCGAGGAATTCTACGCGGGACGCCTGGGCCGCACGATTGAGCGGCTATACCCGCGGCTCACCGCCGCCGAGAGGGAGATCGGCGACGAGCTCGACAACCCTTATCGCTATTGGTCGCGGGAGACAAAGGACAAGGTCGCCGCTGCCGTCGCCGCCGAGGACCAGAGGGACGAATACCAGAAGCCGGGGCCGACCGGCGACGCTGACGTCGACCGGATCGCGTCAGCTATCGACATGCATCCTGCGCTGGTCGCCACGCTTCCGCGACGGCGGGCGCTTCGGTCCAGCAATGGGTCGGCCAAGCCGCCGCGGCGATGACGGCTGATGAGGCCGCGCACACCGACCTGTTCGATTGGGCTGATCAGCAGCACGAAAACCTCGACCGCGTCACCTCGAAACTGAGCGGGCCGATATTGGCGTTCTGCCGGCTGCATCGGGATTTCCACATGGAGGACCTGCGCCTCTATTTGCGCGGGCAGTCGGTCGATTTCGCGCCTGACAGTCCGAGCCGCATCCTGCGCGAGCTACGGCTGCGGGGTGCCGTGGATTACGTGATCACCAACCGCCGGCAATCGGCCTATCGGGTGGTGTCAGTGAGGTGAAGATGACGATCGCGTCGCGGCCGGGCTTTGATTGGAGCCGGGTCAACTGGCTGGGCCCTGACCAGCCGATCATCGCCGACGGCGAGGATCTCGAACGCTGCTCCTATTGCGGCGACGAAATTCCCGACGACCGGGTGCCGCTGCGGATATGGGACGAGCTCGGCTGGGGCGCGGTGTTCTGCGGCCATTGCGAGGCCGCGTGCTGGGGCTTGCAGAGTTTCGACGACCAGGTCGAGCCGCGCGACGAGGCCGAGGTGCGCCGCCGGCGCGAGCGAGGCGGGTGATGGCGCGCAAGCGAGTGAGGCGATGGGTCGACTGGATCTCGCTCGGCGAGGCCGCGGCGCAGCTCGGCGTGTCGGAAAAAACCGTGAAGCGGCGGCTCGCCGAGGCCGGGATCCTGGTGCCGCGGGTCGGGCGCGCGCCGCAGCTGACCAGGGGTGACTTTGACCGCCTCGTCGAGTCGACGCGCGGGCGCGGGCAGCCGCAGCCGACCACTACCGAGGCGCCGCCGCCGCCGCGCCGCGGACGGTACGGCCGCGAGACCGACCGGCTCGTCGCGCGGGTGCGGGGGCAGCCGGTCGTCGCGCTCGACCTGGAGCGGAAAAATTAGGGCCATTGGCCCTATTTTTCGCTGGCACCATTAGGGCCATTGGCCCTAATATGGTGGGCAGACGAAAGGAGCGCACCCAATGGCAACAGAGATCGAGATGGCCGCCGCCCGCCGGAAAATCGCCGAGATCGCCTACGAATTCGGCTCTCGGCCAGAAGAGGACCGCGCCGTCACCGAATGCGGCTGGCTCAATGGCAAAGTCACGCTAAAGGATGGGAGACAGTTTGCCGCCGGCGGCGGCTGGGTCGACACAACCGGCCTGGTCGAAGGCTACAATTACCGCGACGCCGGACAGGTCGACGAGCTCGCCGAGGCGCTCGGATTGGATACCGACGAGACGCTGCGGTTGCTGCGCGACGATTGCCCCGCCGAGTGGGCGCCGTACCGCGGAGGAGCATGACGATGCCGTTCAAGCTCTACGCCCCCGGCACCCGCAAGGGGAACCCGCACTGGCTGGCGATCATCTCGGTCGGCGGCCGCCGCCACGAGCGGGCGCTGCGCACGACGAGCAAGCGCGAGGCGCAGCAAGTGGCGGCGCTGATCGAGGCCAAGATGGCGGCTGAAGCCGCCGCCGGCGGGCGGCCAGCGCGCGGCGATATCGTTACTTTTCGGACGGCGGCGCGGCTCTATGCCGATTTTCGCGGGCTCGACCTCGCCGACCCGAGAGCCAACCGCAGCCATTATAGGACCGAGGCCAAAGCGATAAACCGGCTCGTCGAGTTTATAGGCAACGAGCCGGTCGGCCAAATCGGGCATCCCGACCTCGTCGCCGCCGCCAACAAATTGCTGCCGGCGGCGGCGGCGGCGACGCGCAACCGCTGGGTCATCAAGCCCGGCGCCGCGATCCTGCACTATGCCGCCGAGCAAAAATTTTGCGGCTGGGAGCGCATCAAGAAATTCAAGGAGCGGCGGCCCAAGCCCCGCCCGGTATCGCGTGACGTGGCCGCCGCCCTTGTCGCCGCGGCGCCGCCCGGGCCGCGCCGGCTGTTGCTGGTGTGGTTGTTTCGCCACGGCACCCGCATCACCGATACCTTGCAGCTACGCTGGGGCGACGACAATTTGCCGGACACGGTCGGGCAGATCGATTTAGCGCGGCAGCGCGTGACGATGTGGATCAGCAAGATCGACGAGCCGTCCGAAAAGGTGCTGCACCCCGAAATCGTCGAGATGCTGGCGGCGATCCCCGAGGCCGAGCGAGTGGGGCCGCTGTTTCCGTGGCGCACCAGGTCAGGCGTCTATCGTTGGCTGCGGCCGCTCGCGCAAAAACTCGGGATCAGGTTCAGCCCGCACATGGGGCGCCACTCGGTCGCCACCTGGCTTCATCAGGACGGCGCCAGCCTGCACACGATCATGGAGGCGCTCGACCATCACGACCCGGCCTCGTCGATCCGCTATCAGGCCGGCGATATCGAGGGCGTCGCCGCCGCGACCGCGCGGTTTGCGCCGCTGTTGCCGCGCCCTATCGACCAACGGCGGGCCGGCAATGGCTGACGCCGCCCCCGACCTGATGCGCCGCTGCCGCGAGGCGCTCGGCCTGACGGCCGAGGCCTTCGCCGGCCGGCTGCACCTTGGCCCCGGCGGCGGCGGCCGCACCGTGCGCCGCTGGGAGGCCGGCGACCGCGCGATCCCCGGCCCGGTGTGGGTGCTGCTGGGCTACATGATGGACGAGGCGCGCGAGCCCGAGCTGCGGCGCGAGATCGGCCGGCGGCTGCAGGAGGGCCGCCTGAATGCCGGACATCATCATTCCGCCCGGCGGCCAGCTCAAATTCGAGATCGAGGGCCCGGCCGGCGGCGCGGTCCATCTCGATGTCGAGCCGCCGCGCGATAGGCAGATTGTCGATCCGACGGGGGGCCGGCCAGTCCGCGTCTCGACCTGGGTGCTGCCCGACGCGATGGCGACCTATTTCCTCGGCATGGCGCTCGTCGACGCGACCCGCGCCGTCGAGCACAACAACGAGCTCCACGAGCGATCCCTGCGATGGCAGAAGCTCAGCACCGCGGCGGTTATCGCGTGCGGATCGGCGGCCGTCGCCTTGCTAGCGCTGCGGCTGATCCTATGAGCGCGCTGGCTGACGAGGACGAGGTTCTCGCGCTCGGCTATTGGCGTGCCAAGCGCTTGCCGAGCGGCGAGTGGCTAGCCTTGCAGCCGCAAATCTTCACCTGGTCGCTGGTTATCGTCCGCGACAAGCAAAGCTGGCGGACGCGCTATTGCTACGAGGACCCTGCCGACGCCGCCGCGGCGTTTCTCGCCTGGGTCGGCGCCGGCGACCCGCCGGGGAATTGGGTCAAGCAAAAGCCCGAGGAGCGGCTCAACCCGCGCTGGCTCGCCGGCGCAAAGCGCGAGCTTGCGGCGCCGCCGGCGCCGACCTGTCCGGTCTGCGGTCGGCAATACTCAACGCTGCGAGGGTTTTGTCTTGGTCCGCATTAGCGCGCTGCCGGGCATGGCGCCGCCGCAGCCGCGCCGCGCCCGCCGCGAGCGCCGCGAGCTGTACGAGGCGGTCGTACATCTGCGCCGGCGCGGCAACCGGATCCACCGCGCCGGCCGCGAGCACAGCCTCGTCAACGGCCGGCGCGTACCGAACGCCGAGATCGAGCGGCTCGCCGCGCGCTTCACGGAGGCTGGCGATGAACGCTAGCGGGCTTCTCCTGCAAAGGATCGGAACGATGGGCGACGCGCGGTGGTGCATGATCGATGTTCGCGGCGAGGTCGTCGCCGACGGCGTTGTCGATCCCAATGCCGAGTGGGCGGAGAACGTCGCGGCGCACCGAACCGTCGCCGAGGACCTTATTGCTGCCGGCCGCGCCGCAGTTTTGGTCAGCACGATCTTTCTCGGGCTCTGGCTGGGAGGGCAGCCCGGCCGCCCCGAGTGGTGCTTTGAGTCCAAGGTCTTTGGCGGCGGCGGCGCCGGCGACGAGCTCGACGGCCGGCGATACGCCACGCTCGCGGACGCCCGGGCTGGCCACGCCGAGCTCGTGCGCCATTGGTCGGCGAAGCTCGGCGGCGGCGAGGCATGAATCTGCGGCGACGGTCTCGGGCATGTCTCGCACAGTGCCGCGTGGCCCGCGATGTGGTGCCCGAGATACCCCGCCGCAGGTAGAGGCGAAGCTGCTGCCATCGGCGCCGATTACAGAAAGCAGCGGAGGCGAAAATGGCTGACGATGCCGAGCTCCGCGAGGTGGTCGCGTGGGCGATGTTCCGAGTCGGGCAAGCCGGCGGCGTCTGGACGTGGGACGAGCTCCCCGAGACCGGCTACTCGATCCCGCCGAGCAAGGGGGAATACCGCGCGATGGCCGACGCCGCGATCGCGGTCCTCCGGCAGCGCCCCGCCAACCCCGATAATCCCGTCCTGACGCTCGAGGCGGTCTTGGCGCAGATGCTGGCTAACGACGAGCTGATGCTGGAGGCGCTGGCGCGGCAGCCGGGAACGCCGCCGGGGTTGGTGGACAAATTGGAGCGCCGCGCGCAAAGCGTGGGAAATCTGTGGGAAAACCCGCGAGAGCCGCGGAAAGACTAGCCCCCGCGCTGCCCTCCGAAGGCAGAGGTCGTGAGTTCGAATCTCGCCGGGTGCGCCATCGTAAAGGCTAGGAAATGCGCGGAATTGCTAGGGGTTCGGTAGTTAACGGCGAGCGGTCGGAAGTGGACAAAGCAGGACCGCATTCCCACCAAAAGGTCGGTGGGAGACCTAAAGATAGGGTTAATTCGTGGGAAATCCGTGGGAGAGGCCGAGCGCTGCCCCCCGCGGGCAGCGCGCGCGGTGTACCGCGATGACCGCGTGGCTGACGTGGCGGCTGGTGCCGCCTGGCCCCGAAAATAACAGCCGCTTCTGGTGGGTGGTCGTCAACCTGCCCGGCGGGCGCCGGGTCAAAGCATCGAGCAAGGCGTCGCGCAAAAACGACGCGCATTCGTTCGCCGAAGAATTTGTCGCCGAGCTCGCCCTCGGGCGCAGCCCGGCGGATGCGCGGCGCCGAATCGCCGAGGCCGGCGCGCGCCGGCGGGCCGCGGCGCAGGCCGAGGTGGCGGCGGCGCTGGCGCGCCTGCCGCCGCTCCTGCCGCAGAGCGTGCGGCGGGGGCTGCCGGTGATTTCGCTCGACCTCGAGCGGCGGCAAAAGGGGAGGGGGCGTTAAATCGCGCGTGCCGGCCGCGCCGGGCGCGCGCTAGGGGGCAGAAGGGGATTTCGGCGGGGGAAGGGCGGCCCGGCAAAACAGGCGCGCTAGCGGCCGCCACAGGGGCGGGGCGAGCGGGGCCGGCGTTTCCCTAAGACGGCTCTCGGCAGGATCCGCGCCGGCCCGCCGTCAGCGTGCGCGCACCCGGAGCGCTAGGTTGGGTTGCGTCGCCGACACGGTGCATTTAACCATGTCGCCGGGGCGCGGCGAAAGGAGTTCTCAGAGATGGCGACATTTGCGAATTTGCAGACGCTGGTGAAAAACCTCGTGACCGGCACGAGGGCGCTGCAAAAGGAGGCCGAGGCCTTGGCCGGCACCGGCGGCGCGGCGGGGCGCCAGCGCGGCCGCCCGCGCAAGACCGAGGGCACTGATACCCGAGCCAACCGAGCGGCACCGGCCGAGGGGCCGACGCTGGCGCAACTGCCCGGCCTGATCCGCGAGCGCTACCCGAACGGCGCAACCCCCGACGAGGTTATCGGCCTGATGGGCTGGAAGAAGGGGGCGCCGATGTCGAATATCCAGCGACAGCTGGTGGCCAAAGGCCTGCTGACTAAGACCGGCGACCGGGCGAACACCCGTTACCGCGCGGCCGCCTAGTGCATTAGCAGCGCGGCCAGGCCAAGCCCGGCGAGCATCATCACCACGACGGCGGCGGCGAATTTGACCAGGTCGACGGCGGCGTTGACGACGGTGATCAGCGCCGCCAGCGCGGCCGAGCCGCGCGGCGCGTTCGGGGATTCGGGAAAGGACACGATCTCGGCGCTCATTGAGGTGATCCGTTGGGCGAGACGACGATGGTGATCTTGCTGATCGGCGTGCCGATCGCGACGAGCACGGTCGGGCTCAGCGCCGGGTTGGGAGCGAATTCGACCGGGATCGAGTAGTTGCCGGCCGCCGCGCCCTGCGGCGCCGACAGCAGCCAGCCGGCCCCGTCCTCCTGCACGCCGATCATCGCGCCGGCGGGTACCAACCAGCTAAAAAGCCGCGGCTCAAGGCGGCGGCCGCCTTGGTCGTCGGCCTCGACGTGCACCGGGCCGCCGCCCGGTACCAGCCCGATCATTGCGGGCGTCGCCCCAACGGTGATCGCCGGCGCCGCTACGGTGATCGCCGGCGGCTTGGCGGACCCGGCCCAGCCATAGGGAGCGGCCGCCGCCGCGAGCGCGGCGAGAAGGGCGGCGCGGAAAAGCGGGCTCACGGCATCCTCGCCCACGCTGTAGATGCTCGCTGACCCCACCAGAGGTCGATTTCGGCGATCGAGCCGGCGGCGATATAGCTGCGGTCACAAAGCCCGAGCCCGGGCACCGCGACCACGTCGCGCCCGACCCGGCCGTTGGTGCATTGCCACATCGTCCATGCCGCCCAGCCGGCCGGACAGACCGGCGCGTCGCCCCACTCGCCGAGCCACAGCGGACAGCGCGCCAGCGCCGCGCTCGGCAAGCCGGTGGCTTTGCCGTCGGGGCCCCAACGCGAGCCATAATAGATCGGCGGAAAGCCGAGGCGCTCCTCGAGGCGCTGCGCGACCGCCTCGGCGATCGGAATCGTCACCGAGTCGACTCCATTTCGACTCGGATTCGACTCGCAATCGATCGCGAGCTCGATGCCGCCGAGCGCCCCGACGGTTCGCAGCAGCCAATCGGCCTGCGGCGCCGGGTCCGTGCCGTCGAGAAAGGCATAGGCGCAGACCCCGAGCCCGGCCGCCGCGGCCGCGGCGCGGCGCTCGGCAAAGGTCGGGTCGACAAAGCTGGCGCCTTGCGTCGCCTTCAGCGCGACATAGCGGATGCCATAGGCCGCCGCGGCGCCGAAGGCGGCGGCGAGATCATCTTGCGGGAGCGGGTTCCAATGGCTGAGGTCGGCCAGCGCATAGAACATCGCCGGCGGCCAGTACGGGGCTGTCATGGCGCGCCGCTCAGCATCGCCGTCCATTGCGCCAGCGCGGCGGCGTTGTGGCGGACCAGCGCGTCGTGCCCGGCCTTGGCGGCGCCGGGGTCGTGCAACAGCGCGACGCCGGCATCGGCGATATCGTTCGCATCGTCCGAGACGGCCGTCCAGCGCGGCGGCACCCAATCGATCGCGTCGGACGTGACGGACGGCACGCCCTCCGCGACCCCGTCGGCGACGACCATGCAAAAGCTCTCGGTGTAGGAGGGCTGCAGCAAGAGGTCCATGTGGCGCACGACGCGGCGGAACTCGGGCCAGGATTGCCAGCCCGAGCGCACCAGTTTCGCCCCCGGCAAATTGGCGTAGAGCGCCTCAAGGGCGCGCGAGATCGTATCACCGCCGCCCTCGGCGCGACCGGCGCTCGTCCAAAATTCGAGGTCGCTCTGCAATCGGCTGGCGAGCTCGAGCGCGGCCGCCCCGGCGGTCAGGATGTTTTTGAGCGGCCGCGTCGCGCCAAAGCAGCCGACGCGCAGCGGGCCGCCGCGGTGGGGTTTGCGCGGCGCCCAATGCGCGGCGCCGAGATCATACATATTCGGCAACAGGCGCATCGGCGTGCGGTAGACGTCGTGCCACCAGTTGACGAGCTTCTGGTTGTTGGCGCCGATGCGGAAATTGGTCGTGCTGGTCTGCAAGTCGCCGGCCTCGCGCAATAGGCGGACCCCGTTCGGGTCGGCCTGTAGAAAGCCGACATTGGAGTGGCTGACGACGGTAAAGGCGGTGTCGTGATGCCGGCTGCAAAGCCCGGCCAGGTCGGTGGTCGGGATCCACGGCGCCGAGATCACGATATGGCTGACCGGCGCCATTGCCGCGGCGAGCGCGTGCTGCCGGCTTTGCGCCAGCTTTTCCTCGAGCTCGGCCGCCGAGAGGACTGGCCAGACCTCGGTCCAATGGCCGGCGCGGTTGAGGATCCGCGCGTTGGTCAGCGCCGTGACCCCGAGCCCGATATGGCTGATGTGCTTGTGCGCGGCGAAATTCTTGTAGCAGATCGCGAGGTGCGGCGGGCTCGCCCCCGGCGCAACCATTTGCGGCACATAGCGCATCAGTGAGAGCCCCCAAAAAACGTGCGGGTGACGATCGAGGCGGCGATCGCGACAAAGCTGCTGACAATGCTCGCGACGCTGCTGGCGACGCCGGTAGCGCGGTGGTGCGCGGAGGCCTCGGCGCCGGCGATCCGCGCCTGCTCGACCTCGACCTCGCCGATGCGCAGGCCGAGCCGGCGATCGTCCTCGACATGCTGGCGAAACGTCTGGTCGAGCGCGTCGAGCCGGTCGAGGATCGCGTTGGCGGTCCCTTGCAGCCGGCCGAGCTGCTGCAGGACCGGCCCGGGCGGCCCGCCCTCGTCGCGGGCGGTCATCGCCGTCTGCCGACAATGCGGATGCCGCGCGGCCCAAAGCTGAGCGTCTTGGTCTCGCCGGCGACCTGGATGCAGACCTCGCCGGTGTCCTCGTCGGCGGTAATGATCTCGCCGGCGACGTCGGTATAGGTGTCGGTGCGCACGATTTTCCAGCACCGCTTATGCTCGGCGCTTTGCCAGCTTTCGAGTTTCATCGAATTGCCTTAATGCAAGGCGTCGGCGATGCCGATCCACGAGGCGACGCCGCCCGGCGCCGGCACCGTAAAGGTCGCGCCCGAAAGCGCGGTCGGGCTGATCTCGTAAAAGCCGAGCGCGTTGTTCCAATCGCCAAAGATGTTTGAGCCGGCGTAGAGGATCGAGGCGTCGATCGTCACCGGGCCGCTGTTATTGTCGAAAATGTGAAACGAGCCCGGCAGACTGGCCAGTGTTGCGATGCTGAGCACCGGGTTGCTGTAATTGACAAAAAACGCGAACGCGAAATCGGGCGGCGCGCTCGTCGATATGCCGCTGACCTGTACGCTGTTCGGCGACGGCGCGACCGCCGTCGGGTTGCCGGCGATCGCCGGCAGTGACGGGTTCGGGTCCCACGGCGCCGCCAGATCGACGCCGCTCACCGCGAAGGCAATAAACACCGCAGAGCGCGCGGCACGGTCGAGTTGGACGTCGAAGCTCGCCCCCGACAGAATGCTGCTCGCCGGCGCGCCCCACAGCTCGATATCGGCAGAGGTCGGGCCGAAAAAGCCTTGCACGGTCTGCTGAAACCGGGCGCGCCGCCCGAACGGCAGCCCGGAAATCGAAAGGACGCTCGCGGGGCCATCGGTGACGCGGTTGCTGGTCGCGGCGTAGACGACGACGAAATCGTTGGGCTTGGTCGTCGTCAGCGGCCCGACCGTGCCGCTGCCCAATAACGCCGGCGGCCCATCAAACGGTCGCGGGCCGGGGAAGGTGTCGAAGACGATGCGTCCTGCCGCGGCGCCGTCTGGCGCCAGGATGCCCGGCGGCGGCGGGGGCGGCGGGGGCGGCGGGGGCGGCGGTGCGATGACCGGCCGCGCGAAGACTTGCTGGCGCAGGCTGACCAGCGTCACCTTGCGGAGCTGGTAGAGCTGTGCGCAAAAATTCTCGAAGGTTTGGACGTCGTCGCCCCAGCGCACGACAAAGAAAAACCGCATGTCGACGGTGATCTCGACGCCGCCGGCCGGCGGCGCCGCGAAATCGACAAACTGGCCGCCGCTTACCGCATAGGCGGCCGAGCCCTGCTTGACGCCGGCGAGATAGACCGCGAGCGGCGCCGCGGTATCGAGCGCGCCGATCGGCTCGGTGATCGTGCCATAGGCCGGGTCGCCATAGGTGCGCACCAGGCGGAACCGCGTCGTGCTGCCGTCGCCGGTGCCGATGACCTGGCCGGTGACTCGGTCATCGTCGGGATCGCGGAACAGAAAGCCGCCGAGCTTGCCCTGCTGCGCGAGGAAAAACCCTTCGAGCCGCTTGAGCTCGCTCGGGACAATGCTCTGCCCTGCCCGATCGCGGGCGGGGTAGTCGCGCAGCACGTCATAGACGAGCTCCCACTCGTAGATCGGCCCGTCGTAATAGCCGACCCGCGCCTCGCGGCCCGAGACATGGTCGCCGAGGCCGGTCGCGAAATGCGGCCGGCGCAGCATGTCGAACCCGAGCGCCTCGAGCTCGGGATAGATCGGCGCCGCCGCCATGCCTCAATTGCCGACCCCGAGCAGCATCAGGCCACCACTACCGCCGCTGGCCGGCGGCGCATCTGCCGTCAGCGCGTCTGCGATGGTCACAAATCCAGCCAATCCACTACTGGCTAGCATCCCCGGCGTGACCCCGCTTTGCGCGGCCGAATATGTATAGCCGGTGGCGCCGCCCCATACCCAATTGACCCCCGACCCTTCGCGGTGATTGACGATATTGCTCGTCATGGAACTGCAGACGGAAAAATTCGGCAGGCACATGGCCGGCCAGACGGAATTTTGGCAATAACCGAGCGCGATGATCAGCAGATCGTCGGGATTGGTTGTCGAGATCGCGTTGGTGTCGTGGTTGCCGATCGAGGAGATGGTGGTCTGTTTTGGTAGCGAGGCGTCGGGATCCCACGCGGCCGCCGAGGAATAAACCCCATGAACGCCAAAGACATTGATCGAGGCGCCATCGACGCTGGCGCCGGTGCTGGCGGTGATCGTCTCGCTCGACAGCGTGCCGGCGGAAAAGGCGTAAAAGACGGCCAACGACACGAGACAGCCGGCGGCCGGCGTGCTCTGCAATGTCGTCCCGCGTTGCGCGAAAGTCAGATGCGACGAGGTTGGCACGTTGACCGTCGGGCTCGACCCGCTCGTGTTTTCGGCAAACACGACGACGATCACCTCGTCATTGGTCTGCGTCGTCGTCAGCGATGCGGTACCGCTGGTTGTCCCGCTAAATTCGCCCGTCGCGGTGCCGTCGGTACTTGGCGAGGTGGCGAGCGCCGGAACCGCCGCGGCGCATAGCAGCGCGGCGGCGGTAAGAAATTTGCACAGCACTAGAATTGCGCCCAGGTGATCGTGCCGCCCGTCTGTGCCGTGCCGGAAAACAGGATGCACACATCATTGTTGGCGTCGGGCGTGATGGCGAGGACGCCGACGCCGTTGCCCCAGACAAAGCCGCTGTTCGCGGCCAGCTGATCGCCGCGCGCCGCGGTGGCGCCATTGAACAAGCCTTTGGCCCCGGTGTCGCACTCGGTCGACGATTTGGTGCCCTCGACGATTGCGATATTGATCGCCCCGGCGACCGGCCCGACTTTGATGCCGCAGATGTAGACCTTTTTCGCGCTGACTTTCGACACCAGCTTGATGCTCGTCGAGGCGCCATTGTTGTCAAAGGGCGTCGTGCTCGTGTTGGCGATCGTCTGCCCCGCGCAGCCGCTTTCGGTGAGCCACGCGCTGGTATTAGTGCCGTTGCCGGTGCTCTGCGTCGCGGCGGCGGTTCCCGAAGAAATGTTGACGTTGACCTTGCTCGAGGCAACAGCGCTGGCGAGCGTCGCGAGGTTGCCGCCGGTTTCAACCGCGAGCGCCGAGGTGTTGAGGTTGGTCCCGGCGCTGGCGGTGACATTGAGCGGGGTCGTCAGGTTTGGCTGATCGGTGGCGATGACGATGCGCTGCGTGCCGGCCGATTTGGTGCCGCTGTTCGTGTCGATCGTCGTGCCGTTGAGCTTGTCGAGCTCGAAAAAGCACAGAGCCGATGACGATGTGCAGGGGATGTAGGCGGCGATCGCCGGCACCGCGCGCAGCGCATTGCCGAGCAGCATCCCACCGAGCACAAGACCCAGCGCAGCCGCAAAGATCCAGCGACTTTTCATCATACGATCATCCAGTTCGACGAGCCGTCGCTGATCATCGGAATCGCGTCCTTATTGTCGGGGAAGCTGTAGGAGGATTGCCCGTCGATCGTCCCGGCGGCCGGCGTCACGGTGTGCGTGTCGCCATTGCCGAGCGTCGTTTTGAGGATCCACAAATAGCCGGAATTGCCGGCTGCGGCGCCCGGCAGAGTCGTGCCTTTCGCGCCGGCCGTCGCAGAGGTCCAATAGGTGATCGTCTGCGGGCTCGCCAATGTGACAGTGTGCGAGGTGCCGGTCGTCACGGCGTCGAGTGCAAAGCCGCCGCCAGCGCCGCCGCCAGTCGCGGCGACCGTGATTGAGCCGTGGCCATTGGTGATCGAGATCCCGCTGCCCGCGGTGATCGTCGCCTTGCTAAGCCCATTGCCAGAACTATTGCCGATCAGCAACTGGCCGTCTGTGTAGGTTGTCTGGTTAGTGCCGCCGTGGGCTTCCGTGACCGGCGTCGATAGGCTGATGGTGCCCGTCGTCGTGATCGGGCCGCCGGTGAGGCCGCTTCCGGTCGCGACGCTCGTGACCGTGCCCGTGCCGCTGATTAAGTGGCCGCCTGCGGTCGTGCCGTCCTGCAGACGCAAGGCGAGCAGATCCTCGTCGCAAACCAGCTCGCCCATCGGGCCGGTGTAAGCGGCCGGTGTTGGGCTATCGATCGACGATGAGCCTCTGCGGAGTTGAACTTTTCGGCTCAATCGCTCAGCCTCCCAAGGGCGTCTTCCAACGTGACGGGGTCGGCGCTACCGATGCGGCCCCAATCGCTGATGCCGCTGACGGCGTCGCCGAGTCTGCCCCAGTCCATCGAGGCGCCGGCCGCAAGGCCGATATCGACGGGGTCAACGGAAAGGCTTGAGGGAGACGCCCATTGCAGGATCGTGTCGGCGCCCTGGCTGGTCAGCACTTGGCCGGGGCCGCCTGGCAGAAGGGCGACCCAAGGGCCGCCGTCACTCATGATCAGCGTGCCCGCCTCGGTGCCGAATTTGCTGTCGAGCACCGTGTCGATTGCGGTTGCCGTCGGATCGGCCGGCGCGCCGGTGATATTGGCGACGATCGTGCCGTCGGGGGCGGGGCCGTCGCAGCCGCAACTCAGCGGCAGCGCATTATCGCAAGCGCTACCGCTGCCGCTGGCGCCTTGTAGCGCGCCGACGACGCCGATCCACGCCGCCGCGCCGCCAGGGTCGGGCACCGGGAAGGTCACATTTGACAGTGCCCCGGTGGTGACAAAATAATACCCAACCCCAGCGTTCCAGTCGCCGAGGAGATTCGAGCCGCCGTAAAGAATCTCGGTTTGGGCGTAGCCGCGCGGCGGCATATTGAAAACCCCGACGCCGGGCGGCATGATCGGCTGGCCTGGGAAAGCACTGCCAATGCTTGCCAGCGTGTCGCCTTGGAGAACCGGGTTGTTGTAATTTACAAAAAAGGCGAATGCGAAATCGCTGGCGTTTGTCGTCGATACGCTCGGCACCGACACATTGTTAGTCGGCGATCCGGGTATGTCTGTGGTGTTGGTTGCGGTGAAGAAGCCGGACGGATCCCACGGAGTCGTAGGGTTGATGCCGTCGACTGCGAAAACGTAGTAGATCGCCGAGCGGATATCGACGTTAAAGACGATATGAATATTGTGGTTCGTCAGCGGCGTCGGCGCGCGTGCGCTCCAGATTTCGACACCGACATCAGCGGGGCCGGCAAAGCCGGCCACCTGTTCGAGCTGCTGAAAATCCTTCGCGAAAGTCAGGCCCGCACTGGTGACGCTCGACACCGTCGGCGACCCGGCCATCGAATGGGTCACCGACGACGACGCGAAAAGGACGACGCGGGTGTTCGGCTGCGTCGTTGTGATCAAGACGTCGCCGGAGTTGCTCGTAACCTGCGGCGGCCCGAAGGGCGGGATTGGCAGTGCCTTTTCGACGATGGTGCGTGAGATGCCCCAGCCGTCAAGCCCTATTGCGCCCGCCCCGGCGCCCGCCGACATGGGCTCGACGCAACTGAGGAAACGGATTATCCAGTCGCTCTTCGCGCCGTCGGCGCGCAGCGCCAGATCGCATTGATAATCGACAAATTTGACCGCCGGCTGCTTGCCGATCGTGCCGTCGAGGGCGATGACGCAATGGTTGCTGCCGTCGCCCGGCGTCGTCTTGATATCGAGCGTGTAGCGGTCAAACGAGCTCGCGCCCGCAACGTAGGTAAATTTGTCGCCCGGGTCGGTCGAGTTCCACACGACCTGCGTGAAGCACTTCGTCAAGGTGACGGTGTAGCTGGTGCCGCTGTCGACATTCTGGATGTCGGCGCAGTCGTCGTCCTCGCCGGCGCCGGTCGTGACCGTCGCATCGACACTAGCCGACGGGCCGCTCTCGCAGACCGCGTTCTGTGCGGTGACAAAATAGGTCCAGGTTCCCGCCGCGAGGCCGCTATCGACCCAATTGAGCGCGCGCGTCGTGGCGATCAGCCCGGCGCCGCCAAAGCTGCCGCCGGGCCCGGCCGCGCGATAGACCTTGTAGACGACGACGTTGTCGGCCGGATCGTTGCGGTCCCACGAGAGATCGACCGCGCCGGCCATTGGCTCGGGGCTCGCCGCCAGCCCGGTCGGCGCCGCCGGACAGCCGCCGGTCTGCGTGCCAAAACCGTGGCCGCACGGCGTATAGGTGTAAATCGTAAGCGCCGAGATGTCCTGGACGCCCTCGCCGAACCGATTAAATGACTGGAATTTGAAAAAAAGCTCTTTGCCGATGTACTGCGCCGGCAAATTGTAGACGAGCAGCGACGGCGTCGTTTGTGTCGCCGAGGACGACAGGTCGATCCGGGTGAAAAACGATCCTGCCGCCCAGCCGGCCGGCGTCGAGCCGTAGAGGCCGCGGCGCAAATAGCTGAGGTCGTAGAGGTACGGCGCCGAGCCGGCGACCGCGTGGCCATAGGCGAGCAGCTCGCCATCGCACGGCGCGGTGGTCGTAAACGGCTCGGTGACATAGCACAAGGTGCGGCCGAAATCGGCGTCGTCGTGCGTCGCGTTGAGGTCGAGCGAGCCGAAGCTCTCGCTGAGATCGACCGCTATGGTGTCGGCAGTGTCGGGATCGACATGGTCCGCCAGCGGCGCGGTCAGCACCCCCTGGCGCGCCGGGTTGGTGATCTCGCCGATCGGGTTGAAATTGACCCCGTCGAACGCGAGGAAAACGTTGCAGCCGCCCCAATTGGCGCCGCCCGAGGCGGCGATCCACACCTCGGCCTGGTGACCGACGATAAACGGCGCCTGCGGCTCGAGGATCGCCGGCGGGTTGACATTGCCGGGGTCGGCGAGCGCGTTGACGCGGTTGACGATCGGCTCGGGCGCCTGCGCGGTGTTGCCCGAGGCGTTGCCGAGTGCGCCGGGAAACTCCTCGGCGATGACGGTCCAGACGCCGTCTTTGTCCTCGTCGAGCTGCTTCACTCGCACCGGGAAGCGGTCCATCCCGAGATGCGGCTCGGTCAGGGTCAGCAGGTCGCCGGGCTCGAGCAGGCAAAATTCCCAGCCGAGCCGAAAAGTGATGTCGCCGTTGCGGAGGTAGGCGTTGCGCTGGCCGATGAGCTGCGCGACCGTCTGGCCGACGCTGATCTCCTTGATGTCGTGCGCCTCGACCGAGGGCCCCGGCAGCACGCCGTATTGTCCAATCAAGCCATCGTCGCGCCACTCGATCGGGAAGGCCTGGTAGGAATAGCCGCGGTAGAGGATCTCGAATTTGATGCTGTTCGGCGCCGCCGCCGGGTCGATGCGCCTGACCGAGACCGGCGGCTCGGGGCTCTTGCCTTCGGTTCCCGAGGCGCTGACGACAAAATCCTCGTAGCCGAGGTCATAGGCCGGCGTCAGATTTGGCGTGTAGCCGGCGCCAAAGCCGACGACCGGCGCGTCGCCGAGCGGGACGAATTTGAGCGCGCCGCCCGACCAGAAGATCCAGCTATTGGTGACCGTCGCCCAGCGGTCGATGATCGAGCGGACTTGCTCCTGGCTCTCCAATGTTGGCGAGAGCTTCAAGCCCTGCGCGAGGCAATAGGTGCCGTAGAGCGTCCAGCTCGGCGCGTCGATAAAACTGCCCGGCTGCCCGACCGCTGGCCCGAAGCCGACGCCATATTGCGGGTTGGTCAGAAAATCGTTGATGACATCGGCCGGGTTGGCGTCGCCCTGGAGGCCGTCGGCGATCGTGCCGGAAAAGGTCCCGATGACCTCGAAGCCGTAATTCGGCAGCGTCGGCGAGCTGCCGAGATCGAGATTGCTATCGGCGATATAGGCGGTCGAGGAGTAGCTCAGCGCGTGGCTCGGCGACGCGGTCGTGAGCCAGCCCCACACCGCCTGGTCGCGCGTACCGAGAAAGAGCGTGTTCGGCACATAGCCTTGCGCCGCGGCCTGCGCGTAATCCATCGAGTCGCGGCTGCGCCAGGCGGTGCCGAGGCCTTGGATCGGCCCCTCGCAAAGCGCCATGATCACCGCGGCGCGGTAATCGTAGCCGGTGATATTGCTCTTGCCGCCCTTGCCGCCGCCGCCCTTGCCGCCGCCGCCCTTGCCGCCGCCCGAGGTCTGCGGGATCGCCTGGAAATTGCCGGTATCGATTAGATTGGGCGCGACGCGAAATTTGCCCCAGCCGATCGGGATCGGCAGCCCTTGCGCGCTCGTCTGAACATCGAGCTGCGTGTATTTGGTGATGGTGTTGGCATTGCCCTTGCGGCCTTTGCCAAGAAACCCCGACATCGCGCTAGTAGGGGCTGAACCACTTGACCGGCCGCCACAGCAGCGCGCCGTTGATCAGGCGCTCGCGCACGACAATCCCGTTGAGCTGCAGCGCATGGATGATCTCGCCCTCGCGGCAGAACGGGTTCGGGTCGTCGCGGAACGGGCTCGCCAGGATCGCGCCGTGCGAGTAGCAGCGGCCGAATTTCCACACCCCGACATCGCCCGGCGCCGGCTGCTCGATCTCGCGGCCGTAGCGTAAGAGGCCGTCGATATAGAGCTCGGCGTTGCGGTGCAGGTGCCAGCCCGACGGGTAGGGCCGCGGATCGACAAACGGGACGACGCCGGCGGCCGAAAACGCCGCCGCCAGCAGCATGACGCAATCGACGCCGACGCCCTTTGTCATCGTCGCGTGCAAAAACGGCGTGCCGAGCCACTCGCTCGCCGCGTCGATGACCGCCTGGCGGCGATCGTCGCTAGGCGGCATAGCTGGCGTCGGGTACGAACGGAAAGCCCCTGTAATGGAGCTGGTTGCCAAAATCGCCGGTGCAGGTCGCCAAGGTCTTGTCGCAGCCGCGGATGGCGGTGAAGGCGTCGCCGGCGCCCGGGTCGACGTAGAGCGGGTAGACCAGATAAAGGCCGCTGCCGTCGGCGTCGCGGATCGAGCGGATTTGCCCCGCGTTGGCGCCGCTGGTAAACGTGATCGAGCCGCCGCGATAGGTCGGGCCGGCGCCGCCCCAGGCGATAAACGAGCGCGACGAGCCACCGCCGACGGCGCCGGCGACGGTGAAATTGCTCGCCAGCAAGGTGCAGCCGGTGTCGCAAAAGGTATGCTGACAGCCGGTCTGGAACACGTTGCGCGGCGCGTATTGCGACATGATCACCACATCGCCGCAGACGGTGATCTTGGCGCCGGTGGCGTTGAGATCGATGTCGGCAATGCGGCCGGCGTAGAGCGTGATCGGCGGCCCCAATGAGGTGTCGCCGGGGAACGTCATCGGCAGGCGGTCGAGCTCCAGCCGGCCGCCGTCGAAGGCGCCCTGCCAGATCGCCTGCTTGACATTGCTGCCGCCGACAAAATCGGTGTCGATCGCCGACAGCATGATTTCGAGCTTGGGCGTCTCGGCGGTGTTGCGGATCGACAAGGCCGAGCGCTCAAGGTTGGGCGATTGCGCCAGCCAGGTATTGCCGCCCCAGCTCACATCGATATCGAGCGAGGTCCAGCGCAGCACCGAGCCGCCCTTGAGGGTCAAGGTGAACAGGTCGGCGTAAAACCCCGCCGCGCGGCTGGCGAAAAACGCCTTTGCCGCGTCGCTCGCTTGCCTCATCGCCGCTAGGCGTCGACCGATTGCAGGACTGCGGCCGAGAGGGTCGTGAACGTCACATAAAAGGCGCGCGAGGCGTTCTGCGCGATCGTCATCGTGCCGTTGAGGGTCCAGCCGGTATTCGTCGTGACCGTCCAGACGTGGTTTGCCGAGCTTTCGTTGACGATGCGCAGCTTGTAGCGCATGCCGGCGACGGCATTGGGGATCGCCGCAACCAAATTGCCGACGGTCGGCAATTGCGCGTTGGCGTCGCCGCCCATCGTGCCGGTCATCGCCAGTGACACCTCGACGGTGCCGCCCGAGACATTGGCGCCGGTCAGGGTCGTGCCGCTGGTCGCCGAATTGGTGTTGTAGGCGACCGGCTGTGTGAAGGTCGGCAGGCTCGCAATCGTCCAGGCGCCAGCGGCATTGCAGACCGCCCAGCCGGCAAAGCCGACCGGCAGGGTTGCGCCAGTGCCGCTCGCAAACCCGTTGACCGTGTCGCTGCCATTGCCAAACAGCTGGACGGGGTTGCCGGCCGAATTTTCGACCCATACCGCGTCGCCGGCGGCCGCGGCCTGAAATTTTACCGAGTCGTAAGGCGAGGACGACGCGGTCGCGGTCGTGATGTTGTTGACCTCTTTGGTCAGGACGGTCGCGCTCGCCTGGCCGCCGCCCGAGAAACCCGTCACCGCAGTCGATGAGGAATGCGTCAGCAACCCTGACAAGGTCAGGCCGGCAAAGCTCGGCGAGTTCGCGGTGGCGATCAGCGCGCCGGTCGAGATTTGCAGCCAGACCGCCGCGCTCGCGGTCGCGTCGGTGCACACCCAGGCCCGCGCCGGCGAGGCAGTGGTGTTGATCCACATCGACCCGGGCGCATAATCGACGGTCGAATCAGCGCCGACCGACGGATCGGCGGTGGCGCTAAAGTTGTTTCGCCCGCCGGGCAGCTGGGTAAATCCCATCTGCAACAGCGCGACGATGTCGAGCAGTTGGATGACGGTTACGAACCCCTGCGAGTCGACCGTGAAGGAATTGCCGGTCAACGGCAGCTTGAAGGTCGAACTGGCGGCGACGCTGGCGGGTGCTTGCAAGACAACGGACATTGGGGAAAACCCTTATGGTTCGGGCCGCACGCTTTGGAGCACGACTTTTTTGATCATCCAGAAGCCGGCGCCGTCGGCGCCGGCAAAACGCTCGAAGTCCAGCGAGTCGCTCTGAAAGCGGACGCGGTGATAGATCCAAAGATCGGCGGTAATGACGACGCCGCCGATCGGCGGCGACGCAAAGGCGATCTCGACCGCGCCCGGGCTGCCGGCAACGGTAAAATCGACGCCGAGCGTCTGCTTGACGCCGTTCAAATAAACCGAGCTGGCGACGGGGTCGAAATTGCCGACCGGCTCGGTGATCGTCGCGCCAAAGCCGGGGTCGCCATAGGTGCGCGTGACGAGAAACGAGCTCGTCACGCCGTCGGCGATCGCGATCGCCTGGCCGATGATGTGCGTGTCATCGGGATCCTGCAAATAGAACGGCAGCCGCGAGCCTTGCGCGGCAAGAAAAAACCCTTGCAGGCGGCGCATTTCGCTCTGGATCGCGGCCCACGGGAAATCGCGGAGCAAATCGTAAGTGAATTCCCACTCCCACATCGGCTGCGCCCAATAGCCGACGCGCACCTCGCGGCCCGAGACGTGGCTCTGGACCGAGGTCGAGCCGGCCTTTGGCCGGCGGATCAGGTTCCACGTCAGCCCCGGCAAATCGATCGGATAGATCGGCGGGTTGGGGAGGCCCATTTAGGCCGGCATCCGCAGCGCGCCCGAGCGCGCCTGCGCGTTGAGCCAGGTCAATAGGTCGTTGCCCTGGCGTGAGATCAGTCGCTTGAGGTCGGGCGCCGCCGGCGCGTTGACGGTCGGCGCGTAGTGGAAATTCATATCGCGCGCGCCGCCGCCGCTCGCCGCGGTAGTGATCGCGCTCGGCGCCGGCGCCGTCGGGATCGACCATTGGCCGCGGCCGCCCATCAGTTGCTCGAGGCCGAGGGTCCATTTCGCCGGCAGCACCGCCTCGTTGGGGTGCGCGATGATCATCTGGCCGCCCTTGCCGTCGGCGACATGGCCGCTGCCGTCGACGAGCAGCCCGCCGGCGGCGCTGACGATGCCGCCGGCATCAAAGGTCGTGCCGAGGATCGAGGGCTTGGCGAGCTCGGCCGATTGGATCGCGGTCAGCGTGCCGATCGCCGCGACCACCGAGGCGTCGCCGGCGGTGACCGCGCCGACAACCGTCGCGTCGCCGGCGGTCACCGCGCCGGTCACCGCGGCGGTCTGGCCGGTGATCGCGGTCACGATCGGGGCCGTCTGTGTCGCGGCACCTATGCCTGCATTGGCGGCCGAGCCAAACAGCGACGAGGTGATCTTCTCGCCGATCTGGTCGAAAATTTTGCCGATGCCGCTGGCATCGAGCGCTTTGGTCAGGACCGTATCGAGCGCCTTGGTTTCCTGGCGCTCGACAAACGAGCCGATCGCCTGGCCGGGGCTCTGCTTGCCCCACGCGGCGCCGACAATGCCCTGCGAGAGCGAGCCCGCGAGTTCCTTGTCGATCGCCTGCGCGCGCTGCCTTTCCTCCTGGTCGGCCTTGTCGCGAATCCGCTGGATTTGCTCGTCGGCCCTGGCCTCGGCTTCGATCCGGCGGCTGGCGACATCGGTAGCGAGCTTTTCGATGCCGGCGGCTCTTTTTGCCTCGTCGTCGAGGATCCGCTCGGTTTGCGCGCGGTGGAACTCGACGATGCGGATCTCTTGGTCCGCCGCCTCGGCGGCGGTGATCTCGCCTAACTGGCGGCGGCGCTCGACCGCCTGCAATTGCGTCGTCTCTTTTTGCTGGTCGGCGCGGCGCTCGGCCTCCTCGGTCTTGATCGCCGCGGCGGCGGCCTGCTCGGCAGAGCGCTGTTGCAGCGCGATCAGCTGCTTCTCGCTCTCAAGAGCTTTGAGTTGCAGCGGGTCGCCGCCAGTGCGGAACTGGTCAGCAATCTTGTCGGCGCCGGCCGCCTTGGCCTCGTCGGCGTAGCGATTGCGGATCGCCTGCGCCTGCTCGGCCGTGCGCTCGAGCATCGCAATTTTTTGCTGCTCAAGCCCGGTGGCCTCTTGCTCGTTTTGTTTCGCCTTCTGGATGCCGACATCGTAGCCGGCCGACTCGATCTTGGCCCACTCCTCGAGCGCTTTGAGCTCGCGCGTCAGCTCCTCGTTCCGCTCCTTGTAGGGAAATGGCGCCGGGGTGACGGTCTTGCCGCCCTCGCCGCCCTCGGCGGCCAGCCACGGCCACGGCGCCGTCCCGCGCTGGCGCAGCAACGCCAGCGCGTTGATGTCCTGCGCTTGCGCCGAGAAGTCGGAGCGGCCGGTAATCGCCGCCATTTCGGCATAAGTGCCGGGCTGGAAACCGTAGCCGCCGGCGGCGTGGCTTAGGCCGCCCGGCCCCATAAACCCTTCCCATTGCGGGAAGGCGCTAAGGTCGCTGATGTGGCGGCCGCCCGGGCCGTGCAGCAGGTCGTACTGGCCGCCGCTCTCGTGCTGTTTGATGCGGTCGAGCAGCGCTTGCTCTTCCGGGGTCGGATTGAACCCGCCGCTGCTTCTGCCGCCCTCAAGGGCGCCGAATGGCGAGCCCTCGCGGCGCCCGCTGGTGTCGCCGCTGCCGCCGAGGAACGGGTGCTCCTGCGTCCACTCTGGCGGCACGAGCTTGGCGCCGACGCCGGAATGCGTGCGGATCCAGTCGTCGATTTGTTTGAAGGTGTCGCCAATCTTGGCGAAGTTGTCGCGGATTTCTTGGATGTTGAAAAAATCGCGAAACATCGTCCCGAGGCCGCCGCCGCCGGCGGTTTTGATGAATTCCTCCAGCGCCTTTGTGGCCTGGATGATCGGGTCTTTAAACTCGGTGACGATGGTAATTCCGAGGCCCTGAAACGCGCCCTTCAGCTCGTTGATGCTGCGCGCCTCTTCGGCCAGCGTCTTGATCTGCTCGGCGGTCGGCGCGAGGCCTATCCGCCGCGCCGTGTCCTCGAGCTCTTTGAGGCTTGCCGAGCCCTCCTTGAGCGCCGGCACCAGCTCCTGCGACATGCGGCCGGCCATGACGCGAAATTCGGCGGCGCCGACGCCGGGGTTGGCCGAGTCGGTGACAAATTTTTTGTAGGCGTCGGCGAGCGGCCCCTCGATAAACGCCTGGACGTCTTCAAGCCCCTTTCTCAGTTGCTCGGGGCCGATGCCCCAGGCCTGGAAATTGAGCGCCTGGGTGCCTTTCGGGCTTTCGAGCGCCGCCAGCATGTTCTTTTCGAGCATGAGCAGCGCGCGGCCAGCCAGGTCGGCGTCGCCGCCGACCAGTTGCAGCGCGCCTTGCAGCCGCGCGAACCGCTCTGGCGCAACCCCGACCGAGGCCGAGACATTTTCGATGCGCTCGCCCATCTCGGCGATGCGCACGACGCCCTCGACCAGCGCCTCGGCGCCGAACGCGACGCCGAGCACCCCGGCGAGCTCTCTGACACCGCCGATCGCGCCCGCAACGCCGGCCTGAAGACCGGCTACGCCGGCCTGGATGCCGCCAAATACCCCGCCGCTCTCGCCGGCGCCCTTGAGCTCTTTCGAGAGGCTGGCGACCTCGCCGCGCGCGGTCCCGAGCTTGGCCGCGAATTGCTCAAGGTTGGCGAGCTGCGAGGCGTCGCCGCCGACAACGGCGCCGGCCGCCTGGCGCACCTCGCGGCCGTAGGCCGCGACCTCGGCGCGCGCGATCGCGAGCTGCGCCTGCAGCGAGCTGACGTCGGCGGTTATGCTGATCGAAAGATTGTCAGCCATTAACGCTGAATTTTCTGCCTATCCCGGCGCCGGCCGATTAAGCTGCTTGTCGCCATGATTTTGCTGTCAGCCGTCGCCGTTGTTTGCCTGCTGGTGCTGATCGCGCGATCGAGCGCGCGCGGCGCCCGCCGGGCGCGTCGCATTCCATGCGCGGAGTGCGGCGAGCCGCTGCTGCCGGCGGCCCGGGTGTGCCCCAATTGCCGCAACCACGTGCCGCTGACCGGCGCCGCTGCCATGCGCGAGCGGCTCTGGCGCGCTTAATCGAGCAGCGACCAGTCGAGTTTTTTGGCGGCGGCGGCGCCCGGCGGCGGCGTCTTGCGCGGTTTGAGCCCGAGATAGGCGGCCGCAAGGGTTTCAAGCCGCGGGTGGTCGGCCCAATAGCGCAACTGCGCGGCATACATCGGCAAATTCCAGCGCTGCCAGATTGCCGCCGGCGAGCCGCCCTCCATGCCGCCGGCGGCTAGCTCGGCGACGATATAGTCCCAATCGCCGTCGAAGGGCTCGGAACCCCCGTCGCCGGGGGCCCCTCGTTTCCCGCGTCGGGCTCACCGGTTCGGCGCACCAGGCCGGAGCAGATCAGGAGCTCATCGATCCCGAGCACGACGCCGCGGCGCTCGTCCTCGGCGACCGGCGCGCCGGTTGCCGGGTCGAAGCGCGCGACGCGCAGGCGCTTTTCGAGCTCGGGCAGGGTGAGCTCGGGGCGGCTTTCGATCAGGATCGCGGCGATGACCGCGAGCGAGGCGGCGGCCTGGCCGACCGAGTCGCCGGCGAGTTCGCGCGCCTGGATTGCCGGCCAGGCGCGCTTCAAGGTCGCGAAATTGAGGATCAGCGGCAGCGCGATCTCCTCGCCGCCGACCGAGACGGAGATGGTTTCAGCCATAGGGGTGAGAAACCCGCTGGGGGGCCGCTAGGGCGCGGCAAGGGGAGGGCGCGGCCACAGCCGCCCGAGTCGCTTGAGGCTATCGGGCGGCCGCCGGGCGCGAAAGCAGGGGGGCTTAAAGGTCGGTGTCGATCTCGCCGATCGAGCCGCCGATGTCCTGGGCGATTTCGAACTCGAAATCCGCCATTTCCCAATCGTCGAGCTTGGTGGTGAATTTGAGGTTCGTCGCCATGCAGCGCGGGAAGGTCCACAGCGCCGAGCGCCCGTCATACGCCATGTTGACGACCGCCGAGAAAATCGGCTGGGTGCCCATCAAAGGGTTGCCAAAGGTCATGCGCGTGCCGCTGGTGGCGTCGGTCCAGGTGTAGGAGACGTAAACGTCGACCAGGCCGGTCGTCGGGTTCTGGTCGGCCGCGGTGAACGGGCTCACAAAGGTATAGGCGCCGGCGGCGGCGGTGTAATCGCCGGTCGCGCCCGGCACCGTCGGGTCGAAACCAACCAAGGGCCGACCCGACCATTTCACATAAACCCCGGCGTCGGCGACAAAACTCGCGGCGTTGGCGACGGTCGCGGCGCCGGCGACGCCAGTCACGAGCTCGTTATCGGCAAACCGGATGCGGCTGCCGGTCGTCAGCGAGGTCGAGGTGTCAGTGCTGTTGAAAAACAGGTCAAACAGCAGGCGGCCGCGGAATCCCGCATACTTGGCCGTGATTTTTGGCGTCGTCTTGCCGGCAGCGAGCGCGATCGGGTAGCGCTTCTGTCCAAAGAGGGGTTTGGCGTCGGTTTTGAAGTCGGGCGAGCACTCCTGCAGTACCCCAAAGCGGATTGGCGTCGCACCACCGATCGCGGTCGCGACGAGCACGCCAGCGCCAAAACCTAGCTGGTCGGCGAATGCGGACATGGGTCAACTCTCCTGGAATGAGATCATGGAATGGCGGCGCCGGGCGGGCTGGTGCCCGGCAGGAAAATTCTGATCGGCACGATCGCCTTGGCCTGGCCGTCGAGATCGCCGGGGTCGACGGTATATTTGCCGGCCACATAGCAGTCGCGGACGAGGCCGCCGAGCGTGTTCGCGGTGCCGTAGGGCCGCGGTCGCAGCACCGCCTCGACGATATCGATCAGCGCGTCGACCGCGTCCTCGGGGATGCCGTCGGCGCCGGCGACCGAGTAGAGCACGACATCGGCGTCGAGATAGATTTCCGGCGGCAGCCCGCCGGTCGTCGTGAACGTCGCCGCGCTGGTCTTGCCGCGATAGAGATAGTCGCCGCCGATGTGGCGCAGGAACAGCGCCGGCAAGGCGGTCACTTGCGGCCACGGTTTGAGGCGGCGCCCGACAGTCTGAAACCCGCCGAAGATCGGGATGCCGGCGTTGGCCGCGGTGGCCGGGGTGTCCATTGTCGCGTTGCCGCTCGCCGGATCGACGCTGGCGATCTCGGTGCCGGCGGCGATGCCGGGGCCGAACAGCGGCAGGCCGCGGCGCAGATTGGCAAACGAGCTCACCCCATAGAGCGTCGGGTCGCCGGCGAGCGTCGCGGCGGTAAAGCTCGCGTTGCAGCCGGAAACGAGCAGATCGAACAGCGCGGTCAGGATCGCGCGGCGGTCGAGCGGCGGTGAGTAATCAACCACGCGGCCGCACCATTGTCGGGCCTACGACGAGCGTGTAGCCCGTGCCCCAAATCGTATCGACCGCGAACGGCGGCGCGATCGGCGCCAGCGCTTTGCGCAATTTGCAGATGTGCACGTCGAGTGTCTTGTCGCCTGGCGGATCCAGCTCATTGCCCCAGAGCAACTGGCACAGGCTATCCTTGGTCACGAGTTTGCCGCGCCGCCGCCATAGGATTTTGACGAGTTCCCATTGCGTGCCGGTCAGGCGGCACCAGGCGCCGGCGGCGCCGTGCACCACCCGGCGATCCTCGTCAAACAGCGGCGCCGGCAACCCTTCGTCCTCAAGCCGCGCGCCGCATTGCTCGCAGAACGCCAATTTTACCCGGCCCCCGCCGGCGGCCGGCCTTTGCCGCGGGCGATTAGCGCGATTTCGACGATCGTCCGCTTTTCGGCAGTACTGCCGGGCGCCAGGTAGCAGAACGCGTGGTGCGGCGCGCAATAGGCCGAGCCGGGCTTTTGCGGCGCGCCGCAGAGATCGCCGCCGTCGAGAATATAGCGGCAGCGCGCGTCGTCGATCGGCGCGTCGTCGATCGGGGTCATTCCATCGCCTCGCCGAGCGCGGCGCGCAGCTCCTCGATGATCTCGCCGCGCATCTCGTCGAGCGGCCCGCGCAGGTAGCGGCGCTCGGCGATATCGAGCCGGCGCGAATAGGCGCGAACAAAGACCTCGCGCGGCGCCACCAGGCGCCCCCAAAAATGCGAAAGGCTTTGGCTGTGCGCGGTCACCCGGGCGCTGCCGTGCGCGCCGTATTCGAGCGCCGCGCCCTTGCCGTGCTCGCTGCTGCCTCGAGCGACGACCTTGACGCGGCCGACGACGCGATCGGCGCGCTGATCGACAAAGGGCTCGGTTTCGCCCTTGAGGCGCCCGGTGCGCTCGGGCTCGGCGCCCTCGACCCGGCCATAGAGCTCGGCTGTCAGCGCCGCGATGCGGGCCTGGAGCGCGGCGCGCGCGCGCTCGGGGAATTGCTCGAAGCGCAGCGCGACGCGCCGCTCGCCGTCGATCTCGATGCCGAATTCGGGCATCAGCCAAATCCCATCAGGCGACCGTCGCGGCGCGGTAGGTATCGAGCACCGCCTGGACATCGGCCGGCATCGGCCCCATCAGTTTGGGGTTGCCGACATACCATCTGCTGGTTCCGAGGCCGGGCTGCTCGAGCTCGGTCAACACCGGGTCGCGGCCGCGCACAAACCAGCGGTTTGTGACGAGCCGCAGCGCCGCGTCGATGATATCGGCCGGGATCTCGTTATAGCCGCCGTCGTAGGCGACGATGACCGGCAGCGCCTCCCACACCGTGCCGACGCCGGTAAACGGGTTTAGCCGGATCAGCTGGCCGGCGTCGAAATCGACGGCATAGTCCTGGCCGGCCTGCAGCGGCTGCGTCGCGCCGGAAAGCCCGCCCCCCGCGATCCGCTGCATGACCGAGCTGATATCGACGACCGGCCAGCGCGAAAGCTGCAGCGGCGCGACCCCGCCGGGCGTCTGGTACGGGTAGGGGTCCTGCTGGATATAGATCGTCTCGCGCACGCTCTCGACCGCAAACGGCCGCTTCACATAAGACTGCATGACCGCGCTGACCTGGGTGATCGCCCGCGCGAGAAAGCCGTCTTGCGTTTCGTCGGCCGGGTCGAGCTTGAGCTCGTCCTTGACCGTATCGAGGTCGACCAAATCGTAGCTGAAGGCGGCCGAGAGCACCTCGACGATCGCCTGCGCCGCCATCGGCTACCTCCGGTCAGGCAGCCGGCGGCGCGAGGACCTGGATTTGAAACCAGGCCTCTTCCTCGAACGGCACCGAGACGCCATTAGCGCGGACCTCGACGCTGTAAAACCCGGCCAGCAGCGGCGCCATTGTCGCGAGGACCGGCCCCGCGATCGCGCGGAAAGCCCCGGGCGCGTTGAGTACTGTCCAGGTGCAATGCACCGGCTGCTGGTCGACCGACCAGGCCGACATCGCGCCGACCGTCGTGTTTGCCGGCGCGCCGGCCGCGACCGTCGCTTTATCCAGGCTCAGCATGGGTTGCCCGGCCTAGATGTTTTCGAGGACGCGGATCCGCACCGCCGCCGCGGTGATCGTGTTGCTATTGCTCAGGAACAGCTTGGTCACATCGGCGGTGAACGGCTTCGCCATCGGGCTGTCGGTGTTCCAGACCACCTGCTTTTTAGCGGTCAGGTTGACGGTGTTGCCCGGGCTGCCGGTCGAGTTGGTTTTGACGACGATATTCTGGTCGGAATAGAGCACCATCGACTGGATCTTGGCGACGGTGATCTGCAGGTCGTATTCGCTGTTGACCGCCCCGGCCGCGAGCGCGGTGGCGCCGCCGAGGTCGAGATCATTCTCGGCGTCGCCGATGTAGGTGTCCGTGGTGCTGGTGATCGTGCCGGCGTCGGTCTTGTAGGTGACGCCAAGCGTGTGTGTGAAACCCGCCATGACGCGGCTCCTCTAAGCTCAGTGAAAAATCAGGTGGCCGACATCAGGAACGAGGCGCGAAAAACCGTGTCCTTCGTGTCGCTGTTGGTGACATTGATCGTCGATATCGTTTGCGTGATCGGGTTCGTGACGGTGCCCATCGTCGTATTGTTCCACCCCAGCGCCTTGGCGGTGGCCAGGTCGAAAGTCTGGCCGGTGTTGACGCTGCAGGCGGCCTGCGTCGAATGGAAAACCCACGAGAGAATCTTGGTGTGGTCGATCGAGCCGGAAAACACCTCGCGGGTCGCGCCGGCCAGCACGGTCTCGTCGATGTCGACCGAATAATCGCCGGTGATCGTCGTCGCCTGGTCGGCCGGCAGCGCCGGCAAGCCGGAGGGCTTAACGGTCAGAGTCCAGCCATGCGTAGCAGCCATCGTTTTTTCCTTCCTTCAGGGACAAAAAAAGCCCCCGGAGGGGGGCTGAGAAAAATCGTTGCGGCGCCCGCCGCGCTAGGTCATCCCCACGGCGAGAACCCCGTCAGCGTGCTGTCGGAAACGACCGTGCTCACGTCCAGGGTCATAGCGTCCCCAGAGGTCAGCAACGACGCCGCCGGCAGCAGCGCCGTGCCCGGGGTCACGGTGAGTGAAAATCCTCCCGAGCCGGTGGCTGGGCTGCCGCCCGCAGAGCCGTTCCAGTTCCACTGGGTGTCCAGGGACCCGGCGGCGGTCATGCCGGTGAACCAGATCTTGCCGTTGTCGGCGTCATAGGCGCAGACGGTCCAGTCGCCGCTCGCGACGGCGTGAGTCCACCGGGCGTTCACCGCCAAGACTGTGCCGTTGTTCTGAATTGCAGAGGTAGTGTTCACCCCAGTGACTTGCGCGTAGGAGATCCAGCCGTTGGCGTCGCTCGCGCCGACGTAGCTGCTCGTCGGCTCGGTCTTGGTGCAGATCGCGCCGGTTATGTAGCTGCTGTTTCCTACCGTGCCCGAGACCCGGAAGTACCACTTGCCGGAGGTCTTGCCGGTCCCGGTGCCAATGACGGACTTCCAGCCGGCCCCGCTGATGGTTGCGATCAGATTGCCGCCAGAGAGCGCGATCGCGGCGTCCTTGTTTGCCGGGTCCCAGGTCGTGGGCGGCGTTGCCGGCTTGAGCGCCAGCGCCGGGACCAGGATCATGCCGCCGTGTCGCCGGCGATGACGAAGTGATCGGTCGCATCGGAGGTCACCGAGATCGCGCCGTTCTGCCCGGCGATGCTGAGCTGCGACTGGCGGTTGACGACCGTGCTCGTGCCGTCGCCCTGTGTCGTCACCTTCCCGGTGCCCATCTGCAGCAGCAGGCACGCAAAGCCCGCCGCCACGGTGGCGTGCGGAATCGTGACGGTGACCGCAGAGCTGCTGGTGTATCGGACGATGCCGCCATTGTCCGCGGCGGCCAGCGTGTCCGTGGTTCCCGACACCGAGCGCACAGGAGCCACCGGCAGGCGCGCCGCATCCAGCGTGCCCGAGGAGATGTTGCTCGCGTTTGTCGTGTCCGTCGTGGCCGAAGCCGCCAAGCCCGAGACATCGCTCGCCGCCGGCTGCCCATAAGTTACAACGCCACTGGTGTTGATCCCGGTGGCAAATTGATGCGAGCCCGCCGCGCTGCTTTTGACGCCGCCCAGAGTGGACGCGCCAGGAGCCGGTAAACGCGCGGCCCCGAGCGTGCCGCTGCTGATGTTTGTCGCATTGGTCGTGTCGGTCGTTGCCGATGCAGCCAGACCAGAGACATCTGCGGCGGCGGGTTGCGCAAAAGTCGGGTTGCCGCTCGTGTCGATGCCGGTCTGGAACTGGTGACTTCCTGCCGATGCGCTTTTGACGCCACCGAGCGTCGATGCGCCAGGAGCAGGCAGCCGCGCTGCCGGCAGGGTTCCGCTCGAAATATTCGCCGCGTTGGTCGTATCTGTCGTCGCGCTGGCTGCCGGCGACGAGCCGTTGATCTTGACGACCGTCGCGGCTTGCGGTCCCGTCCCAGGCCCCGCGGTGACGTCGCCGGTCAGCTGCGTGATGCCGCTGCCGCCGCCACCCACCTTAAAGGTGCCATCGCCCGCGAGCACCATTGTCCCGTCGCCGCTCTCGCCGAGAATGGCCTCGCGCAGCGAAACATCGATGGACACTCCGAGCCTGGCGCCCTCGGCACTGGTCGAGAACTTGGTGTCCAGGTCAGCCATTTAGGTGACCTGGTCGCTGCAGATATCGATGCGCAAGCTCGTCGAGCCGGCATAGGTGCCGGTTGAGGCGTATTTGACCCGCAGTTGCGAGCCGAGAATGCCGTCGACCGCGCTGTTGGCCGAGAGCGCGCCGTCGCTCGGCGTCGCGATCGAGGTCACCGGCGTCGCCGCGCTCAAATTGAAGATCCGGCGCGCGCTCGAGGTCGTGAAATGGAAATTGGCGATGTCGGTCCACGTCAGACCGCCGTCGAGCGAAGTCTGCACATAGGCGTCGGCCGTCGTGCCGCCCGAGCCATAGGTGAAAGTCGCCTGGATCGCGAGGTTGCGCGGCGCGCCGGTGAGCGGCAGCACCGGGCCGGCGGTCGCGGTGACCGCCGCGGTGATCGTCAGCGGCTGCAGCAATGCGGCCATCAAATATCCCTTTTGCGATAATGCCGGTGCGGCCGGGTAGGCGGCGGATCCTCGGACGCGACGCCAGCCCCGGCGGCGGTTAGGCCGTCATAGGGGCTGGGGCGGACCTCGCCGTTCCCGGCCGCGACCTGTTGCGCGGCGAGCTCGTCGGGCAGCACCCGCTCGTCGCCGCAGCGAATCCCCTCGCCGGCGAGGTCGCGCGTGAATCGGATCAGTTTCATTTTCAGAAGAGTCCAGAGCCCCAAAAGAGCCAGGCGGCGAACACCGCCGTCAGCAGCGCGCTATAGGCACATTCGCCGGCAGATTTCGCGCGCATCCCGCCGGTCGCCGCGGCGCTGAGATGCCCGATCGTCCCCAGGACGAGGAGCGCCAGCCAAACCCAGCGCATTCAGCCGTTCTCGACGAGCGGCGGCCCGAATAGGGTCTCGATCTGGCCGGTGTATTCCTTCTCGCCGACATGGATCAGGTTGATCGTCGGATCGAACCAGACGCGGCCGCCGACCTCGCGCCACGAGCGGCAGAAATCATAGTCCTCGCCCGGCTCGTCCGGGTCGTCGTGCGGAAACCTGAAAAAGCGGTAGTAATTGGCACGCTCGGCGTCCGACATTTTCGGGTCGCCGTTCAGTTTCCACTCGGGATGCGCGGCGATCAGCTGCTCGAAGACCGAGCGCTCGATTTTCATAAAGGCAGTGCCGACGCTCTCGACCTCGATCGCGCCCATCTCGTCCTGGGTCAATTCGCGGCCGAGCCAGCGGCAGCACCACTTGCGGATATCGCCGTCCTCGAGCTCGACTTTTTTGGCGCCGACCCCGGCGATGAGCGGCTGCTTTGAGGCCAGCAGCCGCACGATGTCGTTCTCGTCCCAGCCCATGTCGTCGTCGATAAAGACCAGGTCGGTGTGGTCCGAGGCGAGAAACGTCGCGACGAGCTCGTTGCGCGCGCGCGGCAAGTTGCTGCAGCCGACGACTTGCTGGAAATAGGCGGCAATGCCGAGCTTCATCAAATGCGCGGTCGTGCGGATCGCGGCGTTGGTAAACTGGCGGCAAGGGTGCCGCGCGATCGGCGTCGCGATAAAGACGCGGCGCGATCTGGCGCGCTTGAGGCGCGCGACCATCGGCACAGGATCCGCGAGCGCCTCGATCGCCCTGGCGCCGGTCGCCGCGGCGCCGGCGAGCCAGTCGCGATAGACCTCCTCGTCATTGGCCCAAAGGCCGCGCGCGCGGTCGGGCCCCGGGTGCGCCGCGGTAAACCCCTCGCCATAGGCGGCGCGGTGCGTGTCGTCGGTGGCCGCCGCGCCCGCCAAGACATGCGCGTGGCGGACCATGACGTCCATGCGCACTTCCCAGGCGCCGGTGGCGCGGCCGAGCCGCTCCCAGACGTCATCGACAAACAAATGGCACAGGCCGGGCGGGAAGATGTAGCCGACGGCGCGCACCACCGGCCCCGACATCAGCCAGCAATTGGCGATGCGCTCGGGCGCGAGCCAGCCGTCGTTGCAGCTGACGATGCCGGCGCTCGCCAGCTGGCCCACCATCAGCCGGTCCCAACCCGGCGTCTCCGGGATGCAATCGTCGCCGATCAGGCCGAGCCAGGCGCAATCGGCGATCTCGCCCCACACCTCGCGGATCTTGTCGCCTTGCGTCTCGCCGCCGGTCGGCCGGATAAACCAATTGGCCGGCATCGCGAGCGCGTCGTAGGCCTCGCGGTTGTCGGCGAAATCCGCCGCATCGATGAGAACCATGCCCGGCGTCGTCGTGCCGGTCGCCTCGCATGCCGCAAAAAAGCGCGCGAGATTCGCCGGTCGTCGCCGGCTAGGCAGCAGCCACATTGGCCCTCTATGCTCTGCGGTAGATGTCGTTGATCGCGAGCGTCGCGATCTTGCGGTAGCCGGCGGCCGCCATCAGCGCCTCGACCAAAGGCTCGCCGTAATTGTTCTCGACGTCGACGACGTCGATCGCGAAATCGGCAAAGCCGCGTGCCAGGAACGGCGCCAATACCGTAGCCTCGGCGCCCTCGACGTCGATACTGAGGTAATCGATCTCATAGAGGCCAAAGTGCTCCAGGATCGCGGCGAGCGGCGCCGTTGCGATGTGAAACTGCGCGACGGCGGCGGCGCCGATCCGCTGGCGGTGGCGGCCGTCTATCTGTCCGGTCAGCCCGCTCCAGCCGGTGACGCCCTCGACCGCGGTAAATTCGGCGATGCCGAACGCCGAACCGACGGCGCCCAATGCCTTGCGCGCGCGCCGGCCGCTGCTCAGCAGGCCGCAGAACGAGCGCGGGTTGGCCTCGACCAAGAGGCCATCCCAGCCGCGCTCGCGCTCGAAAAACAGCGTGTTGCTGCCCTCGAGCCCGTCGAGCGCGCCGAATTCGACAAAGACGCCGCCCTCTTTGCCGCGAAAGACGTTTTCCTCGAGCCAGCGATCCTGGCCGTGCTCGGAGTAGTACATCACGGCGCCAGCAAGGCGCGCACGGCGCCGCGCGCGTCGGCAAATTGCGCCAGCTTGACGACATGCGCGGCCTTGTATTGCAGGCGCGCGCGGTCGATCAGGTCGCCGCGGAACTCGCCATAGGGCTCAAGCTCGGCGTCGCCGCGCCGCGCCCAATAATTGCCGTCGATACCGTCGCAGACCGCCATTGCGCGGCAACCCCGGCACTTCTCCGGGAATACCTTGCTGCCGCCGGCCCGGGCGGCGATCAGCGGTGTGCCGCGGCGGTAAAACTCCAGCGGATAGTGGGCCTCGGCGTCGTGCAGCGGCAATGGCGCCCCCATTGCGCGCATAGTTGCCGGCGTCGCCGTCTCGGGGTCGGCGCGGTGGTCGATCGCGTTGCCCCATTCGTGCGGGTCGTGGCGGACGCCGACAATGCCGACGTGGTTCTTTTCCATGCCGCGGACCGTGCATTGCGGAGCGTAGCGGATCGTCGCGCCAATGCCGGCCGCCTCGACGATTGCGACCGCCTCGCGCAGATACGGCGCGATCGCGCTGTAGGCGACGCGGTGGTCGTCGACGTGCTCCTCGCTCGCCCATTGGTAGTAAGGCATGAAATAGAGCCAGGTCGTCTGGTAGACCTCGCCCCTGGCCGCGATCCAGCGCGCGATCGCCGGCAGCTCGGCATAGTTGGCCTCGGTGATCGTCGTATTGGTGACGCACTGAAAGCCGCGGCGCTGCAATTCGTCCATTGCCGCGACGAGCGGCGCGAGCTCGCCGCCGGTCATCGATTTGAACAGCGCCGGCTCGGTGGCGTGCAGCGAGAAGCGAAAATCAACCAGCCCGGCGTCGAGTAGGCGCGCCAAGAGGTCGCGTTTGCCGAGAAACTGGCCGAGCGTAATGATCCGGCTCGCCAGCCCCCGGCGCGTCGCGTGCGCGACGATATCGACGATCGCCGGGTGCGCCGTCGGCTCGCCGCCGGTGATATCGGCGCCGAGAAAGCCGTGCTCGGCGAGCGAGTCGACGAGCGCGAGCAAGTTCTCGGCCGAGTGCCATTTGGCGCGCCGCATGCCGGCGAACTGGTCGGCGCCGCCGTCGAGGTAGCTGTAGAAGCAGTGCCGGCAGCTATGAACGCACTTCAAGCCGACATCGACGACCCCCCAGCGCGACAGCCGGCCGGGGGGATGGTGATAGAGGCCGCTCAAGCGCGCCTGCCGCTCTTGACGATTTCGCCGCGCTCGGTTGCCTCGGCAATGTCGACGAGATCGCGCTCGGGCGGCAGCGGCGGCGGCGACCGGACGGAATCATTGTTGCCGTACGGCGCCGCCGGCAGAGGGAAGCGCCGCCACGGATGGTCGGACCCGGGCGGCCGCGGCCGCGAATTTGCCACTTAGTTCGGCGCCGGCAGGCGGTCGAACCCGGCGAGGAAGCCGACGCCGTCGTAATAGCCGGTGTCGGTGCCGGCGCGATTGAGGTCGGGGTTGAAATTGAACCGCACATAACGGCGGGCGGCGCGCAAATTGACCGCGACGTTGAACGAGCCTTTTTGCGTCGAGCCGCCGCTGGCGCCGGTCGCGACCAGCACATAGGTCGCGGTCTGGTAATCCGACCAGCCCGAATTGTCGGCGCTGTCTTGGACGGCATACCCGATCGACAGCGTTTGACCGCTGGCGAGAGTTGCCTCGTAGACGACGCCGGCGAGCATTGTCGACGGCAATGAGCCGGTCGAAAAGCCGGCGCGGTCGATCGCAATGCCGGTCGTGCTCGTCGCGTCGCCGGTGCCACCGGCCGTCGCGGTTGCGTGGTCGCTGAGGCGCACCAGGTCGCCAACGGCGCCGATATTGCGCTGCGTTACGATGTCAGCCATCGCTCTCTTTCTCCTCTTCGAATTTTGCGGGTTAGCTGATGGCCGGGGCCCAGCGGACGGCCTGGATCACCGCCACGCTTTGATCATGCCTCATTTGGAAATCGTGCTCGGCGATCGCGCGGATCAAAGTCTGGTCGTTCTGAAAGGCGCTGACCGTATTGCCCGAGCTGTCGACGTAGCTGCCCTCGCGCGAGACCGCGAGCTCGAGGCTCATCGAGTCGAGCAGCATCGCCTCGTCCATTTCGACGAGGAAAATGAACGAGAGGTCGTTGTTCACCGACGAGGCGTCGTGATAGTTGGTCCCGATCTGCGTCGTCTTGCGAAACGGGTAGGACAGCAAGGTGCCGCGCGTCAATTCCTCGCGGTAGACATAGACGCCCAGCGAGTTCTGCACGTTAAACAAGTAATTGAAGCTGCGCGGGTGCATGAACCACACGCGCTTTTCTTCCGGGACATTGGCGGTATCGAGCCGGTTGACGCAGCCGCCGAGCTCGCTGGCAGCGGTCGCCAAGGTGTAGCTGGCGTTGCTGCTGATGAAGTTGCCGCCGGTCGAGTTCGCCGGATCGGCGCCGTTGACCGCCAGGGTCGAGTTGCCGCTGGTGCTCCAGACGCCGATCGTACCGGAATTGAAGCCGACCCAGCCGTTGGCAAAGCTCAAGAAACCGCGCGGCGTGTCGGCGGTGCCGTCGTCCAAAATGAAGGCCTTGTCCTCGCGCAGCGCCATGATCTTCACGAGATCGTCGCGCACGAACGCGTCGACCGCCGGCTCGGCATAGCGCACCAAATCGTTGCTGACCGGAGTCAGCGCCGTCAGCTTCTTATACGACGCCACGATCTGGTTGAGCTTTTGCTGGCTCGACGTGATCTGCCCCACTTCCGAGCCATAGGTCGCGGTTGCCGCCGCCGCCTGGCCGGGCAAGGTCATCGTGCCGCGCGGCATCGGGATCACCCGCGGACCGGCGGCGCGCACGACCGCGCGCGGCCGCAAGAGCTCGATGATCTCGGCGACGTAGTCAGGCGGCACGATAAAGCCGCCCGATACCCCGGTGCCGGCGATCAGCGCGCGGGTAACCGGGTGCGCCTCGCCATAAATTTCGTTCGACGCCTGGCGCGCGCCCCACAAAGTGCCGCCGCCGGCGACCATCATGCGCAAGACGCCGCCGATTGAGAGCGATTTTGCCGAGCCGGCGATAAAGCCGCGCTGCGCCGCCAGGCGGGTTGCCGCCGCGTCGCTCACATAGGGGTCGGTCTCGACCGAGGCCGGCAGCGCGACGCGCTGCTGGCCCTCGACCGGCTGCGCGCCGCGCGCCGCGATCGCCTGCGCCTCGCGGGCGCGCTTGATGCGGTCGTCAAGCGTCTCGACGGCGTCGCGTTTCTGCTCGTATAGCTGCCGCTCAGCCTCGCTGAGCTCGGGTTGAGTGGCGAGGGCCTCGAATGCCTCGAAAGCCGCCGCTCTTTGGATGACGAGGTCGTGGACCCTGTCCATGCCGTTGATGCTCCACAAAGTCGGGTGGAGCGCGTCGCCGGTGGCTGCCGGCGCCCCGTTGCCAAGCGGGGAAGAGGGCTCACCGCCTACCCGGGCCAGCCACGCCCGGCGCTATTCACAGGGGGAGCGGAATGCCGCTCCGCTCGGGTAGGCGGCGATCGTTGCTAAACCGGGGGGCTGGCCAGGCGCAGGCGCTCGACCTGGCGCAGGCGAAAATCGAAATCGGCGCTGCGCGAGCCTTCGTCCTCGCCGATGCCGGCCGAGGTCTGAATGATGCGGTTTTTGTCCATATCCGCCTGCATACCGTCGCCGACCGAGCGGACGGCGCGCTGGGCGGCCCGCACGCTGCGCGCAATGCCGCGGTGTGCGTCCTCCATCTCTTCGTGCTCGTCGAGCATGCCGTCGTGGTGGTCGGCCATCTTTTCGATCGCCCGGCCGATACTGGCATGGGCGCGCGCGGCGTTTTCGAGGGCTGCCGGCATCTTGTCCGCCGGCGCCGTCCGCACCGCCTCGATGGCGTTGCCGAGCTGGGCATGCTGGTCGGCCATGCGGCCGCGCGCGGTTTCCAATTCGCGGCGGTGACCGCCCATCGCGCTGCGGCACCGCTCAGCCGCGCGGTGATAATCGAGCGCCCGATCGTGGTGGTCGGAGGCCTGGGCGAGATAACGCGCATTGGCGTTGCTGATCGCCTTGCCGCCTCGCATTTGGCCGATGCGGAATTGCCGCAACAGGGGAGTCTTGGCTGCCATAACCATCGCAACACCGTTTTCGTTCATGTCCTCAATCTCATCAGCGGGATCGGCCTCGCTGCCCTCGCACAGCTCGGCGACTTCCTCGGCGGTCATCGCGACCAGCGCCGCGCCGAGGTTCTGCAGCACGCTGGCCAGCATCGCCGGCACCTGTGATTCGTCGCCCTCGAGCGCGCTTCCCATTTCGGCCGAGCATTTCGCGCCGCACAGGCAATCCATCAGCCAGGCGAGTTGCCCGACCAGCGCCATGCCGCGTAGCATCGGCGCCGCATCCGTAGTCTCCTGCACATTGCGGCGGCGCGCGGGCTCCCCGGCCCGATCGCCGCCATCTTTGCCGCCTTTGCCGTCCTCGGCCGACGGCGGCCCGTCCTTGTCGATTTTTTCTTTCCAGGCGGCGACGATCTCGGCCTCGATGTGCTTTAGCTGCTCGGCGGTGTAGGGCTTGCGGTCGTCTTCCTGGTGGATGTAGCTCCACGCCGCCTTGATGTGCTTTTCGGTGTCGAGCGGGTAGCGCGGTTTCCCGTCGCTTTGATAGCCGGGGTCGGCATAGTGCACGTCGCCGTAATCGCCCTGTGGCTTGTCGCCGTCTTTCCGCTGCAAAACAATCGCCTCCCGGTCGGCGGGCACCGACACGAATGAAATTTCCATCAGCTCGGCGCGCAGCACGCGCTGCCCGCCGGCGCGACCCCGTTTCGGGTCGATCGGCTCGCTCTCCAGCGGGTCGAACCCGATTGAGACGGCGTTGATGACGCCCGATTTGACGAGGCCGCAGATTTCGTCGGCCTTGGCGCTGACCCCGGCCGGCGCAAACTCGACATCGGCGCAGAGGTCCTCGCCGTCCATTTGCAGGCCGGCGGCGCGCGCCACCGGCGCCGTCGGGTCGTGCTGCCACAGCATCACCGGGTTGCGCCGGTAGGGCCCGAGCTCGATCCCGGCCGGCACCACGATCATGCGGTCGCGGCCGAGCGCGTCGCCGCCGGTCGAGGCGCGCACGCGCACCTGGCGCGGGCCCAGCTCCGACATGGTCGCCGGAAGGGTGCGGCGGATCATCTTCATCGCGAATTTTTCCTTAATCGGACGGCGCGACGTCTTCTTCCGGCGCCTCGGTCAGATCGTGCGCGTTGGGCTGGTCGCCGCTGGTGCCGACCCCGGGTCGCGGCGGCTGGCCGTGCGGCGGCCGCCCGGCGCCGTCGGGCGCAACCCCGGTCATATCGCTGCCGAGCGCGGCGGTATTGGCCGGCACGAGCAACTGGTCGGCGGCGCCGCCGCGCGCGCGCAGGCCTTCGGCCAGGCGCTCCTCATCCGGCGTCGTCAGGCCCGAGAGAATGCCGAGCCGCGCCGCGTTGCGCCGGGTCATGATGTCGGCCCTGATTAAATTCCGCTCGTCGAAATTGACTTGCAGGCCCTCGGCGTCGAGGCCGAAAACCTGCTCGAATTTCTGCTCCCAGCGCTCAAGGTCGGGAGCAATGGTTTCGTTCAAATAATTCTGGTCTTGCTGCGGGATCGACAAGCTGGCGGCGCGGTCGACGACCCAGACCTTGTGCGGCGGCACGCAAAAGTGCCGGCAAATGTCGAGCACCGAGAAATTGCGTTGCGCCATGAATTGCAAATCGACGCTGCTCAGCGCGACCGGCTTCCATTGCACGCCCTCCTCGAGGACGGCGGTGCGGCCGGTATTCTCGATGCCGGCGGTCAGCTGCTCCCACTGCGACTTCAGCCGCTTCGCGGCCTGGTCGGTCAGTTTGCTCGGGCTTTCGAGTACGCCCGACGGCCGCGCCCCTTGCCCCATCCAGCGCGAGGCCTGTTGCTCGAGCCCCATCGAGAGGCCGATTGCGTCGCGCGCCAGGCCGATCGGCGAGACCGCAACCAGGCTGTTGAAGCTCAGGCCGCGCAAATGGAACACATCCTCCTCGGGGATCGCGACCGGCAAATCGGCCAGCATCGCGATCTGCCAGAGGCCGATGCGGTTGGTGTTGTAGAAAACCGAGCCGTCCGCGGCCTCGAGCACCATGACGGCGTCGGGGTTGATCGGGATCAGCTCTTCTGGCCGACCGCGGCGGTCGCGCAGGATCGCCGCGTAGGCGTTGCCGCGCAGCAGATAGCCGACCATCATCTGCTCGGCGAATTCGAACCAGGTCTGTTGCCGGTTCGGCGCTACAAACAGGCGCGAGACCGGATGGTCGTCGATCGTCTCGCGGCTGCCGTCGGCGAGCTGGCGATAGACCGACGGCGGGCAGCGCGCGACATCGACGGCGCGCCGGCGGACGCAGGCGTTGACCGTCGCGACGCCCATCGCCGTCGCCTGGCTGACCAAGAGGCCGGAGGCCGACGTTACCGAGCCCAGCGGCGGGATCATGCCGTAGGACGGCACGCCGGCCGCGGCGCGCTTTTGCATGCTGCCGAACAGGCCGCGCATTCGCTTATTCGCGCTCGCCGCGCGCCAACAGCCAGGCGCCGACGATCAGAAACGCGCCGAGCACGATCAATCCGGCCGGGCGGTAGATTTGCCACGCGCCGACCGTCGCCGCGGCGCCGCCGCCGAGCCCGGCAAGGTCGCGCACGATGACCGGCGTCGCGTCGCGCAGCGCGCCGAGTAGCTTTTTCATTCGGCGCACTCCGCTTGGGTTTAAGAAAGGTCAGCGGCGCAGCCGCACGCCCTCGCCGCCCGAGTTCACAGAAAATTCGATCCCGGCGGCTTTATAGGCCGCCGCCAGCCGCCGCAGGCTGCGCACGCTTACCGCCTGGTCGGCCTCCTCGGCGCGCCGGATCGTCCGCGCCGAGACGCCGGCGCGCTCGGCGAGCGCTTCCATCGTCCAGGTTAGCAAGGCGCGCGCCGCGCGCAGTTGTGCAGCCGTCGGCATCATGACCCCGCGGGTTGTGGCCCGCGGACCCGCCGCTAGCAAGCCCCGATCACGAGGCCGCGCGCGAGAATAATCCTCTTTGGCCGCAAAGCGGCCTAAATATGTTGACACCGGGCCACCGATGGCCGAAACTCGGCATTAACCAATCACTATGAGGCCAGACTGATGGCGCGTCCCACCGCCGATCGCGGCGAATCACTCCATTAACCAAAAGTGCGGCGCGGCTAGGCCGGCCACCGAAAGGCCGGGCTTCCCCATCCCGGCTGCCGCGCCGACCCCAAACTGGGGCCCCCGCCCGCTGGGGAGGGCAAGTTTTTCGGAGCTTTGCCCGATGACATCGCTATTGCCAGAATTGCCAGCCGCCGCGACGCGGCGCTGGACGCCAAGGCGCAAGGCCGCGGTTGCCGCGGCGATCCGCGCCGGCGTGATCACCCCCGAGGAGGCCTGCGCCCGCTGGCGCCTCTCCCCGGAGGAGCTCGCCGGCTGGCAGGACGCCCTCGCCGCCGCCGGCGTCCGCGGTCTGCGCGCCACGCGGCGCTGGCCGCCGCCCGCGCGGCGCAGCCGATACAAGTTGGCCTGCTGCGCCACCGCGCTCGTTGCGCTGCTGGTGTTCGGCGGCGGCGGCGCCGCGACCGAGCTCGGAAACCAACCCGAGCAAGGCTGTGTCGGCGACGAGAGCCAAGGGTTCGCCTGTCTGGCGACGCTGCAGCCGGGCCAGACGGTGCGCATCGATGTCGTCTATTACTCACCGCCCGACGACGACGCCGCCGAGCCCGGCGAGGCCGAGCCGCTGGTGGTGATGGCCAACGGCGCGGTGATTTGGACGGTGCAGAACTCGGGGCCGTCGGGCGTCACGCAAAGCCTGAGTTTCACCGCCAGCGCCCCGACAAACCTGTCCTGGGCGGCGCCCGGTTGGGATGGCGATGAAAGCATCGGCGTCGGTGCCGCCTATACGGCGATGACCCCGCCGCCGCCACCACCGCCGCCGCCGCGATTCACACAAGCGCAAAAAACGCGCTACCTGCGCTGGTCGATCGCGGCGGGGCAAATGGGCGTCGTGTTCGGCCTTGCCGCCGGCTACGCACCGGCGCCGGCGATCGTGCTAAAATACGGGCTGACCATCGCCGGAATCCTGTCAGGCGCCGAGGCGGTTTATCTTGGCCGGCTAGCCGCCGATCCGCTCGACCCGGATTATACCGACATCGCAATGCCAACCGCTTATCCGGTGCCGGCGGCCGGGCCGTGCCTGACCCGGGTCGCAACGGCGCTGGCAAATATCGCCGGGCTCGCGCAAGCCGCCTCAACGAGCTACAACCGCGAGCAATATGCGATCTCGATCGGCGACCAATACTGGACCGGGCAGCAGGGGCAGGCGATGCTGAGCTACGGCGGCCAGCTCGACGCCGAGCTGCACAATTTTCGGGCGACCGCGCGCTGTCTCGCGGTGCGGCTGTCGCCGAGCGGCGGCGCCGTGACCGCCGGCGATATCGCCGCGTTCCAAGCCGATATTGCGGCCAATGGTCTGCCGCCCGAGGCGATCGCCGCGACGCAGGCCGAGGGCGTCGATCCGGCGGATTTTATCGCGTCGATCACATCGGCCGACCCGGTGCTGGCGGCGGCCGCGTTCAACGCGCTGATGGGGCCGCGTCCGCGCGGCCAGTATTGGCAAGCGCTGCTTGCAGGAGCGCAATGATGAAACGAGTCGCGTGGGCACTGATCGCTATCGCAACCGCGTCATGGCTAGCCGTGTTCATAATCGCCACCGCGCGCGCGCCGGTCGATGCCGCTTACGTGGCGGTCATCGTCATCTGCGCGCTGGCCACGTCTAACGCTGTGCAGAGCATCCGCCGCGACCAGGTCCGGTTCGCGGCGTTTTCAGCTGGGGCGTCGATCGCCCTTTGCGGCTACGCGGCATTGACGCACGGCTGGCTCTAGGTCTATTTGTCCAGCTCCCCTTAACCTCGGGGCCGGGCTTTTGCCCGGCCGTTTTTTTGGCTTAGAGCACGAGCAGGCCGCGCTCCTCATAAACCGAGCCGCCGGCGCCTTGCGCCGCCTTGCCGGCGGCCATCGCCAGCGCCACCAGCGGGTCGATGCGGTTGACCGCGCGGCGCTTTGAGAACCATCGGTTATCGAAGGCGTCGCGCTCGACCGCCGCCGACATCATCGCGCTGATCAGCACCGGGCTCTTTTGCAGGCGGATCCGCTGGTCGAGGATCGCGCCCTCCAGCTCGATCACCGAGCCGGGCATCCACAGCCCCGACTCGCGGGTGCGGCGCACCCCGCCTTGCGGGTGCTCCAGCTGGGTTACGGTGACGCCGAGCGCGTCGAGCTCCAGCTCAAATTTGCCATAGGCGTAACGGTCGTAGACCAGGCATTCGATATCGAACTCGGCGGTGAGTTCGGCCACCCGCGCGGCGACAAAATCCAGCCGCACATGCCGGCCCGGGACCGCGTTGAGCCAGCCCTGCTCGACCCAGACATCATAGGGCGCCTGGTCGCGCAGCGCGCGCTCGGCGAGCGTCTCGGCCGGGGTCCAGGCCTCGACCCAGGCGGCGAAGGTCGGCAACCGCACCCATTCGACGACGCCGTCTTTTTCGCGTGGGACATCGACAAAGCCGGTGCGCACGACGACCGCAAGCGCGGTCAAATCCTGCGTTCCCGACAGATCGAGCCCGAGTACCGCGCGCTCGCCGGCCAATTCGGCCGGGTCCAAATCGCCGAGCAGCGGCTCAAGCGTCGCGCGCGCCATCCAGCTTTCCTCGGCGTCGGCCCATTGGCAGAAGTTCATCCGCAGGACGCCGTTGAGCTGGCCCGGGATCTGCTTGGCCCGGTTGACGCGCGTCGCCAAGTAATCGCGCTGGATGGTGACATCCAACAAGGGGTTTGCCTTGCCCCAGCAGCGCGGGTCTTCTAGCGGGTCATCGCCTTTGTCGAGCCCGCAAACATAGGAAAAGGTCTCGTCGTCGATCACTTCGCCGACGAAAGTAAACTCGTCATCCGGCGTCATTGTGCCGGCGGCGCAGCGCACCGCGTGCTGGTGTTCCTCCCAGCAGACCGATTGCCGATCCGAGCCGCTGTTCGTAATCATGATCAGGAGCGGCTGGCGGCGCCATTTGAACCCGTCCTCGAGGGTCTTGATAATCAGCCGGTCGGGGTGCTCGTGCACCTCGTCGCAGAGCGCGCAATGCGGCCGCGGCCCCGAACCGGTTTTGCGCTTTTCCTTCGACAGCGGCCGGAAGAACGAGCCGCTTTCGAGGTCGGCCAAGTTCCACACGATCGCACCGCCCGACGGTGTCAGCCGCCGCGCCAGCGCCGGGCTCTGGTCCCGCATCGCGACCGCATCGCGGAACAAAACTTGCGCCTGGTCCTTATCGGCGGCCGCGGCGTAGACCTCGGCGCGCATCTCGCCGTCGGCGACCAGGCAATAATGCCCGATGCCGGCGGCCAGCGGCGATTTGCCGTTGCCCTTGGCGATCTCGCAATAGGCGCGCCGGTAGCGGCGCGTCCCGTCGCGCCGGCGCCAGCCAAACAGCGAGCCGACGATGAATTGCTGGCTCGCGTGCAGCGTGAACGCCAGGCCTTCGAATTGCCCGCCGTTTAGACGCAAAACGTCTGCGAAGAAGCCGATCGCCCGTGTCGCCGCCGCGAGGTCCCAGGCGAGCCCCCGCGCGGCGCCGTGCTCGAGGTCCGCCAGGTGCCGCCGGGCGGCGTTCCTGACATGCGGCCCGGCGACGGTCTCGCCGGCGAGCACCGCCCGCGCATAGGCGAGAACCGGGTCAGAAGTATTTGGCGGCCGGGTCGGCGGTGTCTTGCGCCGGCTCGCCGCGGATCCTGCTGCGCGCAGAGGGCGTCATCCCAAATTCGCCGGCATAGCGCACCATGTCGGCCATTGCCTTGTTGGCGACGCCGACCAGCGGGTTTTGGATCGCGTTGCCGTCTTTCGTCTTGATCATCAGCGCGCCGGTCACCGGGTCATGCCGCGCCATTTCGGCGAGCGCGCGCTCGGCCTGGCGCCAGCGGCCCCACGCCTGGCAATAGGCCGCCAGCGCGGCGCGATCGACGCCGGTTAGGAGGCC
>Ga0126371_10000119_pt1 | contig 57159 bp, 47 predicted proteins | sample PanSoiMetaPlot_4_FD_110145 | JGI IMG/M metagenome (GOLD analysis project Ga0126371, IMG submission 110145) | Tropical forest soil microbial communities from Panama - MetaG Plot_4 | ecosystem: Environmental > Terrestrial > Soil > Tropical forest > Bulk soil | place: Panama | collected 2016-02-17
ATGGACTTCACCGCATTTTCGGCGTCTGACTTGAGTGCTGGCCGCGTGACTTGGCCGACGAGAGTCACTTCAGATCCATTGACCTTGTAAGCAAGATTGTCGAAGACACTGAGGCTAGGAAGCAGGACCAATTCATGCCGGACTTCCTTCTGGATGTGGTCTGCCCGTGTTGAAAGCTCGGAGTCGGCCGCAGACGCGGAGATTGCCAGAATCAGAACCGAGATAACTGCCACCAGCTTTCGCGCTTTCATCTTTTTCTTCTTCTAAATAGAAATCGTTTTTCTTAGGATCGAGCCCCACATCCCCCGACCTAGACCGCCATTCCATCCCAAGTTGCCGGTCGTGTTCTCACAAACTAGAATCCGGCTCATTACATCCTGTGGGTCCCAGGCAACAACAAGTGAAGTTTTAGATGGCGCGGGCCGTAGGCGTCCTTACAATCTCCATGGAGATTTCCAAGGATTTTCCAAGGTCAGTAAGCGGCTTTTGCTTCATTGAGATATGTCGCTATACGAGTTTCACGAATTTCTTTTCGATCCTGCGAATCACCTTCTCACGACTGGAGGAAGCCCGGTTCCGCTCACGCCGAAGGCCTTTGAAATCCTTCTTGTCCTGGTACAAAACGGCGGTCGGCTAACAACCAAAGAAGAGCTGATGACAAAGGTCTGGCCCGACAGTTTCGTAGAAGAAGCCAATTTGACCGTGAATATCTCTGTACTGAGAAAAGCTCTCGGCGATACCGCGGATGGACGGCAGTGTATTGCGACGGTTCCAAAAAAGGGCTACCGCTTCGTAGCCCCTATTAAAGAGGTTGAAGAAGAGGACCGGCCGAGTGATCTAGCGATCGGTCAGCCTCAGGTTCGTGAACAGGCCATTGAGCCGGAAGCAGAGGTTCGGAAAGCGGTTGTCGGCGGCGAAGCCCAGCAACCGATCTCGAAGAAGTCGACTTCGCCGATTGTGATTAGCGCGATTGCTTTGCTGCTCGTTGTTGCAATCGGTGCTACTTATCTGTTCTTCCGCGGCGGAACCACACCAGGAAATGGGCTTGCGCAGCCGCGCCGCCTGGCAGTGTTGCCATTTCAGAATCTGCGCGAGAACGGGGAAAGCGACTTTCTCGGCTTCTCGCTCGCGGACGCTGTGATCACCAAGCTGGGTTATGTGAGCGAGCTTGCCGTGCGGCCTTCCTACGCCATTCAGCAATACAAAACTGAGCCACTGGACATCGCAAAAGTTGCGACTGACCTTAATGTGGATACGCTGCTCACTGGAACGTTCCTCAGGGAAGGCGACAACCTGAGGATTGGATGCCAACTAATCGACGTCAAGAGCGAGAACATTCTCTGGAAGGGTTCGTTCGATCTCAAGTACGACAAGCTGCTGACGGTTCAGGACGGCGTCGCCGAACAAATCATCAAGGGCCTGAGGGTGACTTTGTCTCCCCCGGAAGCTGCGCATCTCAAGTCCGATGAATCGATCAGCCCGCTTGCATACGAATATTACCTGCGGGGAATAGATCTCTATTCGACGAGCGATTTTCCCATGGCGATCAGGATGCTCGAGAAGTCCACGGAGCTTGCGCCAGCCTACTCGCTTTCATGGGCGAATCTTGGTCGAGCTTACACGGCGAACGCGTCATTTCAGCTTGGCGGCGCCCAGCAATATGGCAAGGCGCAGGCCGCTTTCGAACGTTCCCTTGCTCTTCAACCCGATCAGATCGATGCGCGTATTTACATGGCCAATATGTTCACTGACACCGGTCATGTGGAAAAGGCGGTACCGCTGTTGCGCGACGCGCTCAAGACGAACCCGAATCATGCGGAGGTTCACTGGGAACTGGGTTATGCCTACCGTTTTGCCGGAATGTTGAAGGAGTCTGCTGCGGAATGTGAGCGTGCCCGGCGACTCGACCCGGGAGTGAAACTCAACAGCTCGACGCTAACTGCCTATCTTTACCTGGGAGAATATGACAAGTTTCTCGAAAGCCTTCCTAAAACGAATGATGTAGCGTTTATCGCTTTCTACCGTGGTTTCGGCGAATACTACAAAAAAGACCTAGAGCGCGCGGCGCAGGATTTTGATCATGCTTTCGAACTCGATCACTCATTGTTTCATGCACAAATTGGGAGGGCTTTGAGTCTGGCGGTTCGCCATCAAGAAACTCAAGGCCTCAACATCTTGCATTCTGTTGAAGACAAGATTGACCAGCGCGCCGTTGGCGACGCGGAAGCGAGCTACAAAATCGCGCAAGCCTACGCGATTCTCGGGGATAAGTTGGGGGCGTTCCGCGTCTTTAAGCGCAGCATCGAAAATGGATTCTTTCCCTATCCTTATTTCCAGAGCGATCCGCTCTTGGCGAGCCTCCGAAGCGACACACAATTTCAATATCTAATGAATGCGGCACGCCAGCGACACGAGAGCTTCGCCAAGTCCTTTTTCCAATCAGAATTCCCGCAGCACTAACCAATCTGAAACTGTTGCCCTTATTCCTGCGGAACATTTACGTCCCAGAAAGGGAATTAGCACTTACATCCCGCAAAAGGAAAGTAATTTCCGATTCTTTACAACCGCACGACGAATTGATTGCAATCATTCGGCTTGGTTCATCCAGAGTAACCGTTGTGTGGTCTTTGGATGGCGTTTGGAAAACTCTTGGCGCTTCTTAAGGACTGTACCTGGTCGATTGCCTAGATTAGCCCGCATGAAGCGACGTGGAGCTAGATAGGCACTCGTCGAAATATTTACATTGACATAAGGAGACCGAGGTTATGAAAGACGTTAAGTCACTCTGGATGAACAACGGAGTGACGAGGAAACTTGCTCGTGGATTATTTGCGGTGCTCGCCATGGCGGCGCTCACCGGCGCTGCCAATGCTCAAAACAAGGTTGATGAAATCAGCTTCGATTTGGTCCCAAATCCCGCGACTATTAACTGTCTGCGGGCCAATGATTTTGAGACTCCAAAAGCTCACGCCACGGTCGTTCGCGGCAAGCTGAACGATACGCTCATCCTCGACCTGGATGGCATAAAGCCAGGGCTGGGATTTGATCTATTCACAGTTCAGCGCAGCCCGTTCCTTGCTAATGGCAACCCAGACCCCAACTTCAAGGGGAGCTTCGGGCTTGCCTGGTATCAATCGGATATTCAGATCGGCAAGCACACGGACGACGGTCACGTACGCATCAAGACAATTCTTCTGGATCAGATCTTCGGATTCGATCCCGACGTAGCCCTTCCTCCGACGAACACCCTCCATGTCGGATTCTGGTTCAACAATCCGCAGGATATTACGGGCTGCGGCGACCCAACCAAGACCACTCCGTTTAACGGTGAACACAACGCGGGTCCGTTTGCGATGATCAGCCTTCCGACTCAAAGCGGCTTGGGGCCTCTCTGCACTGATCCCAACGATGACAAAAATGCGACTGCCTGCAATCCGTAAACTGCAGCGCATTCACAACGGACGAGCGAACCTGCTCGTCCGTTTCGACCTATAAGCGCTAAAAGGAAACGCGCAACGTCCTCTACGTGAGTCTGCCGTATGAAGCTCACGGCTACGTCGGCCTCGAGTCGGTCGAGCATGTCGAGTGGGAGATGCTGAACTGGTTCGACAAGTACGTGACGAAAGCGCCAGCATCGGACGCGGCCGCGACAACTGCGTCGGTGCAGTAATTGCGAAAGGCACCGACAAAGAACAGCTCCTAGACATGCATCTGATACGGCACACGCTGCGTCCGACTTAAGCGGCTGTTGGCATCGGGATCGTTGATAAAGCGCTCTTTCTCCGGGTCCCAGTGCAGATGCCGGCCGCCACTCTTCATCGCAATATGATGAATCAGGCAGGTCGAGCAAGCACGGTGGCCTACCTCTGCAGGAGCGATTGGCGGCTTGCGTGAACGAATGCAGTCGAGCCAATTCCCATGCTGGTCTTCGCTGTCGTACAGGTGAACTTCATTTGGTCCGATTACGCTGTCGAGCACCTTCGGATTACTGGCGACTAGCGGCTGCACCCGTGCACGTTCGCCCGCAGCTGCGGTAGGTGAGGCTTGCTCATCGCGGCAGACGAAGATCCAGCCCTCAGAGCCATAGAACTTTATGCCATTGGGAAAGTCACCACTGATTTCCATGGTGACGCCGTTCTTATAGATCGCGTGTGTCTTGAATGCGCCGTGAACATCCCAAAGTCCCTGGGCCGGGAATTCGGCGGTTCCCCATACTTCAATTGGACCTGTGTACTCCGTATCCATTCCCCAGTGTGCGGTGTCCACGTGATGAGCGCCCCAGCCGGTGATCATGCCTGCGCCGAACTGTTCGCAGCGCAGCCAGCCAGGACGGCTGTACCCCTTCTGCGGCATAACCCGATCGACGGTGTACGGAACGACCGGTGTGGACCCAAGCCACGGATCATATTGGAACCCGGCCGGAACAGCCATCGGAGCGGGATCGCCACCAGCCGGATCTCCAGGCAGTCCAATTTCAACATGCTTCAGTGTTCCAATGCGGCCGTTACGTACGAGTTCGCACGCGCGCCGAAACTGCTTCCACGAGCGCTGTTGCGAACCGATCTGAAGAATACGACCGGACTTCTTCACCTCGTCCGCCATGGCACGACCTTCCGCAATGGTCAGAGAAGCAGGCTTCTGCAAATACACGTCCTTGCCTGCACGAACAGCATCGACGGCAAGGATCGCATGCTGATGATCGGGCGTTGAGATCACTACGGCATCGATCTCTTTCTCTGCGAGCAAGTGCTTGTAGTCGCTGAAGGTGCGTGTCCCGTTATAGGACTTTCCTGTCTTCTTCGCGTATACATCATCGACAAGCTTTTTGCCATCCTGCATGCGGCCCGCATCGAGGTCACATACGGCAACAATACGGGCGCTGTCGTACTTCCAAATACCCGGCATATCATGGGTACGCGAGATTCGGCCAACGCCAACGGCGCCTACGTTAATCCGGTTGGAAGGAGCATTTTCTCCGAAGACCGAGGCCGGCACGATGGCCGGGAAGCCAGCCGCAGCCGCCATGGCAATGCTGCCTTTGAGAAAGCTACGACGATCCATTTTGGTCTTGTCAATCTTGTCCATACTGTCCACCTTCGTCCACGCTGTCCACGCTCTTTAAGAACTAATCCTGGATTGTCACCTGCTTCGCCGCCATCTGCGCGCGAATGGAAAGTTCTGCCGCAAGCAGGCATTGTTCCTGATCCTGCGCTGTATGTGTACGGTTCACAATGTCTGAGACAAACTGCGGACCAAACGGCAACTCCACCTGGCTGCAATCCATGTAGCGAGCCTGCTTCTGGTCCACGATGTAAAGGTTGTTCCCATGTCCACCCTCGACTGCCACATTCGCGTACTTGCGCAGTTCCACGTAACCGTCAGTGCCAAGAATGAACAGCCTTCCGTCACCCCACGTCCCTAACCCAGCCGGCGTAAACCAGTCTAGACGCACGTAGCCAAAACCGCGATTTCCTCTGAGCACCATGTCGCCAAAGTCCTGGAAGTCGGGATGATCATGGTGACGCACGTTCGCGACCTGCGCCTCGGCCACATCGGCAGATGTGGACCCCGTGTAGTACAGGAACTGATCTACCTGATGCGAACCGATGTCGCACAAGATGCCGCCGTACTGCTTCGGATGCCAAAACCATTCAGGCCGTCCGCCGCCGCCACCGTTGTCACCTGCTTTCTGCGTCACCTGGTGAGGTGCGATGTTGATCGTCTGGATCACCTTGCCGATGGCGCCATCCTTCACCAACTCGCCGGCCTTCACGGCCGCGCGCACCTCCAGACGTTCGCTGTACAAAATGGCGTAGATACGCTTCGTCTCGGCGATGGTCTTGCGCACGAGTGCGAGGTCTTCAAGCGTTGTTATGCCGGGCTTGTCGCTGAGGAAGTCCTTACCGCTCTTCATCGCACGAACGCCCAATGCCGCACGCTCATTTGCGATCTTTGAACTCAGCACAAGCTGAATGGAACCGTCGTTGAGGATCTCGTCTTCCGACGATGCCCACTTCACATCCGGATAGCGCTTGCGGAACGCCGCCACCTTGTCCGGTTCAGTGCCATAAACGAGCACGAGTTCGCCGCCACCGCGTCGAATCGCTTCAGTCATGCCGTAGATGTGGTCGTGGCTCATGCCGCATACGGCAAAACGAATGCTCTGCTTCGGAAAAGGCGCATTACTAGCTTGCACCACCTCCATCACCCGCTCTCCCGCCGCTGAACCGCCGAAGGCGTCAGGAAACATCGCAGCAAAACCCGTCGCTCCAAGTGCATGCATGAAAGAGCGGCGGCCGATGCGTTCGTGAATGGACATTTGTTCTCTCCGGAAACCGCAGGTTTAGGATCGTCATGAGGGTACACAAGTACGGCAACTAATGTCTCGTGCAGCATGCTCACAAAACCCAGTTCACCCCCACATCGAGCCCTAATACGCCCGCATGGTGGCCCGCAATCCAGCCAGGCATGCCGAACGGTTGCTGATGAGTCAGGCAGCGTCAGAGGAATTGGGAATTACTTCAGAAGTGCGTGCCGGGTCGATGTAAGTTCATTACATGAGAAGAACGCGGTGCGCTTGCTGAAGGGCACATGTCGGAGACACAGGCTCTTCATCGTGATGAGCGTCACAGTGCCCCCAGAAAACGAGCCGTAGTATTCGGCCTGAGGAGTGACATGGAAATCAGAAAGATCATGAACAAAGCGGTCATCTGGTGCGCAGCAAACGATACGGTTGATACGGCTGCGAAATTGATGAGGGAACACGGAGTGGGCACGTTGCCTGTGCTGGAGGATTCGGATTCCCGTCGCGTGATCGGAATTGTGACCGATCGTGACTTGTGTGTAAAAGTTGTGGCCTCTGGGCTCGATCCTCGTTTCGTCGAAGTGCAAGAATGCATGAATCGTCGAGTGATCGCGTGTTACCGGAGCACCGATGCCGTTACGGCGCTGGAACACATGACGAAAGGGCGAGTGCGGAGAATGCCGGTCCTGAGCCGACTCGGAGCCCTTATTGGAATCGTCTCGATCGATGACCTTGCGCGCAGCGGTATGGTGCCAGCAGAGAACATCCGCAAGACACTGGCCCTTCTTGCGAAACCGAGTGTCAAACGCCTGGCGAAAGCGGCCTGAGCTCTTAGGTCTCGCGCTATCGCAGTGTGGGCCGAATAACTGATCGCAATTGCAGATGCGAAGCTGCAAGAACGCTTCGATCAAAAGAGGCTCATATGAAGAAGGCACCTCAAGCACAACGAATTCAGCTCGTGCCGGTCAGGCAACTGGAAGCCGGAGCAGAATGGGAGTCCTGGACGGAAATAAGGAACCGGATTGCGCGCCGAGCGTATGAAATCTTTGAAAAGCGCGGAAAAGTGCACGGGCACGACCTCGAGGATTGGTTCAAGGCAGAGAGTCAAATTCTGTCGCCGGTTCCTGTTGCGGTGAATGAGACTGAGCACCTCTATACAGTGACCGTCGACGTCTCAGGATTTAATGCAGATGAGCTAGATGTGCGCTCAGTGCCATTTCGTATATTCATAATGGGAAGGCACACAGATCCAAAGGAGATACAACATAGCGGAGAATCTAAAGAGGTTTTCAAGATGATCCCTCTCTGCAATGAGATCGAAACCAACACGGTGATTGCCGAGCTAGATAACGGTCAGCTCACGATCTCGATACACAAGGCTCCCGCTCAGCAATTCAAGGTTGCCAAGCATTTAAAGACAGATCTCAAGGGACTGCGAACACGTTCTGCTCAATTGCGTAAACGAGCCGATATCGCAATGCGTTATGCAGCCGCCGCAAAAGACCAACTTCAACGAGCGAAGAGTAAAGAAAGAAAAGCACGCACGCAGGTTATCGACAGGCAGGAGGGGTCAAGTGCCAGAGAAGAGGATGCGAGTGCACGGGCAGACGACCTTCCAGACATTCAGCCTAGTGTCGCGTCGACCGAGCCCTAGACTCCTCGCTGGACTAATCGCCACTTCGGGTGACTTCGGCTTCTTCCACTTGCTGCGAACAAGGAAAATGCGGCGGTGAGATTCTCAATCTTCGCCCCAGCCCAGTCGGATGTAGGCAAATTCACTTCGTGACTCCGGCGTCACCATTTTTGAGCTTAGAAGCCCCAGCCTGTGCCGCAGCTAGCCGCGCTGTGAGCACACGATAAGGTGAGCAGGAGACATAATCCACACCAGCCTCACATAGAAACTGAATTGAAGCAGGCTCGCCGCCGTGCTCTCCGCATACCCCGATCTCAATCTCAGGCCGCGCTCTGCGCCCATTGCGTATCGCCATACGAATCAATTCGCCAACTCCCTCACGGTCTAATACAGCGAAGGGATCATGTTTGAGGATGCCCGCTTCTACATAGACCGGCAAGAATTTTGCTGCGTCATCTCTTGAGAAGCCGAAAGTGGTTTGTGTGAGATCATTCGATCCGAAAGAGAAGAACTCTGCTTCTTGCGCGATTTCGTCCGCTACGATGCACGCGCGTGGAAGCTCGATCATGGTTCCGACCATATAGTCCACGCTGGCGCCTTGTGTGGCGAATACCTGTGCGGCAACACGATGCACAACAGCTTCCTGGTTCTCGAACTCCTTTTTAGACCCGACCAGTGGAATCATGACTTCCGGTTTTGGATTCATTCCTGCCTTCTTGGCTTGAACCGCAGCCTCAAAGATCGCGCGTGCCTGCATTTCGGTGATCTCCGGGAAAGTGATCCCGAGCCGGCAGCCGCGATGGCCGAGCATTGGATTCAGTTCGTGTAACGACTCCACACGAGCCAGGACCTTCCTGGTACGCTCGATCTCCTCTACGTTGTCGGATCCGCGCTCGAGTTCGCGAATCTTGCTGCGCAATTCTTCCGCATTCGGCAGGAATTCGTGCAGGGGAGGATCGAGCGTGCGGATGGTGACCGGAAGGCCGTTCATCGCTTTGAAGAGACCGAAGAAATCGTCGCGCTGCATCGGCAGCAGTTTGTCCAAAGCCGCACGACGTTGCGCTTCGTTCTCTGCGAGGATCATCTCGCGCATGAATGGAATTCGATCCTTCGCGAAGAACATATGCTCAGTACGGCAAAGCCCAATTCCCTCAGCGCCAAACGCGCGAGCGTGGACCGCATCGCGGGGGATATCTGCGTTGGCGCGCACGCCGATGCGGCGGAATGGCTCTACAATTGCCATAAAGCGCACCAATTCGGGATCGTCTGACGACGCTGGTACCGTGGTCAGCCTGCCTTTCATTACGCGACCCGTGCATCCATCAAGCGAGAGCCAATCGCCACGCCGCAATACAATATTGCGCACACGCAGCTCTTGTTTCTTTTGATCTACAGCAATTTCACCAGCTCCAGCAACGCAGCATTTTCCGAGTCCTCGAGTGACGACGGCGGCGTGGCTGGTCATTCCCCCCCGCTGCGTGAGAATGCCGGCGGCAACTTCCATGCCGCCTATGTCTTCTGGCGTGGTTTCAGCGCGCACGAGAATCACCGGGCGATCGTGCTTTGGCCCCGCCATTTCTATGGCGTCCGCGGGGGTGAAAGCGATCTGGCCCACTGCAGCGCCAGGCGATGCCGGCAGGCCTTTAGTGAGCACTTCGACTTGCACTCCCTCTTCCTGCAACTTGGGAACGAGGAAGTCATAGAGTTGGTTGGGCTCGACGCGGAAGATCGCCTCCTCCTTCGTGATCAGACCTTCATCAATCATGTCCAGTGCAATTCGAACTGCGGCACGGCCGGTGCGTTTTCCATTACGGGTTTGCAAGAGGTAAAGCTTGCCTCGCTCGATCGTGAATTCGAAGTCCTGCACGTCGCGGTAATGCTTTTCGAGCAGGTTGGTCGCTTCCCGAAGTTCGTCATAGACTCTGGGCATCAGTGGCTTCAGTTCCGAAAGAGGACGGGGTGTCCGAATACCCGCAACCACTTCCTCCCCTTGCGCATTGGTCAGGAATTCTCCATAGAATTCCTTCTCTCCCGTGGCAGGATTGCGAGTGAACCCAACTCCAGTGGCGCTAGTCTCGCCCAGGTTTCCGAAGACCATTTTCTGAACATTGACAGCGGTTCCGAGATCATCGGGGATATCGGAGATTCTGCGATAGTGCTGTGCGCGAGCATTATTCCAGGAACGGAATACCGAGTCGCGTGCCATCTCGAGCTGTAAGTATGGATCCTGAGGGAACGTTTCATTGGAACTTGAATGAATCAAGGACTTAAAGCGCACCACAATGCGCTTCATTGCCTGGAGCGTTTCCTCTCGATCCGCATAAACTGGCGCTGCTTCCTCTTGTTCGATCTGCGCAAACTTCTCGCGAGGGATATTGAGCACCGTTGTGCCGAACATCTGAATAAAACGGTGATAGCAGTCGTAGGCGAAAACGGGATTACTTGTCAGCTTAGCGAGCGCCTCTACTGTCTCGTCATTAAGTCCAAGATTGAGGATGGTATCCATCATTCCCGGCATCGAGAACTTTGAGCCCGAGCGCACACTGACCAGCAGGGGATTGTCTACGTCACCCAACCTCTGGCCGGTGAGGGTCTCAAGCACAACCAGCGCGGTATGCATCTCCTCCTCGACTTCAACCGGAATCACGCCGCTCTTGAGAAAGCGACGGCAAGCTTCAGTTTGGATTGTGAACCCAGGTGGAACGGGAAGGCCGGCATTAGTCATTTCAGCAAGCCCTGCGCCCTTACCTCCAAGCTCTGCTTTCATCTTGCCGGTGCCTTCGGCATGTCTTGCGCCGAAGGAATATACGAATTTCAATTTGGTAGTTGTTTGCGGTTTTACAGATGCGAGCGTGGCCATGGCGTCCTCCACTCTTAACGGGACAGTCTTACTCGCAGCGGAACACGGATATGTGATACCGCTCACAATTTTGGGTGATCGTCATTACACAACGGAACAGGTAGGCAAGGGAAGCCCTTGCAAAGCGGGAATGAGTGGGTACCGAAGAAATAGTTATCTGGGAGACCGAAAAGCCCCACATACGAAAGCAGGAGCTTAGCCGGCAGGCCAGACTTCTTTGGGCTCAAGCTCATCGCTCACGAGCTCGACGGACCTGCGGATGCAGGCAGAGACACTTCGCAAATCTCCTTCGACTTCGGAATCGTTGAGAGACAGCGCGATGTCATCAAGTCGTTCTAATTGGCGCTTGACTTTGGAAATCTCATCTTTCAAGCGATTTGACATAATTCCGATTGACTCTGTGGTTTCCATTTACAGCTCCCGACAACAAGCTAGGAAATCATCACAAGAGGCACTTGAAACGTGCCCAAAGTCACGGGTTCTGGTGACTGGTATCACAGCGAGATCTCTCCACACAGTGGAAACAGGATTTGTATGAGTGAGGCAGTTCAGGAGTTGTATGAAGTGGCCAGACAATTCCTACTTGGGATGGCCTTTATGCTGACCTGGTGTGTGCGGTGCGTTGCTTACGACGAACAATTGAGCGCTAAGGAGTTGGTGGATCAAGCCATCCTGGCTCAGGTTGCGGCACAGAACGACACCTCACGATTTGAGTATCTACAGAGACAGCTCGAAAAGCGAGATACAAAGACGTATCGAGTAGTCGAGAGCGATGCTGGGAGCGTTCAGCGGACGATTGCAATCGACGGCCGGGAGCTCGCCCCGCAGCAGCGTGAACATGAACAGGAGTGGCTAGACAAACTGCTCGCGAATCCATCCATACAAAAAAATCGTCAGAAGGAAGACGCCGACGAGGACGCTAGGCGGCAGAAGTTAATCGTCGTTTTGGGCAAGGCGTTTCTGTATGAAATTGAAGGCATTGAAAACGATGGACAAATCGTCCGCTTGCGCTTTCGGCCAAACCCTAAATTCCACGCCGATTCACGCGAAGCGAAGGTGTGCGCCGGACTGGAAGGAACGATGCGGATTGATCGCGTGAAGCAGCGGTTCATGCGTGCTGAGGGAACGCTCATCCGGGGAGTCGATTTTGGCTGGGGCGTATTTGGGCACCTCAATAAAGGCGGACACTTTGCCATCGAGCAAACGCAAGTTGATCCAGGCGTATGGCGCATCACAGGCCTAGACCTTGACTTCAAAGGCAGCATGCTAATCGTCAAAAGCCTCAAGATCAGAGTGCGTGAGCATTCGTTCAACTTTCGCCGCGTTCCAGATCACTTATCTCTCAAGGATGCGGTCGAGATGTTGCGTCGTGAATATCCATCCATGGCGTATTGACACAAACAAGCGCGACTCTGTCATTACGTCTTATGCAGACTGCCTTTGGTGTCTACAAGCGCCATAGTTTCTGTCACAGTTGACAGGTTCTTTCCGATCCCAACAAACCTAGCCTCTTTTCTTTATGGCGCCAGCGGCTCTTCCGCCGCTTGAAGAGTCAGCTCTCGTGCAACTAATGCTTAGGACCAAATAAGGAAGGAAAGGTGCAAGCTTATGCTTCACGTTGCAGCGGCCACCCTCGAGGCGTATGCCCGTCGAATTACGGCTTCCCTACTCTCATGCGCTCTGCTGTGCTTGATGGCACTACCGGCATGGAGTGCCAGTGAGCAAAAGGACGAAGAGACGCTCAGGAATGCAGCTAATGTTCTGCAAGAGATGCTGAACGGCAGCAGTATTCCTCCCGCCGTGATCAGTAAGGCTCAGTGCGTGATCGTGATGCCTAATGTGAAAAAGTTCAGCGTCGGAATTGGTGGCAGTGGTGGTCGAGGTCCTGTAACTTGCCGGCAAGGCCAGCATTTCAACGGCAGATGGTCCGCACCGGCAATGTATAGCATGGGCGGCGCGAGCGCGGGCTTGCAGCTCGGGGGCTCATCGACAGACTTCGTTCTCCTGGTTATGAATGAGAAGGGTTTCGACGCGATTGTGAAAGGGAAAACCAAGCTGGGTAAGGACGCCACTGCAGCGGCCGGCCCCGGCGCCACCGCACATGAAACGGGCGAGGGCAACGACATCCTTACTTATGCCAAATCGAAGGGTCTATTTGCCGGAGTTTCGTTGGGTGGTGCCAGCTTGGAAGCTGACAACGATGCCAACAAACGACTCTACGGCAAACAGGTTGCCGCATCCGACATTTTGCGCGAACGAGCGGTTCAAACCACTGCGGCAGGTAAGCCGCTGATTTCGCTCTTGGACAGTAAGATCAGACATCACTGAAGAGCCTCGATTGCATTTTTGTCCGGTCCAACGCGAGCACGCGTCCATGTAAACACCGCGTTGAGAGCGGGGCCCTGGACTACTAGAAGTTCAAACTCAAATCGACAAACAAATTGGGACTCCGCCCAGGACTCTTCGACCCAGTAAAACTGACAGTTCCTTTGATGACAGGTGCTCCCTAACATCCAGTCGTTAGTGGATGGTGTGCAGCAAGCCTCCACGTGATGCAATCGATTTTGGAACCGCCGAGCAAGCAATAAGACTTAATTAAGGAGAAGCTTTATGAAGACGCGCATCGCAACTTTTGCCAGTCTCATGGCCGTCTGCCTGCTGTCATTTCTGAGTGCATATGCAGCTGACGTCAAAGGAATGATCAAGGCCCGTGCTGGAGACACCTTGGTCGTGAGCACCGGATCGGGAGACGTGACCGTGCAATTGACCGAAACCACACGGACGAAAGACAACACCGGGATGTTCGGCTGGAGCAGGACTGAGATGTCGCAAGCCGTCCTGATCCCCGGATTGAAGGTTGACATCGACGTGGCCGGGGACGGAACGCCTGACCAGAACGGACGCGTAGTAGCGAAGACCATCACCGTCGATGGTGATGACGTCGAAACTTCGCAGTTGATTGCGGCCGGCCTGCATCCTACCGCCGAGAAAGTCGCCGAGAACGAGCGGGGCATTGCCAGCAACAAGCAGGACATTGCTGGCAACAGGCAGAACATCTCGCTGAACAGGAAAGACATCGATGCTCACACCCAGAACCTTCTGGCCCACAAGGACCAGATCGACCAGAACGCGAAAGACATTGATGCTGCTGAGAGCCGCTTCCTGCAGCTCGATGACTACGACGTGAAGAACCAGGCAACGGTGAAGTTCGCCAGCGGCAGCGCTAAGCTCTCAAAAAAAGCTGAAGATGCTCTTAAAGAGCTAGGGCAGAATGCCGCCGGCATCAATGGATACTTTGTAGAGGTAACCGGCTTCGCTGATGCAACGGGCAATGCCGTAATGAATACCAAGCTCAGCGAAGACCGTGCCAAAACAGTAGTGACGTATCTCTTCCAGCAGTGCGGCATTCCGATGCGTCGCATCGTCGCGCCGGGCGCCATGGGTGAATATGCTCCTACGGCAGGGAACGAGACGAAAGCAGGCCGCGCAGAGAACCGTCGCGTGGAAGTTAAGGTGCTGGTGAACAAAGGTATTTCGGGCACTTAGAAAGCGCCGATCAGTGTTCTTGGACAGATAGGTCCATTCTGCCTGTTGGTTTTTTTCGTGCCCCTTCCGACGGTCGGGTGCCCGTTCTTTGAATCCCGAGTCGAAAACCGAAACGGGAATAAGGCCGGGCGACCCGTCAGCCGGTATTGGAACTTCTCAGTTGCCGTAGCTCGTTCTCTTCGATCACAAACTCTGCGAAGCCGCAATCCAAGCAGACGGTGAGCGACGGAAATACGAAGGTTCCGGGCTTATCGATGTTTTCAAGACCCAAATGATGGATGCAGATTTCTGCCGTGAAACGCCGTTTCCGTGAGTGGGAGGAACCGCACGTCATTTAACATACCTCGAGGCATATAGCCGACGATTAAACAACAGCACTTGAAAGTACGAACCTTCGTCTCGCCACGTTACCAGCCAAACATCACGCCAAAATGGGTATAATCGAGTAACAATTCATGACAGAAAAACATCCCGCGATCTGCCTCTGTCTGCGAGGCTGACCTTACAAGGCGTCCTCCGCCGGTACTTAAAAGGGCTCGTACTAACACACTAAAAACAAACAACTGTTTCGTCTTTGGCATTTGCCAAGGTGAAAGGAGGACAGGGCACCTGGATGTTTAGTAATTACGCAAAAAATCAAGACCGTTCGCTCATCGGCCAGGCTTTTCCCAACCTGGAGTCGTTCATGGGCGGGATTTTCCATTCTCCGGGAGTGGGTGTTGCCGTTTACGACAACCGGCTTCGCTATCGAGTCATTAATCATGCTCTCGCGTCGATTAATGGCGTTCCGGCGCGGGCGCACTTAGGGAAGAGGCTCAATCAAGTCATCGGAGACGTTGCAGCGCAGGTGGCGCCACCAATGGAGGAGGTTTTCCTGACAGGAAGACCTATCTCAGGCTTTGAGATCTCCGGCAAGCTACCCACGAGAAACGAGCCTGGTCAGTGGGTCGTGAATTACTTTCCGATCAAAGGTCCTCGCGGAAGAGTCGAACAGGTTGGTCTGATTGTTGTAGAGACAACTCACTTGCTCCCAAAGCGATACCTTTCAGGCACACGTACCCAATCCTCGTTCCTGGCAGGAGCAGATTCGACAAACAACTCTCCAATCGTGCGTCAAACGGCCGAGTACTCGACCGGCAAACTTAACTCCGTGCTCGACTACGCGATTCCGGACTTGTTTGGTGATCTCCATCCCCCCGCTTGCGATCGCATTCTGAAAGCGGCGCGACAGTGTACGTACCGGGCTGGTCATATTTTTTGTGAGCAAGGGATGCGTCTATCCAGCTTGTACGTATTGATCGAGGGCACGGTAAAAATGTGCGGCATTACAAAAATGGGAAAGGAGGTACTCGTCGATTGGATCCAGCCGGGCGAAGCTTTTGGCCTGGCTGCACTCTCATCGTTCCCAACCTCCAATCCCTGGACAATTTACGGAGTGAGGGACACCGAGGTACTGCAGTGGGACTCTGCCGCCATCTGCTCTCTGGCTGACTCTTATCCAAAGTTTTACGCCAACGCGATGGCAGTCACCCTTCGGCGGGCGCAGCATCTGCAAAAACGCTTTGAAGAGTTGTCGACAAGAACTGTTGAGGAAAGACTCGCTCAGATGGTCTGCTTTCTTGCAGATCGCGGCCAAATAGCCGGACAGCCGGAAATCCAGGTTTCTGATGAAGAGCTTGCACAAATGATGGGAACAAACCTCTATACGGTAAACAAGCTCATACGATCGTGGCAAACACGAGGATACGTGAAGAAAACTCGCAGGCGACTATTAATCGCCGACCGGGAAAACCTCATGAGAATATCAAGCTCCGTCTGAGCTGAGTTGAGGATTTCCGATTTGGGTTTGTGTGGAATTGCAGGTGCCCGTCCGTTTCCCATGTCGGTTCTCTGCTTCAGCGCCTCAGAGTCCTCTGACATGTGTTTGGCTGGCCAGAGATTTGCCGCGCAACTGTGCCCAATGTTCGGTCGTCATCACGCAGCGGAAACCGAGATGGTTTGTGCCGGTGTTGATCTCGCCCTTTCCCCGTGTGCCCACCATGTAGCGGGAGCAGTATTGATCGGTGCACAGAAAGGAACCGCCCCGCTGAACTTTCTTTGGTTGGTTCGGCTCTTCCGGATCCAGCGGCGAATCGGGCCCCTGCGGATTTCGTGCTATTCCACTAGCGCTGGCCAGCTGGGAGTAGTAATCGGCTTGATACCAGTCACTGGTCCATTGCCAAACGTTGCCGGCCATGTCGTAGAGCCCGTATCCATTTGGGGAAAACTGCGCTACTGGAGCGATGCCGGCATATCCGTCCTGACCCTCGTCTTTCGAGGGAAAGATGCCTTGATGAGTGTTGGCCATCCACTTGCCGTTGGGCCGAAACTTGTCGCCCCAAACAAACGGTTTTCCGGCGAGGCCGCCGCGGGCCGCAAACTCCCACTCGGCCTCAGTGGGGAGCCGCTTTCCAGCCCACTTCGCGTATGCCTCCGCATCCTGGTAGGCGACATGAACGACGGGATAGTTGTCTTTGCCATTGATGTCACTCTGCGGACCGAGCGGATGCCGCCAGTTCGCTCCTCGCGCATAGCTCCACCACTGGAAGTAATTGTTGAGTGGAACCGGATGATCAGGGGGTGAGAAGACTAGAGATCCGGGAACCAGGTTTTCAGGTGGGGCTCCGGGGAAGTCTTCCGGACTCGGCCTTCGCTCAGCGACAGTCACGTAATGAGTCGCATTCACGAACTCGGCGAATTGGGCGTTTGTAACGTCGGTCTTATCCATGTAAAAGCCATCGACGTATACGCGATGAATAGGACGCGCATCCTGAGTTGCCTTCATTCCAACTTGGTCCGTTTCGGGAGGATCCTGAGCGCCCATGGAGAACTCGCCGCCCGGAATCCAAACCATGCCTTCGGGCGGAGCTCCTTCAGGGAGTGTCGAACTGGGAATCGTGGTCCCGAATACTCCAGCGGCGTTGACTGGAGAATGAGAATTAGCATCCACGACAACCCAAAGTCGCAAACCCAAGCCGAGAGCCAACGCCAATCCGGCAAAGATCGACACGCGCATATATCGCACCGGGAATACCTGCGGCCTACGCTTCAAATGGTCGGAATTGGGTTTGTTCACAGAGAAGGATGCTCTCGATCTCGCGAGATAGTGTCCCAATATGGGGGAGCGGCGTACCCAGGAAACCTGTCAATGTTGCTAGGTTTGCTTCTGCGTTCCAACTGAGACAGATTCAAAGGGGATTTCCGGTGTGAAGCAGGAACTAAGAAGAGTGGCGTTGCTCGCCGTTATTGTGAGTGCATCGTTCACGTGTATCCCGCGACATGGGCTTCGCCGAGCTCTACCACAACGGACGCTCCTGTCGATTACCCGTTCGGATTCCTCCAGGTTAAGTTGAACGACAAAGGCGAAGGCGTCGGGCAAATCATGGCCGCAGCCAGGATTCGCTTCAACAAGGAGAGTGGGCAGTACGAAATCGAAAGCTTTGGCAATCAATACATCAAGGCGACAAACGTTCACCCATGGAAGTAGAGCACTGGGAAGTCGCAGCACTTCTAACCGATTTTCTCGAGATCATGTAATCAATTGTGTGCACCTCGAGTAGAACGCGGCGTATACTCGCCCCAGTTCTCCATGAGAGCACAACTCCGCCTAGTCCTCTTCAGTTTCGCCTTCCTGATCTTTCTGGGGAACCCCGTTCTTGCACGACAAGAAATACCGGCCGGTCCGGACCAGCGGCCCCAGATTCATTCTGTAAAAGTAACGATCCTCTCGACCATGCTGGCAGACGCTGGCATCGGGGAGTGGGGGTTCTCGGCATTGGTCGAAGCCGACGGACACCGCATCCTCGTTGATACCGGCGCTCGTCCAAACACTGTCCTGGAAAATGCTCGCGAATTGCATGTGAAGTTGAGCAATGTGGAGGACGTTGTTCTCACTCATTTTCACGGCGACCATGTGGGTGGTCTGTTGACGCTGCGTCGAGAACTGAAGAAGGAAAATCCCAACGCGATCTCGCGAGTCCATGTTGCGCAGGGTATTTTCTACAGCCGGCCAGAGAGAGACGGCAGTGAAGGCAATCCGATGCTCTCGATTCGGCGCGAATTCGAAGCGACGGGAGGACGCTTCATTCAGCATGAGCATGCCGCGGAGATCTTTGCAGGAGCATGGCTTACTGGGCCAGTGCCGAGGCCGTTCCCGGAACGAAACTGGAGTAACTCGTCTAACTCTCTGGGCGTGCAAACGCCGCAAGGCCTGCGTGAGGACAATGTTCCTGACGATCAGTCGCTCGTGCTGAATACGACCAAAGGCCTGGTAGTGATTACAGGATGCGGTCACGCCGGAATCGTAAATATCCTTACCGACGCCGAGGGTGAATTCAACAAAACCCCCGTATACGCGGTTTTGGGAGGATTCCATCTCTTCGCTGCCACGGACGACCAGGTGAATTGGACCGCCGACAAGATGAAGAACTTTGGCGTTGTTTACCTTGTCGGGGCGCACTGTACCGGAATTGAAAGCGTCTATCGCTTGCGCGAGCGTATGGGGCTGACGCGAAAGACTGCAGTCGTAGGCGCGGTCGGCGCCAGCTTCGCTCTGGGAGAAGGAATCCATCCCGGCGCCATTGCGCAATGATCCTCGCTTTCGGTCGCAGCGTCCGTGCTAAGAGAATTTGGGTCTTGGTCCTCTCTTTTCTTCTAATGTCAGCTGCCGCGGCCCAATCGCAATCGCAGATGACCTATCGGTTGAAGTATCCAGGAACCGGCGACCATCGGGTTCAAATAACACTGATCTTGCCGGAGATGGCTTCAGAAGCCAGCAGCTTTGTCATGCCGCGAAACTATCCGGGCGGCTACAACCTGGTCTCCTACGACTCGTTTGTCGAAAACGTTCGCGCTTTTTCGGCGAGCGAAAGGCTTCTCAAAGTGCACAAGGAGACGGAGGGGCCTCGTTGGCGCGTCGAAAGCGGCCCGGATCCCCTGCGGCGCATTGAGTACGAAATCGATATCGAGCGGATGGAGCGTGAGATTCCGGCGGCGATTGATACATCGAAGGCACGGGCCGGTTATCTTGGCATCCTTGGTTATTCCGTTTTTGGATACCTCGATGGACTGCAGCATCGAAAGATCGAGTTGCAAGTGGAGGGTCCCAAAGAATGGCCTGTATTGACGACACTATCCCCGGCCGTTCCGCTTTCAAACGGCAGCGCATCGGGGAAGGCAAACGACTACGACGCGCTGGCGGACTCACAAATCCTGATGGGACCGAAGCTTGATTTCACGTTATCCAAAGGCAAGGTATCGCTCCTGATGGCGGTCTACAGCGAAGGAGAAGCGGACCTATCAGCCGAAGGCCAACTTGCTCGCGAGGCGTTGGACAGGATGGAAGCCTATTTCGGGAACGCTCCTTTTCCGGTTTACACAGTTCAGCTCGAACTGCTGCATCCGCTCCCGGGTCACAGTTATGGCTTTAGTCAGGAACACATGAACAGTGGCACGTTTAGCCTCACTCTGGCACGGGCCATCACGAAACGATCCACTGTAGAAGACCAGCAAGTTTCGCTCCTCAATTACGCACACCACATAGCCCATTGCTGGATCCCTAAGCGCGCGTATGGCACTGGCTACTTCCCATTCACCTGGGAGATGCCGCCAGTGATTGACACGATCTGGTTTAACGAAGGCTTTGCCCGTTATGCGGCCATCGAGGCCCTTGCCGAGGCGATGCCACCGGCGCAAAAAATGGCGTTTCGCGAAAGACAACTGGCCCGCCTCCGCCAGATCCTCGACCATGCTCCACCTTTCATCAGGGAGATGACGCTACTGGAACTCTCGCGTGAAGCGTCGTTCATGTATGCGCTCGACTTTCGCATTGGCCAAAACACATTTGCGCGCGGCGCACTCATGGCGGCGGAAATGGACACTCGTATCCGCTCAGGCACCGCGGGAAAACAATCCTTGCGCGACGCCCTGCGCTTCCTGCTTGACTGGACGCAAAGAAATCAACGCGCATTTACAAACGAGGAGCTTGGAAGTCTGCTTTCGCAATCCACCGGCGTGGATTTGCAAGACATTCTTGCTCGCTGGATGAAAGCCAATCCTGTGCCAGTGCCGCCCTGGTAGCGGCGTTTATTCCTTGGCTGAATTTTGGAAATCGTGAGTAGCCACGGATGGACTTTGCAGGCGTACCATCTCTTGTATGTCTTACCTTGTGATCGCCGCCCTACTCGTGTTTGCTTGGCAACCATCCGGATCACCGCAAGGAGAAAGGCACATGAACGTCGAGAGTTCTTCTTTTGCGCAGGGACAGCCAATCCCGCAGGCGCACACCTGCGATGGCGGGGATACTTCTCCCGCTTTGCGGTGGTCAAACGTCCCTCAGGGAACCAAGACCTTTGCTCTAATAGCGGACGACCCCGATGCCCCCGCAGGCACATGGGTACATTGGGTCGTTTACAACATTCCGGCCAACACGTATGAGCTGCCGGCAGGAATGCAAAGGACCGCAACTACGTCGGCGGGAGGGCAAGGGATGAACGACTTCAGAAGAATCGGTTATGGCGGGCCCTGTCCTCCGCCGGGAAAACCGCATCGCTACTTCTTCAAGCTGTATGCCCTGGACACCGAAGTCTCGTTAAAGACAGGACCAACGAAAAAAGATGTTGAAGCGGCCATGCAGGGCCACATACTGGCGACCGCTGAACTGATTGGTACCTACCAGCGACGAGCACGGTAAGGCAGTCGGAACGCCGCGCAAGGGCGCGAGCTCTTTGTCGTTCGCAAGTCCACTACTACGACATAGAATTCGCGGATCAGTGTGCCTGATCCTTGCGAACAAAGTACTGCCACTTGTCGACGTTTGCTGGAACTGCCAGATCGAAGAATCCCACCATCATCTCTTCGTAGGTCTGTCCACCCCAGCGCACCGTCTGTTCCGGATCGGGATTGTGCGGATTGTTGCGCGAGTTGTCGAACCAGGCGACGGCCTGCAGTTTTGTTCCGGCTCTCAGGAAGCGCGGCTGCGCGAGCCTGTAGCTCATCTGCCAATGAAAGTGGTAGTTCACGCGAAGGAGCGTCTCCATCGTGCCATCCGGCTGCACGATGTCATATTCGAAACGCTTCCCGCGCAGGTGCATGTGCGGAAAAAAGCTCAGTAGAGTTGCATCGTTCGGCAGCGTGCCGAAGACCTCTACGCGAAAATTGTCGGCCTCGGGCGGAATAACAAAGCTGTGGTTGGTGAGCTGCAGAGTCAGCACTCGCTGCTTCGGCGGCTGCTTCGCGAAGATCACGCCGATACTCGTCTGATCGGTTGTCGCATGGCCATTCGTCGTGTAGTGCATCTGAAAAACAAGGTCCGATCCGGCGGGAATGCACTTTGCCATGCTGTCAGGCCACTGGTCGGGTGAGCTGCCGGGAGCATAGACGAGCAGCATGTCGCTGTCGGTAAACAGCGCCTGCCGGACATCCTCGCCTGTCGTCATATCCGACGCCGAGAACGGGCGTCCTAGCGGTGCATTGCGCAGCCACTTCGAGCCTGGCGGCCGAATGTACACGACTGCATGATGCACATGATCCCGGCTCGTCGGACGAATCTCGGAAGCCTGCACCCACTTATCTTCCGTAAATCCTGTAGGCACGATCTCGTAGGTGTACTCAACGTCACCATGAGCGGGAATCATGACCGACTTCGGCATTCCGATCACGAGATCCGGTTTGGGAATAGTCCACCCATTGGTCCAGTGTGGCGCCTGCGGAGCGTCGTCCGGATTGCCGGCAGGTACACCGCCGTCGGCCCAGGACGCAATCGTCGCGATTTGTTCCGATGTGAGCGAGTTGTCGTTGGAAAAGTGTCCGAAGCGCGGATCGGCAAACCACGGCGGCATCATCTTCGTGCTCGTCATCCGCTTCATCTTGTCAGCATACCCCCGCGTCTGCGCAAGGGTCACCAACGGCATAGGAGCGATCTCCCCGGCGCGATGACACACCTGGCAATGCTGCTGCAGGATGGGGAGGACCTCCTTGTAGAAGGTGGGAGGAGATGAATCCGCCAGTATGGAGTAATGCGGACTTCGCGCGAACGTGATGAGGACCACGAGGGTCGCCGCAGTGACCGGTCCTTCTATCCAAAATCCGGGCCTTGCCATCATTCGATTTTAAAGGGGGAAGAAAGCGGACTGGAAAACCTCAGTGCCGGCAGACACACAGCCGCTCGCGCAATCTTCATGAGCCTAGCGGAGAACAACGATTAACCATTCCCATTTTAGCTCTGGCGTGATTGTTGATCGACTGCGCCAGTTCTGTCTGCATTGACAGTAATGCTCTCGAATTGGGGAGAGAGGATTGCCACTGCAACTCGTCGTATCCATAACTCATCAACGAACCGATCATTAAGGAGATTGCTATGAAGACTGTTTTTAAGCGGTTAGTCATTTTCAGTGCCCTCGCGGCGCTTTCCATCTTGACTCCGGTAGTCATGGCTCAAAAGCAGGAGAGTGGTGAGAACAGATTGCAGCAGATGAGCCAGCAGCTGAATCTGACGGAGGACCAGAAGACGAAACTCAAACCCATCCTGCAGGAGGAAGCGCAGAAATTGCGGGAGCTGAAGAACGACACATCAAGCAGTCGACAAGAGAAGATGCAAAAAGCCAAGCAGATTCACTCTGAGTACAAGCCACAGATCGACGCCATCCTCACTCCCGAGCAACAGCAGAGATGGCAGCAAATGAAGCAGGAAGCGAAATCACGAGCAAAACAGCACCGTAAATCAGATTCGGATTAGAGTCATCGATTCGATATTGTGCCGTTTCAGGAGGGGCGCGGTATCACGCAATCGCCCCTCCTGAAAGGAATGTATGTAGATGAGCCCAGTAACCGGATCTTGAAGAGCGCTTCCAGGTAAAAAAGCCCCTAGAACTTCACGCTCTTCAGCATCGCCTCGTATGTTGGTTGGAAGCGGCTGAACTCCGATTGCGGCGCGACGAATACGAAGAAGACCACCACATCGTTCGATTGTGGAAGCGTAACCAGCCAGTCGCGCTCAACCTGCTGGGCGTTGTTGCCAGACGGGAAGGGCGAGACTGACTGCATCATCACCGACCGGCCCTGGACTCCGTTTATGCCGATGGCTTGGGCGTTGCCCACAGGCTTTATGCCTTGGCTTCTTTGCAGGTCCTGCACGAGTTGCGTCGTGATCTCATCGATACTCATACGTTGGCTGCCGGTTTTTGCCGCGTTAATCAGCACTCCATAGCCCACACCGTTCGCTGTAACTCCGGCCTTGGGTGCGATCGTGACGTAGTCACCTTGTTGTTGAGGCATCGCCACGGACCAATTCTGCGGGCGCGCGATCTTCATGGGGCCGAGATCGGTCGCAACCATTTGCTGGCTCGGTAGCACACTTTGCAGCGATGCAGCCTGTGCTGGAGCCCTGGGGCTCGGAGCACTCGTGCGGGATGAGTTAAAGGCGGCTCCGTTCTTCTGATTGATTTGCGCCCACTGGCCGCTCTTTGCGCCCGCAGCGATCTCCTCACCGGTGTAGGCTTTTACGCCCTCCGCATGTTGGCGGACCTTCAGAAATGCCGCGCTTTCAGGTGCGTAGTTTTTGGCTGGCCAGGGGCGGATTTCCTTTTCGATCGCCAGTTCGCGATTGCCGGGATTGGGGTGATCGCTGAGCCATTGTGGAGGCGCCCCGGCGCTCTCCGACGCGAGGGTCTTGAAGAAGCTTGCCAGCGCCTGCGGATTGTAACCTGCCTTGTAAAGGATCATAGCTCCGACGGCGTCGGCCTGTGCCTCATCGGTGCGCGAGTACTTGAGCATGAGCCCTTGCGCGCCGAACTGAATACCCTGCTGGGCGAGTTGACCCACAGCTCCTCCAGTGGTGGCGCCGAGCACGCCGCCCGCGAGTCCCGCGAGGCCCTGAGTCCATTCAGCTTTGCTCTGCTGTTTGGCGGAGTGCTGCATGTATACGTGTGACATCTCGTGCGCCATGACGCCAGCAAGCTCCGACTCGTTGGCAGCGGCGGTGACGGTTCCGATGTTCACGAACATGGGCCCGCCGGGCAGTGCAAACGCATTGATCTCTTTCTGCGCTACTACGTGAAATTCAAAAGGCCAAGAGTATTCGGACGGGATAGTTGCGACCAGCTTTTGTCCAAGTTGGCGGATGTACTGCGTTTCCGGACTGTTGTCTGGTAACACCGGCATTTGCTGGTACACCTGAGCCGCAGCCTGCAGTCCTAGCGCATGCTGCTCGTCGCGTGACATGTGAGGCTTGCCCGGATTGGGAAACTCGGGACCGGCAGTTTGCGACCAGGTTTGCGTCGCCATGAACAACACAATCAACCATGGAAGTCGTCTTAGAGACACAAGATTCATATAGACCTCCCGGGCGCACGAAAACATGATGCGTAAACAAGCCGCGAGGCCTATACGCGGCCCCGTGACGTTGTTTGGCATACAACAATGAAAATTGTTTTTGGTTGGCCCGGGCCACGGATACTGTCAGAAGGCACAGTTCACGAAGCGTCTCGTTTTGTTCACTTAACAGCGAAATAAAGAGGGGCTTTTTAGAAACGATTGTCAAATCCGCGAAATTCTGCCCAAAAATTAAGAAGTTTCGTTTAAAGGCCAGGGAATTAACCGGGGATTCTGTGGAAATCTCGATCGAGGCCGCGTCTATATTAGGACGAAATGTAACTCCGCCCTGGGATGCAAAAGATGATTAGGGAACAACCAGGGAATTGTTAGTTCCGAAACGGGAAACGGCCACAACTGTGGATGGGTTGCCTTCCTGCCATAGTGCGTGAACGATCAAAGGCGTCCCCGCCCCTGCTTTTCACTTTTTCTAGTTTTTGCTCTTGACAATAAGTTAGTACTTATATAAGATATTACTTATATGAGTGCAGTCCTGAATCTTGACGCCGCCTTCTCCGCCATGGCGGATCCGACTCGTCGGGCGATGCTGGCTCGTTTGGCAACCGGGGAGGCGACGGTCAATGAACTGGCGGAGCCGTTCGAGATGACGCAGCCGGCAATCTCCCAACACCTCAAGGTGCTCGAGGATGCCGGACTCATTGTTCGCCGAGTCGAGGGCACCAGGCGTCCACGCCGTCTCGCAAAGGCCGGCATTGAGGCCATCGATCAGTGGCTGGGGATGCTGCGAAAAGCTCTGGAGAAAAACTACGACCGGCTGGACGAAGTTCTGGCCGCTATGGAACCACACAAGAAAGGGAAAATGCGATGAGCAAACTTACGCTTAAGACCGAAGGCGATACACACGTTGTTGTCACAAGACGCTTCGCTGCGCCTCCTGAGGCCGTTTACCGCGCGCACGTAGATCCGAAAATAGTCCAGAAATGGATGCTTGGCCCCGAGGGCTGGACGATGCCTGTCTGCATCAACGAAGCGAAGCCCGGAGGCAAGATTCGTTACGAGTGGAAAAATGGGAAAGGCGGCGCATTCTATCTCACCGGCGAGTTTTTGGAACTTGAGCCCTACAGCAGGATTGTCCATGTCGAGCGCATGCACTTGCCGGATCCCACGCCGGACAACCATGTTGAAACGAGGTTTACCCCGGATGGCGCAGGCACGCTGATGACAATGAGAATGACGCTGCCCGACGCCCAGACGCGAGCCGCTATGCTTGGAACAGGTATGGAACACGGGATGGAAGCTAGCTACGTTCGGCTGGAAGGATTGCTCTGATAGGCAGACAGCTACAGAATCCGGCGCAGAAGAAAATCTTTCAGCTTCGTGTACGGCGGATAGGCCAGAGGGACTTCGGGATACACTGATTTGCGCACGACGGCGCGCTTGTGGCTGAAGGTTTCGAATCCGAATCGGCCGTGGTAATTTCCAATGCCGCTTTCGCCGACGCCTCCGAAGGGAAGGCGTTCGTTGGCGTGGTGCAGTAGCGTTGTATTGACGCACGTTCCGCCTGAGCTTGTGTTCTGGAGAATGTAGCTTTCGACCTTCCGCGATTGGGAAAACAAGTAGAGCGCGAGGGGTTTTGGGCGGGTGTTCACGAACTCTACTGCCGCTGTGATACTTGGAATGGCGATTACGGGGAGGATCGGGCCAAAGATCTCTTCTGTCATGAGCGCAGAGTTCACGTCAACCTTGCTCAGAATTGTCGGAGCGATGTAACGGGACTCGCGATCGGTCTCTCCACCGATTACGATCTGGCCGCTTCTCATGAGTGCCTGCAGGCGCAGAAAGTGGCGATCGTTCACGATTCTTCCGTAGTCGCTGTTGGATTTCGGATCTGGTCCGTAGAATTCTGTGATTGCTGTCTTAAGCTCACTCAGAAATTTCTCCTCGCCCGACTTGTGCACCAGGACGTAATCGGGAGCGATGCAGGTTTGTCCTGCATTCAGAAATTTGCCGAAGACAATTCTTCGGGCTGCTGTCCCGAGATCGGCAGATTCGTCCACGATGCATGGGCTTTTTCCGCCTAGCTCCAGCGTCACCGGCGTCAGATGGCGGGCTGCGGCTTGCATTACGATTCTTGCGATTCCTGGGCTGCCTGTATAGAAGATGTGATCGAAGCGTTCCTCCAGGAGCGCACTCGCTTCTTCTGGACCACCTTCTACTACGGCTACACACTTTGCATCCAGGTACAGAGGAATGAGCCGGCTAAGAACTTGCGAAGTGCACGCGCTTAGCTCAGAACATTTGACGACTGCGTAATTGCCGGCGGCGATGGCCGCCGCCAGCGGCATGAGCGTCAGCTGAACAGGACAGTTCCAGGGAGAGATGATCAGGACCACGCCCAGCGGCTCGCGGATAATAAACGATTGCGCCGGCATCAGCGCAATGGGATTTGAAACGGGCTCCGGTGCCATCCATGCGCGTAACTGCTTTCTCATGAATCTGACTGATGCCAGAGCAGGACCGAGATCTGTAATCCACGACTCCGAAGCACACTTTCCCAGATCCTGTCGGAGAGCATCGGTGAGTTCCGCGCTGTTGTCCTTAATGAGGCCTTCGACTCTCCGGAGCTGGTCGCGCCGCCACTCAAGCGAACGACTGGTGCCGACCAAGAATGCGTTGCGCAAGTTTGCGAGCAATGCGGAGTATCTTGAAGTCGCGGAGAGTTCGCCAACCGCAGCGCTCATGGGGGTTTCATTATATGTCTTTGCAGCACTGCCGACGGCTAGCTGCGAAAGCACAGGGACACTGCGTTTAACTGAGCCTTCCGAGCCACGCATCGATTCGGCTACCGCCGATTGGCTTTGACTATAGGTTCTCCTGGATAAAGCGGGGACTGAGGTGGACGTCGACTTGTACTAAAGGTGAATCGCCTATCGCTTTGAAGCCGTGGATCTCGCCAGCCTTGATGACAAAGATGTCTCCAGCGCCGCCCTCGAAGGTCTTGCCATTGACCGTCCATACTCCACGGCCTTCGCGGATGAATTGGATCTCGTCGTAAGGATGTCGATGCGGACCCGGTCCCGAACCGGGCTTGCCATTGAATAGGAACACCGAAACGCCGGTGTTGCCCTGCTCAGCTCCTCTAAACTCATGCGAACTACCAACGAAGGGAAGGTTCTCTTGCCGCACGTGATGCATGCTCATCATTCTCCTGGGGGCATTGGATGAGTGTGGCTACGCTCGGGCTCCAGGAATGCTCCCATACTTGATAATTCCTTAGAGTTCACACTGTCTTATTCTGAAATTGCGCGAGTGCCGGACTGGTGCTGATTGCCGCTGCATGCAGCTGCTCGTCCGCTAACCGGCATTTCTGCCGCCTAGCACCATGGTGCACCTCCTTCTGTACCGTCGACTCCGTTTGCTCGCTCGTCAATACTTTTCCCGTTACGGCAGTAAATCAGTCGGTTCGGAGTGTGTCCCCAATGATTCGCAAATTCGCAGTTCTTTGTTTATTTGCATTTTTAGCTACAGCACTATGTGCGCAGAACGCGCAGTCCAATAAGAAAGACGCGGACGACATCGGCTGGACTTCCGCGGCCACCTTCGAAGGCAGCGCCAACTCGCAGGAGCGAGTGCTCGACCTCTCGTCGACCGTCGGCTACAACTTCAACGAACACTGGGGCCTCGACATGGGCGTGCCCTTGTCATTTGTCTCTTCGTCGTCGACTACGACGACCACCGGAACCACCGGCACAACCAAGACCTCCAGCTCGCTGAACAGCCTCGGCAACATCTTCATGGACATCAAGTACCAGGCGAAAGGCGATGTTGCGCACTACAACTCAGCGCTGACGCTGGCTGCGCCTACCGGCAGCACGTCGAAAGGCGTAAGCACCGGACGTCCGAACTACGGATGGAACAATCACGTTGAGCACGACTTCGATCGGCTCACTCCCTTTTTGGAACTTGGCTTGTCGAACGGCCTTACCGACACAAAGTTCTTCCATCGTCCATTCACGACTCTGGGTTTTGTGAGCCAATTCGCCGGCGGCACCAAGATCGACCTCGGCGGTAACTTCAGCATAGGCGGCAGCCTGTACGATGTGCTTCCCGCTGGACAACAGAAGATGTACAGCAAACTGATCGCCAAGAAGTCAACGGCCACGGCCGGCGCCGGCAAGCACGGGCGAGCCTTCGAACTTGCGGCTGTCACCAGCGGCGACGCATCTCTAACACGTGACAACGGCGGCTCCGCCTGGGTAGAGTTTTCTCCCGGTAAGGTCGTCGACTTCCAGATCGGCTACACGCACAGCGTCCACTTCGCTCTCGACACCGTAGCCTTCAGTATGGAAGTCAATTTGGGAAAGCTGATGAAGAGAACTGACAGGTACTAACCCTGTCAACGACTGCCGACGGTTCTGAGTGCGTTCATGCTGCTGCCTCCTGCATAGCTTGCGCATTACGGCTTACCACCAGCCAGTTCACCGAACCGATCATCAGCGTCAACAGCAGAATGAGAATCTCGCCCTTGCCGATGCGGCTGACGAGGATTCCGCAAAAGGCGATGCCGACGACGGCCAGGAGATTCCCTGCGGGCAGGCGGAATCTTGGTTGCTCGCAGCTCTTGCGGCGCAGGGTGGGTAACGCTGCGCAGCAGAGCGCGTAGGTAACGAGCCGCGAGACCGCCAGCAGCCTGGCGTTCCATGTGAAGTTTCCCACTAAGGCGAGTGTCCATACCAGGATCGTGAACGCAATGATCGAAAAGGAAGGCGTCCTATATCGGGAATGGACGCATGCGAAGCACCGCGGGAAGTCCTGCTGTTCGGCGAGAGCAAACAACATCCTTGGCGTGGTAATCATAGCCGCCGCCAGGCTCCCCAGGGTCGACAACAGCACACCGACACCGATCAATGCAGCCAGCGGCGTGCCGCCGCAGATTTGTCCTGCGGCTACCAGCGGACGCTGCGTGTGTGCCGGATCGGAGAGAGTGTGAACGGTCACGAACTGAACGAGCACATAGATGGGCGTGCAAACAGCAAAGGCCGTGAGGATTGCGATCGGTGCGTCGCGTTCCGGACTCTTTGTTTCTCCGGCGGGAATCAGTGCAGCCTCGAATCCCACGTATGCGACCATCGCCAGGAGCATCGCATTCAACCAATCACTTGCCGCGAGGGACTCGTGAGCGCTAGTGACCGGAGTCCCGCGCGCAGCAAGGAAGACACATCCCAGCAAGATAAACGCCAGCAATGGAAGCAGTTTGGTGACGGCTAGAAAATTATTCGTGCCCGTGCCCGTCTTTACTCCGCGGATGTTGAATGCAGCAAGCGCGGCGAGCAGGACCGTAATCGTAAGCGCCGTTGTGACGCGCTGCTCCACGCCGGGCAGAAACTCGGCAAGGTACTGGGTGAAGAGATTTGCATGTGCCGCAGTCGCCGCCACCCGAGACAGGCCATTCAACCATCCAGCCTGTATGCCTGCGAATCGTCCGAAGGCCGCTCGCGTGTATAGATAAGGTCCGCCGCTTTCGGAAAAGCGAGAAGCCAATTCCGCGAAGCACGCGGCGATGACAGCAGTGCCTGCCGCGGCCAGGACGAATACGAATGGGCTCTGCCGCCCAGTAAAAGAGGCGACCTTCGAGGGCAGTCCGAAGATGCCGCTGCCGATGACGATGTTGATCATCAGTGCGGCGAGGCTCCAGCGGCCGATCGCGCGCACCAACCTTGGTTTTCCTACCACCTATTGGAATCGGATTTGACCAACGAAGTACGACAAGTTGCGAACGCAACCGGGGGAGCAAATTTCAGCGCAGATGGGCCCTCATCCCACTTTCTACCAGCCTCCTCCTCCGCCACCGCCACCACCGCCGCCCGAGTCGCCGCCTCCGCTAGAACCAGAGGTTGATCCAGGCGCTGACGAGGAGGAGATGGCGCTGGAGAACGATTCGCTAAACGAGGACGTGAAGTCGGCCGGTGAGAACGCGGAGATATTGCCCGTATACCACGCAGGCGAGTACGTCGCAGCGTCGCCGCCGGCTCCCGCATAAGCAAGAACATGCGAGAACTTCTCTGCCCAGGCGTGCTCTACTCCCAGCGCGAGCGCGAAGGGCAGAAAGCGTTCGAAGACCGCCGGAGTTTGACTCGCCGGATTCATTAGGTTAATCCTGTCGCCATCGACAGCCGACAGGAACATCCTGAATCCTTCAATGCGATCGAGCAGGGCACGTCCTGCCCGAGTGCGAGCCTTCAGGAGCTGATGGAAGAGAATGTTTGTGCCGATCACGGTGACGATTACTACAAACATTCCCAAACCGGAACTCTTGTACAGCATGAATACCCCGAAGCATTCACCCGCAAGAAAAGGAATGCTGAACAGGGTGAGCACAATCGCTCCCACTCCCGCGACCGCATTTCCGGAAAGAGTTGTCTTCCAGGCTTTAACCACGGCGGTCAGCAAGCCATAGACGCCGAGACTCCAGAACGTGAGCCATACCGTCATGAACAACGCCGCAAATGCTCCGAAGTTGTGTCCTACCAGCACAACCGCGCCCACGATGAAAAGCGTAAGCAGAACTCCCGGCCACATGTACTGCGAGTTGGTGACGAAGTCGATCTTCTCCATGCTCGTGCGCAGGGAAAGCTGCAGTGCCTTCCGTGCGCGCTGGAGAAGCGCGTAGTGCTGCTGGTCCAGATAAACGGTGCTGCCATCTTCAAACAGCATCTTCGCCAGCACCCTTTCGTCCGGAGAGAGCACCTTGTCGGCCTCGACGAAGTTTGGTTTGCGAAGCAGACGATACGTGAGCGACGCATCGCGATCTATCGTGAGATAACCCTTCGCCGCCAGATCGATGATCGACGCAGTGAAGGCCTGATTGTCGAAGTCCATGCGCTCCAGGTAGCGCATCGCTGCCGGCGATATGTTGTCCGGCGGTTCGTAGAGCGGCACGATCGATCCGCGGCGGGGATCGCGTCCCACCATGCTCCACACCGCGAAGTAGTAAAGAAGAATCAGCGCAAATCCACCGAGTCCCACGACGACGGCAAGATTGTCGGCAACAAACCAACTCAGCTTCTGCTCAATCGACGGAGGAAGAATAAGTCCCTTGGGCCAGGAGACAACGATTGTGAGTCCCTGTCCGGGACTCAGTTCCTCCGCGCGAAACTGAGGATTGTTCTGGGCATCGCGGCTCCAGCTAAGTGACCTGCCACGCTGTCCGCGAAAGCCGGTGTACCCAGTGAGGGCGAGATCGGCATTGCGCAACGTGTCTGGCAAAACGACGGTCGCTGTCGCCACGTCGATCGGAAATTGCCATCCATTCCCGGTCACGTTCCAGTACAGCTCATCGTGGTCGGCAAAGAAGCCTAACTGCCGGTTCGTGGTGTACGTGAAGGCATAGCTGTAGGTTCCCGGACGCAGCGCATAACGAGAGTCTCCGAAGTAGACACGCACGCCGTTGTCGATCGTTCCAAGATGGTACGGCTCAGGACTGCCATCTCGCTCCACCGCAAGGATCTGAAAGCCTACGCGATATTGATTGCCGAGCTCGTCGCGATAGGTCGTGGGAAAATCGCGATAGATACCGTGTCGAATAGCCCGCCCGGCGGCCTGTACTTCGATGCTCTCGCGCACGAGCATCGAACCATCCGCACTCACCATAATGTACGAATCAAATGAACGAATGCGCTCCGTCTGCGCCGGAAGCAGCAGCGGAGTAAAAATGGCAAGCAGGCCTGCGAAAAAGGCTCGTACCTTCATGGAAGCTGCAGAAACTATAGGCTGGATGCGAGAGCAGAAAGAAGATGAGAAACATCCACAGCACATCACCAAGGTACGTGACCTAAGGGGCTAACCACACTTCAGGTCCGGTGATTCTGCTGAGTTCTTGTTTTTTGTGTGGGCAGGCCGTTAGATCTCAGTTCCAGCTTAGGTTAGACTGCCACGCCTGTTCTGGTACACTCCGCGGCCATGGATATCCGGCCAAGCCACGCTTCGGCTCACAGTTATCGCTCCTGTATTGGGTTGGTTAGTGTCACCCTCGTTTTGCTATCCGCAAGTGTCGTTACCGCGCAGTCTTCTAATATGACGGCACCTTCTGCGGGTGCCCAATCGGAACAAGTTCTTCGCGCCACGGTCGACGGAAGCGGGGCGTACAAAACGAACCAATATCGCGATCTATTTGCCGAGCAGGGGCACACGCCTGCAGAGAGCCGCGCCAAGATCGAGAAAGCCTTTCAGCAACTCTTTCACGGGGACGGGCAGGAAGAGCGTGTCTATTTTGAAACCGGCGCTAATGCCGACGGACCGCTGGCTTACATCACCGACTGGGCGAACAACGACGCACGCACCGAAGGGATGAGCTACGGGATGATGATCGCCGTCCAACTCAACAAGAAGCGTGAGTTCGACGCTATCTGGAATTGGGCCAAGACTTACATGCTTGTCACCGATCCGAAGAATCCTTCGATCGGATACTTCGCATGGTCGATGAATACCGATGGCACGCCGCGATCAACCGGCGCCGCTCCCGATGGTGAGGAATACTTCGTGATGGCGCTCTACTTCGCCGCGCATCGCTGGGGCAACGGAAATGGTATCTACGACTATCAGGCCGAGGCGAACAAGATTCTCAGCGGCATGCGGCACCATCCTGTGCTGAGCGGAACCGGTCTGTTCCGCATTCATCCAGAGGATCCTCCGTTTGTGCCGCCAAATCATCCATGGCCGAGTCCTAACAACAAGCCGCGTGAGAAGACGACGGCGAACGGCGGCTCCGCTCCGCCTCCATTTGTTCCCCGGCAAGGCGCGCGAACGGAGACAATTGGGCCGATGGTCGATGAAGAGCACTTCATGATTCGCTTCGTGCCCAACGTCGATCTGGCTTTCACGGATGCTTCTTATCATCTTCCAGCCTTCTACGAGCTATGGGCACGCTGGGGTCCTGTTCAAGATCGCACGTTTTGGGCAAGAGCTGCGGATGTAAGCCGTGAAATGTTGCAGAAGGTAACGGGTCCTGAAACGGCACTGACTCCGGATCGAAATAACTTCGACGGCACGCAAATGAAGGGCCGCGATGGTGCGCCGGTACCGTTCGGCTATGACTCATGGCGAAGTGTAAGCAACTGGTCAGTGGATTACTCCTGGTGGCGCAAGGAATCGCGGGAGACTGTACTGAGTGACCGCATTCAAAAGTTCCTCTTTACCCAAGGCATCAGTGCGTTTGCCGATCGCTACACGCTGGACGGTAAGCCACTCTCCACGCGCCATTCGACTGGCATGCTGGCAACGACGGCCGTTGGCAGTCTTGCCGCAGGTAACGGTCCGATTTCCAAAGCGTTTGTGGAAGAGCTCTGGAACACATCGATTCCATCCGGGGAACAACGCTACTACGACGGTATGCTGTATCTCATGAGCATGCTGCACTGCAGCGGAAATTTCCGCATCATTGCGACTCCAGGGTCGTAGACCCTCTTAGACAAGAAGTTCCTCGTAGTCGTGGATCACCTTTCCGTTGCTGAAGGAACAGAGACAGGAGACAAGTAAGCTAATCCCGCCATTAGCTCTACCTGTACAAACATACAGTTACCACCACCCTCGAAATGTTAGAGCGTGAGGGTCGGTGCTCGCGCATCATTCAGAGCTTCTAGACACACAAGTAATTTCCAGCCGGATGCTGAGGGGCTCCAGCGCCTCGCAGGGTTTTAAAACATAGTGGCGTCATCCTGGCTTCGTCTCGTGCACCCAGTTTGCGCCGATGAAATGAAAGGATGAGTTCTTATGAAACGGAACCGCACTTGGACAGTTGTCGTTGCAACGTTGCTCTTCTCGCTGTCGATCGGCGCTTACGGCGTTGGGAATGGCGAGAAAGTCAAAATGAAAGGACTGATCACAGGAAGGGATGGAGACACCTTCACCTTCAAAACGCAGGACCAGGGAAGCGTGGTAGTTGTGCTCACGGACAACACGAAGGTGGTCCAACCGAAAGGCCTGTTTGGAGCACGCAAGGCACAGATGAGTTTCACCCAACTCCTACCTGGGCTTAAAGCTGAGGTGGAGGGCGTTGGTGATGTGCAAAACCGCGTTGTTGCCGAAAAGGTCAAATTCTCCAAGGACGATCTGGAAACCGCGGAAGTAATTCAAGCAGGCTTGCACCCGACGAAACAAGCGGTCGAGTCCAATAAGCAAAACATCGCAACGAATGCCGAGAATATATCGGCCAATAAGGAGCAGATCTCCACAAATGCGCAGAACATCGCCGAAAATACCGAGGACATTGAGCACGTAAACACCCGCTTTGCCAGCCTTACCGACTACGAGACGAAATACACCGCCACCGTGAATTTTGCAAACGGAAGCAAAGTAATTCCGCCTCAAGACAAGAAAGAGCTCATGGAGCTAGCGCACAATGCCGTGAACCTCACTGGATACATCATCGAGGTACAGGGGTTCGCATCTACTACCGGCTCTGCCGAGCTCAACCAGAAATTGAGCATGCAGCGCGCCAACGCCGTTGTTGCATTTTTGCTTCAGAACTGCAACGTGCCGGCAAGGCACATTCTGGCGCCTGGAGCGATGGGGACTTCGAATCCAGTTGCGGTTAATTCGACTAAAGAAGGCCAGGCGGAAAATCGGCGCGTTGAAGTCAAGGTGCTGCTGAATAAAGGCCTGAACATGACGGCAAAATCAAGAAATTAAGGCGCGAAAGGACGATTCTTTCTTGATTTTTGGGGCCCGCTCTCGTGCGACGTCCACGAGAGCGGGAAATCTCGTGGATGCAGCGCATCCGCTTCTCGCGGGAAACGCTTTTCAGTTTGCTTTCAGCAAAGCCGCAAGCTTGCCAACCGCGTCGGGGATTTGTTCCACTCCGGTGCTGCCAAATCCCAAAATGAATCCTTGCCTCACGGGCTTGCGCAGATAAGACGAGGAGAGCGGCACCAACCACAAACGTTGGTCGGCGGCGCGATCCGCGATTTCACGATCATAAATCCCTCTCACGGTTAGAGAGAGATGCATGCCCGCTTGTCCTCCACTTATGTCGGTACCACGCCCCAGCCGCTCGCGAATAGTCTCGATCAGGGCGCTGCGCCGCTCCGCGTAGAGCAAACGCATACGACGAATATGGCGCGAGAAATGCCCCTCGCGAATAAAGTCCGCCAGCACCGCCTGATGAAAGCCTGCCGGACTGATGTCGATTGCAAGCCGCGCGGCAAGAAAGGGCTCCACCAGGTCTGGCGGCAGGACAATGTAGCCAAGCCGAAGGGATGGAAATAAAACTTTGCTGAATGTCCCGATGTAGATCACACGCGAATTTGTATCCAGCCCCTGAAGCGCAGCGATAGGCATGTTCTCATACCGATATTCGCTGTCGTAGTCATCCTCGATGATCCAAGATCCGGAGTTTTCCGCCCAATCCAGCAGTTGCAGCCGGCGCGAAGCGCTCATTGTTACGCCGAGTGGATACTGATGAGAGGGGGTAACGAAAGCCGCTCGCGCATCGGGGCATTGCCTTATACCGGCCACGATGTTCAAGCCTTCCTCATCGACGGGCACCGGCACCATCCTGCAGCCATGAATGGCGAAGACACTTCGAGCGAGACGATATCCAGGTTCCTCGATCCACACGGAGCTGCCGGGATCGAGTAAAACCCGAGCAGAGATCTCCAGAGCTTGCTGAGAACCGCTCACGATCATGATCTGGTCTGCCTCACAGCGGACTCCGCGCGCGATCCTGAGATAAGCGGCTACCGCCTCACGCAGATCTTTCGAGCCCATCGGACTCCCGTAATCAAGAGACTCCGCGCAAATCTTCCTGCAATGGCGAGTTACCAGACTATTCCATATCCGGAATGGAAACTGGTCAAACGCCACTTGGCTCACCCCAAATGCGCCCCACCCACGACTCCATCGAGCATTGTCGAAAGGGTCCAGGAGAGAAGATCGTTTCGAAAGTGAGCGCGGTCCACGGGGAGTTCTCTTTGAGCTAGAAACGTTGCGTAGTTTCGTCGAGGCAACTTGATCGGGTAAGGAATTGGAAACAACAGTTCCCGCTCCGACCCGGCTCTCGAAGTAACCCTCGGCCAACAGTTGAGCGTATGCGTTCAGAATGGGGATCCGCGAGATGCCCAATTCACAGGCGAGCATGCGAGTCGACGGGACCCGCTGCCCTACACGCAGGCTGCGGTCGATGATTGCCGTGCGATACGCGTCATAAATCTGCTGGTGCAGTGCCTTTGGAGCCTTCCGGTCAATCGAGAGTATGGGTGAAATTCCGGAAGAAATCTTCTTCATTTCCCAAATCATAGTGGCTATATGAAATTTCTATCAAGTGGCTATTGTGACAAACCACTTTTTGCATGACTCTATAGCAGTTGAAGCTGAATAAAAAGCTTCAGCCGGGAAAATTGATCTGGAGGTAGATCGACACGTGTGGATGGGTAATGTAGTGGGCAGCGATTCTTCAGAAAACAATCAGCAACCGGACGATCGTCTGATTATCAAGTCAGGTGGACGGATGATCTTCATTCCGATGAACGACATTGATTGGATCGAAGCCAATGCAAATTATGTTCGCCTCCACCTCAGGGGAAAAGATGCGCACCTGTTTCGTCAGCCGATCAGCAAGATGGCTGAACAGCTCGACAGCTCGCGATTCATTCGCATTCACCGCTCGTTTATCGTGAATATCAGTCGCATCCGGGAACTGCAACCCTGCAACAGTGGCGAATTTATCGTCTCACTGCGCGACGGCAAAGAACTGCCTTGCAGCCGGAGCTACCGCCACGCATTGCGCGCGCTGTACGGTCCCGGCTTGGGAAGAAGGTAGGGACTCTAAGTCGATTCTTGAAAGGCTTAAACTCCGGCCCATTTAGAAGACAGGGCTGCACCCGGCAAATCACATAAGCGCAACACCAGCCGCAGCAGGAATAGTGTCGATGGCCGCGCTATAATCCCTAGCCACATTCCCCTAAATGTCTACCTAAATGCGTCGGGAATACCATGCCATTGTGGTTGGTGCAGGGCCGGCTGGTTGTGCTGCGGCCTATGACTTGGCATCGGCGGGTTATTCAGTCTTGCTCCTCGATCGACGTCGATTTCCTCGGGTGAAGCCCTGTGCCGGTGCGCTCACCATTAAAGCGGTGAAGGCTCTACGCTACCCAATAACGCCTGTGGTTCGTGAAGTGGCGACTGATTTTGCTGCGGGTAGGGGATTGGACGAGGTGAATGTCTTACACGGATCCCGTCCTATCTGCGTGCTCACGGTACGGTCTGAGTTCGACTTCTATTGCCTTCAGCGCACAATTGAGGCTGGCACGGAATTCAGGGCGGTCTCTGATTGGAAGACGATTGAACAATCACCAAGTAGCCTTTCCATTTCCACGAGCGACGGTATCTTTCAGGCTCAATTCCTGGTCGGCGCTGATGGCGCGAATAGCCAGGTGCGACGGGTTTGTCCAGACTCCAGATGGGGGTTCAGCGGATTTGCGATCGAAGTAGACTGCGCGTATCCGAATAGTAAGGTGAATCTCGAGTTCGATTTCGGTGTTGTGGATGGCGGTTATGGATGGTTGTTCCCGAAACGGGATCATGTGAACGTTGGTTTGTTCACTTATAAGCCCGGCCGAGCGTTGTCGCGAGTTGCGTTGGAAACCTATCGCAGACAAAAGTTGGGGACTCCGGTGATCGGGCCAGTGCGAGGACACAACATCGGGCTCGGTGGATTTGCATACCAGCCTTCGGGTCGAGTATTGCTGGCCGGCGATGCGGCTGGTTTTGTGGATGCTCTGCTTGGGGAAGGGATCTCCAATGCACTTCGGAGCGGTCAGGCTGCTGCGGCCGCGATTCGCGACGAGCTTGAGCGTGGTTCGTCGGCCGCTGCTCAATACGCCTGGCGGCTGGCTGAGATCCAGAGCGACGTTGCAGCGTGTTATCGAGCTGCAGTGAAGTTCTACGACAATTTAGATGTGGGGTACTCGGCGCTGATTTCCCCAGTGATCCGGTGGGCGGCGATGAAAGGCTACGCGCTGGGGCTCACGTTCAGCGAAACTAAGAAACGGTTCTTGTTGTTGCCGCTGGTTCCAGTTCGGGAAGCGGGGGCACTGACGGTTTCTAGGCCGGGTGGTCGGCCGTAGCAGCTGATCCTCTTGTGGCGTCTGCAGCAGGGAAGTGAAAACCAAGCACAAGATGTCCACCTCCAACTCACGGGAGATACACGCACAAGTTCTTGGCATGCAAGACCTTCCTCGTACGACTTCGCTGCTAAGCAACTAAATCTTGATAACTAAGAAGGTGCTTCGGTGTGATGGCGAGTAGATCTGGGGCAACCTGTCGCCTCAGGCTTCGGAAAATTGTGCAAAAGTTTGCACTTCAATAAGTCGCACTATAAATAGGTCACAGCAGCCTAACATCTCTTAAGACAACGATTTACGCTGGTACTTGTGCCAGTTCTAATCTTGCAACCTCTAAAAATAATGAGAGAACCGCGTTCAGAGCAGCAGCATCTCAGCAGGAACAGTGTTTTTAGGATTGGGGTCGTTTGCGGGCGGGAATGAGCTTGCAATCGAGCAGGAGCTCACTTAACATCGCCAAAGCCAATAGAACCAAGCAGTAAAGCCGTGGAAAAAGAGACAGAGCAGAGCTGCTGGTTCCGGAGCAAACCATCTCCGACAGGGATCGAATGAAGAAGAGTCAGGCCTACCGGTATCTTGCAGTCGTCATAGTATTTTTTGTGGGCGCCGGAACGGCGCTTGCCGCCAAAATCTCCACCACTGGGAGCTCCACCACTAAGCGCTCAGCGCGCAAAGTAAGCGAGTCGAGCCGAACTCAGACCAAGATAAGCCGTCTGCGACATGGCCGCCGGGTGAGCTATACGCGCCGCACTCGTCGTCGCCACCGTTATTATGAGCGCTTTACGGCGAACTCATTTGCGACGAGCGATCTGACTTCCGGAGACGTCACGGCGGGTGAAGATCCGGTAGTGCGTCAGGCTGCCATCGATGCACTCGGCAACATGAATGGGACCGTGGTTGCCATTGATCCGACCAGCGGACGCATTCTAGCGATGGTGAATCAGAAGCTGGCCCTCTCGGAAGGAGCGACTCCCTGTTCGACCATCAAGCTGTCGGTGGGACTCGCGGCGCTCAGTGAGGGCATCGTCACACGCAACATGCCGGTGAAGATCGGCCCGCACGCCTACATGACCCTTACTGAGGCGCTGGCCAAGTCGAATAACCTTTACTTCGAAGCATTGGGACGCAGCCTCGGCTTTGAGCGTGTTCATCGCTATGCGACTGAGTTCGGGTTGGGCGAGCTGGCCGGATACAACATTGAAGGCGAGCATCTCGGCGTTTATCCCGACGAGGAGCTCGACACGAAGCTGGGTGGCGTTGGCCGCATGTGCTCGTTTGGTGACAGCATCTCGATGACTCCGCTTCAGCTCGGAGCGATGGTGGCTGCAATGGCCAATGGCGGAACGCTCTACTACCTACAGCATCCGACGACTCCTGAAGAGGTTCTGGACTTCCAGCCCAAGATAAAGCGCACGCTCGAAATCGCAAACTACTTGCCGGAGATGAGCGATGGCATGGCAGGTGCGGTTCAATACGGAACGGCGCGTCCGCTGCGCGTGAATTTCTCCGAAGAGCAGATCCTGGGCAAGACAGGAACATGTTCCAATTTAGGAACCCGCTATGGTTGGTTTGCCTCTTATGCCAACACCAATTACGGACGCATCGTGACCGTAGTCTTCCTCGAAGGCGGACGATCGACCTTCGGTCCCAAGGCTGCCGAGATCGCGGGGCGGATGTATCGCGGTCTCTACGATCACAGCTTCTTCGCCGCCAAAAATCCGGTCGAGAAGGCAGGGGAAACGACAGCCGTCGGCGTCTCACAATGACCTGGCTCTGTTTTGCGAGATCGGCCTCCCTGAGGGGAGGCCGATCTCGTTTTCGCGGGGCAGACGGGTATTCGCAGAGAGACTTCTCTGCCAGTGTGAATTCCCGTTAACGTGAGTCCATGAAAGTAGTCTTCTTTATCCTGGGCTGCGTGCTTATTCTGATTGGCGCAATCGGAACGTCCATCATTGTCGACATGTTTCAGCATCCGCGTGGCATTGGAGCCGAATGGATCGTTGGACCATTACTCGGCATGGTGGTGTTGGCCTTCCTGTGTGCTGGAGTGGGCTGCTTTTACGCCGTAAACAAGGCTAGTTAAACCCGAGGGCCGCTCTTCCTTTAGTGTGGATTTTGTCATCGAAACTTTTGCTTGCAGCTGAACGTAGGAAAGCTCTGCAGGGGGTAACTGCATGCTGAGTAATCTGAAAGACCTTGTGAAGAAGTGGCTGCGACGACGCCGACCTGCGGATCCGCCACGTGAACCTTACACGGGAGTCCCTGCGCCCAAGAAGCCAAAACGACCACAGCAGAGTGGGGCGGTGGCCTTGGCTGAGCCCGATGAGGATTGACGATACGCTACTTTGAGATCGCGGCGAACAGGTCGGAATTCACGAGACTGACGAATTTCCGATCGTCGGTTTCGAATTTCAATTTCAACGCGCCGCTGTCGGAATCGACCACCAGGTTTTCCAGGGCAACCTTCTCTGCGGCAGTGGCGTTCATCTTCTTATACAAAACCCCGGCCTGAAGGAGAGTCTTGAGTGTGGCTGCAGTGAAGGCATCCGACGTATTGACGTTGAGGTTGAACTTCACTCCGTTGCCGAAATCCATCTTGTATGCCGAATTCTTGATCCGATTCTTAATGGTGTTGTAGTCCGCGAGATTGGACGCGTCGCCAAGCGCGGACTTCATCATCTCCTGCGTGCCCTTTTCGTCGAGGACGCTCCAGATCGTGTCTGAGTCCACCGAGGAGATCATGTCGGTGATTGCCGAGTTGGAATTCAAGCTGCTGCCAACGCCATCGCGAACGTCCAGCGCCGACTTCAAGGCCGCAGAATCACCGAAGAGCATGTTGTAGTTGTCGAGCAGGGTCATCGACAGGCCACCGTCGAGCGGGTACATCGCCGAATCGCGATAGACCGCGGGCTTGATCTTCTTTGTCTTCAGCCGCGCAACGACTTTATTGACCGCAAAGTCGCCCTGCGCGACACCGACTACCTGCAGTCCATTCTTCACACGAAATGACGCAAAGGTAAGCTGCTCGACGTCTTTGTCGGGATCGACGCCGACCGCTTTCAGTGCGGTCTCAAATTTCTTGAGCTGGTCAGGCAGGACTCGAGCTTTGAGCGCCTGTCCGCTCTGGGAATTCTCCATTCCGCGGTAATCCACGTTGATAATTTGCTGAATGTCCGAAGGGATCACGGCGCGAGTTGCGCTGGCGAGCGAAGATCCGAAACTGAAGGCGGATGCTAAAGAGAGGACGGCAAGAGCAGGGATTCTGTACTTCATAGGATTCCTTACATTTTAGCTAAATAGTTAGACGAGCAGCTTGGAAATTGGGTTACTCAGGTATCTGTCCTAACCGGCTTCGATTGATCCTAGGGTAGAATCTCAAACCCAATGCTCAAAGCCGACCAGCCAATCTTTCCCAGCACGTTCCCTAGAAGTTCATTGCTCGGCTCCATTCCCGTTCGGGAGGACGTTCTCTTTGCCAACTCCAAAGGCGAAGAGAAAGCCAGCATTCGTGAGAGGGCCAAAGATAGGATCCGGAAACTGGAGCCCGCATTGCAAAAGCTGCTTACTAAAGACGAAGTGGTGTTCTACACGGCTGCCGCCACTGCACCGATGAACGGTCTTGAAACATTCACATTGGGTTCCATTGGAAGGAGAGTGAGCCGCGTAACGCTGGTCTTTACCGAGAAGCGAATTCTGGCGTTTCGAGTTGATTCTCACGGTAATTGGCGCAGTTCGGTTCGTGGCTGTGCTTACGCTGACACTTCGTCGATAGAGGCTGGAGGGTTTTTCAGCAGTTATCTCCGATTGAAATTTCGTGGCGGAAAGTCGGTAGGCTTCCCGAACCTGGGCCGTGGCGAGGCTAAGACGCTGAAACAAATCCTTCCGGTTGTTCAGCAATCCGCAGCAGGTCAGCTCGGTGGGCTCCCTGAGATGGTCCAGTACTGCCCAACTTGTTCGAATGTCCTGACACCGGGTGTGTACGAATGTGGGAATTGTCATCAGCTTTTCCGCAGCGAATCCTCATTGTGGTGGCGTGCGCTCATTCCCGGAGGAGCTTATTTCTACGCCAGGCAAAGTGGGCTGGGAACGCTACACGCTATCGCGGACTCCATACTCAGCCTGGACCTGCTTGTTGTACTCGGCACCCTCATCGCAGGCGTATCGGCAGGAAAGCTCTTCGGACCCGCGCTCACCGAAACCGAGGTCGCACTTCTATACCTGTTCGTCCTGACCTCGCTGGAGAAGTTAATTGCCGTTTATCATGCCCGCCGGTTCATCCGCGAGTTCATCCCGATCGAGGGGACCTCGCACCAGCAGAGAATACAAGCTGCGAGTGCAAGCCCGAGTGGTCTCTAAATTTTCACACGAGCGGCTGCCCCTCGGATCTCTTGCTTGAACGCTTCATCCTTCAGCTCCTGCAGATTAATTTCGACGTTTGCCAGCCCACCTTCCATTGCGGTGCGCGCCAATGAGGAGGCAACTGCGAGATCAGACCACATGTTCTTGCTGGTAATCGGCTTGAGAGATTCGATGATTTGGCGAACCTCGTGAGCTTTCTGTGCGATTCCCAGCGGGACTCGTGTCGCGTTCTTGAGGGCGTCTGAGATCGCAGGCTCGCCTAGTTCCGGCGAGGCGGTGTTCGCGTCTTTGTAGGCCTTCATAACCTCGGCGTACGAGGCTGCGTCGAGATCGATGCTGGCCTTAAGCTCTTCGCGTAGTCGGTTCAGACGCGCCAGCGCGTCGCTCAGTTCGCGCTCGAATTGCTGGTACGCTTTCTTCCCCCGCGACATCCCCGCAACCATCCCTGCAAGCGCTGCGGCCATCGCACCCGCCGCTGCAGATGCGCTTCCTCCGCCAGGAGTGGCGGTGGGAGCCGCAAGCTGCTCGATGAAGGGCTCAACTCCGGCGCGAATCCCGCCTACAGCAGCTTGGCCTCCAGTTACGGCGGCCAGCCGATTCTCGAGAATCAGCGAGGAGTCGAAGTTCTCTACTTGTAGAAACCATTCTGCGGCTTCTTCGAGTGCCTTTTTGGGAATAAGTCCTACGATCTCGCTCGATAGCGGTATTACTCCATAACGTGCCGCCTCGCGTTTTACAAACTCGAAGACCCGGGCTATCGGCGTCTGCTCGAAGTCGGTAAGGTTCATCGAGACCTGGGCCATCCCCCGTACCAGAACGCCCATTCCCTTTACATAACGCAGACCGCCGGAAGAAAAGCGCACTGCCTTCGCGATTTTCTTCGCTATCTCGACATCGCTCGTATTCAGGTAGACGTTGTACGCGATAAGCGGCTTGCGCGCGCCTACTACTGTTGCTCCCGCAGTTGCGTGCAAGGCTGCTTCGCCGAAGTCGGGACGGCGGTCGGAATTTGTGGTTACCTCTGTTTTCAGCCCTTCGAACTGCCCGCGACGAATATTTTCCAGGTTCTGTCGTTCCGGCCGAGCTGCTGCAGCTTCGTACAGATACACAGGTACGTGATGACGTTTCCAGATTTCGGCTCCCACATGGCGGGCAATGGCAACGCAGTCTTCCAGCGTGACGCCCTCTATGGGGATGAAAGGCACAACATCCGCAGCTCCGATGCGCGGGTGAGCTCCCTGATGCTGAGTCAGGTCGATCAACTCCGCAGCCTTGCCGACACCGCGGATGGCTGCCTCGGCTACGGCATCACGATCGCCGACCAAAGTGATCACGCATCGGTTGTGATCGACATCCATCTCCTTGTCGAGCAGGTAGACGCCGTCAACCTTCATGGCAGAAGTGATGGCCTCGACCTTGGCGGCGTCGCGCCCTTCAGAGAAGTTGGGAACACATTCGACGAGAGTCATAGGGGACAGAGAACAGGTTACAGTACCGGCGGCGGTAGCCGCTGGGTCATGCAAACGCACTCATCTACTGTTGTACTGTTCTAGTTCTTGAACGCTTCCTTATTTACAACATACGGCATCTTCGTAAAGTCTCCGCCGTAATTTTGTTCCAACACGTCGATCAGCCCTTGAACACATCGTCCCGCCATTCCTATATTGGGATCAGGTGAGAGCCTGGTTTCGGCGGCTCCGCTGGCGAAATGATGGAACAAACGGCAACGGTCTTCGATCTCAGAATCACGCAGAGGGGAGTTGGCCGGCAGCGGTTCTTTCTCGAAAACGTCGAGCGCTGCTCCCGCGATCCATTGCTGCTTGAGAGCCTTTGCCAGCGCTGCCTCTTCTACAACCGGCCCGCGCGACGTGTTGATCAGGTACGCGCTGGGCTTCATCATGCGCAGTGTCTTCTCGTTGAAGAGGTGGAACGTCGGAGTGGATGACTCGCCTTCGCGCAGCAGCGGCACGTGGACGCTCACGAAGTCGGCTTCGGCAAGAGCCACTTCGAACTTGACATACTTGATCTTCGTCTTGTGTTTTTGTATGCCGCGTTCGTGGCGAAGATCCATCAAGGCCTGTATTCCGGCAACATATTCGTGATTCTCATAGGCGGGGTCGTAGCACAGGATGTTCATATCCATTCCTGTGCACTTCTTGATCATCCCCAGGCCGATTCGTCCTGTGCCGATGATGGCCACAGTCTTCCCAGTCACTTCGTCTCCCAAGAACGGAAGAAAAGGATGCCAGGCACCCCAGCGATTCTCGCGAACCAGCTTCTCACTGGGCCAAAGTTTGCGGGCCACGGCCCCCATCATGAAGAACGCGAACTCCGCAGTTGCCTCGGTCAGAACATCCGCAGTGTTGGTAAACGGGATCTTGTAGCGGTTCGCGTCGGCGCGATTGATGTTGTCGAATCCGACCGCAATCTGCGAGACAACCTTCAGTTTGCCTTTTCCGGCTTCGAAGACCTCCGCGTCAATCGAGTCGCGCAGCGTCGTGATAAGGCCATCAATACCGCCCCGCACTTTCTCAAGCATCGTGGATTTGGACGGTGGATCGGAGTTCGGATAAACCTCGACCTGATATCCACGCTCGCGCAAGCGGTTCAGGGCCGGTTCGCCAATGTCGCAGGTGGCATAAACGCGGAACGGCATCGCTAGAGGCGCTTTCCTGTCCAGTGCCTGATGCGATCGAGCGCCTTCTCGATATTCTCGATCGAGTTGGCGATGCTGAAGCGAATATATCCTTCGCCGAAGCTGCCAAAGGATGTGCCTGAAAGGCACGCAACACCGGCTTCATCGAGCAAGGCATCGGCGAGTTTCTTCGACGTCCAACCAGTCCCTTCGATATTGGGGAAGACATAGAAAGCGCCGCCCGGCTTCTGACAGCGGAAGCCTTTGATTGAGTTCAGCGAATTAACCATCAGGTCGCGCCGTCGGAGAAATTCCTGTCGCATTCGTTCGACAGACGATTGATCGCCGTGTAAGGCGGCAACTCCGGCCATTTGCGTAAAACTGGCAGTGCAGGAGTTGGAGTTGGTCATTAATCGGGAGACCTGTATGGCCAAGTCTGTCCTCATCACACCGTATCCCAATCGCCATCCTGTCATCGCGTATGTCTTCGAGAAGCCATCCAGGAGAATCGTGCGATCACGGAACTCAGGGATCGACATGATTGAAAAGTGCTCGCCTTCGAAGATCAAACGACTGTAGATCTCGTCGGAGAGCACCATAATGTCGCGATGGTCAATTATTTTGGCGATCTCTCGAATATCCCTTTCGGTCAGAACTCCACCGGTCGGATTATGAGGCGAGTTAAGGATGATCAGCTTCGTGCGGTCGGAAATACTCCGGCCGAGATCATTCACATCGAAACCGAACGCCCGCTCTTCGCGCAAATGAATCGGAACCGCACGGGCCCCCAGGAATTCGATCATTGACTCGTAGATCGGAAATCCCGGATTGGGATAAATAACTTCGTCGCCCTCTTCTACTAGAGCAAGGATCGTAAAAAAGATGATCGGCTTGCCGCCGGGAACGATCACGACTTCTTCCGGGTTCACCTTCACTTGGCGGGTTCGTGCTACATCCTCGGCTACGGCTTCACGCAGCGCCGGAAGACCTGGAGATGGACCATAGTGAGTCCATCCACCTGTGAGGGCATTCACTCCGGCTTCCACAATGTTGCCAGGTGTATCGAAATCGGGTTCGCCGATTTCAAGGTGCACGATGTCGCGTCCCTGAGCCTCAAGGGCCCGCGCGCGGGCCAATACTTCGAATGCCGTTTCGGTACCAAGCCGTTGCATGCGCTGGGCGAGTTTCAAGGGATGATAGGTTTGGACCGGAACCATGTCTGGTTTTTGGCGAAAAAGCAAACCGGTGATTATAGACCCGATTATCGGTTGGAATTTGGGACTAAAAGCAGCAACGCCCCAGGCAGCCAATAGCCGCTGGAGCGTTGGATTTCGGAGGGCATCCGATTACGTCTAAATATTACTGCCTCTATAAACTTTCCCAGGCAATCATGGAGAAATGCTAATTCGAGCTCAGCCAGAAAAGTGAAAAAGCTTGCAGTGGGGCATTACCTGCGTAACTTTCGCAGATTGAAACAGAGAGCCTATGTGCCGTGAATTGTGAGAGATCGGAGCTGGTCAACGATATTCTTGCGAAATTTCGCCCAGGGATATTGTTCCGCCGTCGCGCCCGCAGCCGGTCGCATCGATTGCAATTTGTCCTTCTTCGAGCCCCATTCGAGGCTAGAGATCAAGGAGTCTAGATCTGCGGTAGACATCATCAATCCACTTTCGCCATGGGGAATTAGATCGGAAGCCCCACAGGAGGTAGTCGCCGGCACCGGGGTGCCACAGGCCATCGCCTCCAAAATCACTTGTCCGAATCCCTCACTGAGCGAAGGCAGGCACAACAGATCGGCGCGACGGTACTCTTCGCGAAGTGCGATCCAGTCTAAGGGACCGAGGAAACTTGCATCAGACTGATACCCCGAAATGGCACTCGTGTTTGAGGGAAGGTGCCCGACGATGCGGAGTTCAGCGCGTTGAAGTTTTAAGCGACGCCATGTCTCGAGCAAATAATGCAAACCCTTTTGACGGCAAAGCTGACCCACAAAGAGCACGGAAAACTTGTTCGATTGCGCATCGGCGGGACAGAAGAATTCGAGGTCGACTCCGTAAGGAATTACCGAGACGCGCTCCGAGCTCACGCCATTCTCAACCATTGTCTTGTGCGTATAGCTCGACGCAACGATGCACAGGTCGGCGAGCTGTGGTTCCCGCAAGAAAGTGGCAAATACCTTCTGCGACCAACTGAGCTCGTTCCTGATTTGGTCCCGGAACTGCGGCAAGAATTTGTCCGATTGCAAGGCAGTCCTTACTGCCGCCCGGTGTGGCTGCATCTGGATCAGCACTTTCTTGCCCCCGCCGGCAGCAGCGAACGCTGATGTGGCCACATGCGAATAGGCGAGTATCGAGCAGTCTTGTTTAGCCGCGAGACTTCCTGCTCGTTCACCCAGTGATCCGACGCGGTGCATCCACCGGTCAGGCCCCACCAATTCTGAATCGCGTTAGCGGAGTGAGATTCTACAAGTCTCGACGGTAAATGCTGGATCGAAGCGTCTCTTCAGCTTCGAGCGAATTGCCAAAGGAAGCACGTTGCTGGCGGCAGCGACCAACGTCGATCTAGAGAAGCATAGAAATCTGTCACCAGGGTTTGCAGCCATCCAGATTCGGGCAGAGCGATGGGGACCGGGTGGAGTCTCGGGCCCCGGCAAAGGCAACAACCCAGCGATGGTCGTTGGCCGTCACCATCTTATGGTTGAGAATGCAGGATTCGCACGCGCCACTGCTTGGTTGCGTCCTGTTCAATGATGATGAATAGTCGGCTATCCTGGTTCGGGAACACGACAGGTCCCTTCTGCTTGAATGTCTTTCCGTCTTGTTGTTCGAAGCTAAGTGTGACTTCGCCTCGCGAGAGCGGCTTGACGCGATATGAGAACGAAGCGCCCGGTGCGATGCTGCCCGTGCCAAAAGCCGCGCCGGGATAGTCAAACTCCAGATTGTGGATTGCACTTTTGCCATCGTTGCGAATTGTGACGTCTACTCCGCGAGACCGGCACGCGACTGTGCTTGTCAGGACCGCGCAGACAACAAGAATGATGGCGAGCTTCGAGTTCAAGTGTTCGTCAGAAAGTTGTGCTATTCACGCGCTGTTCGGGTCGGGCATCTTCAATGGATCTTTGCGCTCTAGGATGCGAGCGCTCAGTACGGCGCCGTTGCGATTGTCGTGCAGTTTGAGCGAGAAGACCAGTACATTCCAAATATATCGCGGGCTCTTTTTGGGCAATGGCAATCCACGAAAGGTACGGTCTATGTAGGTTTCTCGCGTGTCAGCGACTGTGCGAATGATCTCCCGCCATTCCTCGCCGAGTTCGGGAAACTCCTGAAAGAGATTTTTCCCGAGAAACCACGACCGCTTTTTGTCGAGTAGCTTGGCCAGGGTTTCGTTCACGTACTGCCAGTTGCCATCTCGATCCATAATCTCGAGAACAACGTCGTCTCCCATGGCCATGTTGATGCGCGAGTAATAGAAGTCGCGGGCATCGACGACCACGGGCTTACCGCGGCGCTTAGCCTCAAATGAACGAAGAGCTGCCAGCAGATCGTCGACCGAGCTGTAGCCTTTCAGCAGATGCATGTCTTCAACTCCGCCAAACTTCCTCTCGAGCGTTGCCGACAGAATAATGATCGGCACTTGTGGCCGTTTGTCGCGGAGCGTGCTGGCTACCTCAGTTCCGAATTGGCCGGCACCCAGGTGATAGTCGAGCACGGCGATGTCAGCTTCGTGCAGGTGAGCTTCAGCCTCTTCAATGGTGGCGGCTTTAATGGCTTCGTAGCCGTGCTTGCGCAATATTGCCGAGCGCAGGATTAGGTTGTCGCTGTGATCGTCCAGAAGGAGCACGCGGATCGGAGCTCGCAGGGCTGTTGGTTTTTTATCGTCCATTGTTGTGGAGGATTGTCCTGGCTCACCCATTTCAGCTACTGACCTCAGCAGAGTTGGATGCGAGCGCCGCACTACGAGTCTATTCGATCTGTTTTCCTTCACCGGTAGGAGCTTTCTTCGCCGCACGTAGGCTTCTTGCTAACTCTGGCAAGCGGCTGAAGACTGCGACGGCGCGCAGCCACTGGCGATTGTCAATCGCAGGATATCCACTAACGATCTTCCCTGACTCCACATCGTTGGGAATGCCGGTTTGCGCAGTGGCGATCACTTTGTCGCCGATAGAACAATGACCGGCGACGCCAACCTGTCCGGCAAGAATCACGTCGTTGCCTACGTGCGTGGATCCAGCGAGTCCAACCTGAGCGCAGAGCAGCGTGCGTTCTCCAACTCTTGATCCATGGCCAACCTGGACCAGGTTATCCACCTTTGAACCGCGCCCAATTCGAGTCTCGCCTACGCTGGCACGATCGATGCAGGCATTTGCCTGTATTTCCACTTCGTTTTCGATCACGGCTGGACCCGACTGCAGGATCTTGTGCCATTGGCCGTTATCATCCTTAGCGAAGCCAAATCCATCCGAGCCTACAACGGCGCCATTCTGAAGGATCACGTTGTCCCCCAGGATGCAGTTCTCCCGAACTACCGCATGAGCATGGGCAAAAAAGTTGTCGCCAATCCGAGCGCCGGGATAGATGACAACATGAGGGAGCAGTGTGCAATGATTCCCGATTTGGACGTCATGCTCAATAACAACGTACGCGCCGATGGAAGCGTCCTTCCCAATTTTGGCCGATGGCTGAATTACAGCAGTCTTGTGTACGCCCGAAATATGCTCGTGCTGTGGATGAAAGAGTTCGATGGCGCGCGCGAAGGCCAGGTAGGGATTCTCATGGCGGAGCAGGGGACGCGGCAGGTCAGGAAAATCGTTCCCCACAATGATTAATGAGGCGCGCGTGGAACGCGCCATCCCAGCATATTTAGGGTTCGAGACGAAGGTGACTTGTCCCGGAGAGGCCTCTTCTATTCCTGTGACGCCCGTTACCGTGGGGTTGTCGGTCGCGTTCTCGAGTTTCCCCCCAAGTCGCTGCGCTAATTCATGCAGTTTCATGAGGGACAATTCTAGTAGGAACTACAAGCAGGTAGCTACTTACTGGGAGCCGGCAGCTTCCTCGTCGAACATCGGTACCTGGCCCGTGTCTTTCTCTTCTTTCCGGCGACGCACGCCTCCGCCAATCACCGCCAGTACAGTGAGAGAGGACAGTGCGGACCGCGGCAAGAAAATTCGCTGCGTGTTTGATCGCGTGTCGGGGGGAATGATGAAGTATCCATCTCCTTCGAGGAGTGTAAGGTCATTGGGCATCAGGCCTTCGAGCACATCGTTGTCGGCGAACTCAATCCGCACCCATAGCCCCTCGCTGCGGGGCCGACTCGTGAAGGTTTTGCGTCCGAGCGATTCGGCATCGCCAAAATCGCGAACGAAGTAAACGCCCTTCACCTCACGCAGATCGATGAAGATCACCTTGCCGGACTGCGTAAGCAGCTCCAGCTTGCCATCCGCGACGAACTTCGGCGCGACGTAGCCGGTGAGGCTATCGCGATCCATCTTGCGAACGATGACCTTCTTATGCGTAGAGGGCATGGGACAGCAGCTCTAGAACGGCGATTCTCGCATGTTTACCAATCTGGTTTACCGTTACGGCTGCGGCAGTAGCCAACTTGTTAACGGCTGTGATATTGTTCTAGGTTTGCCGTGACCTTTCAAGGCCTGCTTCAGGCTAAGTACCTGTATTGGAGATACTTATTGGCTTACGGTATCCGGGCCGGCCAGCCCCAAGCACGTCCTTCCCGGGTTGGTAGTCTGGGCTTTTGGCTCGCTGTGAACATCCTGCCGTCCAGGGACAAGCAACACCAGAATGGCTGATTACATATACATGATGGAGAGCCGGTTATCTCCGGCTCAGCTTCAAGTCGTTGGGCAAGTGCAGGAGATCGCCCGGTCGCATGAGATGAATGTCTATCTCACCGGCGGGGCCGTGCGTGACATCATCAGCGGATTCTCCATTCGGGATCTCGACTTCACCGTCCAGGGAAACGTACATAAGCTTCAAAAGGATCTGCAAAAGATCGGAGCGATCATCCAGGGAGAGGATGAAGACCTCCGAATCCTCTACGTTCTTTTTCCCAATCATGTTCGCGCGGAGATCGCGAGCGCGCGTTCCGAGAGCTATCCGAAACCGGGAAAGCCAGAAGTGACCTTCGAGACCATCAATGAAGATCTGCGCCGTCGCGACTTCACTGTGAACGCAATGGCGCTATCGCTGAATCCCGGTTCACGCGGTTTATTGATGGACCCGTTCAACGGAGTGGCCGACCTCGAAGCCAAGCATTTAAGGATTCTTCAAAACTATGCCTTTCTGGAAGAGCCGTCTCGAATGCTACGCGCAGTTCGCCTGATGACGCGTTTTCATTGGACGTTAGAGGAACGGGCACAAGCCCGTTTCGACGCAGCCAAGGAAGGGAATTATCTGGAGAACATTTCCAACCGGGCGATCGGTTATGAGATCGAGCAAATCGCGCACGAGGACGATCCGGTCGCGGTGATGAAGGCCTTCGAGAAAGAGGATTGGATGAAAATCCTCTTCCCGTCTTGGACCATTGCGAAGGTCGATGTCGCTGGACTCACGGCCCTGCAGAAAACCCGGCAGCAGTTGACCGATATCGGCGTGCAATCGGATCCCGCGGCTGCGCGCATGTACTTCCTCACGCGAAAGATGTCCGACAAAGATGTACATACAATGCAGAAGCTCCTGCCGCGACATCACTTCGTCGAGCAGTGGCTCAAGATCGAGGACGACTCCAAGGACCTGGCTAAGCAATTGTTGTCGAAGGAATATGCAGCGCCTTCCGCTACGTGGAAGCTGCTGATGTCGACGCGTCCCGAATTGATCCTCTTCCTCGATATGACGACTCGTCACTCGGCAGTCGAGCAGAAGATCAAAGCCTTTCTGACAAAGTGGCCCCAATACCGTCAGAAGATGCCGCTACAAAAAATGGCGGAGATGCGCATCACTCCGGAATTGCCTGTTTACCAAAAGCTGCTCGACGAAATGTTCTTCATGATGCTTGACGGGAAACTGAAGACCGAGGCCGAGATAGTAAAGTACCTCGAGCCGCATTCGCCGCCTCTGCCAGTAGCGCCTCCCACTCCTAGCCGCCGTGGCCGAGGGAAGAAGAAGGCGGCCGCTGCGGCTGCCGCCGCGCTGGCACAGCCGCTCGAAGCGGCTGCTTCACCCTCAGAACAAACTCTCCCCCAAAAGAGCGAAGCAAAACCAGCTAAAGCAGCTAAGAAGGAAGCTGCAGCGACAAAATCTGCGGCCGCCTCCGCGCCCGCAGCGAAGGCTACTCCCGCTCATTTGGCTTCAGCAAAGCATTCGCCGAAACCGCAGCCGGTGAAAGCGACAAAGCCTGCCAAGGCAAAAGCTTCGACGAAAAAAACAGCCAAAACGAAGCCCAAGAAGGCAGCGGCGAAGAAAAAGAAGTAAGACGGCATCGGGATTTTCAGAATATCTCGCACAAAAAAGGCGCTCCGGTTGGAGCGCCTTTCGTTTGCAGCCTAAATTCAGCAGCCTAAGACTCGATCTAGCCTGGGCCGCAAAGCGACGAGAACGAAGTAAACGTATTCTGCAACGTGTACCAGCCATTCACCGAGAATGATGGCGTGGTATGCAGATACCATGGCAGGAAGACCTCGTCCTGCAGGTGATACGTTGTTTGCGAGATAAAAAGGGGAGAGTCGAGTATCTCCTTTCTCTGCAGAAGCTCTAGTGTTCATTTAGTCGAAGTAAGGAGTGGACTGTGCAAGATCACTATTGCCTGTCGTTCTGGCTTGGTAGGGACAAGTGATGAAATTTCTAATACCAGTAGTCGTCCTAGCTTTGCTTTCTGCGGCTGCCGTGGCCGCTCAGTGCCGGCCTGGTGATGAACCCGGAAGGGTCTACAAAGTGATAGATCAAGACGTCTCTTCACAAGTAAGGGGCGGGCCTCAGGCGGCTTCCGAGGATGCCCCGAGTCCCAAGGCGGTCACACTGCGAAGCGCGCTGTTCTCATTTGGGAACAGACGTTATTCCTTGCTTCTGCGTTCTCCCAATTCGCAAGTGAATTTGTCGGATGGTCAGAGCGTTTGCCTTCACGTAGAGAACGGGGAGGCGAAGATCGTGACTCAGCAAGGTCTAATTCTCCCTGGAGTTGCGCGAATCGTTCCTGCAATCACAGGAAACAAAAAGCCGGGCGTTTCCGCCCGGCCCGTACCAAACAAGTAGTCTCGCGTTACAGCAAGTTCATTTTGTTATAACGCTCTGTACGAGTATGTTGTCCACCTGAACACCACAAACGGGACCGCCCCCTACATCAAGGCAGGTTCCGGCGCCGTCTTGCGTGTATTCAAAGCGCAACTGCGACGTCACTCCGGCCATTCCCGGCAACTTCATGTGCACATGCACTGGAACTGCGGGATTGTGCAGGAAGCCTCCGAAGTTGTTATCGAAGTGTCTGCCTCCCGAACTACCTGCCCACGCAGAGATGTCCTGAAAGTAGGCGGAACTACCGCTGCGCGGGAAGTGTTTCGGGAAGAAGAGGAAGCTATCAGTGTTGATGGATTCTGCGTACGCTTCCGGGAATACCGAACGCAGCACGTGACCGGAAGTAAGGTCGGTGATGCGTACTGTGAAGCCGTCGTAGGCCAACACACTCTCAATGGGATCATCTTCGGTGTCGTAGCAGATGTCCATATCGAGCGTGACGTACTGCGAGATGGCCGGCACAGTGAACGCGGGACTGAATAACCGTTCAAAACGGGTTGGATTCGGCTTTGCAGCGGTGCCGTCGATCGCGTCCTGGTGGAATGCAGCATTTGAACTGTTACCGCAGAACGTGTTGCTAGTCGTCCACGGCACAGTCGTCGCTCCGCCGCCATGTGCAGTCGCCCAACCTGCGGGCAACGAGCCTGGAGCTACTTCGTTGAAGTTTTCACTTAACAGCGTTGTCGCCACCGGAGTTCCCGTGGGCTGGCTGTATACAAGTGTGGCATGCCCCTTGCTAGTTTTAACATCCAGCGAAAACTCAATCGGTGTGCCGGGTACAAAATCGGGGGCGAGATAGATGAAGAACGGGTCACGATTCGACTGACTATCTCCAGCATTGACATTGGGGTAAGTCGCTCGCCCGCTGAGCGTGACCACTCCCGGAGTCGAGGTCGACAGGAATGCCTGGATGCCCTCATACTTACCTGCGGAAGTCGCCGGATTGGTCACATAATTGACGATGGGAAAATTGAACGCTGCTACATCTCCAGCATTGAGGAACCCGTCTCCGCCGCTCTCCAGAAAACTCGGAGTGCCCAGATGCAGTGACGCCACCGGCTCTTCAATTCTTACGAATCCTGGAGCAGGAGCGGTGCCACCATTGACCGTGTTACCCAGGAAGCTGGGATAGGGGAAGCTGCCGCTCGAGGGCTCGCCGTCCACGAACGAAGCGCGTGGCGGAGTGATTGTAAAGACTGTATACAGAGTTCCATCTTGGGAAGTCTGAGCATTGTAATCGCCAAGGTTCGGCTGCCCGGTGTCATTCCCGTAACCGGCATGGAAGGGTCGCGTGATCGGAGAAGGTCTCGACCAGGTGCGCCCGCCATCATCAGAATGCACCCAGGCCATCTCCATTACATCGCCGGCGGCGGAGACACCCTGGTTGTCATAGACCACATTCACTCTTCCCGTTTCGGAATCCACGCTCACGGTCGGGAACCATTGCGCACGGTCGGCTCCGGGGCTCGCACTCAAGACTATCGGACCGCTCCACGTGACCCCGCCATCCGTACTGCGGTGTACGACTACGTCCGCACCGTCAAAGTCGGCGTTGGTCGCGTACGTCACGTACACATTTCCTTGATTGCGGCCGTACGAGTTGTCGACGGCGACCGAAGGAAACTCGTGCGTTCGATCATTGCCGAGAATGTTGTCGATGAAAAGTGTAGGTATCAACAGGGAGCTCTGATCCAGGGTGACCGGAGCTCCAAAGGTGGCGCCGTTGTCGTGCGAAACGGCTACCTGGGTCTCTGCTGTGTAGAAGCTTTCCTGGTGAGACCACGCCACGTACACGTTGCTTGATTCAAATCCTGCGAAGCGCGGTTCTGATCCAGTATCAAAGGCCGTCAATACGCTAGCGGGATTAAGCACCGTGCTGTTGGACCAGGTCGGCGGATTGGCGGTCATCGCGTCGTCCGAATACGTGAATCGGATCTCGACGCCGGCCGCTCCCCTTTTCACGAAGTTGGACCAGCTCAGGCCGAGGCGGCCGGTATCGGGATCTACGCTAATGAACTCCTTATCAGCAGCGTCTGTTGGGAAATCCGGGAGTGTCGCTGGTTTGACTTCGAATGGACCAGCCCAGGTGTGCCCGCAATCCGTCGAGCGATGGATGCTCATGGTTTGCGCGGAGACAGGCTTGCTGGCACCTGGCAGCGTAATGTTCGTTACGTAGATGGAGGAGTACACAAATTGGCAGCCACCGCCTCCGGGGATGTATTTCACGTCAGGATCGCCGAAGACAGTGTCCGAGGCCGCGCCTCCTGCATTAGGCAACCGCCCGCCATCAGTAAAGGTGGCGCCGCCATCATCCGAATATGCGAACCCGGAAAGGGAGGTCAGGGTTGGTGTGTTAAAGCCGCGAAAATCGTTGAATCCCACCACTATGTGTCTGCCGGTTCTGTCTACCGCAACTGACATTTCGGATTGAGTTGCGCCGGGTCCATCAGAAAAACCTGTATCGCTGCAATCCTCGTCGCCTCCAAAGCAAAGATCGGGCTTGTCTCCCGGGGTTCCAGGGATCGTGGCGCCAATCAGGGCGCCAGCTGCCGTAACGTGAAAGCTCGAGCCGTTTCCATTGTCGGGTTGATTTTGACGGGCTTGCTGAATGAGTTGGGCAAGGCGTCCCATCGAGCTCATGTCGGAGCTCGGATTCCAGCGTCCAGCCTTGTTCAAAAGATTAAGGCGTGCGCGATTCGGTGCGTCAGAAGCGAAAGCGCACGCGGTCAGAACAAATAAAAAGGCGCTCATCAAGAGCGTCATTGAGGTCAATCCTCGTCGGCCAGACAAACGCATGCAAAGTCTCCTTTTAGCTAGCGGGCAGAAAAATCAACGCTATGGGGGCTGGATGTATGGCTGCCGGGGAGCAGCGACTTTCGGGCACAAATCCAGAGACAACCTTTTGCAGCAACGCAGTATTGCAAGTCAAGCAAAAATCGAGTTACACGCAAGTTGCGAATGTAAAGTTTTGTCGGCTATTTGATGAGTGTGCAAAAGATTGCAACTTTCCAGCCCCTCAGGCCATAACTTTTCTATTGTTTCGTCGGGCCAAAATCGGTGCTCGGCTGTGCCATTTTGGAAATACCCTCGATTCCTG